>Ga0116169_1001337_pt1 | contig 20879 bp, 21 predicted proteins | sample AD_UKC130_MetaG_FD_89796 | JGI IMG/M metagenome (GOLD analysis project Ga0116169, IMG submission 89796) | Active sludge microbial communities of municipal wastewater-treating anaerobic digesters from Canada - AD_UKC130_MetaG | ecosystem: Engineered > Bioreactor > Anaerobic > Digestate | place...
TACCTGGTGGTGGATATGGGGGCCCTGGGCGATGGGCAGAGGGGAGATGAGTATTCCGTATCCATCTGCGCCCTGGACAGCTCAGGACCCTATGATTGCAAGCTGCGTCAGCATCTGGTGAAGATCGCCGAGGAGCACCAGATCGGCTACAAGGTAGATATCTTTCCCTATTATGCCTCTGATGCCAGTGCTGCCCTGCGGGCCGGCCATGATCTGGTGCACGGGTTGATCGGTCCGGGGGTGGATGCCTCCCATGCCTTCGAGCGGACCCATGTGGAGGCGCTGATCAACACGGCTAAGCTAGCCTATTATTACCTATTCTCCCCCCTCTGCTGAGTTACCTCAAAAGCTCAGGGCGCCCGTCAGCGGGCGCCCTGTTGCGCGCTTTCCAGCACTTGTTGGGTCAAGTAGCTTGCGAGCACTTCTCGTACGGATCTTCCCAGGTACTCGACGCGGCCCTGGGCCAGCATGGGATAACTGGAATCGGGAGTGACCAGGAAATCGCTGGTGGCCACGGTGTAGGTTCTGGCCGTATCCACCAGCCGGGGGCCTGTGTAGAAGTCTCCGGAGCGGAGGGCTTTTGCTGCCAACAGTTCGGCAAACTGGGCACCTGTCAAAGTGACCACGACCGCTTGGTTGCCAAAGGGCTCCACGGCAAATAGATCGCGCCTTGTTACCTCTCCCCGGGGCAGTCCGGCGCGCACTCCCCCGCCGTTGTACAGCGCAGCATCTGCGCCGCTGAACTCTTGGAGGGCCTTAACCAAAAGCAGGCCCATTCCGCTTTTCACATAACCGAAGGGGGAGTAGCCCAGCACCTGGTCCAGTTCTGCGCTGAGCATGGCTGCGTAGCGTTGGTCCAGTTCCACCAGGCGGGGGTGGGGAGGAAGCTGATCATGGATGCGCAGAAGCTCTCCCCAGGCCGCATAGTCCTGCTCCAGGCTGATAACCACCCTGCCCAGGTATTCGGCGTTGGCACCGGCTTGGCAGATCAGGGTTTCGCCGCTGCGCACCGGTCTATTCAGCACGGTATGACTGTGCCCGCCGATGATCACCTTGATCCCCGGCACCTGCTGCGCGAGGAGCAAGTCTTCGCCGTAGCCCAGATGGGAAAGGACGATGCAGATGTCGTAGTTGCCCGCTTGCTCGGCCAAAAGCTGCTGCAGGGCCGCAACGGGATCGCTGAAGGTGAGCCCAGCCACATTCTCGGGGAAGGACATCCGGGGCGTCTCCGGTGTAGTCACCCCGGTGATCAGCACCTTCAGTCCGCCCATCTCTTTGAGCACAAAGGGTTGGGCCAGGGGTGTACCATCTGCCTGGTGCACATTGGCGCACACCCAAGGAACGCCCGCTGCCAGGGAACGGTGCACCACCTCTAAACCTAAGTCGAAATCGTGGTTCCCAAAGGTGATGGCATCCAAGCCTAACTCCAACACCGCGGCCTGCTCTGCTTGGCCCTGCAGCAGGGTGGAAGTGGCCGTGCCGGAGAAGAGATCTCCCGCATCCAGCCAGAGGACATGTGTATGGCGCTCCCGCTGCTCTTCCAGGAGGGTGGCCAGCCTAGCTAGGGATTGGCCGTGGAGGTCGTTGGTGTGCAGAATCACCAGTTCGGACCCGTATGCCGCGCTCACCAGAACAAGAAGCACAAGCAGCACAAGGCTTGCGGCCAGGGTTCTCCTCATCATCTTCACCTTCTTCAGGAGGGTATGTCTAGGAGTAAAGACTCTCCAGGAGCCAATGTAACCGGTTGCCCAAAATGGCAAAAAGATAAAACAGGTCCTTCCAGCAACGTGTACTCGACGCGGCCTGGCTCCACCGTCACCTGCAGTTGTGCCCCCTTGAACTTCACCTTGAAGCTGTAGCGCTGCCACTGTTTGGGCAGGAAGGGTCTAAAGCTCAGCTGGCCGCCGAAGGTGCGCATGCCCCCAAAACCGTTGACAATACCCATCCAAGAACCTGCCATGCAGGCTGTGTGCAGTCCCTGCCAGGCATTGCGGTTGTAATCATCCAAGTCCAGGCGCACGGTCTGGAGGAAATAATTGTACGCGAACTCGTGATAACCGATGTCCGCGGCGACAATGCTGTAGATGGCGGGGGAAAGGGAAGAATCATGGGTCGTTTTCGGTTCGTAGTAGTCAAAGTTGGCCTTCTTTTCTTCCAGTGTGAACTGATCCCCCAGCAGGAACATGAGCAGAATCACATCGGCCTGCTTAATCACCTGGTAGCGCCAGATCACCAAAGGATGCCAGTTGGCCACCAGGGGGATCTCCTCTTCAGGGATGGAATCGATGTCGATGGGATCCTTGTAGAGGAACGAATCGTCCTGGGGATGGATGCCCAGCTCTGCGTTGAAGGGGAGGTACATATTATCGGCACACTTCTGCCACAGGGCAAACTCCTCGCTTGTGAGCTGGAGCCGGTCCACCAGTTCCGCCAGCTTCTCTGGGTATTGCTCCGCCAAAAGATCCCGGGCCTGCAGGGCCAAACGCAGGTTAAACTGGGCCATGTAGTTGGTGTAGCAGTTGTTGTTCACACCAGGTTTGTATTCATCTGGTCCGCACACTTCGTTGATGCAGTACTTCCCGCCCTTAGCCTCCAGGAACGCGCCCCGGTGCGCCCAGCAGCGGGCGGTCTCAAAGAGGATTTCGGCACCCATCTCCACTAGGAAGTCAAGATCGTCGGTGGCTTCCACGTACTTATGGATGGCGTAGGCCACCGCCGCGTTGATGTGGTACTGCACGGTGGAACCCAGAAAATTGCCCGAGGCCTCATGGCCGTTAATGGTGCGCCAGGCATACAGGGCCCCTTGGTCACGCATGCGCTTTGCGTTTTCCCGGGCAGCGTCCAAAATGCTGTAGCGGTATTCCAGGAGTTTGCGGGCAATCTCTGGTCTGCTGTACAGGAAAAAGGGGATGATGTAGGTCTCCGTATCCCAAAAATAATGTCCTTCATAGTGTTCTCCGCTGAGGCCCTTGGCCGCGATGTTGGTTTTGCCGTCCCGGCCAGTAGACTGCAGAAGCTGCAGGGCGTTGAAGCGCACTCCCTGCTGCAGGGCCAGATCCCCCTCGATCTGCACATCCGCATCTTCCCAGAATTGGGCCAAGAACTGCACATGGGCCTCTTTGGCCTTGGTGAAGCCAACCTGGGCACTCCTGCCTACTAGGCGCTGGACGAAGCCTAGCAGATGCCCTTCCGCCAGGTCCCGGGACGTGGCCATGGCCACGTACTTTTCCACCGTGTACGTTCCCTGCTCCTGCGCTGGGAAACGCGCCACAAACTCTAAAGACTCGGGGCCGGCACTGCCCATCATGGGGACTTGGGGACTGAGGCGGTGGGTGACCGCGCAGGCCACGGCAATGCCGCTGTTTTTCGTTTTGGAGATGATGGCTCCGCCTTCATTGGTGTGCTCAGTGGACAGTACCTGCAGAGCTCGCTCCCGTAAGTGGTGGTGGTTGCGTACGGCCCCGTTCACCTGGGAACGGACGGTGAGCTGGCCTGACCAGTTGAGAGGGGTAATGGAACAGCGCTGGTAGGCCAGGTGCTTTTCCACTTGGGAGATGAAGCGTTCAAAGACCAAGCGGGTACGCCTACCCTGCGGACTGCGCCAGATCAGCTCCCTGCGCAGTACTCCCTCTTTCAGGTCCAGGATGCGGGTATACTCTTCCAGCTGACCGTCGAGCATGGAAAACTCCTCGTTTTCCACCAGGATCTGCAGGCCTTTCCAGTCCGTGACGTTGATCATAGTCTGGTACTCCCGGGGCTGCTTGGCCATGAACTCTCCGTAGATGATGGGTTCGGTCTCGTAGATACCGTTGATGTAGATACCCGGTGTGGACGGGACGCTGCCGGGCAGCCCCTCCTCGAAGGTTCCCCTCAGGCCCATGTACCCGTTGCCCAAGGAGAAAATGGCTTCGCTGCGGTGATTGTACTCCGGCCGGAACTCCGTTTCCACCACCTGCCAGGGGTGGAAGGCATAGATGGGTGATCGGTTCTGATGAAACTTGCGCATGCAATAATCTCCTTCAACTAATTGTCGGTTTTCTATTTGGCGACTTTCAGCCATAATCCTTCTAATAATACCGGGCATTTCAGGGCATCCTGAGTCGAGAGGAAGCGTAGAGGATGGTGACCTGAAGTGAAGATCTTGATGTTGACGTGGGAGTACCCACCCAAGGTGGTGGGGGGATTGGCCAGGGCGGTGGCCGATCTGTCCCAGGCTCTGGTGGCGTTGGGGCATGAAGTCTCCGTGCTCACTACCGATGCCCCGGAGCTGGAACGGAGCGCCTATGCTGGGGGAGTGCGGGTGTACAGGGTGAATCAATTCCTGCCCAAGTCCCTAGGTTTCCTGGAAGAAGTGCACCTGCAGAACTACCACCTCATCCAAAAGGGTATTGAGCTTCTGAGCCAGGGCAGCTTTGATCTGATCCACGCCCATGATTGGCTGGTGGCCCCCGCGGCGAAAGTACTTAAACACGCTTTCCAGATCCCCCTGGTGTGTACCATCCATGCCACGGAATGGGGCCGGAATAACGGGCTGCACAACGACCTGCAGCGCCACATCAGCGATCTGGAGTGGTGGCTCACCTACGAAGCGTACCGGGTGATCTGCTGCAGCGAGTACATGCGCGCCGAGCTCCGCAAGATCTTCCAGGTGCCAGCGGATAAGCTGACTGTCATTCCCAACGGCGTGAGGCCTGAGAACTTCGCCAGTGTCCACCCCCATCTGGATCAGTGGCGGAATCAGTGGGCGGCTCCCGAAGAGGAGATTGTGCTCTTTGTGGGGCGGCATGTGTACGAAAAAGGGGTGGATCTGCTCTTGGCCGCGGCTCCTAAAGTGCTCGCCCATCGGCCCCAGGCCAAGTTCATCATCGCGGGCATGGGACCTTGCCACGATGATCTGAAGCGGCAGGCTTGGGAGTTGGGTCTGGGTGCCAAGGTGTTTTTTGCTGGTTTCGTTGATGACCGTACCCGTAACAGCCTCTACCAGCTGGCTGAAGCAGCGGTGTTTCCCAGCCGCTATGAACCCTTTGGCTTGGTGGCTTTGGAGGCCATGGCGGGAGGAGCGCCGGTGGTTGTCAGCGATGTTGGCGGCTTTGCGGAGACGGTACAGCATGAGGTGAACGGCCTTACCTTTTACGCGGGTAATGCCAACTCTTTAGCGGATAACATAATCCGCCTGCTCAGCGACAAGCTGCTGGCGCGCCGGCTCCGGGAACGGGCGGCCCGCGATCTGGTGGAGAGGTTCGACTGGCAGCAGATCGCCCGCCGCACGGTGGAAAGCTACCGGGAGACTGTCCCCCGGAGGGAAACAACGGTACTCTACGATCGCTATCAGCTCACAACAGAAGCGCTCCACAAGGGGGGAAGTGTGCATGAAAGCCGTAATCATGGCGGGTGGTGAAGGCACCAGGCTGCGTCCTTTAACCTGCGGCGTCCCCAAACCCATGGTGCCCATCTTGAACCGGCCCATGATGGAGCACATCCTCCGGCTCTTGAAACGGCACAACTTTACCGATATTGCCTGTACCCTCTGGTACCTGCCCCGGGATGTGACTGCCTATTTCCAGGATGGCAGTGCCTTCGGCCTGCAGCTGGAGTACTACATAGAACGGGAGCCCCTGGGCACCGCGGGCAGCGTAAAGAACGCTGCCCAAGCCCTGGAGGGCACCTTTGTGGTTGTGAGTGGGGATGCCCTCACCGATGTTGACCTGAGCAAAGCTGTGGCCTTCCACAAGGCCAACGGTGCTTTGGCCACCCTGGTGCTCACCAGGGTGGCTAATCCCTTGAGCTACGGGGTGGTGCTTACCAAGGAGGACGGGCGCATCACCCAGTTTCTCGAAAAACCTACCTGGAGCCAGGTGTTCAGCGATACGGTGAACACGGGCATCTATGTTCTGGAGCCTGAGGTTCTGGACTATGTGGAACTGGGGAAACCTGTAGACTTCAGCCAGGACGTCTTTCCCGAACTGCTCCGCCGCGGAGCCCCCTTGTTCGGCTATATTGCCTCTGGATATTGGTCCGATGTGGGCAATCTGGATATCTACCGCCAGGCGCAAAGGGACTGCCTGGAGGGGAAAGTGGAACTGGAGCTGCCTCCGACCCAAGGCACAGGGATCTACATCGAAGAAGGGGTCAAGATCGACCCCACGGCGCGGCTGGAAGGCCCCTTGTATATCGGCCGCGGCAGCCTGATTGGTCCCGGGGCCTATGTGGGACCGTACAGCGTTTTGGGACCTTTCAGTCAAGTGGATGCCCGGGCCAGCCTCAAGCATGTGGTGCTCTGGACGGGCGTTCGGGTGGGCAGAGGCACGCATCTGCGGGGTTGCGTCTGCGGGAAAAATGTTGTGGTGGAACAGGATTGTGAGGTCTATGAAGGGGCGATCCTGGGCGACAAGGCGCATGTGGGGGCCATGAGCTCCATCTTCCCCAATACTAAGGTGTGGCCGGGCAAGATCATCCCCAGCGGGACCCGCCTGGGCCGCTCGGTAATCTGGGGCAGTCAGGAGCAGCGGCCCATTTTCACCAAGGCCGGGGTGGCGGGGGATATTCGGGGCAACTTGACACTGGAGACCATTACCCAGTTCGGGCTCAGCTACGCGTCCTTTTTGGGAGCGGGTAAAAAAGCCCTGGTTACCTGCGGTTTTTCTGGGACAGCGGATCTGGCCAAACAGGCGCTGGTGGTGGGGCTGCGGGGAGGCGGTGTGCATATCCACGATGGAGGCCAAGTTACGGGCCGCATCACCCGGTTTGGGGTGCAGGCCTTGGGACTAGATGGCGCGCTGCACGTGGCTCCCCACCTGCAGGATCCCATGACTGTGGTCATTGAGTGCTGGGACAGCAGGGGTTGGCCCCTTTCCAAGCGGGACCAGCGCAAAATCGAAGGCATCTACGTCCGGGAAGACTATCCCCGCCTGGGCGGGGCCGATGTGGGAGAGTACATTCAAGTGGCGGGGCTGCGCAAACGCTACTTGCGGCACCTGTCCAAACTGTATCCCTGCGGTACACCTGGCTTTAAAGTGGGTCTGCAGATGGAGCCCAAAAATGATCCCTTGGGTGAACTGATCCGGGACTTTTTCCAGCGCGGCGGTTACACTGTAGTCTTGGACGATACGGCCGGACTGCCCACGGTGGTTGTGCACAACCAGGAATGGTCTATCCTGGATGAAAACGGCAGAAGGCTCTCCGAGCAGGACTGGTGGAAGGGGTTTGTGCTGGCCCAGGCAGCCAAGGAGAGAAGTGCCGTGGCACTGCCTGTCAACCTGTCCCAATCGGTTGCGGAAGCAGCCCGCAGTCAGGGGTTGGAGGTGTATGTGACCAAACTTGAGCCCTTGTTCTGGATGGAGGCCGCAAGTGAACTGGGGAACCACAGTAGCGGTGAGTATGAGGTCTTTCCCCACATTGAACCCCTAGCTAGTCTAGGTGAGTTGTTCTCCTGGCTCAGTTCGCAGCAGATCGCCTTGAGTTCGTGGCAGGAAGACATGCACGTGAAAACGGCCAAGGTACCCTGCCCCTGGGGGGAAAAGGGTACGGTTATGCGCAAACTCATGGAGAACTCTAACCCCGAGCACACCCTCTATTTCGACGGCATTAAGGAACATACCGGCTCGGGCTGGGCTTTGGTGGTGCCCGATGATGATGAACCGGTCTTTCGGCTGTACAGTGAAGCTCCAACCGAGGCAGAAGCTGCCGGGTTGATTCAGCACTACACAGATTTGATCCGAAGTTACGAAAGGGAGGATAAGTAAGACAGATGGCAGCTGTTCCCCAACCAAAGGTAGCATTTTTCTGCATGGAATACGGGTTGGATGAATCTTTTCCCATTTATTCAGGCGGTTTGGGTGTACTGGCAGGTGATATCCTCAAAACGGCCAAGGATCTCAACCTGCCCATGGTGGGGGTGGGCATCCTCTGGAGCGAGGGTTATTCCGATCAGTTTCTGGACCAGCACGGCTATCCCCAGCACTGCCGGCAGACCTACGACCGTTCCCACCTGGAAGACACAGGGGTGACGGTGGATGTCTGGATCCGGGGGGAAGAGGTAACCTGCAAAGTCTGGAAGACAGAAGCCTTTGGCAATGTCCCCCTGTACTTACTGGATGCGGATTATCCCGGGAGCCCCCATGGCTGGATCACCCGCCAACTCTACGCCAGCCCGCCCCAGGAGCGGGTGGCTGCGGAAATGGTGCTGGGGATTGGTGGAGTGAGGGCCTTAAGCAGACTGGGCTTCAATCCCGACATCTACCATCTCAACGAAGGCCATGCTGTTTTTGCGGGTTTGGAGCTGATCCGGGAAAAGATGTCCCAGGGTCTGAGCTTTGAACACGCCTGGGAAGAAACCAGGCAGCAGATTGTGTTTACCACCCACACCCCCGTCATGGCCGGTAACGAGGAGCATGATCACGGCCTGCTCAGGCACATGGGCGCCTGGGCGGGTTTGGAATACGACCAAGTGGCGCGCATTGGGGGAGACCCCTTCAATATGACCGTGGCTGGGCTCCGCCTCAGCTACATTTCCAATGGAGTGTCCCAGCTCCACGGGGCCACGGCCCGGGCTATGTGGCGGGGGAACCCCGGCACCGCCCCAATTATCAGCATCACCAACGGGGTGCATGTGGAAACCTGGCAACACAAATTGATCCAGCAGACCTACAACGTCCAGGGCAATCTGTGGAAGGCCCACCTGCAAGTGAAAAAGAAGCTCTTGGAGGAAGTGGAAAACCGTACCGGGGTGGCCCTGGACCTGGATGTGCTCACCATCGGCTTTGCCCGCCGGGCTGCAGCCTACAAGCGCAGTGGCCTGATTTTCCACCGGCCCCATGTGATCGAACCGTTGCTCAAAGAACGCACCATTCAGCTGGTCTTTTCGGGCAAGGCACACCCGGAGGATGACTGGGGAAAACAGATTGTGGCCAACATTGCCGAGATGGCCTATAAGTTCCCGGACAGTGTGGTCTTTCTGGAGAACTACAACATGGGCTTAGGCCGCTTGCTCACGGCAGGGTGCGATGTCTGGCTGAACACACCCCAAAGGCCCCTGGAAGCTTCGGGCACCAGCGGCATGAAAGCAGCGCTCAACGGGGTTTTGAATCTGAGCGTGCTGGATGGGTGGTGGCCTGAAGGGTGTCTGCACGGAGTGACGGGTTGGCAGTTCGGGGGCGGCTACGAAGGCCCGGAACAGACTATGGTGGATGCCCTGTCCCTGTACGAAGTGCTGCTGGAAGAGGTGCTCCCCACCTATTACGAAGACAGGGCGCGCTGGCAGGAGATGATGCGGGCCAGCATTTCCATGGCCATGCACCGCTTTTCCACTAAGCACATGCTCACCCAATACTACAACCTCATGTACCAGCCTTCCACTACCCTGCGCAAGATCAAGCACGATGTGTTGGCCGCGCTGGCCATTCAATGAGCGAGCTGGCGTTGGGTTTTGAGGCAAGCGCCGGAGCGAATCTGGCGCTTGTCTTCCTTTTGCTCCCTGGGCTATACTGAAGCAAAAGGAGGTCGCAGACAGTGAGTACGGATTATGCACTGCTTAAGCAACAGCTGGAAAGTCTGCTGGAAGGTGAAGAACACTGGCTGGCGAACCTGGCCAACACATCTGCTCTGCTCTTCAGCCAGCTCCCTGAGTTGAACTGGGTTGGCTTTTATCTGCTCAGTGAGGGGGAGCTGGTCCTCGGTCCCTTCCAGGGCAAACCGGCCTGTGTGCGCATTCCCTTGGGGAAGGGTGTGTGCGGTACGGCTGCCCAGCGCCGGGAACCCATCGTGGTCCCAGATGTGCATGAGTTTCCAGGGCACATTGTGTGTGACGAGGCCTCCAGATCGGAACTGGTGGTGCCCCTGATCACTGCCGAAGGCAGGCTCTTGGGAGTGCTGGATCTGGACAGCCCGGTTCTGCACCGCTTTAGTGATCGGGATGCCCAGGGACTTACAGCCTTGATGGGAGTTTTGATCTCCGCCACCGCCTGGCCGGAAAAATTTTAGTAAAAGACCAAGCAATTTCCCTGTTTCTGGTTGCCAATGGGGACGAGATGCGCTATGATTTAGTAAGAATGATTCTCATTCTTGCGAGGTGAAATTGATGCAAATTCGTCCCGGCATCCATTGGGTAGGCGTGAGGGATCCAGATCTGGAAATCTTTGATGTGGTCATTCCCACTGAGTACGGTACCACCTACAACTCTTATGTGCTTGAAGCAGATGAGCCGGTGCTCATTGATGGTGTCAAAAAGGAATTTGAGGAAGAATGGTTTGCCAAACTGGAACAGGTAATTGATCTTGCGGAGCTTAGACACGTAGTTGTCAACCATACCGAACCGGATCACTCCGGCAGCATCAAGGAACTGCTGCGGCGTGCTCCCCACGTGATTGTCCATGGAACCAGGCCTGCTCTGCAGTTTCTGTCCGAACAGGTCAACATGGATTTCCAAAAGCGGATTGTGGGCGAGAACGATGTGCTGGATCTAGGCAACCGCAGGCTGCGTTTCATCATGGCTCCCTTTATGCATTGGCCGGACACCATGTGGACCTTCTTAGAGGGGGAAGGGGTACTCTTTACCTGCGACGGTTTTGGTTCCCATTTCTGCTTTCCCGAAGGGAAGATCCTCGCCAGCCAGCAGGAAGTAGATTTTACTGGAGCGGTGGAATACTATTTCGAGAAGATCATGGGCCCCTTCAGAGGGAAAGTGCAGGAAGCCCTGCCCAAACTGGTAGGGCTGGAGCTGGACCTTATTGCCACCGGCCATGGACCCATTTTGGACGTAGATGTGGAGCGTTTCATCAAACTGTACGACGAGTGGAGCAGGGTAGGGCATTCCCCTGAGCGAAAGCGGATTGTCGTCGCTTATGCCTCTGCTTACGGACATACCAAGCGTATGGCCGAACTGATTGCAGAAGGGGCAGCGGGCAACCCCCTAGTAGATGTGCTGCTCCTGGATGCAGCCCAGGCCGATCCCGATGCAGTTGCTGAGGCGGTAAGCTCCTTTGACGCCCTGATCGTTGGTTCGCCAACCATCAACGCCGATGCGGTCTATCCGGTATGGCGGGTTTTGGAGGCGGTGAGCGCCATTACTGCCAAGGGAAAGGCCGCGGCGGTGTTCGGGAACTACGGCTGGAGCGGCGAGGCAGTGGCCCTGCTGGAAGAGAGATTGGAAAAGATGCGCCTGGTGGTGGGGCATCCGCCGTTGAAGGTGCGTTTTGGTCTGACGGCTGAAGATGAAGAGCGCTGCCGGGCCATGGGCGCGGCGGTGGCCGAATCCATTACCTGAGAGCTGATTGCAGCATAAGACCTGGCTCCGTAGGGGACCAGGTCTTTTTTGGGGATTTCAGCCTGGGAGGACCACCAACTGCACCCCGTACTCCTGCTCAAAAGCAGGCGCGTGGCGGGACGCATCGCTGATTTCCAAGTCCCGTTTGCGGGGACCGAATACCTTCAGCTCACACCTTCCCGGACTCAAGTCCGCCTTAACATGGGTCACCACCCCTGCCCGGGAGCGGTCCAGGCTGTGGGCCACCTGGAGCAGGGGAGTAAGCTTTTTAAGCAGGTCTAAATCCTCGGGAACCAGTGGTCCATGGTTGACGTAGTCCATCAGGTTGGCCCGGAAGGGCCGGTCATGGGAAGCCGCCAGATAGGCAACCAGCACCCTTTCCCGGTGGGCCAAACCTAGGAAGCGGGAGTTGAGCACGGTGTAGAGGGTGTGCTTTTCCAGGCTCTCTACGCTCACCACCACCCCCAGCTCATGCAGGAGGCTGGCCATGAGCAGAAGCCGGCGTTCAAGGCTGCCCAAGCCGTGCAGGGGCGCCAGCTGATCAAAGAGGGTGACCGCCAGGTTCGATACCCTCCGCAGGTGGTTTTCATCTAGGTTGTGGTATTGGATCAGGTTATTGGTGTGATGGGTGAGTACGTTGAACAAGATGGGATCCCGGGGGTAGAGGTACCTGAAGAACAGGCCGTCCCGGATGCTGCTCGCACTTACCATCACTTCCGGAGACCGGGCTGCTTTCAAGAGTCGATAAATGATGCCCAGCCCGGTTACAATAAGATCGGCGCGGGCCTGTTCCAGACCTGGTACTTGGCGCCTTTGCTCCAGGGGCATGGTGCTGAGCAGGTGGTAGAGCTCTTCCACTTTGGCAGTGGGGATGGTGATGCCATCGGTGAGGTCAGGGACGTAGTGCACATGGTTGCGGTACACCCGGGCTAGGGAGCGAAACGTACCGCCAATGCCAATCACCCGGGGATACTCGGCAAGCCAGGGGATCTGGCTGAACGACTCGTCTAGGAACGCTTCAAAGGCCTGGAGATTCTCCGCCTGGGGCAGATCCGATAAAGAATACTTTTCCATTAAGGAAACCGCGCCAAATTCAAGGGTTACGGAGTGGCGGTTCAGCCGATCCACAAATCCTACCAGTTTGAGGGAACCGCCTCCCAAATCGGCCATCAGCCCGGTGGTTTCCGTAACGCTGTTCACCAAACCGATGTAGCCTAAATAGGCTTCTTCCTCTCCCGAGAGCACCTGCACTTGGATGCCCGTTTCCTGGAAAATCCTCTCCACCAATACGTGGGCGTTGGCTGCTTGGCGCACCGCGGCGGTGGCTGCTGCGATGATGCGCTTGACCTGGCGGGCCTGGCAAAACTTGGCGAACAGGGCCACCGTCTCCACGGCGTTGTCGATACCCTGTTGGGTAAGGAGCCCGCCCTGGTCTACGCCGCTGCGCAAGCGTACCGTGCGCTTCAGGTTTTCAATGAGGTGGTGGGCACGGTTGGCCTTAATAGCTATGATGACCAGACGGATGGAGTTGGACCCAATATCGATAATGCCAATTCGCTCCATGTTACGACCCCCGTTTCTCTAATAATCCTATTTTAACAGATTGGAAAGGGTATGCAAGTGAACTTGGGGATTGGTTGCTGTGCCTTTCTTGACATCCGTTTCCCGGGCAAGTATAATTTTGGTAAGTAAAGGAATAATAAAAACCCCTTTTTTTGTCATTTTGCGGTTGGGGGTGGGCGGTGAAATAATGGAGATCACAAGAAAAACCGAATATGCAGTGAGCGCTCTGGTGGAACTGGCAAAGAACCCTGGCGAGTTCATTTCCTCCAAAGTCATAGCAAGCCGGCAGGAGATTCCGGTTAATTTTTTGCCGCAGATCATCGCTCTGCTGGGGGGTCGAGGCTGGGTTGCGGGAGTGAGGGGGCCAGGGGGAGGGGTGCGCCTGGAGGTAGATCCGGCCCGGATTACCGTCAAAGATGTGGTGGAGTTGATTGAAGGCCCCATTGCCATCAGCAAGTGCCTGGGCGGCCAGTTCGAGTGTCCCAGAAAGGGGGCGTGCCCCATCCAGCCGGTTTGGATGGAGGCGCAGCAGGCCTTTGTGGACGTTCTGCGCAACAGAACCATTGCAGATTTGGTGAATAATACCCCCGAAAAGGCAGCGGACTAGGAGGAAATATATGTCGGGGGTGGAATAGTCCTATGACAGCGAAATTCAAAGGAGTGTCCTGCTTGAAGAGAAAAACACTTGGCATAGTGCTCGTTTTTATCATGATCCTGTCTTTGTCGGCTGTCGCTGCCGCCGCCAGCATTGGCTATGTGGATTTTGAGTTCTTGTTCTATTCCCATCCGGAATACGAAGCGAAGAACAGGGAACTTCAAGAGTCCGCGGAACGGCTGTACAACGAAGCACAGGCTGCAGCTGAAAAGCTGGAGACGCAGGAAGAGATCGACCAGCTGGCTGCCCAGTATGAGCGCCAATTTGAAGAGATTGAAAACAACGTGCGCCTTGCTCTGATTTCCTTTATCCTCGAGGTCATCGAGCAGGTGGCCCAGGAACAGGGCATTGATGTGGTGCTTCCAGAATCCTCCATTATCTTCGGAGGAGTGAACTTGACCGCACCGGTAATCGAAGCCATGTACAAGGCCTACGGCATCTCGGTTCCCTCATCAATCCGAGAACTTCTCCAGCAGTAGGGTAGGATTTTTTCTGTGCGAGTAGAATCTAACAGAAAACACACATGCGAGGAGAGGTGAAGGCCAGTGGCAAAGTGGGAATGTACAGTATGTGGCTACGTGTATGATCCGGCCGTGGGCGATCCGACGCAAGATATTCCTCCCGGCGTGGACTTCAATGATCTGCCTGATGATTGGACTTGTCCAGAGTGCGGGGTAGGAAAGGATATGTTTGAACAACTATAAGGTGTTTAAGGAGGAAGTTTGATGAATCCAAAAGTTGATCATGATCTCTGTACTGGTTGTGGCTTGTGCGCCGATATCTGCCCAGACGTTTTCGAGATGGGCGATGACGGATTTGCCCATGTGAAGGCGGGTGCCGATTGCGCCGCCGCCGGCTGCTGCCAAGAGGCCGCCGATCAATGCCCGGTGGAAGCCATCAGCCTCTAGTTAAAACGCCGCAAGAAGCCAGCTGCCCAGCGTAGCTGGTTTTCTTTTTTGCCAAATCCGCCAACAGTCTACCTGTTTACCCCCCTCTGGGCCCGGGAACATTAAGCGTACCAGAGAAGAGGGAGGTGAACTAGGCATGGCGCTTGGATCTTCTGGAAGCAACATCAAAGTTATCCCCGAAGCCTATCAGGCGATGAATCAGTTCAAATACGAGGTGGCGACTGAACTAGGGATCAACCCCGAGTACAAAACTGGTTACTGGGGCAACATCTCGTCCCGGGAGTGTGGTGCAGTCGGAGGACATATGGTCAGACGTATGGTCGCCGCCGCGCAGCAGTCCCTCATCGGTCAGGGTGGAGCTGCCAGCTTTAGAGGGCAGTTCCCGCCTGAGCCCGGCCAATAAGCGGCATCGGGTGCCCCTGCCGGCGCGGCAGGGGCACCCTAGATAGAGGGAGGTGAAGCTTTAGATGACCAGAAGGCGCAGGAGAACCAACCGCATCCTTGTCCCCCAGGCAAGGCAGGCCATGGATCAATTCAAATATGAAATGGCCTCGGAGCTCGGTATTAATCCTGAATACAAGTCTGGTTACTGGGGCAACATTTCTTCCCGAGAATGCGGCGCGGTAGGCGGCCATATGGTGCGCCGCATGATTGCTGAGGCCGAGCAAAGCCTGATGCAGCGTGAAGGCGGCTTCAAGTAACGGCGGCCCCCCAATGCGGGGGGCTTGCCGCGTTGTTGCTGCCTGTGAGCTTTTTTCCCTTGTCAAGCGTCGGTTTCTGTGATATATTGAATTCTGGCAGCGAAAGCTTGGAGAGATTGCGGTGCACAGGAAGTTTATGTCGGAGGCACTCGCGGAAGCCCGGTTAGCCCTGCAAGCGGGAGAAGTTCCCGTAGGAGCAGTTGTGGTGCTGGACGGGGAGATTATAGGCCGAGGGCACAACCTCAGGGAAAGCACCAATGATCCCACCGCCCATGCGGAGATTTTGGCCATCCGGGAGGCAGCCCGAACCTTGGGCAGTTGGCGCTTGACTAATGCCGATTTGTATGTTACACTCGAGCCCTGCCCCATGTGCGCAGGAGCCATAGTCAATGCCCGCTTGAGGCGCTTGGTCTTCGGGGCTTATGATCCCAAGGCAGGGGCTGTGATTTCTCTCATGAAGATTGTGCAGGATAGGCGGCTGAATCACGTTGTGGAGGTCCTAGATGGGATCTGCCAGCAAGAATGCGCCAAGGTCCTGCAGGAGTTTTTCCAGAGGCTGCGCTAGTGTAGGACGCGCTTCAACCACGGAGAGGTGACAGAGCGGCCGAATGTGGCGGTCTCGAAAACCGTTGGGCGCGTGAGCGTCCCGTGGGTTCAAATCCCACCCTCTCCGCCAGTTTTTCCTTCTCTTTTATCAGTAAAATATGGAGAGATGCTGGAGTGGACGAACAGGCACGACTGGAAATCGTGTAGGGGTTCTAAGCCCCTCGAGGGTTCAAATCCCTCTCTCTCCGCCATTTGCCAACTAAGCACCATCGTTTTGCTGGGGGTAATCAGCAGCAAGGGATGGTGTTTCTGTTTTTGCCTCAGCGGTATGCTACACGGATCCTTGGGAGATGCTATCCGCGAGGAGGTTGAGTATGACTACGAAAACCCGAATCGAAGAAGTGATTGCCAACGCGGAAATGCTGGCGGGCCAGCTCAAGGCCTGTGCCCTGGACACTGAGGTCCCCACCATGAAAGAGATGTATAACATCATGAGTCAGCAGGTGGAGGAGATGATCCCGCGGCTGCGGGGTAGGCTGGGCCATGTGGTGAGCGAAGAGCCCCAGTACGAGAACTGAGGGCCATTTAGGGCTTTCCAGCCCGGTTTTCTTGACACTCCAAGTCCCGGTAAGCTATAATGAAGTGTGTCGTGCTAGACGGGGAGGTAGCGGTGCCCTGTAACCCGCAATCCGCTAGAGCGGGGTCGAAAGCCTATTTGAGGATTGGTCTTGTGGAGTCTGATTTAGGCAAGTGGCGTTGACGATTGGGTCTTACGCAATGGGAGTCCATGAACCCCGTCAGGTCCGGAAGGAAGCAGCGGTAAGTGGATGCCCCCATGTGCCGTAAGGGCGCCTGATCCGAGCTAACTACCTAGATATCGTCTGGAAGGCCACATTCGAGGATAGGCGCACGACACTTTTTTTATGCCCAAAGTTGGATTGCGGAGTTAAAGCACTAAAGGACTTTGCTCCGCGGACGAGAACCATTAATAACAGCAGGAGATCGGCGGATGGGAGGAACTGGGTTGGCTTACGTTTCCTTGTACCGAAAGTGGAGGCCCCAAAGCTTTGCCGAGGTGGTAGGACAGGAAAGCATCGTCACCACCCTCAAGAACAGCCTGGACATGGGTAGGGTGTCCCATGCCTATCTGTTCGCGGGCCCCCGCGGCACAGGCAAGACCACCGTGGCCCGGATTCTGGCCAAGGGGTTGAACTGCGAGCAGGGCCCCACCTCTGAGCCCTGCGGTCGCTGCGCGGAGTGCGAGACCATCGCCGCCGGGACGTCCCTGAACGTGATTGAGATTGACGGTGCCTCCAACCGGGGCATCGATGATGTGCGGGAACTGCGCAGTCAAGTGCAGTTCACGCCCGTCAATGCCCGCTACAAGGTGTATATCATCGATGAAGTGCATATGCTGACCACAGAGGCGTTCAACGCTCTGCTCAAGACCTTGGAAGAGCCTCCCGCCCATGTGGTTTTCGTTTTCGCCACCACCGATCCCAATCGCCTGCCAGCCACCATTTTGTCCCGCGTGCAGCGTTATGATTTCAGGCGTTTTTCCGCGCAGGATGTGGTGAGCCGCCTAGCACGCATATCCGAACAGGAAGGATTTGCTTTCCAGCAGGAGGCCCTGGAAGAGGTGGCCGAGCATGCGGGGGGCAGTATGCGTGATGCCTTAAGCATTTTGGAAAAGTGCGCTGCCTTTTCCACGAACATAACCCCCGCGACGGTGGCCGAGGTGTTGGGCATTGCCCCCGCTGAACAGGTGGAGCAGTTTGCCGTCTCCCTCATGGCCAAGGACAAGGCGGCGGCACTGGAGGTCATCACACAGCTCCACGACCAGGGCAGAGACTTGGGTCATTTTGCCCGCAGCGTTATGAAAAAGCTGCGCGCAAGCCTGCTCCAGGGCGTGGGACAGGAAGCAGAGTACCTGCAGGCCATCGAGATCTTGGCTGCCGCACTGCGGGAAATGCGTTTCGCTCCCGATCCCCGTATTTTACTGGAAGTAGCGGCCTTGAAGATCATGGGCGGAGCAGGGGCTGCGGTAAGCTCCAGCTCTGTGGTTGGTGAACTGGAAGCGAAGATCAGCGCCTTGGAACAACAGATAGCTGCACTTAAGGCCCAGCTGGCCAAGGAGCGCCGGACTTTCCAGGCGGAAGCGAAGCCGGTGGCGGTGAAGCGGAGGACTGCCCCCACTACTGACAGCGAGAGCACTGCCTTTGTGCTGGAGCATTGGGCAGATTTCCTGACCAGACTGCGGGGGGAGCGGTTGGTGCAGTGCGAAGCCTTCTTGAAGGAGGGCAAGCCTGTGGCAGTCAGGGGCGATACTGTGCTCGTGGCATTCCCGCGGGATCGGGGATTTCATAAAGCCAGTATCGAACAGGCCGATCACCGGGAACCTACCCAAAGGGTGCTCTCTAAATGGCTGGGCAGGCAGGTGCGCTTGGAGTGTGTCTTCCAGGATGAAGTGGACAAAGGGGAAGCTGAACCCCCAAGCCCGCCGCAGGCCAGTGAGCCAGCAGGGGACAAAAGGCAGGTGGATGCCGCCTCTGAAGAGTTTCTGAAAGCCAGTATGGAAACCTTCGGCGGTAGAATAATTTCTAAACCCAAGCAAACTTAAAAAAAGAGGTGATTCTGTTGGGTATGAACATGCAGAAGATGATGCGCCAGATGCAGAAGATGCAGGCCGATTTAGCCCGGGTCCAGGAAGAACTGGAGACCATGACCGTGGAAGGGACGGCTGGAGGCGGCGTGGTGACAGTGGTGGTCAACGGTCACCAGGTTGTACAGGAAGTAGTCATCAAGCCGGAGGCAGTGGATCCTGAGGATGTGGAGATGCTCCAAGATCTGATTTTGGCCGCTGTAAATGACGGGCTGCGCAGGTCCAGGGAGCTGTCCGCCAGTGAACTGGAAAAGGTCACGGGTAAGCTGAATATTCCAGGGTTGCCTCCAGGATTAATGTAGTATGTCCCGGCGTTATCCCAAGCCTCTGGCTCGCTTAATTGAAGAGTTGGTCCGGCTGCCTGGTATCGGCCCCAAAACGGCGCAACGCTTGGCCTTTTTCCTAATCAGCCAATCACCTGCGGAAGTGGAAAACCTGGCCGCAGCCATCGTGGACGCCAAAAGGCGGATCCGCTATTGCTCCCAGTGTTTTCACCTTACTGAGGAGGACCCCTGCGCCATCTGCTCCGATCCCAAGCGCAATCATAAGTTCATCTGTGTGGTGGAAGAACCCCGGGATGTAATTGCCATGGAGCGAACCAAGAGCTTCGACGGGGTGTATCACGTGCTGCATGGCGCCATCTCACCATTAGATGGCATCGGCCCTAATCAGCTGAAGGTTAAGGAACTGTTGGCGCGCATTACACCTGATGTGCAAGAGGTGGTTTTGGCCACCGATCCCAACGTGGAAGGGGAAGCCACTGCCATGTACTTGGCGCGCCTTTTAAAGCCGCTGGGCGTTAAGGTAACCAGGATGGCCCACGGCATGCCCGTGGGCAGCGATCTGGAGTATGTGGATGAGGTCACCTTGAGCAAGGCGCTGGAAGGCCGCAGGGAGTTGTAGGCATCCTGCATAAACCACCCCAGGCTGAGGTAATACTAGACCGAGTAGGCTGCGAGAGTGGGGTGGTTTTGTTGTCCAAGACTTTGGCTGAGCGTTTCTGGTCCATTGCCGTCCGTCTGCTGGATGATGGGGAAGAAGAACTCCCTTCGGGGTGGGAGGAAGAAACCAGAGAAGAGCTGGCTGCCCGGGTGGCTGCGGCCAAGCAGGAGTGGCTGGACGCCCTGAGTTACTTCAACCAAGCGGTGGAGCCCGACTTGGTTGACCATGCCATCATCTCCCTGCAGGCAGCCGAACGCAAGTACATGTACTGGCTGAAACGTATGAAGAATCTGCAGGGGCAGTCCCAGGAGCAACTGTCATAATCGTGAACAACCTGCCATAAGATGTTCATGAGGGACGAACCTAAGCGAGGTGGACCGCATGAACTTCATGGTGATAGTTGCCTATGTGGCAGGCGTTCTACTGCTCTATGGCCTCGGAAAAATCCTGCTCATACCGCTGCGCACCATCTTCAACCTCATGGTGAACGCGGTGATCGGAGGCGGAGTACTGCTCCTGATTAACTTCGTAGGCGGTTTCTGGGGGTTTCGCTTAGGTGTTAATCCCATAACGGCGCTGATCGTGGGCCTCTTGGGAGTACCGGGTGTGCTCCTTTTGATCGCCATCCGCCTGCTCTTCGCTTAATTAGCCGCGGGAAGAATGCATTCAGGGGAGTTGTGGCGCGGCGAGTTTACCAATCTACTGACGCGGTGGTACGCAAAGGGTCTCCCTTCCTGATTAGGCAGTTCTCGGACGAGCTCCACAAAGGGCAGGGAGCTCAACCAGAGCCCCTCCGTTTTTGGAGTGAGGATCACGGGCATCCGGTCGTGAACGGGCTGCAAGAAGCTGGCGGCCTCCTGGGTGATAATGGTGCAGCTAGGTACCTCCCCTTCCTGCCAGAGGCCAGCAAAGGCAAAGGGGCGGCCGCCATCTAGGGTAATGTACACGGGGAACTTGCCCCCGTTTTCCGTTTTCCATTCATAAAAGCCATCGGCAATGATCAGGCAGCGGTGAGAGTTCACTAGGGGCCGGAAAGAGGGTTTTTGGGCCAGCGTTTCCAAGCGGGCGTTGATGAGCGGTTTGCTGCCTGGCTTCTGCCAGGACGGAGTTAGTCCCCAACGCAGGAGAGCTGGCTTGCGGGCTTGGAAATCCTCTCCGGGCAGTACGGCAAAAACCAGTTGGGTAGGGGCAATGTTGTAGTTGGGGGTATACTCGAAAGGCAGTTCAGGCAGGGCAAAACGCTCCATGAGTTGATCCAGGGGGGTATACAAGGTAAACCTTCCGCACATAGTCAATCCTCCTTGCCTTGATTATTCAACGCCTAGAGCCATTCCCCTGGGAAAAAGCAAAGAAATGAATTTTGGGTGTTGACACCCAACTGCCCTCCGTGGTAACATTCAACTTGTCGCCCGCAGCTAGCCCAGTGGAACGCTGGCCGCCTGCAAGCGGAAAAAGCTCCATGTGCTGGGCGGTTGACAGAGCGGCAGAGGATATGCTATGATAAACACGCTCCCGGAAAACGGGCAGCGCAGCACCTTGACAACCAAACAGAATCTTGAACACAGCTCTGTGTTTGAAGAGGATAAGCCACAGTTTGTGCGCTCTTGACAATTCAGCTAGTTTCAAGCTTTTCACTGAGGAA
>Ga0116169_1001342_pt1 | contig 20838 bp, 17 predicted proteins | sample AD_UKC130_MetaG_FD_89796 | JGI IMG/M metagenome (GOLD analysis project Ga0116169, IMG submission 89796) | Active sludge microbial communities of municipal wastewater-treating anaerobic digesters from Canada - AD_UKC130_MetaG | ecosystem: Engineered > Bioreactor > Anaerobic > Digestate | place...
ACCCGGTGCCCCGAGACCGGAGCCATCAGCCCGCCCTCGGACCGGGCCGCGGCGCGCGCGGCAGTCGATGCTCTCGATGACGCCTGGCGGAGCCTTGCCGAAGAGTCCATTGGCCCCGGCGCCACCATCGTCTCCCAGGGCCTCGTCCCGGCAGCCGTCAATGATCCCGACGTCATCAGCTTCCCGGGGACGCCGGTGACTGCAACAGTCACCCGTCGCCGTGTCCCCGTTGCGGACGTGCCCGCCACAGGACCGACGGGTCCCTTGACCGTGTCGGGTGGTACCCCGAACGGCGGTGTCACCCACCCTACCGCCGACACGCTCCAGGACTGCGCCCCGCGGCCTGCATCCCTCTACGACACAACGGCGCAACCGCCCTACTGGAACGCGGTGACCTTCGAGAACACCGACATCGACGGCGCGCTCTTCGAGTTCAACATGGACGTCACCGCTTTCGGGGCCTGGTTCGGAGACCTGGAATCGCGCACCGACGGTCGCGGCAAGACGGCGTGGGTGTCGCTCTACGACGCCACCGGCGCGCTCATCGGCTCTCCCGAGGCGGTCGCCCCTGAGGCGCTCAACGGCAACCAGAAGCTCTGCGGCGGCCCCGACCAGGAGGACGACCCCGCTGTGGGATGCGGTAACCAATCCACTCGGTGGATCGGTTTCAGCGGGAATCAGGCCGTGCGCTTCATGCTCATCACGGTCGGCGATGACGACTCGTGCGAGGAGAAGGACGTCACGAACAACGCCCAGAACTGCAACGGCCGCACCGAGTTCCTCTCCTTCATCGGTCCGACGGTCGCTTTCCCGCAGCCGGAACTGACCGTTCGCAAGCAGGTCGTGCTGGCCGACGGGAGTTCCGGAACGCAGCTCGACGGGTGGGCTTTCGGGGTCTCCGTGGACGGCCACGCGGCCACCATTGGAACGACGACCGCCACGGGCGTTGTCTCCTTCGACCTGCCCACTTCGGCCGGGACGATCGGCCTCACGGAAACGTCCAAACCGGGGTGGTCACTGGCGAGCCTGACCTGCAGCATCGACCTTGACGACGATCCGACAACGCCGGGGACGGCTCTAAGTCTCAGCGCTGGCCCAGCCCCCGTGCATTCGTTCACGCTCGAACCGACGATGCTCTTCCACCCCGTCGACTGCACCGCCACGAACCGGCAGGACCCGGCGAAAGTCACCCTCGCAAAGGTGGAGCACGCCGGCGGCGAGAAGACTGCAGGCGAAGGTTGGAAGTTCAGCGTCGCTGCGGACGGCCAGACCACGCTGGACATTGTCACCGGGGCCAATGGGCTCGGCACGGTGACGGTCCCGCTGACGACGCCAACGGATCTCAGCGTGACCGAGACCGCCACTCCCGGGTGGAAGTTCACCGGCGTGACCTGCAGTGTGACCGCTCCTGGGCTCACTCCGACCGCCGTTCCGGTTGACTCCAGCAGCGGGACGTTCACCGTCCCGAGCGTGGCCCCCGGGTCCGCTGTGGACTGCACGGTCGACAACACCGCCGACACCGTCCTGACCGTCGTCAAAGAGACTCTGGTCAACGGGGTTCGGACCGCTGAACCCGGTTGGGCCTTCGACGTCACCGCCGGGGAGTCATCCGGGTCGATCCTCACCGGCCCTGACGGCTCGGGGAGCCTGAACTTCGCCCATGCCAGCCACACCGACATCAAACTCCGCGAGATCGCCCAATCCGGCTGGATGGCCACCGACCTGACCTGCCAGATTACCACCCAGGACGGGACGACCTCGGCCCCGACGATCGAGGTGTCAGCCGGGCTGTGGACGATCGCCGGCATACTGCCTGGCTCCGCCCTCACCTGTCGCGCAACCAATGAGCCCGCCAGTATCGCCATAGACAAGACCGGACCTACCACGGTTGTGAATACGGGGGCGACGGTGACCTTCCCCATTACCGTGACCAACACCGGCGCCGTCACGGCGACTGACGTCACCCTGACTGACACCCTGCCCGCTGGCCTCACCGCGATCAGCGTCACCGCGTCGGACTGGCACTGTGCCATCACCACCCCCCAACTCGTCGCATGTACCCTCCCCTCGCCGCTGCCGCCCGGCGCCCCGGCGCCAGTGGTCAACGTCGTCGCAATGGTCGGCAGCAGCCCTGGCGAATACACCAACACGGCGGTTGTCGCCGGTTCCTCGGGTACAGCGACCGACACGCACTCCATCACCGTCGAGACCCCCGCGCCGGCGGTCCCTCTCCCCGAGACCGGCAGCGACCCCTCCACCGCCGTCCACGTGGCCTCCGAGCTCATCGCCTTAGGTGTGGCACTTGCCTTGTTCGGTCGGCGCTCGACCCGCCGCCGCAACGAAAGCTGACCCCTCGTCCCTGAGTTGCACGGCCTGCGTGGTCGGCGCGACTCTCGACCGCGAGGAAGCAAAGCCTCTCCGAGACATCGCCCCTAGCCGCTAACTCAACATGCGCACGTTGGCCCTCCTCCCTACTCTTGCCCCCATGAGTAATCGGGATTCGGGCCCCGTCACACGACGCGCCGTCGTGCGTGGTGCCGCGTGGGCCATGCCGGTCGTGGTCCTAGCCGCACCCGCGCGTGCGTTTGCTGCGTCTTGCACCTACGACGTCGTCATCCTCAATGCCGTGATCGCCGGCTCGCTCAGCGGCTTCGACATGCTGGTCAAGGACACGAAGTACAACGCCCTGCCCTCGATCTTCGCCTTGTTCACTTTTGGGACCACGATGCCCGTTCTGCAGTTCCAGGTGACCTGCAACGGACAACCAGCGGCCGGCGTCCAGGTTGCCGTGGCCAGTGACGGTCAGATCGACATCGAGGGCATCCCCTTGGTCAAGTTCGTCTCACCGACGATTCCGACGAATGTCGTTGAAGGCACCATCGTCCCGTCCCCATACATCGGCAGCACCGACGGCACGGGTCGGATCAACGTTGCCGTGGCCACGGCCAGCTTCCAGGCCACCGACCCCAAGCCCCGAAACGGCACCTTCACCGTGACCATCGCCGGCCAGACGACGTCCTTCACGTATCGGGTCTACGACGGCTGACCCTTCTCGCACCCGCGCGGTCCAGCCCGGGCGGACCCGCGTCCACGATTGGCTGGTCGGCGGCATACGCTGACGGGAAGCACCCGACCAGGCGCGCTGAGGTGGGCCCTCGGTCCCCTTGCGGGGTGGGTCGGCACAGAGAAAGGTGGAGCCCGTGAGCAAAGCAACCGCCGCCAGAGAACTGTCGTCCGCACCGGTCCCCGCGAGCCCCGAGCAGATCCGCAATGTCGTGCTCGTCGGCCCCGGCGGTGCGGGCAAATCCACCCTCTTCGAGCACCTGGTCGCCGCGCGCGTCCCAGGCCGGCGCCCTCACGAGGGCGAGCACCAGCGCTCGGTGGGCGTCGAGGTCGCCGCCATCGAGAGTGGCGGGCTGACGGTCAACCTCATCGACACCCCTGGATACCCCGACTTCGTCGGCGAGCTGCGCGCGGGGTTGCGCGCCGCCGACGCCGCCATCTTCGTCATCTCCGGCGCGGACGGCATCGACGGTGCGACCGCGCTGCTGTGGCAGGAGTGCGCCTCCGTCGGTATGCCGCGCATCATCGCTGTGAGCAAGCTGGACATGCCACGGTCGGACTACGCGGACACCATCGCTACCTGCCGCCGAGTCTTCGGTGACGCCCAGCCCGTCTATCTGCCGGTGCATGCAGAGGACAAGACGGTGATCGGGTCGATGGCCCTCATCAGCCAATACGTCGCCGACGGGACCGGCAGCCGACGCGCGCCTTCCGAGGACGAGGCCGCCGCCATCGAGGACCAGCGCGGGACCCTCATCGAGGCGATCATCGAGGAGTCCGAGGACGACTCGTTGCTGGACCGGTATCTGTCCGGTGAGGACCTCGACGTCGCCCAGCTCATCGCCGACACGAAGACCGCGATCGGAAAGGGCACCTTCTTCCCGGTCCTGCCGATCTCGCCGGGGACCGGCGTCGGCATGGAGGAGATCTACGAGCTCATCGAGACGGCGTTCCCGTCGCCCGCAGCGCGGCCGGCTCCGTCGGCGACCACGCCGAGCGGCGGCGATGTGGCGGGGCTGGCCTGCGACCCCCACGGTCCCCTGGTCGCCGAGGTCATCCGCACGAGCAGCGACCCCTATGTCGGTCGACTCTCCCTGGTGCGCGTGTTCTCCGGAACCCTGCGCGCTGAAGAGGTGGTCCACGTCTCTGGCCACCTGGACACATTCCTTGGCCACGAGCTCGAGGGTCACCCGGCCCACGACGACGACGAGCGGGTCGGTCCGCTCTCCTCACCGCTCGTGGATGCGTTGCGCACCAAGGAGATTGCCATCGCCGGCGACATCGCGCTGGTCGCGAAGCTTGCCAAGGCCGAGACCTCCGACACGCTGTCGGCCAAGGACCACCCGGTGCTCGTCGAGCCGTGGGTGCTGCCCGAGCCACTGCTGCCCGTCGCCATCCACGCCAAGTCCAAGGCTGACGAGGACAAGCTCGCCTCGGCCCTGCAACGTCTCGTCGCCGAAGACGTGACGATGCGGATGGAGCACAACTCCGAGACTCACCAGGTCGTCCTCTGGGCGATGGGGCAGGCCCACATCGAAGAACTGCTGGGACGGCTGCACGAGCGCTACGGCGTGCAGGTCGAGGCCGAGCCGTTCCGCACCGCGCTGCGTGAGTCGTTCGTCAAGAAGGTCATCGTCAAGGGCCGGCATGTCAAGCAGTCCGGCGGGCATGGGCAGTATGCCGTGTGCGACCTGGAGATCGAGCCACTCCCCCGCGGCGGCGGGTTCGAGTTCGTCGACAAGGTCGTCGGTGGCGCCGTGCCCCGCAACTTCATCCCCTCGGTGGAGAAGGGCGCTCGGGGCCAGCTCGACAAGGGGGTGCTCGCGGGCTATCCGCTCGTTGACGTTCGGGTGACCCTGTTCGACGGCAAGGCCCACTCGGTCGACTCGTCCGACATGGCCTTCCAGACCGCAGCGGCGATGGCCCTCAAGGAGGCCGCTAACGAGTCGACCGTGGCCCTGCTCGAGCCGATCGACGCGGTCGACATCACCGTGAGCGACGACTATGTCGGCGCGGTGATGTCCGACCTGCGCGGTCGCCGGGGCCAGGTGTTGGGCACCGAGCCGGCTCGCGAGTCGGGGTGGACCATCGTGCACGCCGAGGTGCCCCAGACCGAGCTGTCGCGCTACCCGATCGACCTGCGCTCGGTGTCACACGGCACCGGGTCATTCGCCCGGCGCCAGTTGCGTTACGACTACATGCCGGCCGACAAGGCCAAGGAGTACGCCAAACCCGAGAAGTAGGCGCCACCTCACCAGGCGCAGCGGGGCGGCATACCATCCGGTATGCCGCCCCGCTCACCCCTTCTGCGTCCTCTCGCGGGTAGCTTCGCAGTCCAGGGCTGCCGCCCCAGACGGGCTGACCGCACCGCCAGCTCTCTGCACGACATGTTGGACCAGAGATCGGACAAGGAATATGCCAAAAAGAGTGCCCAGTTAGCCGCATCGGGTTGCGGCTCGCCCGCCGCTAACGTACGGTCGGCTGATGGGAGCGGACACTCACCACTTCATCTCGTTCGAGTTCACCACCGCGTCGCTGTCGAGCGACATCTGGTTCCTGCTCGGAGAAGCCTTCAGCAAGTGCCAACATCTGGCCGGGTCACCGCTCAAGCCGGGCACTGCCGCGGACATGGCGGCCGTGGCTCTCGCGCGCGGCGTGCAAGCGACGACAGCGATCGAGGGCAACACTCTCTCCGAGGACGAGGTAACGGCGATCGTCAGACGGGGCAGCGCTCATGTGAGCGCGTCCCGTGAGTATCTCGAACGAGAGGTCAAGAACATCCTGTCCGCCTTGGCGGAGATCGACAAGGCGCTGCACGAGGGGCGCGCGCTCCCGATCGACAGGGACCGGCTCTGTGCCCTCAACGCCCAGATCCTCGCGGGCATCCCGGACCGCCCCGAGGTGAAGCCCGGCCACCTGCGGGAGCACGATGTCGTTGCCGGCCCCTATCGGGCACCGCACTGGACGTCCGTGCCCGATCTGGTGAACCAGTTCGTGACGTGGTTGAGGGAGGTGCGGGCGGACGCGACCGAACTGCGACCGGAGGACCGATTCGTCAATGCGGTGCTGGCAGCCATCCTTGCGCACCTGTACATCGCCTGGATTCACCCCTTCGGCAACGGGAACGGGCGGCTTGCCCGACTCGTCGAGGTTCAGATCCTCTCCGAGTCGGGAGTCGTACCGGAGGTCTCAACGAACCTTCTGTCCGATCACTACAACAAGACCCGCGCCGCCTACTACCTGGCCCTTGAAGAGGCCCAGCGGGACGTCCCGGCATTCGTCACGTACGCCGTGCGGGGCTTCGTCGAGGAGTTGCGCATGCAGATCGAGAGTGTCAAATCGCAAAGCCTTTCCGTTCACTGGGAAAGCTACGTCTACGAAGTCTTCCGTGGGATGCCGACGACGAGCGCTCGCGACCGTCAGAGAGAGTTGGCTCTCGCACTCGCCCAGCGGAACATTGCGGTCACCAAAGACGAGGCGACCGACTTAACGGCGTCTCTGGCGCGCAAGTACGCCCGCGCCGGTGACCGTACGCCGGCCCGCGACTTGAACGACTTGGTCGGAATGGGCCTCGCTCGACGCGCAGGCAACCGACGATACGAGACAACCCGCGACACCATCCGCGCCTTCATTCCGGCCGTGTCGCACACCCCTGGACCCGCTCGAACGTCCCGGTAGACATCGTCGCCCGATGGTCACACGAAGTTGTGTCGTCCCTCGTGGCAGTCCGCCCGGCATACGGAATGTCAGCGCAGCACGAGCGAGTCAGCCTCGTCGTCGCGGTCGACGACGACCCTCGCCTCGTCCCGGATGTCGCCAGCGAGCAGTGCCCGGGCAAGCCGGTCACCGATCTCGCGCTGGACCAGCCGACGCAACGGTCGCGCCCCGTAGGCCGGGTCGTACCCGCTGAGCGCCAGCCACTCCTTGGCCGCCTCGGTGACCTCCAGGGTGATCCGTCGGTCGGCCAGCCGGGCCGACAGGGCCCGCACCTGAAGCTCGACGATCTTGGCCAACTCCTCGGTTGACAGCGGGTCGAAGATGACGACCTCGTCGAGCCGGTTGAGGAACTCCGGCTTGAACGACGCCCGCACCATCCCCATCACGGCCTCACGCTTGGCCTCGTCGGTCAGCAGCGGGTCGACGAGGAAGTGGCTGCCGATGTTGGAGGTCATGACGAGGATGACGTTGCGGAAGTCGACCGTGCGGCCCTGCCCGTCGGTGAGCCGACCGTCGTCGAGGACCTGCAGGAGGATGTCGAAGGTCTCCGGGTGGGCCTTCTCGACCTCGTCGAGGAGCACGACCGAGTAAGGCCGTCGCCGCACTGCCTCGGTGAGCTGCCCGCCTTCCTCGTACCCCACGTACCCGGGCGGCGCGCCGATGAGCCGGGCGACCGCGTGCCGCTCGGAATACTCGGACATGTCGATCCGAACCATCGCGCGCTCGTCGTCGAAGAGGAAGTCGGCCAGCGACTTGGCCAACTCGGTCTTGCCCACGCCGGTCGGTCCGAGGAACAGGAACGATCCGGTTGGCCGGTCGGGGTCGGCCAGGCCCGCGCGTGAGCGCCGCACCGCGTCGCTCACGGCGCGGACCGCGTCGCTCTGACCGATGAGGCGCGCGCCGATCAGCTGCTCCATGTGCAGCAACTTCTCGGTCTCGCCCTGAAGTAGCCGCCCTGCGGGGATGCCCGTCCACGCCGAGATGACCTCGGCGATGTCGTCGGCACCGACGCGGTCCTTGACCATGACGTCCTTGTATGCCGTCCCGTCGGCTCCCGTAGTCGACGCACCGTTGCGGCTGGCCGCCTCGGTCTCCTGGGCGCTGGCCAGGTCTTTCTCCAGGGCCGGGATCTCGCCGTAGAGCAGCCGGGCGGCATCCTCATAGCGGGCCTCGCGCTGAAGCCGGTCGGCTTGGGTGCGCAGCTCATCGAGCTGGACCTTGAGCTCGCCGACCCGGTTGAGGCCCGATTTCTCGGCCTGCCAACGGGCGTTGAGGGCAGCCAGCTCCTCGGTCTTGTCGGCGAGGTCCTTGCGCAGCCGGTCCAACCGCTCGACCGACGCGGCGTCGGTCTCCTTGGCCATGTGCAGTTCCTCCATCCGCATCCGGTCGACGGTGCGCTGGAGTTGGTCGATCTCGACCGGCGAGGAGTCGATCTCCATTCGCAGCCGCGAAGCGGCCTCGTCGATGAGGTCGATCGCCTTGTCGGGCAGTTGACGACCGGTGATGTAGCGATCGGACAGCGCGGCGGCTGCGACGAGCGCGGAGTCTTCGATCTCGACCTTGTGGTGGGCCTCGTACCGCTCCTTGAGCCCGCGCAGGATCGCGATGGTGTCTTCGACGGACGGCTCACCGACGTAGACCTGCTGGAAGCGCCGCTCCAGGGCGGCGTCCTTCTCGATGTACTTGCGGTACTCATCCAGGGTCGTGGCGCCGACCAGGCGCAGCTCGCCACGGGCCAGCAGCGGCTTGAGCATGTTGCCCGCGTCCATCGCGCCCTCGCCCCCGGCACCCGCGCCGACGACGGTGTGCAACTCGTCGATGAAGGTGACGACCTGGCCGTCGCTGCTCTGGATCTCCTCGAGCACGGCTTTGAGTCGCTCCTCGAACTCGCCGCGATACTTCGCCCCGGCAACCATCGCGCCCAGGTCGAGGCTGATGAGCTTTTTGCCGCGCAGGCTTTCGGGTACATCGCCGTCGACGATCCGCTGGGCCAACCCCTCAACGACGGCGGTCTTGCCGACGCCGGGCTCACCGATGAGGACCGGGTTGTTCTTGGTCCGGCGACTGAGCACCTGGACGACCCGTCGGATCTCGGCGTCGCGGCCGATGACCGGGTCGAGCTTGCCCTCGCGGGCCCGGGCGGTGAGGTCCGTGCCGTATTTCGCCAGAGCGTCGAACGTCCCCTCAGGGTTCTCCGAGTCGACCGTCCGGCCGCCGCGCAGCGGGGGGATGGCGGCTTCGACGGCCGCGACGTCAAGCCCGAAGCGTCCCGTCTTGGCCAGGGCCAGCAACAGGTGGTCGGTTGAGATGTACGAGTCGCCCATGCTGGCCATCGCGGCGCGAGCGGTCTCCAAGACGCTCATCGCCGCGCGCGAGAGCCCCGGTGCACCGACCGAGGAACCGGAGACGGACGGCATACCGGCGAGGACCTGGTCGGCCGCACGGGAGGCGGCGGCGAGGCTGGAACCCGCCGCTTCCAACAGTGCCCGCGTGGTCGTGTCGGACTGCTCGGTGAGCGCCTTGAGCAAGTGGGCGGGCTCGGTGTGCGGGTGGCCGGCGGCTGCGGACGCGCGGACGGCGGCCGAGAGCGCCTCCTGAGCCTTGGTCGTCAGCTTGAGGTCCATGGGGATGTCGGGTGCTCCTTCTGAGGTTCTGGGCTTTCCCAGGGCAACGGCGTCAAAGTTGAGTCTATTCCGCTCAACCTGGACCGAGTGCCCGCGCCCTGCGATCCTCAGGCGTTGGCCCGTCCCGCATCACCTTCTGGACGGCACGAGAGGGCTACACCTGCAGCAACCCGCGAATCACGGCATCGACCCAGCGCCGGACGTCGGCCTCCGGTTGCAGGTCGTAGAGCAGCTGACTGGCGATGCCCTGCATGAAGGCCAGGGTCGCCCAGGCCACCCCGTCGGGGTCGACACCGGCGTCGATCTCACCCTCCCCCTGGGCGCGACGCACCAGACGGGCAAGCAACGCCCGCAACCGAGCGTCATCCTCGGCGATGACCCGACCGATCCGGTCGTCATAGGGAGCCAACTCGGCGAAGGCGTGCCCCTGGCGCTGCATCGCCCGGCGCCGGTCGTCCAGGGGCGCCACCGCGAGGACGAGCTCGACGAGCCACTCCCTCAGCGTGGGACGGCCGGGCTCACCCACGGCGTAGGGCCCCACCGAGTCGCGAAGCCGCTCCAACATCGCCGCCTGCAGGTCCTCCTTGGTTCCGAAGGCCCGCTGAACGGCGCCGAGCGACCACCCCGACTCGGACGCGACGGCGCGAAAGGTCACCGCGCGCATGCCGTCGCCGGCGACCAGACGCAGCCCAGCGTCGGCCAACTCAATCTGTCGAGAAGTGCGTTCCACGTCGCTCACTGTAGGTCGCAAAACGGGCGTATGCGACCACAAGGGCGTGGTAATTCGTCCAACGCATATGTGGCGCCAAATCGGAACCGGTGACGACACCCCCTAGCGTGGGCATTGACCCGAACCATCGACATTGCCGACATTGCCCGCTATTGCCCTCGCAGCCGGAGGATGGCCATGACTGTACGCATCGAAGCGACCCGCGGGGACCTCACTCGCGAGAGCCTGGACGCCATCGTCAACGCCGCCAACGCGACCCTCCTCGGAGGCGGCGGGGTCGACGGGGCCATTCATGCCGCAGCCGGCCCCCGCCTGCTGGAGGAGTGCCGCAGGGTCAGGCGCACGGCATACCCGCAGGGACTTCCCGTCGGGTATGCCGTGGCCACCGGCCCTGGGAACCTCCCCTGCCGCTGGGTGATCCACACGGTCGGACCCAACTGGAACCGCGGCCAACGCAACGAAGCGGACCTCGCGGCGTGCTTCCGCAACTCGCTGCGAGAAGCGGTGCGAGTCGGCGCCAGATCGGTGGCGTTCCCCGCCGTGAGCGCGGGCGCGTACGGGTGGGCCGGTCCGACGGTGGCGCGAGTGGCGGTGACTGCCGTGCGCGGGGCGCCCGAGGTGGCCGATCTCGACCTGGTGCGGTTCGTCCTGTTCGGGGATCGACTGTGGGGCGACTTCAGCACCGCGCTGGACAGCTAGATCCGGACCCAGGGTGTCGGCGCGGTCATCCCGGGGCGGGTGCGGTCGAGATGATGATGACGTCGGCCACCCAGGCGCCCAGGTCGACGGTCACGGTTGGCTCGCTCCGGAGTGGCTCCCCAGGCGAACGAAGAGTGACCGCGGCGGAGCACTGCCCCCGGAGTGTCATCACGTTGAAGGCCCTGGTGGGACGCGAGACCACGACGGCGGCCACGGCTTCACCCTGGAACCGCAGCTCTTCGCCGGGGAGCACATCATTCGGCACGCCGTCGACCATCAACCTGACGGGGTCCAGCGGGATGAAGACTCGGTCGAGGCCTGGAAACGACGAGAACGGCGCGCTGCGATCGAGGTCTGCGACGCTGACCCGCCACAGGAGTTGTCCATCCGAGCCGAAGGCCGCAGCCAACTCCCGAGTGGTCCCCGCGCCATTGGCCCAGGGAGCAGGCTCGACCGCCGCCGGGTCAAGCATCAGCGCAGACCTTCCCGCCATCGCTCCTAAGCGAGTGAGATGAAGAGCTTCTCCATGAGCGCGGTGTCGACCTCGGCATCGCCACGGTCATGGGCTTCGGCCACGCACTGCTTGAGGCCGGTGGCGATAATCGAGAACCCGACCCGGTCGACGGCACGGCGGACCGCGGCGAGCTGGGTGACGATGTCCTGGCAGTCGCGTCCCTCTTCGATCATCCGCAGCACGCCGCCGATTTGACCCTGGGCTCGGCGCAGCCGGTTGGCCAGCTTGGCAAGCTCGTCAGTCGTCAACTCCACCGTCGTCATGCCCGCCATCTTCCCACGTCTCCTTCGGCTTTCCAGGGGGTCCGCTGTGCCGCGGCACACATGGCGAGGGACCTTCGGCCCCGATGCGCGGCATACCCGCAGGGGTATTCTCTCACGTATCAGCTCCACCCCGTGGCATCAACTAAGGAACAGGCAATGCGTACCCTCGTGATCCTCGGCGGGGGAACCGCCGGAACGATGGCAGCCAACAAGCTGCGACCTCGCTTGGCGGCCGAGGAATGGCGGATCATCGTCGTCGACAAAGACGACAACCACGACTACCAACCGGCGTATCTGTTCGTGCCGTTCGGCATCAACAAGGTCAAGCAGGTGCGTCGCTCCCGTCAGGCCTTCATCGATGACGGCATCGACCTGCTCACGGCCGACATCAAAAAAGTCGACCCCGAGGGCAAACTCGTCCACTTGGGCGACGGGCGCGAGTTGGGCTATGACTACCTCGTCATTGCCACCGGGACAACCCCACGGCCGGACCAGACCCCGGGGATGCTGGGCCCGCAGTGGCGTCAGAGCGTCCACGAGTTCTACACCTACGAGGGCATGCTGGCGTTGAAGAAGGCGCTCAAGGAGTTCCGCGGTGGCCGGTTGGTCATGCACATCACCGAGATGCCGATCAAGTGCCCGGTCGCCCCGCTCGAGTTCGTCATGCTGGCCGACGACTACCTCAGCAAGAAGGGCCTGCGGTCCGCCACCGAGATCGTCTACGTCACCCCACTGGACGGTGCCTTCACCAAGCCGGTCGCCAGCCGCGAGCTCGGCCACCACTTGTCCACCCGGGGTATCAAGGTCGAGCCCGATTTCATGATCGAGTCGGTTGACCAGGAGGCCAAGGTCATCCGCTCCTACGACGAGCGCGAGATCGGCTATGACCTGCTGGTCACCGTGCCGCTCAACATGGGCGCCGACTTCGTGGGCGCATCGGGCCTGGGTGACGAGCTCAACTACGTGCCGGTCGACAAACACACCAACCAGTCCACGGCATACCCGACCATCTTCGCCCTCGGCGACGGCAGCAACCTGCCGACGTCCAAGGCCGGCTCTGTGGCGCACTTCTCGGTCGAGGTGTTCGTCGAGAACTTCTGCCAGCTCATCGCTGGCCAGCCGATGACCCACTCCTTCGACGGGCACGCCAACTGCTTCGTCGAGTCAGGCAACGGGCGGGCCCTGTTGCTGGACTTCAACTACGAGACCCAGCCACTCACCGGCCACTTCCCGCTGCCGGTCGGCCCGATGAGCCTGCTCAAGGCCACCCGCGCCAACCACCTCGGCAAGCTCGCGTTCCGGCACGTCTACTGGAACATCCTGCTGCCGGGTCGGCCGCTGCCGTTGCCCGCCGAAATGTCGATGCTCGGCAAACACCTGGAGTCCCAGTCCGCCAGCGCTTGAGCTCTCCCACCCACGACCAGCCCACCAGCAGAACCCAAGGAGAACTGACCCCATGCCCACCACCACGATCGCCGGCCGTCAGATCGACGTTGACGCCGAGGGCTTCCTCACCCGGCCGGAGCAGTGGGACGAAGACCTCGCCCAGACCCTGGCAGCCAACATCGGCATCACCCTGACCGACGCCCACTGGGTTCCGATTCGCTTCTTGCGCAAGGACTTCGAGACTCAGAAGGAAACGGCGACCCTGCGGCGGGTCTCAACGTTGGGCGGCATACCGGTGAAGGAACTCTTCGCCCTCTTCCCCGGAAAGCCGGCCAAGAAGATGTCCTACATCGCGGGCCTGCAGAAGCCCAAGGGCTGCGTCTGATCGCTCGATCCGCCAGCCGACTACGAAGAGAACGAGATCACCATGACCGACATGATCGTCCCGTCGTTCGACGACGAGACGCCGACCGGGCGCAAGCTCGCCATCATCTGCTCCAAAGGCAACCTCGACATGGCCTACCCCGGCCTGATCCTCGCCAACGCCGCTCTCGGCGAAGGCATCGAGGTGCACCTGTTCTTCACCTTCTGGGGCTTCGACATCATCAACAAGGAGACGATGGGCAACCTGAAGTTCTCCTACCTCGGCAACACGGCGATGCACATGCCTGGCCATTTCGGCATGTCGATGCCGCAGGGCATGGCGGGCCTGCCCGGCATGACCGCCGTGACCACCAAGATGATGAAGAAGCAGATCTCCGACCTCGACGTACCCGACGTCCCCGAGTTCCTCGAGTTGCTACACGGGTCGGGAGCCAAGATGTGGGCCTGCCGGATGAGCGCCGACATGATGCACCTTGAGCTGGAGCACCTCTACGACGGGGTCGAAGCGATCATCTCGGCCACCGACTTCATCGAGCTCACCGACGGTGCGCAACTGCTGTTCATCTGAGGTCACCGGATGCGGGACAGGCCCGTGACCCGACCGGCGATGAGGGGCCATTCAGGCAACAGCCGGACGTGCAGCGGCGACGGCACCCGCACCGGCTCGACGGGCGCGCCCAACCCGGCGATCGCGGCGGCGAGGTCGCGGTTGTGGTGACAGTTGCCGGCATACCTGATGGTCAGGGGCGTGATCGCGGACTGGACGAGAAACTTGACCCCGCGACCGCGGCTGTGCTCAAGGTAGGCGAACACCCCGCCCGGTGCGAGGACCCGCCTCACCTCGGCGAGCGCACGGTCCACGTCCGCGACCGAGCAGAGCACCAGCGTGGAGACGACCGCATCGACGGACCCGTCCTCGAAGGGCAACGCCTCGGCCCTCCCGTCAACGGCCTCCATCGGTATGCCGCCCTGCCGCCCATCGAGGCGTCGCTGCAGGTGCGCCCGCATCGCCGGGAACGGCTCAACCAGCGTCACGTGATCGGCGGCAGCGTAATGGCGCACGTTGGCCCCCGTGCCGGCCCCGATCTCGGCGACCCGGCCGGTCAACCGCCCGACCAGCCGGGTGCGGATCGGCCCGAGGAAGGTGGCCTCGACCTCGGCGAACACCCGGTCGTAACCGTCGGCGAAACGGCGGGAGCGCCGGTCCTCGGCCAAGGGCGGAAGGCTCATCTCACCACCCTCTCATCCCCCGGGTCTGTCAGATGGGCGGAGACGGGGGTTCGTGGCGGAGCTCGACGAGGAGGTCGTCGTCGATCGATATCAGTAGGTCGAACGAGCCGGCCCGTTCCCGGATGTCACGCAGCAGCCGATGCAGTCGTGACTCTTCGGGCAGTTGACCGACCATGGTCACAGACCCGACCCGCCCGCGATGATCGTGCCGCAGCCGCGCGTTCACCCGTGAACCGGCGGGGGCGACGTCCAGGATGCAGTCGACAATCTGGCGGAACTCCCCGACTCCGACCTGGCCGCCGCGCTCTTCAGCGGTAACAGCAACGCCCACGCCGCGCTGGCGGCACCGGCCGATGGCAGCCCGAAGTTCCGGGGTCAGCAACGGTGCGGCGACCAGCCCGTCACGCACCTCGGCCTCGGCACGAAGGCATCGGTCGGCGTCGGCGGGGTCGAGGTCTTCCCCGGCCGCGATGCGTTCCAGCAGGGGGCCGGCCACTGCGAGAACATCGCGGCTACGCGCTTGTGCGACCTCGTCCGCTTCCTCGGCCCGGGCGTCGACCAGGCGCAGCTGCCCGACCGCGCCGGCCGCCTCATTGATGGCGTTCGTGGCGAGGTCGAGGGCCGTGCGGATCCCCCAGGCAGCGCAGACGAAGGCGATCATCTGTGGCACCAACGCCGTGATCAACCCGACATGGACCGCCCCGCCTCGGAGGAACTGCCCGACCGCGAGACCGAGGGTGGCCGCCACGACGGCAACCACCCCCCAGCACGTCCGGAACCGACCGGTCAATGTGACGACGGTGGCGTTGAGGGCACCCACGAACCAGGTCGCCCACCCCGAGTCGAAAGGGTTCAGCAGGTTCCACGTCCCAGCGGCGCACACCACGCCAACACCCACGGCAATGACCGCGGCCAGGTCGTCGCGATGCGTCGGCCCGAACGACGACACGAGGCCTAGCCCGACAACCATGGCCAGGCAGATCGCGACGACGCCGCCTGACAAGGTCTGCTCCACTGTGGTCGCCGCAAGGGCGGCGAAGACCACGGTGAGAACTGCGCCGAGCACGAAGAGCCACAGGAAGTCCCGATGCTGCCACGTCTCGAGCGGCGGCGGATTCACGGGCTGAAGGTCGCGGTCACCCGCAGGCGCCCACAACCGCACGGTCGTCCCGAGGCCCGGTCGGGCGAGGACTTGGGCGGAGCCTCCGACGCTCGCCAGCCGCCCAACGATTCCTCGATCGATGCCCAGGCGCCCGGGCCGAGCGGCGTCAGGGTCGAAGCCCGTCCCGCTGTCGACGATGTCGAGGCACAGGTCACCCCCGACCGTCCCTGACACCGTGACCTCCCGACTCCCCGAGTGGCGGGAGACATTGACCAGCGCCTCTTCAGCGGCGGCGATGACCGCCGTGGTTGCGGTCTCGCTCGGCCCCGGGTCGTCTCGTTGCGCCACCACCCACCGCATGCGCAAGCCGAGTCGAGAGCAGACGCGCTCCAACCGAGCGCGCACCGCGGAGACGGAGTTGTCCTCACCCAGCGGGCCACTTCCGAGGGTGAGTGCTTCGCGGGCAAGCTCCCCCGCCGCGCGACGGTCACCGTCGTCGCGAGCCCGCGCGGCCAACCGCAGCGCGCCGAGCACCTTGTCGTGCACGAGGCCGTCCCACAGCTGGGTCTGCTCAGCCTTGGCCGCGGAGCGGGCGATCGCCTCGCGCGCGTCCCACCGCTGGCCCAAGGCCTGCTCGACCTTCAACGCTGCTCGGTAGAGCAGGTCGATGGCTCCACCCGCTACCAGCGCCGACCCGAGTACGACGAGGCCGGAGGCGACGGCGGGCCAGCCCGGGTCCGACCGCCATCCGGTGACGCCGAACGCTGCGCCGCACAACAGACCGATCGGGGCGGCGGCACGGGGGACGAACGCGAACCCCGCGACGCCGAAGGCCGGAGCCGTGGCTTGCAGCATCGGCGGGATCGTCTGCGAGCCGGCGTTGTGCCAGCCACCGATCACCTGGGTCAACCCAGCGGCCATGGCGACCACGACGCTTGCTCGCAGCCCCCACGGCACCGGCACCGACCGGACCGCATCGCGGACCGCCCAGGCCAGTGCGGCGAACGCCAACCCGGCCCAACTCGCGAAGACCAGCGGCGGGTAGTCCACCGGATCGAGCAGTTGCTGCCACAGGACCGCGACGACGAAAACCCCCGTGATCGAGACCGCGCCGCGGTGCAACCAGTGGTCCAGGACGTGGCGGTTCAGCGTCATCGGCTCGAGTCGCCGGGCATGGTCTCCCCCGGCGGAGGTAGATAGCCGTCCTCCACCGCTCGCTGATAGAGGTCCACCTTCGTGTATGCCGGTCGCCCGGCTCGCGTGTACTTCCGCCGGACCCGGTCGAGGTACTCCTTGACCGTGTCCTCCGACAGCCGCATCCGCCGAGCGACGGACTTGAGCGGAAGGCCGGTGGCATAGAGGCTGAGGGCTTCGCTCTCGCGGGGCGCCAGATCCGGGACCGGCCAATCGTCGGCGTCTTCGACGGCGGCCGCCCACCCGGAGCTGAGGTAGGGCTCACCCCTCGCGACAACGCGGATCGCCGCCGCGAGGACGCCCGGGTCCTCGCTCTTGTCGACCACGCCGAGTGCGCCGGCCCGGAAGCATCGGGCCAACACTCCGCGCCTTTGCTCCTGGGTATAGAGCAGCACCGGGAGGCCGGCATCGACGACGGCCGCGACGTTGGCCGCCGGGTCGCTGGCGTCGGCGAGGCGCACGTCGAGAACGACGACGTCGAGGCTGCGCTGGACCCCCAACAACCCGGCGACAGTCGAGGTCGTGAACGTCTCGGTGATCTCCGGGCACAACTCAACAAGAAGCGTCAGGATTCCGCGCAGAATCGCCGGGTGATCGTCGACGACGCCGAGCCGCAGTCCCTCGCTCATACCGGGAGTCTGCCATTCGGGCATTTGCCATCGCACCCGACGAATGTCCCTGAAACGGGGGACTTACCTCGACATCGCGATGGGTGAAGGCTTGCTATTACGTCGCAGGGGGGATTCGAGCCTGCGGAGGTGCTTGAGTCTCGCGTCGACGTGACGAGTCGGAGGGTATGCCGCCCCGCAGGGGCAAGCAGGCGGCATACCCTCCTGCCACGTCAAGGGAGCGTCGGCCGCGCCGACCAGACGTCAGCCGGGCACGCTGTCGGACATCGGCGACCCGATGCCGTGGGCGACCTCCGCGACCGGCTCAGAGGGAGAACTCGCGGCCCCGAAGGTCAACGGGATCGTCGCTGTCACGACGAAACCGCCGGCCGCGGGGCTCGACCAGGTGAGTTCGCCCCCCAGCAGTGCGACCCGCTCTGCCATGCCGGACAGGCCGTTCCCGGGCACCAGGGTCGGAGCGCCCTTTCCGTCGTCGCGCACTTGCAGCCGCAGCCCCTCGGCCGAACTGCTCAGCACCACCCACGCGTGCTCGGCGTCGGAGTGTCGAGCGGCGTTGGTCAGGCTCTCCTGGACCAGCCTGACCACCGTCTCGGCCACCGCATCGGGAGCTTCGTCGAGCGCCTCGGCGAGGTCCAACGACGTCTTGGGCCGCGGCATCGATCGCGCCAGCCGAGCGATCCGGTCGCGCGGTGACACCCGCGTGTCGCGGAGTTGGCTGACGACGCCACGGGTGTCGCGGATGAGTTCGGTTGTCAGCACTTTGGCCTGGCTGACGTGATCGCTGGCGGGCCCGTCGACGAGGCGGCCGATGAGGTCAAGTTGCAGAGACAGGGCCGTCAGCTGGTTGCCCATGCCGTCGTGCAGATCGCGCGAGATGCGCAGCCGCTCCTCGGCCTTGCTCGCCTCGGCGAGCCGAGTGTGCGCTTCGCGCAGGGCATCGTTGGCGCCGAGCAGGCGCGCGTTGGCCACCTCGAGCTCGGCGGCAACCGTGGCGGCGATCCGGCGAGCGGCCTGCTCGCGCACGACCACTTGGACCATGAGCGAGGCGAAGAAGAGCAGGCTGCCGTAGAGCAGCGCCCACACCACGGTGGAGTTCCGCTGCCACATGAACAGGGCCAGGGCGGCCGTCATCGCGAGCATGAGCGGGATCGACACCCGGGGTGGGACGACCCAGCCGGCGACACCGGCGACGAGGACGAGCAGGACACCAGACATGAGATCGGCGCCCCAGACGCCGCATGCGGTTATGGCCGAGAGGGTGAGGATCGTGAACAGCACCCGGTCGCGGGTGGATGTCCGCGGGGTCGAGCCACCGAGGGCCAAGAACGTCACCAGGACGATGAAGCACAGCACCCACCACAGGAAGGGGACATCACCCCGGCGGTAATTCAGGGCAGCGCTGGCCACGACCCCAATCCAGGTCGCGACCCCACCGAGCGCGGCACCCCAGGCGACGAAATCGTCCTTACGCCACGGGACCGCCCGCCATTCACCGCCTGACACAACGCCAGAGTAGGAGTCGGCACAGGGAATTACCAGAGTACACAGGCCTTTTCGGCGCCGCAGTTGTCGGCAGCTCCGATCAACCGCGCTGGGGCCGCCAGACGACAAGTGCTTGCGAGGGTCCCAGCGGGCGAGACGGGCGTTGGCCCGGGCGCATCGCGACGATGTCGCCGGAGGGCCCGGCGGCAAACACCCGGTGCCCGGCTACATGCCGCGCCGCCGCGAGTTCGTCGGCCAGCTCACCCACGCGGGCCCGCAACATCGCCACCTCCTGCTCGAGGTGCAGGATCCGCTGGATGCCGGCGAGGCTGATGCCTTCCTCCTGGGAAAGCCGCTGCACTTCACGCAGCAGGGCGACATCGCGAGCGGAGTAGCGCCGCCCGCCGCCGGTCGTCCGCGACGGCGTGACGAGCCCGAGCCGGTCGTACTGCCGCAGGGTCTGCGAGTGCATCCCGGCCAGTTGCGCAGCCACGGAAATGACGAAGACGGGCGTGTCGTCGGACGGTTGGTATGCCGCCCGCCGACTTCCCGCACGCTGCTCACCGAACATGGGCCGTCACCTTCACCGGACTCAGTGCGCGGCCTTGGCGAAGAGCTCGGCCCGCGGGTCGACGCCCTCCTCCTGGTCGCGCAGTCGCTCGAGCGCCTCACGGGCCTCGTCGGTCAGCCGCTGGGGCACGACGACCTGGACTTTGGCCAGCAGGTCCCCGGCGCCCTTGGCATGCATGACGCCGCGACCCTTGATCCGCAGGACCCTGCCGCTGGGCGTGCCGGGCGCGACCTTGACCCGCACGGCGTCGCCGCCCAGGGTGGGAACCGACACCGTGGCGCCGAGAGCGGCTTCGGCGAAGGTCACCGGCAGGTCGACCGTGAGGTTGTCACCGTCCCGGCCGAACACCGCATGCGGGGTGACCGCAACCGTGAGGATGAGGTCTCCTGGTTCAGCGCCAGGCCCTCCCGGCTGACCCTTGCCGCGCAGCCGGATCTTCTGACCATCCTTGACACCGGCCGGGATTCGCGTCGTCACGCGTCCTCCGTCACCACTGGTCAACGTCACTGTGTCGCCCTGGACGGCCTGCCGGAAGTCGATGGTCGTGCGCGCTGAGACGTCGGCGCCACGACGCGGACCACGCGACGCCCCGAAGCCGCCATAGGGATCGCCGGCGAAGCCGCCATAGGGGTCAGCGGCATACCCACCGCCCGCTCCGGCGCCACCGAACAGGCCACCGAGCAGATCCTGCAGGTCGGGGGTCGGGCCACCGGCACCGCCGCCTCGCCTGCCCGTACTGAACTGCACGTTGGAGCCGTTCCCGAACATGCCCGAGAAGATGTCCTCGAAGCCGCCGGCGCCACCGGGGCCGGAGGTGAACCGGGCACCGCCGGTGGTCATCGCCCGCAATTGGTCGTACTGGCGACGTTCCTCCGGGTCGGACAGCACGGCATACGCCTCGCCGATCTCCTTGAAGCGTTCCTCCGCTTTGGGGTCACCGGCGTTCTGGTCGGGGTGCAACTTGCGGGCGAGCTTGCGGTAGGCCTTCTTGATGGCGGCCTCGTCGGCCTCCTTGGGCACGCCGAGCACAGCGTAGAAATCCTTCGACAACCAATCCTGACTAGCCACTTCGACGCGCCCTCCTCTCAGTGAAAACCGTTGGTGTTATTGGGGATCCGCGACCGCGACCCGGGCCGCGCGAACGATGCGTTCGCCCATCCGATAGCCCGGTTGAAGCACCTGGACGACGGTCGTCGCTTGGGTGCCCTCGGGCAGGTCGGCTTCCATCCGCATGAGCGCTTCGTGGTGAT
>Ga0116169_1001343_pt1 | contig 20807 bp, 18 predicted proteins | sample AD_UKC130_MetaG_FD_89796 | JGI IMG/M metagenome (GOLD analysis project Ga0116169, IMG submission 89796) | Active sludge microbial communities of municipal wastewater-treating anaerobic digesters from Canada - AD_UKC130_MetaG | ecosystem: Engineered > Bioreactor > Anaerobic > Digestate | place...
GTAGTACCCAGGTTTATGCTAGCTAGAAACGGGAAAGCCAAGTTATTGCCTCCCCCCCGTATGGAGCATAAATATGAAGTGAAGCACTAATTATCCGCTCCTGTGGAGGGGAGGTGAAATGAATATGCGCAACCTCACGGGCAATCTCACCAGCAAAGCTAAAGAACTATCCGCGACTGGCAGCAATAGAGGCAACATCGCCAACCCAGCGCCAATAAAACCCGCTGTGTCCGCGGCACCCGCCGCTGCCGCCATCGCGGTCACCGCGACTCCAATCGACAACCCGGATCTGGCCTACCAGGCGACCACCACCAAGATCGACATCTCAGGGCTTACTTTTGGCGATTCTTATGACTCTATCTCCGACAACCGCCTGACAGTGGATTTCAGTGTGCCTTTGATTAAAGCTGGCCCGGTTCCCGACGGGTGGGCAACCTGGTCGTCGCCGCCGTTTTCCGAAAGTCCTAACCCGGATATGCTATACTCGGAGTCCAACATGGTGGAAATGACTTTGTCACGCCCTGTGCGCGTCTTTGGCTTTGAACTGGAGCCGTCGCCCTTTGACGAGATTGAGTTTACTGCTGACTTCTTTAGGGGTAACCAACTGGTAGAATCGATCACCCGGACTGTGAACGGCAACAGCGGTGCCCGCCTGTTCGCCCGCATCGGAGAATCGATCGACCGTGTCATTGTCACAGGTGGATCAGACTTCGCCATTGCCCAAGTACGCTACCAGCTGCCCATCAATGTACTCGTGATTGTTCTCTTGATTCTGCTCCTAATCGTTTTGCTGCTCCTATTGCTGCTATAGTCGAGAGGGTGGTACAGGGGATGGTTACCTGTACCACCCCAGCTCGTTGGCTTGCCAATGCGCGAATCGGCTGCACCTACTGGTACCTAATACTAGCATACTCTCAAACCATTCCATGTGTGAATCTCATCTTATTTCTACACGCTGTGTGGCTCAATCTGGCGCCGCGCCAGGCGCACTTGGCGCCGAGTGTGACGTTGCGGAGCCGCATCATGCGATGCATCATGCAATGCATCAGGCGATGCATCAGTCGCCGCGTTTGGCGCTGAGTTTAGCTCTGTCATTGAAACCACGTTCCACAAAACTTAACATAAAAATCCCAAACACCCTACTTGTGTACTGTATATTTATGCCTTACAATGGAATATATATTCCTATACCATAAAGGAGCCACACACTATGAGCAATATGACCAATGCAGTCAATGCAGCCGAGGCGGTCAATGTGATCAACGCAACCAAGGTGACGAACGCAGCCAATGTCACTAACGCAGCCAATGTAAGCAATATCCACAAAGCAGCTTGCGAAAGCAAACCCAAAGTCGTGTTAGCCTACTCGGGCGGCCTGGATACTTCCGTCGCCGTCAAATGGCTGCAGGAGCATTACGGCTTCGATGTGATCGCCTGCTGCATCGACCTCGGCGAAACCAAAGACCACAAACTCCTGGAGGAACGAGCCGCAAGAGCAGGAGCCGCAAAGACAATCATCATCGACGCCAAAGCCGAGTTCGCCCATGAATACATCCTGCCCGCCCTTAAAGCCAACGCGCTCTATGAAGGCAAGTACCCGTTATCCACTTCCCTCGGCAGGCCACTGATTGCCAAGAAACTTGTGGAAATCGCCAAACAAGAAGGGGCCGCGGCAATCGCCCACGGCTGCACCGGCAAAGGCAACGACCAGGTGCGGCTCGAAGTGGGCATCAGCTCCCTCGCCCCGGAACTGGCGATCATCGGCGTAATCCGCGATTGGGGCATGTCCAGGGAAGAAGAGATTCAATACGCCGAAGCGCACGGTATTCCCATCCCAGTCAAAAAGGACAGCCCCTTCTCCATCGACGCCAACATCTGGGGCCGTGCCTGCGAAGGCGGTGTGCTGGAAGACGCAGGCGTCGAGCCCCCCGAAGCAGCTTTCTCCCTCACCAAGGCGCCTGCCGAGTCGCCAGACGAACCGGAGTACGTCGACATCGAATTCATACAGGGCTGCCCGGTCCAATTGAATGGACAAGCAATGGATCTGGTCGCCTTGATTGAAACGCTGAATGAAATCGGAGGCAGGCATGGTGTAGGCAGGATCGACCACATCGAAAGCCGCTTGGTGGGCATTAAGTCAAGAGAGATTTATGAAAACCCCGCCGCCGTGATCTTGATCAACGCCCACAAGGAGCTGGAACACTTCACCCTGCCCCGGGACGTCACGGAGTTCAAAGCCATCATCGATCAACGGTTCACGCAGATGATCTACGACGGCTTGTGGTTCTCGCCATTGACCGCGGCGCTGCAGGCCTTCATACAGCAAACACAGCATCATGTCACCGGCAAGATCAGGGTAAAACTCTACAAAGGCAGCCAAACCGTTGTGGGGCGCTGGTCCGATTACAGCCTGTACCAGCGGGGCCTGGCCACACATTCGATGGAAAACACCTTTGACCACAACGCCGCCGTAGGCTTTATCAAACTCTGGGGGCTGCCGCCGCAGGTATACGCCGCCGCCCACAAGCATCCAGTAGATAGATCGTGGAGGGATCACACATGGCCAAACCACCTACAGCAAAACTCTGGGGAGGACGTTTTGCTAAACCTACCGAAAAGCTCGTAGACGAGTTCACCGCCTCCATTGGCTTTGATCACAAACTTGCGAAGGAAGACATCACCGGCAGCCTGGCCCATGTCCAAATGCTGGCGGACTGCGGCATTCTGGCTCCCGAAGATGCTGAGAAGATTCGGGAAGGTTTACAGGAAATCCTTAAGCAGGTGGAAGAGGGAAAAATAACCTGGGACATCTCCCAGGAAGACATTCATATGAATATTGAGAAGCTGCTGCACGACACCATCGGCCCCACAGCCGGCAAGCTCCACACAGCCCGCAGCCGCAACGATCAGGTAGCGACTGACATGCATCTATATTTAAAAGGCAAAGTGCAAGAGCTGGTCCAGCTTCTGGAACAGGTCCAGCGAAGTATCCTCGATCAAGCCGCCGCCCATGTACACACACTTGTTCCGGGATACACTCATCTTCAGCGTGCGCAGCCCATATCCTTCGCCCACCACCTGCTGGCTTATTTTTGGATGTTCCAGCGGGACAAAGAGCGCTTCACTGAAAGTCTCAAGCGGATCGACATCTCACCTTTGGGAGCCTGTGCATTGGCCGGGACCGCTTTCCCCATCGACCGGCACTTGACAGCTAGACTTCTCGGTTTTGCCGCTGTTTATCCAAACAGCATCGACGCTGTCAGCGACCGCGACTTCATCGTTGAATTCTTAAGCAACTCCGCCATGCTGATGATGCATATCTCCCGCCTAGCGGAAGAACTCGTCATCTGGAGCAGTCAGGAATTCCAGTTGGTCGAACTGGACGACGCCTACTGCACCGGCTCCAGCATCATGCCGCAGAAGAAGAACCCAGATGTGCCGGAACTGCTGCGGGGCAAAACAGGCAGGGTATACGGCAATCTCATCGCCATGCTCACCGTGTTGAAAGGGCTGCCCCTCGCCTACAACAAGGATCTACAGGAAGACAAAGAGGGGATGTTCGACACCGCCGACACTGTAACACGATCCCTTCGGATCCTGGCACCCCTTTTAGCAACCATGAAGGTGAACACCAGCGCGATGCTGCAGGCTGTCGCGGAAGATTACGCCAACGCCACCGACGCGGCGGATTATCTCACAAACAAAGGAATGCCGTTCCGCGAAGCCCACGAGACAGTCGGCCGGTTGATCCGCCACGCCATCAGCTCGAATAAGTACCTTTCCCAGCTGTCTCTGGAAGAGTACAGACAGTTCAGCCCCTTGTTCGACACCGACATCTACCAAGCCCTTGATCCTCAGGCAGTGGTAGCCCGCCGCACCAGCTATGCGGGCACTTCCCCCGAAGAGGTAAGAAAACAGATCGAGCTTGCCAGAAAGAAGTGCGTGACGTGACAGGGGACGGTGACCTGTCACCCCCTGTCACCACCTCGTCTTTATCATAAACCCTGTCCGAACTGCCGAACTCGACAAAGTCCTCAGCAAGTAATCGGTCAAGTTCATTGCGGCATTGCCTTATATTGGGCTGAAGCAGCTGCATCTCCAAGTAATGGATATGTGCGTGCAAGCTTTCATGCGGGACTTCATACATAGAATCACACCTTTATGTCAATTCTGATCTGACAATTTGGTATACACATTACAAGGTCCTGCTGTGGGGACTCCCAGCCCCAACCCTCAACGGTAACCTCTATCAACTTTCAACAGCTCAGTTGTCTTTATCAATCTTTCTCCGTCAAAATCCAGTCGGATAATGTACGGCATGCTGAACCATATCCTTTTAAAACCTTCCAACCCAAACGACGAATCATAGTAATGCAAGACAGTGCTTAGAGCAGTGCCGTGTGTGCCAATGACAATATTTTTGTCCTGATGCTTGTTTAGAATCTCGATCAGCGCTTCGATGTTTCTTTGCTGCACACTTGCAAGGCTTTCCCCGTTCTCTTCGGCAAAACTAAAATCCTGCCAGCGTTTCTCCAGATACTGAAGGCTGTTTATCCCTTTTTCGCGCTCTCGAAATCGTTCATCAACCTGTATACTTTTCTTAAATCTGTCGGCGCAATCTCGGATCGTGTCTATGCTTCGCTTATATGGGCTGGAATAAAACACATCGATTGTATACTTCTCCAGCACTGCCGTGACTATTTTACTATCTTCCAGGCCAACGTCAGTCAAGGGCCTTGTCCGGTCATCTTCCCATGCAATATCCGGCTGAGCATGCCGAACAAAGAATATACTTGTCATCGGAGGCACCACCTTCAGTACAGCCTTACAGTCAATCTACAATTGTTTTTCATAACACTCAATAGTTTTTCCCTGCCACAGCTTGTAAGTATAAAACCGAAAACCTAAGGAGGTCCAGAACCTTTTGGCGCCCACGTTATCGGTTAATATACCGATGTGGACCTTGTCATAGCCATGCTGTTTCAGCTTTTCCTCAAATAGGTTGTACGCAGTATTACCATATCCTTTGCGATGATATTTCCCATGGATCATCAACAAGCCGATCCAGGGGCAGTTGTCACTTGGATTGCTTTCTAGAAAGTCGATAATACCGACATACTTGTTCTCCAAGCAGATGAGGCAGCTTTCAGTATTTTGGTTGAGGAACTGGCTTTTTGCTTCCGCTTTTCGACCGTGTAGGGATGCCGTTTTCCAGGATATTATATTGAGGATTTGAGTTAATAATCCACGAGGACAATATGCAGCAAGTCTTCTTTTACAAGCTGAAACATGTTGATAATTCCACCTTTGTTCGTTGTTACAGGGTGGTACAGGGGACGGTTCCTTGTACCACTTCCTCTGCATCGATATTTGCGCAATTAATTTCAAACAGTAACAGGTCGCGGCTTTTCGCGTCTTCTCCGAGTAAGAAGCACCAAAGCTGCCCGGAGCGGTACAAGGAACCGTCCCCTGTCACCTCCCGTCACACCCCAATAACATCCTGTCACAAGACCCTGTCACATGAGAGTCTTGACTATATACTGGCATAGATCGCATTCGGAGTAAAAGGATGCGGTATCTACTTCTATACCATGCGTTTCTGCTAATTGAATGAGTCCAGTGATACCATCCTGCATCAGCGTCACCATCAGGGGATTTCTGAATGGGTCATATGCTTTGACTATATCGACAATGCTGTTCTGATATAGGTTGCCAATAACAAAACAGCATACAATCACATCGCCGTTGGGGTTGATGGCGATTGTCCTGACATTGTCGAGCTTTACCGTGTATGGAGCTTCGCCGCACCTAAAGCCCGAGTCAAGCGGCTCCTTCGGATAGAATTCGGATAGATAAACTACCGCGTTACCCGAGGGGGAGATGTCGTACCATTGGAAACAGGTATTTGCAGATCAGCAAAGTAATCGAGGCACTCCTCGGTTTGCGCATTATACCTGTTTACATGTTGGCGCTCCACTACCCATGCTGGATGCAGGCTAAAGCCGCTGATGTTTTCATCCTTAAGCGCCTTGGCGAAGGGGTATACCCTGTCGAGAGGAATGTGCTCTGTATGGAAGGCATCTATGGACAGCAGCAGTGAGTTGACACCACTCTGTTTCAATGCTTTGGCAACGGCCAGGATCTTCTCGTGGTCTCGAGTGAAATAGCCGTTGGTTATCACTTGCCTTTGTGGTATGCCTTTCTCAGACGCGGTTTGATGGATGGCGCAGACGATGTCGGGAAATAACAGCGGTTCTCCCCCGAAGGTCATTACAGACCCGATATCATACGCATCTGCCAGCGCTGATACGGCTGCTGTCGCTGCGTCTTTGTCGATATGCTGTGGCTGTTTGTTCAATGTATCCCCAAACGAGCAGTGTTTGCAGCGGCTAGTACATGCATTGGTAACAACGAACTCAATCCGCTTAAGATCCATGTACTGATTTAGCATGTTGCCTGCCATAGAATCACATCCTAATTGCAGATCTGTATTTCATATTTCCATATTTTACCATAAGTCTTTGCAATGGTATAGGTTCTTTGGCAGGGTTTGGTACAGGGGACGGTGACCTGTCACACCTCATATCCGGGTGTGACAGGTCACCGTCCCCTGTCACGCCTCATCTCAGCAAATCGTCCAAATCATACGGAGTCACTTGGTACACATAATAGTTGAGCCAGTTGGCAAACAGCAAATTGGCATGGCTGCGCCACAGCACCAACGGCGGTTGGTTTGGATCGTCCTGCGGGTAATAGTTCTTTGGGATGTCAATCGGCAGCCCTTTTTGCACATCCCGTTGATACTCGTTCTGCAGTGTGTGAGGATCATACTCGGCATGCCCGGTGACAAAGATCTGGCTGCCGTATCTGTCGGCTACAATACACACCCCCGCTTCTTCCGATTCGGCAAGAATGATCAAGTCCTCCACTTTCTCGATGTCTTCCCGCCTGATCTCCGTGTGCCGTGAATGGGGCATGTAGAAACGGTCGTCAAAACCCCTTAGCAGCGGCACATTTGCCTCCGCCGCATAATGGGTGAAGACACCGAACTGTTTTGCCGGAAGCGGATACTTCGGTATCCCGTAGTGGTAGTACAGCCCCGCCTGCGCTCCCCAGCAGATATGCAGCACCGATGTCACATTTCTCTTCGACCATTCCATGATCTGCGCCAATTCATCCCAATATGCAACTTCTTCAAACTCCATCTGTTCAACAGGAGCCCCAGTGATGATCATCCCGTCGAACCGATCGTTTTGAATAGCGCTGAATGTCTGGTAAAACCGGTACAAGTACTCCGCCGGCGTATTCTTTGATTGATAAGTCTCCGGGTGGACCAGGACAATCTCCACTTGCAGCGGTGTGTTGCCGATCAGGCGCAAAAGCTGTATTTCAGTTTCTATTTTGGTCGGCATCAGGTTTAAAATCGCGATCCGAAGAGGACGGATATCCTGGCTGAGCGCTCTGCTCTCATCCATGACGAAGATGTTTTCCCGGGTCAAGACTTCTTTCGCCGGCAAATCGTTTGGGATCTTGACTGGCATGCCTTAGTTCCCCCTTTCCATCCGTATCCAACGTTCAACACACTCCAGCCAATCTAACTGCTGCTTTTGGCCAACGCCTGGTCCAAATCGGCGATCAAATCTTCCACATCTTCTATGCCGATGGACAGGCGGATCATGTCGGGTGTGACACCGCTTGCCCGCTGCTCCGCTTCGGACAGCTGAGCGTGAGTTGTGCTCGCTGGGTGGATCACCAGAGACTTGGCATCCCCCACATTGGCCAGGAACGAGAACAGCTCCAGACTTTCGATAAACCGCTTCCCTGCTTCCAACCCACCTTTGATTCCGAAGGAGAAAATGGCCCCGGCGCCTTTCGGCAGGTATTTTTCCGCCAAATCGTAGTACTTGTTCCCTTTGAGGCTGGGGTATTTCACCCACGCAACCTGAGGATGATCATTCAAGAACTCGGCGATCCGCCTCGCGTTCGCCACATGCTTTTGCATCCGGAGGGAAAGGGTCTCTAGGCCTTGAATGAACAGGAAAGCGTTGAAAGGGCTCAAACAAGCGCCTGTATCCCGCAAAAGCTGCGCCCTGGCCTTGACAATATACGCTGCGTTTCCGAAAGATTCGGTGTAGCGGAGTCCGTGGTATGACGAGTCGGGCTCGGTCAACCCCGGGAACTTGCCGCTGGCAGCCCAGTCGAAATTGCCGGAGTCGACAATCACTCCACCGATAGATGTGCCGTGCCCGCCAATGAACTTGGTCGCTGAATGGACGACTATATCGGCGCCGTGTTCGATCGGCCGGCATAGATACGGCGTGGCGAAAGTGTTGTCCACGATGAAAGGAATGCCGTGATCATGAGCTGCGGCCGCCACCGCTTCCAGATCGACAACATTGGCCTCTGGATTGCCAATGGTCTCCACAAACACCGCTTTGGTCCGGTCAGTGATCGCCGCCGCAAAATTAGCCGGTTCATCAGGATTTACGAACACGGTCTTGATGCCGAACTTTGGCAGGGTAACCGCGAAGAGGTTGTATGTACCACCGTACAAGGTGCCGGCGGCAACGATTTCATCCCCACAGCCGGCAATATTCATCACCGCATACATTATGGCTGCGGAACCAGATGCCGTCGCCAAAGCTCCCACACCGCCTTCCAGCACAGCCATTCTCTGTTCGAAAACATCAGTGGTCGGATTCATGATCCTGGTATAGATATTGCCCGGCTCTGCCAAAGCAAAAAGCCTGGCGGCATGATCCGCGTCCTGAAAAACATAAGATGTTGTCTGGTAGATGGGCACAGCTCGGGATCCGGTGGCCGGATCGGGCACTGTGCCGCCGTGCACCTGCAAAGTGTCAAAACCAAGTCGTTTTGTCATAATCGTCCTCCTTTGATGTTAGAAGATACAAGCGTGCTTAAAGATCCGTGTAAAGGTAAACAAAAAGCCTCTCTTTGGTTAGAGAGGCACTGGTATTCAGTTTTCACCACCTCTCATCTTCCAAAGCGGATATTGCTTTGCTGGAATTGGCACCTTCTCAGTCAACAGACTGCCGGTTGCCGGGCGTCATTGGGCCAGTCCCTCAGCCTCTCTGGATAAGAGTGTCATATATCAAGTTTATTTAAGCCAAATAGTAGCACAGGCAACAAATAAAGGCAAGTTTAGTTTTTGTAAATTCTTGATGCGGGGACAGGGGTCTGAGCGTGACAGGGCGTGACAGGGGACGGTGACCTGTCACATGGCGTATACCAAGTAAACCCTTCTAAATAAAGAAAGTCTACTTGCTGATGCGGACATTCTTAAGAAAACACTCAAAGCCATGTGACAGGTCACCGTCCCCTGTCACACTGTCACACCAAAGCAGGATTCTGCGTGTTCATTCAAAATATATAAAAGAATAAGCTGCAAGAGAAGGAGTGACGATCCGTGGAGATCGCGATTGAGAAAACCACCACCCCAAAACAAAAGCCGAGCGCTTCTGAACTGGGATTTGGAAAGGTTTTTACCGACCACATGTTCATTTGGGACTACAGCATAGAAAACGGCTGGCACAATCCCCGCATTGTTCCTTACAGCCCTTTGGAGCTGGATCCTGCATGCACTGTGTTCCATTACGGGCAAGCGGTCTTTGAGGGCATGAAAGCTTACCGGGGGCCGGACGGCGAGGTGCTTTTGTTCCGCCCCGAGATGAACATTGCCCGCTTAAACCGCAGCAACGAGCGGATGAGCATTCCCCAAATCGACGAAAAGCTCGCCCTGGAAGCCATTAAAGAACTGGTCGCCCTCGAGCGAGACTGGATTCCAAGCACACCAGGGACCGCTCTATATATCCGGCCGTTTGTGATCGCCACCGACACCCATCTGGGCGTCCACCCATCAGCCACGTATAAGTTTATCGTGATTCTCTCCCCGGTTGGATCGTATTACAAGGAAGGCCTAAACCCTGTCAGCATCTACGTGGAACCTCACTATGTGCGGGCGGTACGTGGGGGAACCGGTTTCGCCAAAGCAGCCGGAAACTATGCCGGCAGCCTATTGGCTCAGTCAAAGGCTCAATCAAAAGGACATGATCAGGTGCTGTGGCTGGATGGCGTTGAACGCAAGTATGTTGAGGAAGTTGGTACCATGAACGTATTCTTCAATATCGGCGGACGCCTGATAACGCCTGAACTAAACGGCAGTATTCTGCCGGGAGTGACCAGAGATTCCATCTTGCAGCTGCTTCGTTCTTGGCAGGTGCCTGCTGAAGAACGGCGTTTGAGCATCGACGAAGTCTTTCAAGCCCATGACGAAGGCAAGCTGATCGAAGCATTCGGCTGCGGCACTGCCGCGGTCGTCACCCCTATCGGGAGACTGGAGTATGAAGGCCAAGTGATAGAAATCGGCGGCGGCAAACCTGGCGAGCTCACGCAGAAGTTGTACGACACCCTCACCGGGATTCAAACAGGCAAACTGCCCGATCCTTTTGGTTGGGTAGTGAAGGTGTGACAAGAGCCAACTCCCGGCATTGTTTGTTTCCAGCTGCTGCCTAAGGCCGGGGAAGCACTTATCTACCTTGTTTGTGTATCTCTATTCTCTTCTGAACACATTTGGGCTTGGGTGTAGCTCAAGCCCTTTCCCCCTTGCATGGGTCCTGGTGGACAACAGCCCCCGACATCTTCACTTCAGTAGATGCCTCCAATTCCCATGGGTAGTAGGATTGGTCCTAAATAGAAAACCCCGCGGTTCGCACAACCACGGGGCTGATGTAGGCAGCCGGCCAGCACCAGAAAAAACAATCCAGCAACCACAACAACTGCAGCTTTTGTTCTTCGCGTTCAAAAACTCCCTTCTGCGATAATCCACATTTAATACGACACTTCGACTCCCCGCGCTCTAAGCTCATCAATCACCTGCGCGGCTGGAGTACCGGGCGAAGTATCTATATTTGTATCTTGGAGATCGACCGACAGCAGATTTGGCAGCTCCAACAAAACACTGATGTCTTCAATGGGATTGCCCCCCAAACCGAGATATTCGAGTTTTTTCAGTCCAACCAGGTCACTGATGCTGCTAATGTTATTATCGACAATATAAAGAGCTTTTAAATTGACCAAGCCTGCAAGGGCACTTATGTCGCTTATGTTATTCTTAATCAAATAAAGTGACACCAGATTGGTCAACCCGGCCAGACAGCTGATGTCGCTGATATTGTTGTCTTCCAAGGTAAGGTGTTTAAGATTGGTCAATCCTGCCAGGGCACTTATGTCTTCAATACTGTTATACATCAATTCAAGCCATTCCAGATTGACCAGTTCTCCCAAGGGGCTGATATCGCTGATTTGGTTATCGAAAAGAGCAAGCCATTCCAGCCGAGTCAAACCTGACAGCGGAGTGAGGTCAGTGACCTGGTTTCCGCCTATCGAAAGAAAAGTCAAGTCTGTCAATCCCGACAGCGGTGCCAGATCAGATATCTCATTATACCTCATTTCTAGAGACTGCAGCTGGTACAACGATGACAACGCGCTGATGTCGCTGATCTGATTTTTTTCCAGACGTAAATACTTAAGCTTCGGCAACTCCGCAAGCAAACTGATATCTTCAATCTGGTTCTGGCTCAGATTAAGATTATACAGACACCGCAGTTCCTCAATTCCGTCCAAGTAACGTATTTCAGATTTGGAAGCATCCAGCACGTCAATATCTGCAATGTCAGAGAGCATCAACTGTCCATGTGGCTTCTTGATTTTAGCACGGATCACCGCATCAAGAAAAGGATCTGCAAATTCTACACTCTTCTCCCGAATGAGAAATCTATGTACTATAACATAGCTTGGGATTCTGTTTGGTGCTGTGGCAATGCCGCGAAACTCGATATAATCATCTTCCACCAGCCAAGGCCCTTCATAGAGTGTGAAGTCCTCGGGGAAATCAGTACCTACCAGACTGTAAAAGATTCTTATTCCTGGAGTGTTGTCGAACAAATGGAACATCTCTATATATGTCCCCTGTTCTGTGGTCCTTATTTCAGCATCTGGTGTCCAAACCACTGGAGCCTTTAGCACGGCAAGACAGGTAGAAAAGTCCGTAATGGTCACTTTGGCAAAACCATTCTCAACCCGGGTATCATGATGTCCCCAACCATGCGGCTCCTCGCGAAAGATACCCACTTCTCTGGATGACGCCTGAATATGAACCGGCATCCGCAGCACCACGCCGCCGCTGAGATCTATGCCAGGCTTGTTGAAGCTGATGTATACCGCCGGCCCAACCAGTTCTAACTCGCTTGGAAGGCCAGCTCGCACCGCACTCCCCACGCCCCGGATTGTCACCACCGTGTCAGGCGGCAGCGCAACATTGGAAAAGTCGAGAGTAATGCCGTTCGCAAGTTCGATGATGCTTTCAGAACCAATCGTTATCTGCTCCTCAAAGTCCTCGTCGAACTCCGACTCAAGCACAAAAACAGCCGTGACCGAATGAACCTCGTCTATATATACCTCGGTTTCGGCCGCTTGCGGATCAGACACCTGCCCAACCTAGTGGCTGAATTTCCATCCGGCGGCAGGTGTTGCCTTGAGGGAAACAACCGCGCCTTTTTCATAGTAATGTGTCCCTGCGGAAGGCGAAACCGAGCCCCATCCTTCAACGCTGACTGTGAGTTTGATCTTCAACTTCGCATCCGAATTGTTGGACGGTCCCCTGCCTCCTCCCAAACAACCGATCAACACCAAGGCCACAGCCATAATCACAATAACTGTCAGACAAGATCTGGTCCTCTTCATTGAAACTCCCTTCCTTTATTACTACGGCTGGTACTTGCGCTGAAACCTGAAGAAACATATCAATTGTGAATTACTACTGGATATTCTTCTGTTCTTTGTTAGTTCCTGCACAAATACATATCGATGGTAAAGTTTTCCAGCTATGCCCGGTCTTCTGTTAAATACACAGCCCTTGTGTGCACCAATGGATAATACTGCTTGACAGCATATCACACATGCCGGGCAGTTTTGAGAAGGATTATTAAGGCCGTGCCGGAACTTGTTATTGGGTCTCACCGGACTGCTATGAGGAAAAAGGATCGCGGTGCTAAACTCCCAAGGCGGATTTGTAGCGGTTTGGATCCGGCGTGGCTGGTTCGCAAGGATACTACGGGCTGGATCGGACTGCTCGCGGCGCCCGGCTGTTCTATACTCCGCTGCCTGGGGATTACCAGGACATGATCGTCAAGGAAGTTTGCTCCAGACAAAAGCGCAGGCCGAGGCTTCGGGTCAGCTAGGGATCAATTCCTGGACGTTTTCATCAAAATTTCAGACAAAGTCATGTCGAGTGCGTTCTTGACCGAGTGCACAGTCGAGCTTGCTGTCAAAAACAACAGGCTGACTGCATCAGTGACTTCCACAGCGGTGGATCGCAGTGGAACCATGAATCGGGGTTTCAGCCCGAAGAGGGGTCACATGACCCGACACCAAGCAGCGCTTGCATCGTCGCGAAACTTTAACCGAGGGTACTTCTCCATGGTCAAATCCTGAGCTTGTACTTTGAAAAGCTCATCGCACAGCGACTCCAAGCTGCATTCTTCCATCCGCTTCATTAGACTCTGATGATCATAGAGCTTGTATAAACTCACGATTTCGGCAAATCCATCTGACATCACTGCCAAAGAATGGATCTCGTCAGTCGGAAATCTGCGAGTAACAGCATGCTGGATGCCAACCCCCGACAGATCAAGCACCCAGTATCCATCCGGCGTATTGCGCTTGTTTCGGTTTTGAATCAACATGTCTTGCCCATAGACAAGTGCTTCTGAGAACGAGATGTTTTTCCGGCGGCTTACATCGAGAACATGTTGAGTCACCGCATTGTCAAGTTTAGAAACGGCATCATCAAGAAAGGTTTCAATCCTGCCATTTATCTCGGTGACAATGGAAAGGCAATCCCCGAGTTGAAAAAGCTCAATCACCTCTCCGCGGAGTCTAAAAATGGAGAGACTTGCCGATGGTGCCGCAAGCGGATCAGGTTTGGCATTCGACAAGTATCTTGTATATTCAGCACTCAACTCAGCTGTCACTTGATGCAGTACCTCAGCGATATCCAGGCTCACATCTCTCAGACGAACTTGCAGGAGTGCGCCAAGTCTTTGGGCAAACCACCTCGCGTCGCTTGGGCAGTGCCAAGCGCAAGAAAAAGAAAGGTGTCAGCCTCGAAGGCCTACCGTGACACCAATGGAGCGGTTAACGTCTATGGCCTATGTGGTTTCTCAACTCATTGGCCAGGAGGACATTGTCAAGGTACGCCCTCTTTAACGCTTACATATATCCGATCCACACTGGTGAGCCGGAACAGCTCCGGTATGAACACCCAATCTGCGAGAGCGTCGGGATCAGGCACTTCGTAGTCGGATTTGGGATCGATTGTGATCATTCTTTGCTGATCATCTTTGCATCGAAACTGGAGCCGGTAGAAGGACACATCCTGTTTCGGCATCCGATAGCCGGCGTAAGCCAGGCCGGGAAGCAAAAGAAACGAATACCCTGAAACAACAGTGTGAGTATCCTGTCCACATGTGATAAACGCTGTTCCATCTGCTCCGAACAATACAATGAAGTCGTTCTTCTCCGAATATGCCCACTCGTGCGAAGGAATGATATGGCTCACATCAACAAACTCAATTGGCGTTTTGATATTCAGACATAGAACTAACATTGTCACCACCATAGTCGTTGTTGTCGCCCACAATCGACCTATGTTAACCAAATGTATCATTTGTGTTTATTATATATTGTTTTGGTCTGGCTGTAAGTGTACAATAGCGCACAATTCATGGACACAATTAACCTAATAATAATGCAATACCGTATCTTCAAACGACACCTGCTGGGAAAAACGTGTGACGGAGAGTATGAGAAATGCGGCCAAATGCTTTGATGTGTTCACTGCCGGCATAGTCGGCTTTTGAAGGGTTTAGAGGTAGATTTTCTGCTTCTTCTTGCCTGATTCGTAGATCGCGCAGACCAGTGCCTGCGTCTTGACGGCATCTTTACCAGTGATTTCAGGTTCGATTCCCTGGGCCAAAGCCTGATAGAAATTGGTGATCTGCTTGATATGGCTGACTCCCCAGTAATGCTTGACGTTTCCGTAATCGATGAACTCTTTGGGATCGGGTGCCGCTTTAAACTCACGCCCATCATTGAGGATAACCGTGCCGGTGTCGGCGGAGATCTTGGCCATGCCGCGCTCGCAGTGAAGCTCGATTTCGACAGGGGCATCGTACCCGTAGTAATTGACCGCATAGAAGCAGGTCAATACCCCGTTTTTGTACTTGATCACACCCTCTGCGGCATCCTCGACCTCAATGAGAGAATGGGTGCGGTTGCTGATACTGGCGTCGACAAACTCAATCTCGCTGTCAACCAGCCAACGGGCAAGATCGAGGGTATGGATCGCCTGGTCAATGATCACTCCACCGCCCTCTTTGTCCCATGTTCCTTTCCAATCACTTTTTGAATAGTACTCGTCTGTGCGTTTCCATGTAACAGACAGTTTGCTTGAGATAATCCGGCCCAACTGGCCTGATACCAGCATTTCTTTCACCAGCTTGGAACCAGGGTTGTAACGGTTTTGAAAGATCACGCCCAAGACCACACCGTTTTTCTCTGCCGCACCGATCATCTCACAAGCGTCGGCCAAGGAAATGGACATCGGTTTTTCCGTCAAGACATGCACGCCCTTGTTGGCGGCATAAACCGCCATTGGGGCATGCAAATAGTGAGGTGTGCAAATGTGGACTACATCCAAATCCGCCTGATCGATCATTTCCCGGTAATCAAGATAATAGGCGCAGTTGTACTCGCTGGCCCTGGCTTTGGCCCGTTCTTCTTTGATGTCGCAAACCGCCACAAGCTTGGCGTTTACCTGCCTGGCAACTGATATACTGTGCATTGGGAAAATGCTGCCGCAGCCAATAATGCCTACTCGATACTGTTTCATTGTCAAACCTCCGACAGTAAACATTTAAGGTTAAGCCCACCACATCTCGCCGGTGGATTCAAACACTAGAACATCCTTTAGAAACGCGACCGCTTTCCTCAAACCTTCATCAACACTCATCAACGAGTCTTCATGCTCGATGCTCAACACATAGTCATAGCCAACCATCCTTAAGCTGCTGACGATGTCTTTCCAGTACTGAGAGCTGTTTCCATAGCCCACTGTCCTGAACAACCACGACCGGTTGATTTCATCACCATAGTGCTTGGTGTCGAGGACACCGTTCACCGCTGCATTGATGGGATCAATCTTCGTGTCTTTGGCATGGAAATGGAAAATCGCATCTTTAAGGGTGCGGATCGCAGTAACCGGATCAATTCCCTGCCAGACAAGGTGGCTGGGATCGAAATTCGCGCCGATGGAAGCTCCCACTGCATCCCGGAGCTTCAGCAAAGTCTCGGGATTGTAAACGCAGAATCCCGGATGCATTTCCAGGGCAATCCGGTTAACTCCGTGATCGTTCGCGAATTTGACGGCTTTTTCCCAATATGGAATCAATACCTCGTTCCATTGATAATCCAGGATATCAAGGAAATCCGGCGGCCAAGGGCATGTGACCCAGTTCGGAGCCGCATCCTGAGGTGAACCACCGGGGCACCCTGAGAAAGTGTTGATCACATTCACGCCGAGCTTCTCAGCAAGCCGGACTGTCTGCTCGAAGTCCTCATGGAAAGCTCTTCTGATGGCGGCGTCGGGATGCACCGGATTGCCGTGACAGCTTAACGCACTGATCATGAGATCGTGTTTTTTAAACAGATCAACAAACGTCTGGAATTTGGTTTCGCTCTGCAGCAGCTGGCCGGGATCAGCGTGGGCTTTCCCGGGATAACCGCCGCAGCCCAGTTCCACTGCTTGAACCCCCAGGCTTTTCAGGTACACAAGGGCATCTGCCAATGGCCGGTCTGCCAAAAGAACTGTGAACACACCCAGTTTCATCTGTGCTCCCCCTTCGCATTTGTCGAAACGCTGTCAACCGAAGAACACTGGTTTCCCAGTCCGGCCCGACTCATAGATGGCCTCAAGAATCTCCGTGACCAGCAAAGCTTCCTCAGGCTTCACCACCAACGGCTTTCCTTCCAGGATGGCATCGTAAAACACCCGTGCCTCGATCTGATTTGGATCCATGGACTCACCTTGATAGAAATCAACACCGCCGGCTCCCAGCTGCGGCGTTTCTATGAAATGCTTCCCGTATTTCTGGCCGTTGATCCGCAAGCCGTTTCTCATATCAGCCCCGCCCAAGGTGCCGCACAGTGTGGTCTGAGCCTCTCCGATCTCCAGCGTGTTCAGAGCCCAGCTGGATTCCAGGAAAACAGTAGCCCCGTTCTTCATGACCACAAATCCGAACGCGGAATCCTCCACTGTATACTCCTTGGGATCCCAGGGGCCGAAGGAGTTCGCCAGAGCCTTGTCGCGGTTTTCCGCCAGTTTGCGGTAGACAGTGCCCACAACGTATTTTGGTTCATAGTTGTCCATCAGCCATAAAGTTAGGTCAAGGGCATGGGTGCCGATATCAATCAGGGGACCGCCGCCTTGCGCCTCTGCATCAAGAAAAACGCCCCAGGTAGGCACTGCGTTTCTTCTCAGCGCATGGGCTTTGGCGAAATAGATCTCGCCCAACTCCCCTGCCCGGCACACATTATGCAGATACTGCACATCCGAACGGTAACGGTTCTGATAACCAATCGTCAGCAGTTTCCCTGTCGCTTTGGCTGCTTCCACCATGGCCCGGGCTTCGACGGCAGTTTTGGCCATCGGTTTCTCGCACATCACATGCTTGCCGGCCTGCAGGGCAGCGATCGTCATCGGCGCATGCCATTTGTTCGGAGTCAGGACATGAACCACATCAATGCTTGGATCAGCCAGCAGTTCCTCATAGTCGCGATACACCTTGGCATCCTTAGTCCCATATTTAGTTTTGGCTGCTTCCGCCCTGCTGAGAATAATGTCGCAAAAAGCCACCATTTCCGCCTCTGGGATTTTGGCCACCGCCGGCAAATGCTTACCATTGGCAATACCGCCGCAGCCGATGATCCCAACTCTCAATCTATCCATTTTACAGCCCCCTTACCTGAATAGTAGTCGCTTGAAATACTTGACGGTGTAATCAAGACCGCGTTCGAGCAGCTCACCTTCCCAAGTGGGCGAGTGCGGTTCAATGCTTAACCCACCGCTGTACCCTTGCGCGTACAAAACAGCCATGAACGCTCCCCAATTAGTCTGATCCATACCAGCCGGCGGATCATCATAGCGCTGCCCATCGATCTGCAGCGAACCTTTGAGATGGATGTGATAGAACCGTTTTCCCCAGTCCCGCGTCTCCTGCAGGTAATCGCCGCCGTCATAGACACAATGGGAAGGGTCGTACTTGATGCCCACTTCGGGAAGGTGCCCCAAGACCAGTTCCCATGACTGGGGTTCCGCCACCCAGTTGCCCCAACGGCAGTTGTAAACGGCAAGTTTCACCCCATGCTTCTCAGCCGTGTCCAACAGCTTGGCAAGATAGTCGATGGCCAATCCGGCATTTGTGTATAACGACAGCGAATCGACATAATTGACCCCGCACACATAATTAGGGCAGCCCAGCTCAGCGGCGGCGGCAATCAGGTCCTGGTTGATTGTCAGCTCTTCTGGAATGATTGATCCTTGAGCTGTGTGTTTGTCAGCTCCCCAACGGCCTATGGATTGAACAGACACTCCATACTTCTTTTGCCACTGTTTGATTTCCGGCACCGATCTTAAAAACGAATCAACATCATAGCCAACATTGATACAGAACTCGAGAAAATCCAGCTCCTTTTCCTTCGCGACATGAAAACTGCCCTCACTTACCTGCCCAATCATACCCAACCGCATGCCCTGAACACCTCGCGTTTATAGGTTTTATCCCCCTGCCCAACTTGAGAGAGCCGCAATCTGCGATCATCACAATTTTGCAACAACTTGTTAACGCTTGTTTACAATCAGTATATCTACTTGACTTAAGCCCTGTAAGTATACAAAACCACAGATCTGGTGGATTATATCAAGCAATCGCATTGCAGCTACGTTCGACTCTTGCGTGTAATAATCCTGTTATTGAGCCGCATTTTTCGCTCTTTTTCAACATCGGTTTTACATTATGTTTATAAATTCCACTTAATCTGCCCGTTTTTATACTTACAGGAAAATATATCTCGGCTATAATTGACGTGACTGCCATGGCAAGGATCCTATCGCAGAGAAGCCCATGGCCGATTGAACGAGAGTGGGTCAATAATCAGCGATATTCAGAAAGGAGCATATTAATTGATTGCAAAGACACCACCGATGGGATGGAACTCCTGGAACACCTTTGGCTATGATATCAACGAGACACTGATCAAGGAAATCGCCGACGCGATGGTCGCCGAAGGGCTGAAGGACTTGGGGTATGAGTATGTCGTCATTGACGACTGCTGGAGTATGCGCAAGCGCGACGCGCAGGGCAGGCTGGTACCCGATCCGGAGAAATTCCCAAGCGGTATGAAAGCCTTGAGTGACTACATCCACAGCAAAGGGCTGAAATTCGGCATCTATTCCTGCGCCGGCAGCCTGACCTGTCAGCGTTTCCCGGGAAGCCTGGACCACGAGTTCGTCGACGCGAAGACCTTTGCCGAATGGGGAGTCGATTTTCTCAAATACGACTACTGCTATAAACCGAAGGACATAGACGGCAGACTATTATACCGCCGTATGGCCATGGCACTGAGGAACTGCGGCCGGGATATACTCTTCAGCGCCTGTAACTGGGGTTATGACGAGTCGCATACGTGGATGCGTTCAGCAGGCGCTCACATGTGGAGATCCACCGGCGATATTCAGGACAACTGGGAATCCATAAAAAAGATCGCCCTTAGCCAGCTTGGGAAGGAATGCTACAGCGGCCCTTACTGCTACAATGACATTGATATGCTGGTCGTTGGTATGTACAACAAAGGTAATGTGGCCTTAGGTGGATGCACTGACGAAGAATACAAAACCCATTTTTCGGTGTGGTGTTTTATGAATTCACCGCTGATGATCGGCTGCGATGTCCGCAATATGAATGAGGCTACCAAATCGATTTTGAAAAACAAGGAACTGATCGCCATCAATCAAGATCCAGAAGGCCGCCAGGCATACACAGTGAACAGCTGGCACAACAGCGAGGTTGTCCATTATATTAAGCCCTTGGCCAACGGCGACTATGGAATCTGCTCTGTCAACTACAGTGAACGAAGAACCTGGGCCCATCTGGAATTCTGGGATATAGGGCTGCCCACAATGGCCGGGTACGGATTGGAGCTCCGCAATCTGTGGACCGGTGAAAACCTTGGTGTGCAAACTGAATCCTTTGCAAGTGTCTTGGAACCACACGCCTGCGCAGTTTACCGGGCGAAACTTGTGCCTGTAAAATAGAAAAAGGGCGACTGCAACAGCCAATCAACCCATATGAAACAATAAACCGCTAGGTGCTCAGCCTAGCGGTTTTCCTCAATTTATGGCGTAATCACATTCTAACACTGCTGTTCCAAGGTTACTTGTCAGGTATGTAAATCATGGTCCTACTCTCAAGGCCTCACCGTCCAGCAGTTGTACTAGCATGCCTCCTTTCGTTTGACATCCAGGTGTATTAGAGCGAGTAGATGTAGTTTTATACATTTGACTTGATAGCTAGTATCATTTGTGTTATATAAATGAATATACAGGACATATGTACAATAACAAAAATTAGTGCGGGTGAAGTTAAGTTGAACATGGGGGCACTCTGCACTCA
>Ga0116169_1001345_pt1 | contig 20799 bp, 15 predicted proteins | sample AD_UKC130_MetaG_FD_89796 | JGI IMG/M metagenome (GOLD analysis project Ga0116169, IMG submission 89796) | Active sludge microbial communities of municipal wastewater-treating anaerobic digesters from Canada - AD_UKC130_MetaG | ecosystem: Engineered > Bioreactor > Anaerobic > Digestate | place...
CCGCCGAGAGATCGCCGCCCTGCGCCGCGACATCGCGCAGGCACGCGAGGAGCTACGCGCGGCGAGCGAGAGCCGTGCCGCTACTCCCGAATCCGAGGTGCAGGTGACCGACTCCGAAGGCGCCGCCGTCTCTGCCCCGGATGCCCAACAGATTCAATCACGCGTCGCCATCCTGGACGCCCGTTATTCCCGCCTCACAGAGCGCTTCAACCGCCTCGTGCGCGACTTGAAAACCACAGGGGTCGATCTCGGCATTACGGATCCCGGGCGCTAGCCCGCGCTGCCTCTTTCGTTTGGCCTCGATGTTGCATCCGCGCGCCTCGCATCGCCCGCTCAGGAAGGGGTACGAGGCATGTGGCCAGCCAAAACTGAGCTCTCTGTTGAGCGAACCGGTGACGAGTCAGTCGTGCAGGCGCGGTGCGCCCTCGATGCGCAGACGAGTGCTGCGTTAGAGCGGCTCGCCGCGGGAGCGATTGCCAGGGGCGCTCGCGCGATTGCCCTGGATCTGGAGCATTGTCCACTCCTGGATGCTCGCGGCGTGTGCGCCCTCATCCGAATCCGCCGGCTTGCCGATCACGCGGGGATACCACTCCGTCTCTCCCGCTGCAGCGCCCCCGTGGAGCGGATGCTGCGGCGGATGCATCTCCACACCCTCTTTGACTTGCCCGCCGCGGCCTCCAGCGAATCCCACCCCAAACCCACGGATGCTCTCCTCGATGTAGGCTCCGCGTCCGGACCTCCGACCCTGTAGGGCGCTTTTACCGCCTGAGGCGCCGCCAGGAGGGAACTCGCGGGCTCTCTCTGGCACCACGCGGTCCGACACTCTCGCTCACGCGCGTCCGTGCAATGCGGCGTGGCACCATCCCCTGCTCGTTCTCTCCAAATGAGGCTCCGGTGACTGGCACCCTCCATGCATCCTCCCGGTGTGACGGCACAGGGTGATGGTGGATGGCGGACGCGGCATAGGGAGATCCGGCATGGCGAGGGGCTGGCGGGTGCCGCTGCTCTCGGTGATCCTGGCGATGGCAGCGGAGGCGGCTTGGGCCGGCCCCGCTCACGTAGTCAAGCGCGACGCCAACGCGCTACGCTTCAAAGCCGTGTACATGCGTGAGTGGGTGCATGTGCGCAAGGTGCCCGCCGATATCGTCGTCAACGCCAACTTCTACTGGAGAGGCGCTCCCCTGGGCATTCTTGTGAAAGAGGGCCGGCTCGTCAACGGCGGGCTGAAGCAGAAGCCGCCGCGCACATCCTTCGTCGTGCAGCAGGTGAATGGCCGGCAGCGCGTGCGCATTCTGGAGGTGTACGAGAAGGGGGGCCGGCTCTACACGAGTTCGGGTCCACTCACGAATGTGCGCACGCTCGTACAAGCTGGGCCGCGCCTCGTGACGAATGGCCGGGTCGCCGTCGCGCGATCGCGGGAGGGTTTCCGGAACGATGTGGCCCGGCGGACGCGACACGTGGGCCTCGGGCTCACTCGCGACGGGAAGCTCCTCATCGTGGCGCAATCCGATGTCACCCTGACCGAGTTCGCGCGTACCTTCGTACGCCTGGGCGCGCAGGATGCGATGAACCTGGATGGCGGGAGCTCGGCCACGCTCGCCGTCAACGGGAAAGTGCGCATGGGCTCGGGGCGCATCCTTGCCGGATTGGCGATCAACTCCCCCAAATAGCGCCCGTCGAGGCGCGCAGCGTTCATTGACTCCCCCCTACCCCTATGATACAATGCCTTCGTCACCCCATCGCCCTGGAAAGGAACCTGGCACGAGAATGCGACGCCACCGCTCTCTCTCATACGCTATTCTCCTCGCGGTCGCGGCGGCCACCGCGCTCCTTCCCCTGGTCACGCCGGCCCTGGCGGCAGAGAAAGCAGAGCCCGCCCAGCCAGTGATCGCCTCTCCCCCCGGAGCAGCCGGCACCTACCAGGATCGCGATGGCGTCCCGCACCGGTGGCACGTCAACGAAGCGTTCGCGCTCCTGTGGGACGGCGCCCCCTATCTTCCTGCTGGGATGGTGTTCCAGCCACGCTCCCTGGCAGAGCCCGAGAAGGCAGAGGCGTGGGAAGCCGACTCCGCCACGCTGCACGCGTGGAAAGAGGCCGGCATCCGTGACGTGCTGATCCAGCCTGACCGGCCCGCCACCGCGATACCGGTCGCCGCCTGGCAGCGCCTGATCGATCAGCTTGAGACGTTGAGGCTGTGCTATGGGATCGCCCTGCCCATCGCTCCTATCCAGCCGGCGGCAGGCTACTACGTGCGCACCGGGGCATTCCGCCTGGGGCCCCTGAAGGCGGCGGGCGAGCATGCGACGGAGATCGCCATCCCCGACGTCAAGGACCTTCGCGCCCAGCGGATCGCCGCCGCGACCATCGGCGTCGATTCCGGGGCGCTGCTGCGCGTGGACTGGGCGAAGGCGTCTCCGGCGGCGGGTGGCCTGCGGGCTACGGTGAACCTCGATAAGGCGCCTCGCGAGGAGGCGATCATCGAGCTGCGCCCGCTCCTCGCCAGCACGCCGGGCCTGCCCGACCTGTGGAGCCACTTTGGCGCGGTCCGCGACTCGCTGATCGCCCTGGCGCCACTCAAGTTCGGGAGCGGACTTCGTTTCTTTGTGCATCCACTGGCCGGCCTCATCGACCTCGACGGGTCGGCGGGTTACGTCGTGCCCACCTCAGAGGCCTACCGCCTGGAGTTCGAGGCGTTTCTCGCGCGCAAGTACCGCAAGGTCGAGGCGTTGCGCTCTCAGTGGGACTTCCGCGGCGAGCTTCCGAGCGATCTACAGACCGCCGCGCGGCTTGTTCCCCTGGCCATCTCATCGGCTCGAGGACGGACGACGGGCTACCTGCTGGATGAGAAGGAGTCGCGCTGCTACGCCATCGATCCCGGCGACTCACGCTTCTGGTATGATCACCTTTACTTCCGCGAGCACTCGCTGCGCGAGCAGGCCAACCAACTCGCCCAGTTCATCGGCGAGCAGCTCGCCGATGTGCCGGTGGTGATGGAGTGCGCAGGCAGCATCCGCTACTTCCACATCAACAACCAGCCGTCTGGCGGGTTCGCCGGTATCGGGGTGCGCGCCGCCCCAGAGCACGTGGCCGCTAAAGCCGCCACCGCCATCGGCGCGGCGCGCCTGGCGGCAAGCCGGCCATGGTGCCTGGCGCTCGCCCTGGAGGCATGCGACACGGCTGCCCGGCTTCAGGGGGCCGTAGACACCGTGCGCCAGGCCGGCGCGAAGGGATGGTTTGTCGCGCCACCGTCCACGGCACCTGCGGAGCTGCCGGCGTGGGTTGTGGCCCAGCGCGCCGCCCAGGAAAGCCGTGGCGACGCTGCCGGCTACACTCCTCAGTACATCCTCTTCCCGCATAGCATCCGAGAAACAGGGGGCTTCGGGCATCAGCAGCAGCCAGTCGGCGCGGATCCCGGCCCGGTGCGGGAAGACTGCTGGTGGATCCCAACCCTGGCCGGGTGGGACCCGATCGACCTCGGGCCGGACCTTCGCGGCTTCGGGATCCGCGACCAATCCGGCTACCGCATCCTGATGTGGTCGCCCAAAGGGAAGCGCCGCATCCACCTCCTGCCGCGCACCTACGAGACCGTTGAGGTGCGCAACCTCGATGGCAAAGTGATCGCCCGGCACAAGAAGGGCAAGCGCCTCCGCATCGATCTCAGCGAGCAACCGGTGATCATCACCCAGCTTAACCCGCTGCAGGCCACGCCGATTGAGCTGGCCCAGGCTGAGCTCGAAGAGTTGGAGCGATTGACGCGAGAACTCGGCTTGAAGGGGCACAGCGTGCGCGCGTTCCAAGGCGCCATCACGCTCGCGCGCACCCTGAAGCCGGAGGTGGACCCCATGGGCGTTCGCCAGCTCATCCGCGCGCCCCTCGCCACCGCGCGCCGCCTCCTGGAGGCCCCCGAAACACCCGAGCCGTCTCCGACAATGCAGAGTCTGGAGTAACCTTGTGACCGCGCCACTCTCTATGGTAGCATGAGGGGTGGAGGGCTTAATGAAAGCTGTTGTCATTGATGAACCGCGTTCGGTGCGCCTCGCAGACCTGCCCATGCCCCATGCCGGAGCCGATGAAGTCGTAATCCGCGTGCGGGCGTGCGGCGTCTGCGGCACCGATCTTCATATCTTTCACGGTGGATTCCGTGCCGACTATCCGGTGATCCCTGGTCATGAATTCAGTGGCGAGGTAGTGGAGGCCGGCGCCGCGGTCGAGCACGTGCGCGTAGGCGACCACGTCACCATTGATCCAAACATCTCATGCGGCGTCTGCCCCTTCTGCCGGCGCGGCGAGATCCACCTGTGCACCCATCTCACGGCTTTGGGGGTAAATCGCCCGGGTGGTTTCCAGGAGTTCTGCCTGGCGCCCGCGAAGCAGGTATACCAGTTGCCCCACGACCTCCCCTGGGAGGCAGGGGCGTTCGTGGAGCCGCTGGCTTGCTGCGTTCATGGGATCGATCGCGCGCAGATCCGGGCTTCGGATACGGTCGTCATCCTGGGTGCAGGCTCGATTGGCCTGCTGATCACCCAGCTGGTCCGGTTAGCAGGGGCGTCGCGGGTGATCGTCTCTGAACCCTCGGAGGAGAAGGCGGAGTTGGCACGCGCATTGGGAGCAGACACCGTGCTCAACCCCAGATCGACGGATCTGACACAGGCCGTGCGCGATCTGACGGGAATCGGCGCGGATCTGGTGATCGAGTGTGTCGGCCATCCGGGCACTGTGGCCCAGGCGTTGACACTCCCCCGGCGCGGCGGGCGGGTGCTTCTCTTCGGGGTCAACCCGAAGGAGGCCGAAGTGCCCATCCGGCCCTACGAGGTGTTCCTGAACGAACTGACGATCATCGGATCCTACATCAATCCCTGCACGCACGCACGCGCTATCGACCTGGTCGCCAGCGGCAGAGTGAAGGTAGATCCGCTGGTCTCGCACCGGCTTCCGCTCGACGATTTCCCGCGCGCTATGGAGATTGCTGAAGCGGGTGGAGCCGTCAAGATCATGGTAGCCGGTCGGTCCTAGCGCCCGGTCGGCCGCCAAGGGAGGTAACTGGCGTGAGCGACGTCATATCGCTGGGCATCCTGGTCGCCGACGTGGTGGCCAAACCCATCAAGCAATGGCCTGAAGAAGGGCAGCTGATTCTGGTCGACCAGTTTGAGCTGCACACCGGCGGGTGCGCGATGAACACTGCCGTGGCGCTATCGCGCCTCGGGCTCTCTGCGGGCATCATCGGCAAGGTGGGCCAAGACGCCTTCGGTGACTATCTCGTCGCCGCGTTGCAGCGCGAGGGAGTGGATACCGCTGGAATACGCCGGCAAGAGGGCGTGAACACCTCGGCTTCCATGGTCTGCGTCACTCCGAGTGGCGAGCGCTCTTTCATCCACTACCTGGGGGCCAACGCAGAGCTGGGTGCCGAAGACGTAGATTTCGATATCGTCGAGCGCGCCAAGGTGCTACACGTCGGCGCGGCGCTCCTCATTCCGAAGCTGGACGGCGCCCCGCTCGCCGGCGTTCTGAAGCGAGCCCAAGAGCTGGGTGTCACCACCGTCCTCGACACCGCCTGGGATGGACGCGGCCGGTGGATGGAGGCCGTGGGCCCCTGCCTTCCCTATACCGACTACTGCGTTCCCAGCTACGAGGAGGCACGCATGCTCACCGGCGAGCGCGACCCGGCCGCGATAGCCCGCGTCTTCCTCGCCGCCGGCGTGAAGTATGTCGGCATCAAATTGGGCGAGAAGGGATGCTACGTCCGCTCGGCCCATGAGGAGTACCACCTTCCTCCCTACCAGGTGGAAGCCGTGGACGCCACTGGGGCCGGTGATTCGTGGGTTGCCGGCTTCATCACGGGGATCGTTACCGGGCGCTCGCTTGTGGAGACGGCCCGGCTCGGGAACGCGGTCGGCGCCATGTCCGTCACCGCGATGGGCGCTTCGAACGGGATTCGCTCGCTGGCGGAGACAGAAGAGTTCATGCGGCAGACACCCGTACGCGAAGGGTGACGCCGCTTGCCCGGCGAGCGGACACCTACTGGTGCCGATGCCTCACGCCCGCTCCGCTCCGTCCTCACCGGGCGCGAGCGGAGCGTTCGATTCTCCGTCTCTCGCGTGCCAGGCGGGCATTCAGCTCGCGCATCAGCCACTCATTATCCGCCGCAGTAGGGAGATGAGTGACCGCGACGGTCCACTGGCCGAGGTGGAAGCAGACGGGGCCATCGGCCCGCGCCCCGGCGCAATGGAAGGCGCGCACGGCACCGGCGGGATAGCCCCGCCGGATGGAGAGCGCCCCCAGCGCCGCGATATGCCAGACGCGGCAGTCCCATACTCCCCAGGTATGTCGGACGCCACGCCAGCGCAGCGCGCGTGTCCCGAGGCCGATGAGGCCTCCCAGGACGATGCCGGGCAGCAGCCCGCCGTAATGAAGCATCCACGCCGCGCACACCAGGCAAGCCAGGAGGAGCAGCGTGTAGCGGAACGCGTCCGGGAGCGGAGAGGTGAAGGTGATCCCGCGCGCATCGCAACGGATATCGGCCCCACCCGGCGGGTGACCACTCCACAGGTCCGGCAAGTCCGGGCGATGCGTGAAGGCACGCCGACAGCCCAAGCACTCTGGGGAGCCGGGCACCGCAAACCCATCCTCATTGCGCGCGCGAGCGCACCCCTGGCATGAGTCCGAGTTCATGGCAGCCATCTCTCGCTCTATTATACCGCGTCCGGCTCGATACTGTACCCCGGCGCGGTGAATTGCCGCCATCGCGGAGCGGTTTGCCACGGCACCGCGGGGGAAAGTGAGCAGCGAAGTTAGGGACCACAGATGCAGAGAGCAGATCTACACACGCACACAACCTTTTCGGATGGCACGCTACCCCCCGCCGAAGTCGTCGCGCATGCCCGCGAGCTTGGTCTTGCCGCCGTGGGGATCACCGACCATGACGCCATCGACGGCGTTGCCGAGGCATTGGAGGCCGGCGAGCGCCTGGGCGTAACCGTCGTTCCAGGCGTCGAGGTGAACACCGACGTGCCGGGCTCCGAGGTGCACATGCTCGGCTACTTCATTGACATCGATTCGAGCACGCTGCGCGAAGCGCTGAAGGGCCTGCGGGAGGGGCGGCTGCGCCGGGCGGAGCAGATCGTGACGAAGCTGCGCGGGGTGGGCGTGCCCGTGGAGCTCGAGCGCGTTCTCGCGATTGCCGATGGCGTGGGCGCCGTGGGCCGGCCGCACATCGCGCGCGCCATCGTGGAGGCCGGCTTCGCAGCAGATATCAGCGACGCCTTTGATCGTTACCTCTCTCCGGGCCGGCCGGCCCACGTGCCGCGGCCACGCTTCACGCCGGAAGAGGCAATCGTGGCGATCCGCGAGGGAGGGGGCGCACCTGTGCTGGCACATCCGGCATCGGCCGGGCGCGATGAGTGCCTCCGCGACTGGATGCGCCTCGGCCTGGTGGGAATCGAGGCGGATCATACCAGCCACCGCCCCGATGAGGTGCTCCACTACTACCGCATTGCGCGAGAACTGGGGCTCATCGCGACAGCAGGCTCGGATTTCCACGGCTCCCCAGGCACCGGCGCCCCGCTCGGCGAGCGCACCTGCGGCCTGGAGGTGATTGATCGCCTGCGCGAGGCGGCGGAACGGATCCGCGCTGGCTTGGCAGCCGCCCCGTAGCATCCCATCGAGACGCCGCGTCGCGCACACCGCCGGCGCGGCACACTCCCTCTGCCCCGGACGTTCACACACCAGAAATGGTCCCGATCCCGGGATCAGGCACCCTCTGATAGCTCTCCTATTGGGTGGGCCGCGGCCTAGAAGCCGAACGCCTCCCGACGGCGGTCCAGGCGGTACTCTACGAGCGTCTTGTGGATCTGGCGAGGCACGAGCCCAAACCGCTCACCCAGCACCACGTGGAGGGATTTCGGTGGCGGCCCGTCGCCCTGGAGATACTCCTGATAGGCGGAGATCACCATCTCCTTCTGCTCGTCCGTGGGATCGTCGACATCGCTGAAGTCGCCGTCATGGAGCATGTCGATCCAGCGCTCCACCTGCCATTCGGTGAACCCGAGTTTGGAGGCAATCCGGCGGGCCAGGCCATCATACGGCTCTCCCGCCTCCAGCGCGGAGCAGTAGGCGCACTCAATCCGGAAGAGCTCTTCCCGGCTCAGATCGGTGACCGTAGGCTGGCTGGCACCCCACTCTCGAACCACGGTGACCACCTGCTGGCGGCTGAGCCCCATCTCCCGGGCAATCGTGGCGCGGCGCCCGGTGGCCGGACGCGCCATAGTCCGCACATACTCACGGTAACGGGCAATAATCGACTCGCGCTGCTCCTCGGTGAGCGCGGCGGGTGGGGTGCGCACCTCGGCAATCACCCGTGCGACGAGCGCCCGAGCGAGATTCGTCTTCTCAGCAATCTCCGCGTGGATACGGCGTAGGGGAGTCTCATCGCGCCCCTCATACTCCTGATAGGCGCTCAAGATCTGGGCACGCCGCTCCTCGGTCAATTCGGTTGCCCTTGGGCCCCGCATTGGGCTGGCATCGGCATGGGCGGTAACCGTGCGGCCAGGAGGCGCCGCCGAGCGCGAGGCCACGACGGCATCACTGGAGCCGCGTGGCACGGCCGCGGCGCGGCGGTGGGAACCACGCGATGGGCGAGGATCCGCGCTGATCAACGCCGCGGCAAAGGGGTCATCATCGAGATCGGCCGTCTGCCGAGGCAGCTCCGTGCGAATCTTGTGGCGCTTGGCGCATTTGATACAGGCGGTCGCCTTTCGGTCCGGCCCGAAGAAGATTGCCCCACAGTGCTCGCACGTACAGCGGAAAGTTACGCCTGGACTCATCAGCTTCTCCATCGGTGCGACTGCGGCGCCCGATACGCCGCGGTGCGGCGCCGGCACCACACTACACGCACGGGGAATCGCGCACTCCATGCCTCGCTTTTGCCTGCCGCCAGCGGGCAGGCAAGCCAGACATACCCAGTCGTCTCTCTATCCACCGGCCCCGGGCGCCACGCCCTCCGGCAATAAGAGGGCAGCCAACACCACGGCGACGGGGCACAACAGGTCGGTTTGCCTATTATAGCACGATCCCACACCATTTGGCAAAGTCCCTCACAACCTGCGCCGGCGGTCGTGAACAAACCCCAAAATGAAGCGCAAATTCGGGGTTGACAGGCAAGCCGCCTCATGCTATAATCTGGGTGACGTTGCGGGAGGGAAGTTTCTTCAATTCCCGCGATAGAGCTGGTGGCCCGGTCGTCTAATTGGTTAGGACACCGCCCTCTCAAGGCGGAGCTTGCGGGTTCGATCCCCGTCCGGGCTACCATTTTTTATGTACAGTATCCGCTGGAATACAGGTTCCATCCGCCCCAGCCTTCTGTCCCATCAGTATCCGAATGGATGATCCTGCTCACTCGGGCTCGTTCCACAGCCACGCCTTTTCCACCGACTGCCCGATGGATACGGCACCCGAGTTTGCTCTCTGTCCACGCTCCTTTTCAACCTACTAGCCGTTCGATTCGGGTTTGTTCTCGTGCCTAGCGATTGCCCTCTCCGGCATCGGCCGGGTGCGGAAGGCGGAAGAGCTCTTTCCTTGCCTCCGGGAGGGCGTTCGATTCTCTCTCCAGACCCTGGGCAACTGCTGTGCGCAGCGCGCATGCCTTCGCAGGCCGCCAGAACGGGTGGGCCAGGAGGAACGTGCCTCACGAAACCGCGGGGGCGCCGGGGCACCTGGCATCCAAGACTGCCCTCCAAAGCAAAGCACTTCCTCCGGAACCCGGATGGGGAATCTGCCGTATACATGGTTGAGCACGGGTGCCTGGAAGCCGCTGGTCGGTGCCACGCGATGGCAGTGGCTGCGAGTACCCTCGCACTTGCCGAAATTCTTTGTACTTTCCCGAATGAGATGCTATCGAAACGGGAATACTGATTCATGGGGGCTCTTCTCTCGCCGCCAACTTAGCGCCCTCGGATCACCTTCCATGGAAAAGGAGCCCATGCTTGCTGAGGTGCCGATGAACAACTCCAGGAAGTTTCCGGAGCAGTGGCCGGTCTGGTTGCATTGTGGCGTCGTGATTCTGACCGTCGCTGTTGCGGCCTCCATCCGGGTGATCGGCTGGCCTGTCCTACAGACCGAAATCCCCTGGCTCCTCTTCGTCCCCGGGGTGATGCTGGTCGCCTGGGTGGGGGGTCTGATCCCCGGGCTTGCTGCAACCGTCTTGTCCGCGCTCACGGTTGATTACCTCCTTCTGGAACCGCTGCGTTCACTGGGAGTCCACAATTACAGCCAGGCGGTGGGCTATGGCCTCTTCCTCTCCACCGGCATCCTGATCAGCTTGTGGGTAGATCATGCGCGCGCCGTTCAGGCACGCCTGCGGGAGACAGCACACGGGTTGGTGCTGGCCAACGAAGCCTTGCGCGAAGGTGAGGCCCGGCTGCAAGCCATTGTGGATGGCCTCAACGAGGGGATCGTGATCGCCGATCTCGAAGGCCACCTGGTTGGCTGGAACCGTGCAGCCCTCGCGATGCATCAGATTGCCCACGACCCCATTGGCCCTCGCAGCCTGGAGGAGCTCGAAAGCTTCTATGAACTCTCCACCCTGGATGGCACCGTATTGCCCCCGGAGCAGTGGCCGCTCGCCCGCGTTCTGCGCGGCGAGCGCCTGCAGGGTTGGGACTTACGCATCCGGCGCCTCGATACCGACTGGGAGCGCTTCTTCAGCTATGGAGGAACCCTCGCCTATGGGGAAGATGGCCGGCCGCTCATTGCAGTGGTCACTATCAACGATATCACCGAGCGCAAGCATGCTGAACAAGCGCTGAGGCGCGCCAATGAGGAGTGGGAGCGCACTTTCGATAGCGTCCCGGATCTGATCGCGATCCTCGACGTGAACTACCAGGTGGTGCGAACCAACCGGGCGATGGCAGAACGCCTGGGGGTCACCCCTGGCGCGACTATCGGCACGCCCTGCTATCGGTGTGTGCATGGCGCCAAGCAACCACCGGAAGGTTGCCCTCATGCGCTGACGCTGAAGGACGGGAAGCAGCACGTGGCCGAGGTGCACGAAGAGCACCTCGGCGGCCATTTCCTGGTGAGCACCACCCCGCTGCATGACGAGCAGGGCCGCATGATCGGCTCGGTACACGTCGCTCGCGACATCACTGAGCGCAAACGGAGCGAGGAGCGCACCCGCTTCCTCTCGGAGGCTAGCAGTATCCTGGCATCCTCGCTGGACTACGACGAGACGCTGCAGCGCGTGGCCGAACTGGCGCTGCCGGCACTCGCCGATGTGTGCGTCATCGACCTCGTGGAAGAAGACGCGCGCGTCCGGCGGGTCACGGCACGGGCCAGCGACCCGGCCCAGCAGGCGCTCGTCGACAGGCTGTGTACCGATGGCTCTAGCGGGCCCTGCCCGGCGAGCATCTCTGAGGTGATCGCCTCGGGAAAGCCTGTTTTTGTTCCGGAGATCGATGCGGCCGCGCTGGCGGCGGCCGCCCGGACCGGGCGGTGCCTCGAGATCCTGCGGCAGCTGTCCCTCTGCTCTTTCCTTGCCGTGCCGCTGGTCGCGCGCGGCCGCGTGCTCGGGGCGTTCAGCCTGATGATGACGACATCGGGCCGGCGCTGCTGCGAGGATGACCTGCAAATCGCACAGGAGCTGGGCCGGCGCGCGGCGCTGGCCATCGACAACGCGCAGTTGTACGCCGGCGAGCGCAAAGCCCGTGCCGCCGCGGAGGAGGCCGACCGCGCCAAGGATCAGTTCGTCGCCCTTGTCTCGCACGAACTGCGCAACCCGCTCAACGCCATCCAGGCCGGCGTCGGTCTCCTGCAGCACTTGGGCACGAGCGACCCGCGCGCAGCCCGCACCCTCGAGATCATTGGGCGCAACGTTAAACTCCAGGCGCGCTTGGTGAATGATCTGCTGGATCTGTCGCGCATTCAGCGAGAGAAACTCCAGTTTCAGCACGCCCCAGTCGAGATCGCCCGGATGGTCACGGCGGCAGTGCAGGCCTCCGCCAGCGAAGCCTCAGAGGCGGGCCTGAGCCTCACATCCACCGTGATCCCCGATCTGTGGGTTCATGGCGATTTCGACCGCTTGCAACAGGTGGTGATGAACCTCCTCTCCAACGCGATCAAGTTCACCCCATCCGGGGGGGAAATCCGGGTGCATGTCGCCCAGGCCGGGAACAGAGCTCAGGTGATCGTGGAGGACACCGGGATCGGCATCGACCTCGATCAGATCGACAGCCTCTTCGAGGTGTTCCGGCAGGGAGAAGTGGGAGCGCAACGCAAGCCGGGCCTCGGGCTCGGTCTCGCCCTGGTGAAGAAGATCGTCGAGCGTCACGGTGGTCACGTTTACGCCGAGAGCGAGGGCCCCGGCAAGGGGAGCCGGTTCATCGTGGATCTGCCGCTGGTGCCCTCGCCCGGCGTACGCACGCCTGAAAGCGAAACACCCGCTGCCCTCCCGCGCACCATCGGCGTCTTGCTGATAGAGGATAATCCCGACACACGCGCCCTCGTAGCCGATACCCTCTCCCTCGCCGGCTACGACGTGCAGACGGCCGCCAGCGGTGAGGACGCCCTGAAGCTGTTGCGCGAGCAGGCGCACTGCTGTCTCGCGGGGCAGGCTTGTCATCCCGGCGCGTGCTCGCCTTCCCGGCGTCGCCCCGATATCATTCTATGCGACATCGGACTCCCCGGCATGGATGGATTCGAATTCCTCCGGCGGGCACGAGAGCTACCACACATGACCGAGGTGCCGGCCTTCGCTGTGACCGGTCTCGGAAGCGAGGAGGATGTGCGCCGCGGACAGGAGTCCGGGTTTGTCTGCCACTTCGTGAAGCCGGTCGACATCCACGCGATCGATGCTCGCATCCGCGAATGGGTGACCGCGAAGGGGGACGCAGAGTAAGTGCGGACTCAGGCGCGGGCTACCATCTGTCGGTCGATCTCGCCGATGACAAAGAAGGAGCCGGTGGCGCAGATCAGGTCTTCCGGACCGGCCAGCTCCAACGCTAGGCGGACGGCATCGGCAACGGGCACCGCAATTCGCACATCGGCCACATGCCGGCGGGCCTCGGCGGCCACGGCCTCCGCCGGAAGAGCGCGCGGGTTGTCGGCCTGCGTCGCGATTACGATGGCGGCGTCCGGGGCGAGCGTTCCCACGACGTCGGCAGCGGAGTGGTCGGCGGAGACGCCCAGGATGAGAATGCGCCTCCGTCCAGGATAAAGCTCGCGCAGCGCCCCCGCGAGGGCAGTGGCGGAGGCTGCGTTGTGCGCGCCATCGATGAGGAAGAGCGGTGCGCGCCGGAGCACCTCCATGCGCCCGGCGATGCGCACCTCGGCCAGGCCGCGCTGGATCGCCTCCGCGGGGATCTCCTCCTCCACGGTGCCGAGGAGGTCGAGCGCAGCCACGGCCGTCGCGGCGTTCTCCACCTGGAACGCGCCCGCCAGGGGGATCATCAGATCGGCGTGCTCGCGACGAGGCGTGCGCACCGAGAAGCGCTGCCAGCCTTCGCCATAGCCGAGGCGCTGCGCCTCAAACTCGCGTCCAATGCGCCAGAGAGGAGCCCCCTGCTCTGCGGCCACGCGCTCGATCACCGCCAGCGCCTCCGGGTCGCGCGCGGCGGTGACGACGGGCCGGCCCGGCTTGATGATCCCCGCCTTCTGCTCCGCGATCTCCGGGATGGTGCGCCCCAGGCGTTCCACATGGTCGAGGCTGATGTTGGTGATCACTGAGATCCGCGGATCCAGCACGTTGGTCGAATCGTAGGTGCCGCCCAAACCCACTTCAACCACCGCATAATCGACCGGCACGCGCGCGAAGTGCAGGAACATCAGGAGGGTCTTCACCTCGAACTCGGTCGGCGTGCCGAAACCCCTGGCCGACACGTCCTCAACCGCGGGCTTGATCTCCGACATGAGCGCCGCGAACTCCTCGCCGGCGATCGGCTGCAGATCGACCATCACCCGCTCGCGGACATCGTAGAGGTGGGGCTTGATGAAGGTGCCCACCCGCTTGCCCGCGGCATGCAGGGCGTAGGAGAGCATCATGGTCACCGAGCCCTTGCCCTTCGTGCCGGCGATATGCAGGGCACGAAGGCTCGCCTCGGGGTGCCCAAAGTGCTCGCAGAGCGCCTCGATCCGCTCCAGGCCCAGCACCATGCCGAACCGGGAGAGAGAGGAGAGGTAGGAGACTGCCTCGGATAGGTTCATGCGGCCCTCCAGACGGCGCGTGGGGTTCTGACGAGCGATGCGAAGGCACTAAGACACGAACGCATCACATCGCGTCTTTGTGCCTTCGCATCAAGAGCGACACAGGGGAGGCCGGGGCTACCCCTTCAGCAGATCCAGGCGCTGGCGCAGGGCACGGTGGCGCTCCAGCAGCTCCGCCTGGCGCTGGCGATCCCGCTCGACAACCGCGGCGGGCGCCTTAGTCACGTACTGCTCGTTGGCCAGCTTGCCGTTCACCCGCTTCAGCTCGCTTTCGAGCGTCTCCAGCTCCGAGTTGAGCCGGCGCACCTCCACCTCGAGATCCACCAGGCCGGCCAGGGGCACGAGGAGCTGCACGCCATCGGCACTCGCCGAGAGCGCCTGCTTGTGCTGGTGCATCGCCTCGGGGCTCTCGAACTGCAGGCTCTCCACCCGGGCGAGGGATCGAATATAGCCGGCCACGGGCTCCAGCTCTCCCCGGTCCTCAGGCGTCGCGCCCAGGATCGCCGTCGGAATCGCCTTGGACGACGGCACATTCATCTCGGCGCGGGCGTTGCGCAACGCCGTGATGATCGCCATCACCCGCTCCATGCGCCGCTCGGCGTCCTCATCCACTCGCGCGGGATCCGCCGTGGGGAACTGCGCGATCATGATGCTCTCGCCGGTGCCCGGGAGCTTCTGCCAGATCTCCTCCGTGATGAACGGCATCATCGGGTGGAGCAGGCGCAGCGACTGATCCAGGACATACACCAGCACGGCGCGCACCGTAGCATCGCCCGCGCGCAACCGCGGCTTGGCCAGCTCCACGTACCAGTCGCAATACTCGCTCCACAGGAAGGAGTAGATCGCTCTCGCCGCCTCGTCGAAGCTGTACTCCTCGAAAGCCCGGTTCACCTCTCCGATGGTGCGGTGCAGCCGCGACAGGATCCAGCGGTCGGCCAGCTCATCGACCGGGTCGGGCACGGAAGGCATCCCCTGCCCCGCGTCCTCTCCAAGGTTCATGAGGACGAAGCGCGCCGCGTTCCAGATCTTATTCGCGAAGTTGCGGCTGGTCTCGGCCAGCGGGGTGCGAATCGGATCGCCCGGCTTGCGCCGGCCGTCGTCGAAGCGCATATCCTGGGTCTTGCCGGCCTGCATGGTGAGCGCGAAGCGCGTAGCATCGGTGCCATACTGGGCAGTCAGGTCCAGCGGGTCGATCCCGGTGCCGAGCGATTTGCTCATCCGCTTCCCTTCCCAGTTCTGCACCGTCGGATAGATGTAGACGTCGCGGAAGGGAACGTCGCCCACGAACTTCAGCCCAGTCATGATCATCCGCGCCACCCAGAGATAGATGATGTCGCGCGCGGTAACAAGCACGTTGGTGGGGTAGAAGTAGTCCAGTTCTTCCGTCTGGCGCGGCCAGCCGAGCGTAGCGTGTGGCCACAGCGCGGAGGAGAACCATGTGTCGAGCACATCGGGGTCCTGGGTCAGCTCGCGGCTGCCACACTCGGCGCACGCCTCGGGAGGCGTCTTGGTGACCGTGTAGTGCCCCTCCGGACAGGTCCATACAGGGATGCGGTGGCCCCACCACAGCTGCCGGGAGATGCACCAGTCGCGGATCCCCTCCATCCATTCGAGGTAGACCCGGGCATAGCGCTCAGGCACGAAGCGGACGCGGCCCTCTTTCACCGCGTCGATAGCGGGGCGAGCCAGTTCGGCCATGCGCATGAACCACTGCTCGGAAAGAAGCGGCTCGAGCACCGTGCCGCAGCGCGCGCAGTGGCCCACGGAGTGCGTATAGTCGTCCACGCGCACCAGAAGCCCCCGCGCCCTCAGATCCTCGGTGATCTGCTTGCGGCAAGCAAAGCGATCCATGCCCTGGTAATGGCCGGCTTCCTCGGTCATCGCGCCATCCGGCCCGATCACTACAACCTGCGGCAGCCGGTGGCGCAGGCCGATTTCAAAGTCGTTGGGATCGTGCGCGGGGGTCACCTTGACGGCGCCGGTGCCGAACTCCGGGTCGACGTGCTCATCTGCGACGACAGGGATGCGGCGGTCCACGAGCGGGAGGACCAGCGAGCGCCCGATCGCGCCAAGATAGCGGTCATCCTCGGGATGGACAGCCACGCCAGTATCGCCAAGCATCGTCTCCGGGCGCGTGGTGGCGACGGTGATGCTGCCTTCGCCATCCTCGAAGGGATAGGCGATGTGATAGAGATGGGCAGCCTTCTCCTCGTGCTCCACCTCAATATCGGAGATCGCGGTGCGGCAACGCGGGCACCAGTTGATTACGCGAGCGCCCCGGTAGATATGCCCCTCGTGGTAGAGGCGCACAAACTGCTCGAGCACGGCGTCGGCATAGTGGTCATCGAGGGTGAAGCGGAGCCGGTCCCAGTCGAAGGAGTAGCCCATCGTCTGGAACTGACGGATGATGGTGTTGCCATACTCCTCTCGCCACTGCCAGACGCGCTCGAGGAATCGCTCGCGGCCCAGGTCATGCCGGGTGAGACCCTCGCGGGCAAGCCCTTTCTCAACGACGTTCTGCGTGGCAATCCCCGCGTGGTCGGTGCCAGGAAGACAAAGGGTGTTGTAGCCCTGCATGCGGCGCCAGCGCGTCAAAATATCCTGCAAAGTGTAGCAAAGGGCATGGCCCATGTGCAGCGAGCCAGTGATGTTGGGTGGCGGGATCGTGATGCAGAAGGGCGGCCGGGAGCGGTCGACCTCAGCGTGGAAATAGCCCCGTTCGGTCCAGTACTGGTACCATTTCCCTTCCACCTGGCCCGGTTCATAGGCCTTCGGCAGTTCCTCCATCAAGTCGCTCCTTTCGCGTGTATTATAAGGGTACGTGCGCAGACTGTCAATTTATGCGCGCCAACACGCGCCTGCCCGGCAAGCGTGCGCCGATCACGGAATCGCGGCGGCATGCGCAACGCCTTGACACGCCTGGCCGCCATCACCTACAATAGGATGTGTGGTGGCAAGGAGCCTCTCGCCGCTGCTCCTTCAGAAGCTACGGAGGGATACTTCGCATGCCCGAACTTGAGGCCGCCAAGAGGGAGGAGTTCAAGCAACTCGCCCTGCCCAACCTCGACGCACTCTACCGCTCTGCGATGCGGATGACCCGCAATGAAGCAGACGCCGAGGACCTGGTCCAGGATGCGCTCCTGCGCGCTTACCAGTTCTACGACCAGTTTCAACAGGGAACTAATTTCCGCGCCTGGCTCTTTAAGATACTGACGAACACGTTCATCAACCAGTATCGCCGTCGCGTGCGAGAGCCAGAGACTCTCAGCTACGACGAGAGCGAGGACTTCATCCTCTACAACCGTCTGGTGGAGAGCGATGAAGGGGAGATGGGTAACCCGGAGACGGTGGTCCTGCGGAAATTGCAGCACGAGCAGGTCCTCGCTGCAATCGACCGCCTGCCCTACGACTACCGAATGGTGGTGACGCTGGCGGATGTGGAGGGCCTCTCCTATAAAGAGGTCGCCGACATCCTCGGTTGCCCGATTGGCACGGTGCGCTCTCGGCTCAACCGGGCGCGGCACATGCTACAGCGCAACCTGTGGGGTTACCTCCAGGAGGCCAACTGATGAACCACAGCCCTGATTACGAAACCTGTGTGGATATCATGCACGCCCTGGGAGATTACCTGAGCCGCGAGCTCTCTCCCGCGGAGATGGAGGAGGTAGAAGAGCACCTCCAGTGGTGTGAGTTGTGTATGAATCACTACCGCTTCGAGAAAGCACTCACGACCCACATCCGCGAGAGGGCCCAGGCTCTGCGCGCCCCTGAAACCCTACGCAAGCGCGTGCTTCACCTCCTCGACAGCGCCTGATCCGGCATACTTCTTGCCGTTTGGGTGGCGCCTGATTGAACCTTCGGCGTCACCCGACCGTCCCATAGAGTGTGTGTCTGCATTCCGATAGCATGGAAGGGAATGGCATGCTTCGTCAACGGCTCCGGTTAGCTCCCGCGCTCATCCTGTTTGCACTGGCGCTCGTCGGATGCGGCGGATCCGGCAACATGGCGACCACGGGCGCTATCGAAGGGTATGTGTTCGGTCGAGCCTCCTCGAAAGCTCCTTCCGCCCTTGCGGCGCCCGGCCGTCAGACAACCCCACCCGAGGGCACCGTCCCGCTCAATGGGGCGCTGGTGACGCTGGAGCCCGGCGGTCGCCAGGTGACGACAGAGGTAGACCGCCGCGGCCAGGGCGGCTACTTCCGCTTCCTCGGTCTGGAACCCGGCTCCTACACCGTGTCCGTGGCGAGCGACGGCTACACCGCCGCATCCTTCTCCGTCGAGGTGAAGGCCGGCGCCACCACCCTCGCTGGCATCAACAACGGACAGACCATCCTGGAGCCGGCCGGCGCCAGCCCGCGCCGCAAGTGGACGGTGATGGTCTACATGGATGGCGACGGTGACCTCGAGGAGTACGGCATCCTCAATATGAACCAGATGGAGACGCTGGACTCCGACGACAACATCAACATGGTCGTCCAGTTTGACCGCGGGCCCGGCTTCGATGCCACGAATGGCGATTGGCAAGATACCCGGCGCTTCCTGGTGACCAAAGATGATAACAAGCAGCTGATCTCCTCGCCCGTGCTCCAGAACCTGGGCGAGGTGGACATGGGCACCCCGGAGGCCCTGACTGATTTCATCAAATGGACGGTAGCACGCTATCCGGCCGATCGCTATGTGTTGGTCCTCTGGAACCATGGCGCGGGCTGGCGCTCGCGCGCTGCCGCCTCGCGCGGGATCATCTTCGACGACTCCTCTGGTAGCTACCTGACGATGGGAGAGCTGGAGCAAGCGCTCGAGGCCGGAGGCACGCATTTCGACCTGATCGCCATCGACTGCAGCCTGATGGGGATGCTCGAAGTCTTCTACGAGATCAAGGACCACTGCGACTATATCACGGCGTCTGAAGAGTCGCCCCCTGGGCCGGGCTATCCCTACGACACGATCATGGCACGCCTAGTCGCCAACCCGAACATGAGCACCGAGGCACTGGGACGCGTTTTCGTCGAGGAGCACCTCGCGCGCTACAAGCAAGACGCTGTTACCCAGGCGCTCATTCAAACCTCGCGGCTCGACGCATTTGCCGCCAAAGTGAACGCCTTCGCCGAGGCGCTCCTCCCGCTGGTGCCTCTCCACCGTCAGCAGGTCGATGCGGCGCGTGTCGGCTCACAACCCTACGCCTACACCTACTACCGCGATCTGCACGATTTCGCAGAGAAGGTGAAGGCCGCCATTCCCAGTCCAGCGCTAGCCAGCGCCGCCGATGCCGTGATGGCCGGCATGGCGGGAACCAATGGCGGACCGGTGATTGCTGAGGGGCATTCGGGCGCGGCCGTGGACCGCTCGCACGGGATCTCGGTCTACCTCCCCTCGCCTACCCAGTACTACACCGGGTATGAGGAGCTGGCGTTCGTGAAGGCCCATCCGAAGTGGGGCCAGTTGGTTCGGGCGATCGCCAACCAGCAGTAGACCCACGACGGAGACAAGGATCGAACAGGGGGTGCCCTTGCGTGGCACCCCCTGTTGCTTTCTGTGTGCTACCGCCCCCCGAGGATCGGTTGCTGCGCACCCGCCGGCCCCTCACCTCCAGAAAGGGCCGCTCGCCATGCAAACGGACAGATAATGTCCTACTCAAGCACTCTGGCTGCTTCAGCCTGCTTGCCAGAGTTGACAGCGGTGACCAGGATGCGGTATGATAGGATACGATGCCAGATGCTGGCGGCAGCCTGGCGGGCGTCAGGAAGCAGGAAAGCGGGTTACGGAGTTCTGAAGCAGCGCGCCTACCTTCAACCGGGTGGACAAGCAGAGACGAGGGCGCCCGCGGTGAGCGCATCCTGGCGAGAGAACCAGCGGCAAACCATGCACAAGTCTCTCCTTTCTTGGCACGATGTCGACCCAGATTGCATCCGTTGATCTGCCCGGGTCTACTGGGCTCGGGCCGACGACAGCGAGTGCGTATCGCGCTTTAGCCCGGCCGGAGCTTCCGGTCGATACACATATCCATCGCTTATCACAGCGTCTCTGGTTACCGAAGCAGCGCATGGGCGCGGCCGGCTATGTGCCGTGCACGGTTGGTTTCTGCACAACGAGTACGTCCGCTCATTTCACAGGACGAGAGTGCCTTCGGCTAGGGCATCTGCCCGGCGCATCTGTCGCGCATTGGAGGACACGGGCAGCCTTGTAAGGTTATTGCAGGAGAAGCTTTGCGCATGGCGCGGCCAGGCCACAGAGCGCGATGCCTCGATGGCTACCGCCCCGCGCGAACAAAGTCGCCAGGCACATGCTGAGAAGCCGGCGGCGATGGTTCCCACTTCCATCCTCGGCAGACCAGGAGTGCAGTGGATGGGGCGTCACACCCATCTCAGTCCATTCATGGGGCAAACGCTCTCATGAAGTGTCGGGCTGATTGCATCATCGGGGTGTGCCGCCAGGGGGGTTTAGGCATGCAGGATGTCAATCTGGTAATCATCGTGGGGGAGGTCTCCAAGGCACCCGTTCTGCGGGTGAAACCATCCGGGCTGCCCAAGACAGAGTTTACGGTGGAGGTGGAGCGCCCCAGCTCGCCGACCAGCGAGAAACGAATGACGGACATGTTCCTCGTGGACACC
>Ga0116169_1001347_pt1 | contig 20769 bp, 15 predicted proteins | sample AD_UKC130_MetaG_FD_89796 | JGI IMG/M metagenome (GOLD analysis project Ga0116169, IMG submission 89796) | Active sludge microbial communities of municipal wastewater-treating anaerobic digesters from Canada - AD_UKC130_MetaG | ecosystem: Engineered > Bioreactor > Anaerobic > Digestate | place...
CTGGGCTCGCTCTCCGGCGCGGCGGCGCGCGGCGCCAATCTCCTGGTCATCTGCAATGATAACGAGGGCTATCAGAACACGGGGGGCCACCTCTCGTCCGCGACGCCCCCGGATGCGCAGACGCGCACGGGCCGGCGCGGCGATCAAGTGCCCGGGGTCACGCGGCGCAAGGATCTGGTGGAGATCATGGCGGCGCACCGCGTGCCCTATGTCGCGACGGCGTCCGCGGCCTATCCGGAAGACCTCCAATCGAAGGTGCTCAAAGCACGGCAGATGGAAGGCTTCCGCATGCTTCTGATCCTGACCCCGTGCGTCACCTGGGGGTTCGAGAGCAGGCATTCGGTGAAGCTTGCGCGCCTCGCCGTGGAGACCGGCTACTTCCCCCTCTACGAGGTCGAGGGCGGGCGCCACTACCGGATTACTCACGAGCCGGCCATGCTACCCCTGGAACGTTTCACGCGCCTCCAGCGACGCTTCAACGGGGGCGACCTCAACGCGCTCCACGAAGAGATCGACGAGAAGTGGGCCGAACTCCGCTTCCGAAGCGAGCGCTCCCGGCGCGAGCGCGTGCAACGGCCCGCGTGGGTGGCAGCCTGATGAAACCCTCTCGCCCCACCATCCACTGCCGCGTCTTCTCCCTCGAACCGCCGCGGTGCGAGTTTGCCCCGGACCTTCCGGAGTACTCCGATGCGGTCGTGACGTTCGATTTCACGGATGCCCTCCTGACGGATCTCGGTCCAACGCTCCTGATGCTATATGCGTCCTATGCTGGCCCGCCGATTACGCGCGACGCCCTGGTCGAGCTTGCGCAGCCGTTCGTCGCCATCGAGGTGGAGCATGCGACTCAGGCGGATCTGATAGCACGGGCACGCGAAGAGTATCCCGCCGTGCTGGCGCGCGCCCGCGAGCGGATCGCCGCGCTCTAACCCGCAGAAGGAAACCCACTGGCTGTCGCGAATTGATCCCATGCCGTAGTTGCGCAGGCCCCACGCAATGGCTCGCAGTGGGTCATCCGGCAGGCGAGGCATCCTGGAAAAGATAGGGGATGGCAGTGAGACAGGAGTCTCCTGAAGAGGCGGGGTTTGATGGGAAACGCCTGGAGCGCCTCGCAGCGCTTCTCGAACAGGCGGTTGCCGCAGGCGAGACACCGGGTGCCGTAGCCCTGGTCGCGGACCGACAGTGCGTCGTCTTCCACCGAGCCTTTGGGCACGCGCAGGTGGTTCCGCGCGCCGAGCCGATGCGCCCCGATACCCTCTTCGACCTGGCATCGCTGACGAAGGTGGTGGCGACAGCCCCAGCGATCCTGCTGCTGGTCGAGGCGGGCGCCATACGCCTGCAAGACCGTGTCGTGGAGTTCATCCCCGAGTTCGCGGGCGAGGGCAAGGATGAGGTCGACCTGCGCCACCTCCTGACGCACTGCTCCGGGCTGCCCGCCTGGAAACCCTTCTATGAACAGGGAGCTAGCCCCGAGGAGCTGTTCGCCACGATCTGCGCCACGCCACTCGAACACCCGGTGGGCCGTTTCTTCCGGTACAGCGATATCGGCTTCATCCTCCTCGGCGAGGTGGTCCGGCGCGTCTCTGGCCTGCGGCTGGATGAGTTCACCCAACGCCACCTCTTCGCGCCCCTGGGCATGAGCGAAACCTGCTTTTGCCCGCCGGCATCCTGGGCCGCGCGGTGTGCCGCGACGGAGCTCCGCGACGGCGTTTCCCTCCGTGGCCAGGTCCATGATGAGAACGCGGCGGCGCTGGGCGGCGTCGCCGGGCATGCCGGGCTCTTCTCCACCGCCTCGGACCTAGCCCGGTTCTGCCAGATGCTGCTCAACGACGGCGAGTTGGAGGGCACGCGTGTGCTCAGCCCGCTCAGCGTGCGCGCGATGCTGGCACCGCAGTCCACCTGCCTGGGAAGCGCACGCGGTTTCGGGTTCGATCTCCACTCGGCCTATGCATCGATCCGCGGCGACCTGCTGCCGTCGGGATCCGCCGGGCATAGCGGCTTCACCGGCACGTCTCTCTGGATCGACCGCGATCTGGGGCTGGCCATTATCCTCCTGACCAACGTGGTGCATCCCACGCGGGAGCGCTCCGCTCGCCGGCTGCGCTCGCGCGTCAGCAACGTGGTGGCCGCCGCGCTCCAACCGCCCTCGGCAACGGTACCGGACCGCGTGCGCGATCCGCTCCTGGTGCGCCTTGGGGTGGATCTCCTTCGCGAGGAGGGATGCCGGCGGCTGGCCGGAGAGGCCGTGGGCCTCATCACCAACCACACCGGGCGCTGCGCCGACGGCACGCCTACCTTGCGGATGCTTCTAGAGCATGGCGTGAAGGTCCGGGCGCTCTTCAGTCCCGAGCACGGAATCGCCGGCCGCCTGGATGAAGAAGTTGCATCCGGCCGGGATGAAGAGACGGGCCTGCCGATCCACAGCCTTTTTGGCGAGACGAGGAGCCCCCTGCCTGAATGGCTGGAGGGCCTGGAGACCCTCGTCTTCGACATCCAGGATATTGGCGCGCGCTTCTACACCTACATCAGCACGATGGGCCTGTGCATGGAGGCCGCGGCAAAGCATGGACTGCGCTTTGTCGTGCTCGACCGGCCCAACCCGATCACCGGTGGCCACGTCGAGGGTCCCATCCTGGATCTGCGCCTGCGCAACTTCGCCGGCTACTACGCGATCCCGATCCGCCACGGCCTCACCGTGGGCGAGCTAGCCCGGCTGATCAACGTGGAGATCGGGTGTCACCTGGAGGTGGTGCCGGTTCAGGGGTGGCGGCGCTCGATGTGGTGGGATCAGACCGGGCTGGAGTGGGTGAACCCCTCGCCGGCAATGCGCACGCTGAACGCCGCCACGCTCTACCCCGGACTTTGCTGCCTGGAGAGCGCCAACCTCTCGATGGGCCGTGGCACCGACACACCTTTCGAGGTGATTGGCGCCCCCTGGATCGAGCCGCGGCGCCTTGCCGCGGAGCTCACCGCACGCGACATCCCCGGAATCGGCTTCGTACCGGTCCACTTCACTCCCCAGCTGCGTGACTATCAGGGCGAGCGCTGCGGCGGCCTCTATTGCGTGGTCACCGACCGCGAGGCGTTCCAGCCTGTCCGAATGGTCATTCACCTGGCGGAGCTGCTCCACCGCTTCCACACGCGCGAGTTTACCTTCGACCGCATCGACACCCTCGTCGGCACAGAGCGCGTTCGCGTTCTCCTCGAGCAGTTCGCCCCCGCAGAGGCGATCATCGCCGAGTGGGAGGAAGACGAGGCCGGCTTCCGCGAGCGCCGCGCCCCCTTCCTCCTCTACGAGTAGGGCTCACCAGCGGAAGCGCAAACCCCACGGGATTGCGCGGGGGATCTGGGATTCCGACATAAGGAGAGGGCCGCCCGCACGCGGAGCTCGAAGCTCCGCGCTGCTTTCCGGCAAAGCCCCTTCGGTGCTTCCCCTCCCAGCCACCGCCGTTTTGAGGTATCCGGGTGTATCCCCAGTCCAGCCCGGCAGGGCTTCGCTCGCAAGCAGCGCGGTGATTTATAGCCGCGCGCCGGATTGCGCGCTGCCTCCGTGGCTTCGGATTCCTTATGTCGGAATCTCAGCTTCCTCCGGGTTTGGCTTGACACCCGCGTCGGGCGCGGGGTATAATCGGCTTGAGAACACTCGCTGGGGGTGGGCCCGTCCCTGAGAACCGCCTGCGTGGAGGCGGTAACCCCTGGAACCTGATCCGGGTAATGCCGGCGTAGGGAAAGCGACCGCGACGCCATCATCGCGATACTCTTCGCGCCGTCCAGCCGCCTTCCGCTTCGCCGGAAGCGCGGCTGTAGTTGTTTTTTGGAGCGTAAAGATGCGAGAGCAGTGGGTGGCAAGCCGGCGGGGCGAGAACGTGACGCAGATGCACTATGCCCGCAGGGGCGAAGTGACCGAGGAGATGCGCTTTGTTGCCGAGCGCGAGCAGGTCTCGCCGGAGTTTGTCCGGGCAGAGGTGGCCCGCGGACGCGCCATCATCCCCGCGAACATCCGGCACACTCGCCTGGAGCCGATGGCGATTGGCACGAACTTCCGGTGCAAAGTCAACGCCAACCTGGGCAACTCATCCACCACCTCGGATATCGAAGGAGAGCTCGAGAAGCTACGCATCGCCCTGGAATGCGGCGCCGATACGGTGATGGACCTGAGCACCGGCGGCGACATTGCGGTGATCCGCGAGGCGATCCTGGCGGCCAGTCCCGTTCCGGTGGGCACGGTGCCGGTCTACGAGGCGCTTGCCCGTGTCGAGGCGCCGGAAGAGCTGACGCCGGCGCTATTGCTGGAGACCATCGAGGCGCAGGCGAGGCAGGGCGTGGACTACATGACGATTCACGCGGGCCTGCTCCAGGAGTATCTCCCCCTGGCGGCGCGGCGCGTCACCGGCATCGTGAGCCGTGGCGGCGCCATCCTGGCTCAGTGGATGGTCGCCCACAACGCGCAGAACCCCTTCTACACGCACTTTGAGGAGATCTGCGAGATCTTCCGGACCTATGACGTCTGCTTCAGCCTGGGCGATGGCCTTCGGCCCGGATGCCTGGCCGACGCGAATGACGAGGCGCAGTTCGCGGAGCTAGCTACATTGGGCGAGCTGACCGAGCGCGCCTGGAAGCATGATGTCCAGGTGATGGTCGAGGGTCCGGGGCACGTGCCGTTCGACCGCATCGAGGAGAATATCCGCAAGCAGCGAGAGCTCTGCCACGAGGCGCCCTTCTACCTTCTCGGCCCGCTCGTCACCGATATCGCTCCCGGCTATGACCACATCACCAGCGCCATTGGAGGCACGATGGCCGCCTTTTGTGGCGCGGCGATGCTCTGCTACGTCACTCCCAAGGAGCACCTGGGCCTGCCCAACCCGGAGGACGTGCGCGCCGGCATGGTGGCGCATAAGATCGCCGCGCACGCGGCCGATATCGCCCGCGGCCGACCGGGCGCGCGCCAGCGCGACGACGAAATGGCCCGCGCTCGCTTCGGTTTCAATTGGGAACGCCAGTTCGAATTGGCCCTCGATCCCGACACTGCGCGTGCCATGCACGACGAGACGCTCCCCGAGCCATGCCACAAGTCCGCGCACTACTGCTCCATGTGCGGGCCGCGGTTTTGCGCCATGCGCATGACGCACCAGATCAAAGAGCGGGTTCGCGAATAGCGCGGAAAGTGATGGGGCGGCGCGCGGGGCGGCCGGTTGTGGTATAATAGGGCCATGCATCCGACGCTCGCCATCCTGGCTGCCAAGAGGCAATCGGTCCGCAACAAGCTCCGCCCTCTCCCGTTCGAGCTGGCGGTGAGCCTGCCTCTGCTGGCGGTGATGGTGGCGGTTTTCCTCCTCGGGGGCTACCGCTTCTTCTTCATCCTGTTCCGCTTCCTTCGCGATAGCCCGCCGTTTGGCACGATGCTCACCGAGCGCCTGCTGGCGATGGTCTTCCTCGCCTTCCTCTCGATGCTGGTATTCAGCAATATTGTCACCTCGCTCAGCACGCTCTACCTGGCCGGCGAGTTGGAGTTTCTCCTCTCGCGGCCCATTCCGTACGCCGTCACTTTCTTCGCCAAGTTCTGGGAGTCAGTGCTCTACAGCTCCACCGCCTTCGTCGTGATGGGGCTGCCGATCTTCCTCGCGTATGGCCGTGTCCATGAGGCGCCCCTCTACTTCTATCCGCTCGTTTTTCTCTTCTATCTCCCCTTTCTGATCGCGCCCGCGGCAGCCGGCACCGTGATCACAATGCTCCTGGCGCGGATCTTCCCGGCGCGCAAGACCCGCGCCACCTTCTGCGCCCTCTTTGTCGCCCTTCTGGCCGGGCTCGCCGTCGCGGCGCACCTGCTGGGGAAAGGCACCTTCGCGCAGGTGGAAGCGGGCGTCACGATGAGCCAGTTGATGGATGCCCTCCGGCTTTCGGATATCCCCTACCTTCCAAACCACTGGATCTCGCAGGGGATTATCGCCTCGGCCCAGGGCGACCTGCGCACGGCCGGCTTCTACTTCCTGGCGCTCCTCAGCACGGCGCTCCTCTGCCTGGAGCTCTGCTCGTGGCTCGCTCCGAGGGTCTATTACCCTGGATGGGCGCGAACACGCGAGTCGGACACGCGGCGCTCCGGCCGCGTCGTGCTTCCGATCTTCACCTGGCTCGAGTGGCTGATGCGCCCGATACCCCGCCCCGTGCGCGCGCTCCTGCTGAAGGATCTGCGCACGTTTTGGCGCGACCCGGCGCAGTGGGCGCAGCTCCTGCTTCTCTTCGGCCTGCTGATCATCTACATCAGCAACCTGCGTAACATGCCGCTCAACACCGGGGAGCCGTTTTGGCAGAGCGTCATCTCCTTCTTCAACATGGGCGCCACCTGCTTCGTGATGGCCACGCTCACCTCCCGCTTCGTCTTCCCGATGTGGAGCCTGGAGGGCCAGCAGTTCTGGGTGGTCGGCCTCGCCCCGCTCACGCGACGGCAGCTGCTGGTGCAGAAGTTCCTCGGCTGCTCCCTGGGGTGCATCCTCTTAGGCGAGGCGGTGATGATGTACTCCAACTACATGCTGCGCGTGCCCCCACTGATGCTCGCGCTCTCAGGGGTCACCGTCGCCAGCGTCAGCGCCGGGCTGGTCAGCCTCGGGCTCGGCCTGGGCGCCGTCTTCCCCAACTTCCGCGAAGACAACGCGGCGCGCATCGCCAACAGCGCCGGTGGCACGCTCAATATCGTCCTCAGCCTACTCTATATCGGGGCGATCATCGCTGTTCAGACCTATCCGATCCACGCCCTCCTCACCGGGAAGGCGCCCGGATGGCACGCGCTCCGCGGTGAGATCCTCACCGCCGGCCTCCTCTTCGCCCTCATCAACGCCATCGCCATCGGCGTGCCCCTATGGCTCGGCCTTCGCGCTGTTGACCGCATGGAGCTGTAGCCACGCCTCTCAGGGAATCTCGTGACCCAGGCCCCCAGGGTTTGCATGGACGAGAATCAGAACCCGCCCGGATGATCTTTCTCCCGGCAAGGTGGTATTGTATTCGTGAGCCTACTTTCGGGAGGGGGAGCGCGGGCGATCCGGTGTGGGCGACGCACGCTACTTGCAAGGGATGAGATCCCTTCTGCCCGGCTCGGGGCCGCGCTCCATATTGACGGTTGCGTCGTCACCGTGGGCAGCCCAGGAGTGCCGCCAGGACGCCTTTCGCGCCGCGGGCTCCGGTGATCGGCCACGGGCATGGAGAGATGCTGGCTTGCAGTCCCGCGCTGGACTCCACCGTGCTCCCCTCACCCCGCGCCCTATTCTCTGGATACACCCTGGGATTCCGAGATGAGGAGAAGGCCGCCCGCACGCGCGGAGCTCGAAGCTCCGCGCTGCTTTCCGGCAAGGCCCCTGCGGGGCTTCTCCTCCCAACCACCGCCGTCTTGAGACATCTGGGAGTACCCCAACCCAGCCCGATAGGGCTTCGCTCGCAAGCAGCGCGGTGATTTATCGCCGCGCGTCGGGTTGCGCGCTGCCCCCGTGTCTTCGGATTCCTTCTCTCGGAATCTCAGGGATACGTCACGCCCAGTTGACTCGGGCGGCCGGCCATGCTACCATCCGGGTGTGTCCATCAATCCAAACGATCCTAACACCTGGCCAGAGGCGGCGCGCGCGCTGCTTCGCAGGCGCGAGTACGCCACCACGGGCCGGCCCGAGCTCATCGCGCTGATTCGCGAGCGGATCGAGGCGCAGGGTCCGTTGTCGTTTGCCGAGTTCATGCGCCTGGCGCTCTACCATCCAGAGCACGGCTACTACACCACCCCAGATCTCCGCTTCGGACGCGAAGGCGACTTCCTGACAGCCCCCGAAACTCATCCGGCCTTCGGCGCGCTGGTCTGCCGGTTTCTGGCGCGCCTCTGGTCGCGGATGGGCGCGCCGGCGCGGTTTACCGTGGTGGAGGCGGGAGCGGGCACGGGCGCGCTCGCCGCGCAGATCTGGCGCTATGCCGCAGAGCGCCACCCCGACCTCGCCGCCGCGCTGGAGTATCTCCTGGTGGAGACCAGCCCCTCGCTGCGCGCGCGCCAGCAGCGGGCGCTCGAGGCCGTCGCGGCAAACGCCCGGTGGCTGGAGAGCCTCGAGGAGATTCCCCCCGGAAGCGTGGAGGGGTGTCTCCTCAGCAACGAGCTGCTGGACGCCCTGCCCGTGCATCGGGTGCAGATGACCGCCCGCGGATTGCAGGAGCTGTACGTCGGGCTGGGCGACGGCGAGTTCTGTGACCTTCCCGGACCGCTCTCCATGCCGGAAATCGAGCAGTTCTTCGTCCAAGTGGGCGTCATGCCACCCGAGGGCGCCATCGCTGAAGTCGGTCTCGAAGGTGTGGCCTGGTACCGCCAGGCGGCGCTCTGCCTGGGGCGGGGAGTGTTGCTCACTATCGACTACGGCTATCCCGCCGCTGAGCTCTACACGCTCGAGCGGCCCCGCGGCACGCTCCTCTGCTACTACCGCCACACGACCAACGAGGATCCATACCGGCGCATCGGCACCCAGGATATCACCGCCCACGTCGATTTCACGGCGCTGGAGCGCGCCGGAGAGGAGGCTGGGCTCCAGACGCGCGCGCTCCAGACACAGCACGAGTGGCTGCACTCCCTGGGGATTGAGGAGTGGCTGGATGGCCGCGAGCGCTGGCCCGCCGGGGAGTGGCCGCGCCGGGATCTGATCGCCCTGGTGCATCCGGGTGCCTTAGGCCGATTGAGAGTGCTGGAGCAGGCGAAACGCCTCTGACGCCGAATGGTACCGCGGAGGCAGGCTGTATGCAGAGCAGAGGTCGCGATACCCTCCGCCGCGCGACCGGCCAGATGCTAGGCGCGCGGGTAGTCCCGACACGCCGCACCTACGTGGCGGTGCCACTGCGGCTGCGCGTGCCCGCGCTCCTCATCGGCTTGTGGCTGGCGCTGGCTGCCTGGCCTGCATCCGCTGCCTACGTCTCGCGCGTGACCGCGACGCGGATCGAAGTAGAGCGCCTTCCCCGCCACACCGAGCCAGGCAGCTTCTTGCTGGCGGGACCCGAGACGGCGCCCCGGGGATACCTGCGGGTCGTGGAGGTCAAGGGGCGTCGGGCGCAGTGCCGGCTGGTAGCCGGCACGGTCCACCCAGGTGACGAGACCGAGCCGATCGCGTCGCGCCCCGTCAGGCTGGCGCTCCTCACGGACAATCCGCAGGCGCCGGCCATCGCGGAGCTACGCACCCTCTTCCCTGGAGTGGCAATCCTCGGCCCCGAGGGCCGGGGCCTTGATGCCTCGCGGTTCGACGCGGCAATCTCCCTCCTCTACCACCCAGAATCGATCCCGTTGTTCCGGTTTGCCGCGATGGCGGCGTTCGCTTCTGCCGGACGCCCGGTCTTCATGGGGCTCTCGGAGTATGCATCGCGACGCGGGATCTCCGTATCGGTGGATCGCCAGGAGGCGCCCCATCGCGTCCGATGCGCGCGGACGCACCCGCTTCTGGCCGGGCTGGCGGTGGGCGACGAGCTACACTGGCATGGCCGCGAGGGCAGCGGCTATGTGCAACGCCGGCTGACAGCCATGCCCGAAGGCGCATCGCCGCTGCTGGTCCCCGTGGGATCGGCCCGCGGCGCGGTGGCGGTGGTCGAGGAGGTAGGCCGGCGCGGCGGCTTCATCGCGGCGTTCGACTTCATCTCGCCCAACGGCCAGCCCGGGGTAGACCCCGGCGCCACATGGAAGTGGCTGCCGGTGGGCAACGCGCTGCACCGGAGCATCCGCTTCGCACGCTCGCTGGCACAGCGCCAGTCTTACGATGAGTTGGTGGAGCGAATGCGGGATCTGGAGCGCCGCTTTCCGGGGAGGGTTGCACTCCAGCCGCTCGGGAACGATGCGGCGGGCACCCCGATCTTTGGCCTGCGCCTGGGAGACGCCTCGCGGCCCGCTTTCCTGATTCAGGCCGGCATTCATGGCGCCGAATGGGTGAACACGGCCGCGCTCTTGCGCCTGGCAGAGGTGCTCGCGACACCCCAGGACGACCCGCGCCCGCGCTGGATTCTCGCGCACTTTTCCGTTCTTCTGGTGCCCGTGATGAGCCCCGCCGAATATGCGCGCGGAGCGCCGCCAGGCGAGACCGGTCGCGACCTGGAGTGCAACTTCGATTACCAGTGGGATGAGCTCGCCGGCACGCTTGCCGACGAATGGCGGAGCGCGCTCCCGACCGAGAGGCTCAAGGGACCACGGCCGTGGTCGGAGCGAGAGGCGCGCATCCTCCGCGACCTGCTGGTGAATCAACCGGTGATCGGCTACATCTCGCTCCATATGCACGGCGAGAAGCGCGGGTGGCGCATGCTCTTCCCGAGCACCAACGCAGCGCATCACACCCCACTCCTGGATGACCTCTGCGCGCTGGTCAACGCCCGTCTGCGCGGACGTTTCCTCCGGGGCGCCGAGCAGGTATGGCTGCAGCCCGAGGAGTGGCGGGACGAGCCCTCTTCGTTCAACTGGGCGAGCGTTCGCCGGATTACCGCGTGCGCCCTCGAAACCACCGGCACCGGGGAGCAGACGGCGATCACCACGGAGGTGGTCAATGAAGCCGCTCTTGGCTTCATGGAAGTCGTCGCGGCGCACGCTCTGGCGCGTCCCCAGCCGTGGGCCGTAGCCGGCCGGCGCGAGATCGAGCACCCGGCGGGCCGGAGCGACCTGATCGCCTTCCTCTTCGGCCAGGGGAGCCGGCTGCGCGTCGCCTACTGGAAGCACCGCGGGGTGGGAGTGCTCCGGATGCTGCCGCTACCCCACGAGGCGTTCCTGCGTGACATGAAGGGGCATGTTGTCGCCTTCTCGCGCACCGAATCCGGGCTCCACCTCCCCGTGGGAGAGCCTCTCCTCTTCGATCCCGGGGGCGCTCCGGCGGAGAAAGTTGTGCGCGCCTTCCAGGAGGCATCCCTCTTGCCGGCACCGCGCCAGGTGATCTGGATCCCCGCGGATCGCGCCCGCCTGTTCGGGCGCATGCAACACGCGTCTCGCCTCCGCCTGAAGGATCCCGGAGCCCTGGCGGATTGGATTGTCTGCACCGGAAAGCCGGATCGAGACCGGATGCCATCCTGGTACGCCGAATTTGCCATCAACATCCCGGCGACGGACACCTACACCATCTGGGCACGCGTGCGCTCCCCCTCGGGTCAGGCAGGCTCCTTCGCCATCGCCGCTCCCGGCACCCGGATACCGAGGGATTCTGCCCTTCTCCTGGGCAACACTGATGGGGGAGCGGCCCACTGGCACTGGACCAGCCAAGGGGATGGAAAGGACGCATCGCCTGGTTCGGGCCGCTTGCGGCTCCGCCTGACGCGAGGGGGGACGCTGCTGCGCGTGTACGCGCGAGAAGGCCTGGGCACCGCCGAGGCCAATCCGCGGCTCGACTTCCTCTGCCTGACGAATGACCCGGACTACACGCCCTCCGACGCGGATGTGCCGCAGGCGCTTCGGTTGGATCAGGCGAAGCGGACGTCCCTAGGGCCGCCCGCTTCGCCATCTCCTCCGGCAAGGCGCGTTCCATCGGACGGCTACAGCCGGATATCCCCGTAGGCCGAGACGTTCACCTGCGGCACGCGCTGGATATTTGTGACCGATTCCAGCGGCACGAAGATGCGGATGCGGACAACATCCTGGAACGTGGTCTCGATCTGACCCACGACACTCGCCTGGGCTACGTTGGTTGCCGGGCCGGTGATCTGTGCCGCCCCAACACGGGTCCCGCTCCCCAGGCTGACAATCGGAACGATCTTGCTCGACGAGCGCTCGGCCTCGGCGCGATAACCCGCGACCTGGGTCGTCACGGCCTGGGCGATGTTGTCTCGCCAGGACCGTGCAAGACGCTCTGGCGTGGTACCGTTGAGCGCCGCCTGTTGCGCGTCGGCGGTGATCAGAAGCGTGTCGCCAGCAAAGACGGCCCACTCGTTACCCGCCCGGGCCACGCGAAAGTCGGCCGCAGTCACATCCTGCTGTGACCGGAGGAATGCCTGCAGGCGCTGCGCCACCTGATTGGCGCGCTGCATTGCCGATAGCCCGCCGGCGCTCGAGCGGATCCGGAGCACCACCTGGTTACCAACCAGCACCTCGCCCTGCGATTGGCCATCGACCTGGCGCTCTCGCGCGGACACGTTGATCAGCGACGGCTGGGCGAGCGCGGCGCGCATCTGTCCGACACCGCTGGCGAGCCCCACGGCCGTCACCATAAGCACGATGGCGGCCAGCGCAATCGCTCTGCGCTTCTCCATGACCTTCTCCTCTCGCCCTGGTCTAGACATCGAAGTCAATGATCGCCGAGATGCCCACCCCGGGAACGGTGCTGGTAGGGCTGATCAGGGGCACCGTCGCATTCAGCGGGAAGAGCCCGTTGAGGCGGACATCGCCGAGGGTTACCTCGCCCTGGGCGACGGAGCGCACATTGTCTACTCGCGACGCCGGGCCCATCACCTGCGCGGCGCCGATGTAGAGGCCCTGCCCCACGGAGAGGATCGGCACCACCTTGGTGCCCCCTTCGCGCTCGATGCCGCGCTGAGCCATGACGCTGTTGATGAAGGAGTTAATCTGGGGGCCAAAGACGCGCACCGCGTACCCGATGCCGAACACCTTGATCGCGGTGCCAATCGTGCCCCCGAGGAGAGCGCTCGCCCTGCCCACCGACCCAACCACCAGGCCGGCCAGCAGCACGAGCACCAAGAGCTTCCGTTTCGCCATCCATCCACCTCCCACTCGGATACAGGGCCCGCCACTCACGCGTGGCAGAGCCCATCACCACTCAATCCGGGCATGGGAGGTGCCAATTAGGCCAAAATGGCCGGAGCTTCCCAGCGATCAACCTGAAATGATGCGCGCCGGCGCGCGTCCGAGGCTACTTTCGTCCAAGGCCGATGGCCCCGCGCATTCGCTCGGCATCATCGGGCGTGAAATTGGGATACTCCTCCAGGAGGGCGGCCAGGTTCTCGGGTGTGAGGAATTGCGCCAGGGGCTCCTCTGCCGGGCGCGCGCCGTCCGCCATGGCGAAGAGGTTGCCCGCATCCACCGGGCGGAGGAAGCGCCCCTGCGCCCGGAAATGGGCCAGCGCCTGCCCGGCGAGCTCGTCCGCCCGCTCCGCCGGCACGCCGCGCTTTGCCGCTTCCTCCCGGAAGGAGGACCGAAACTCCTCCTCCGTCGCCTCCGTGACCGAGTAGCCGGTAGCATCCTTCTCCAGCGAAAGGGGGTATTGCCGGTACACGCGCTCCATAAGGTCCATCGTCAGGACGTCGGAGAGCTTCTGGCCCTCGTCCAAGGTGGCATCCAGCATGCGGAAGAGGTTGCGCGGGTCGGCGGCGCGGATCACGCGGCCATCGCGCTTGTACCAGTAGAGGAGCTTGCGCGCCATCTCCTCCAGCAGCGCGTCGTCGGTGACTCCCTGGCCGCGAGCGACGTTCCGGATGATCTGCTTGAAGTTGTCGTCGGTGGGCCGGTCCACGAGCACCTGATAGAGAAGCCGGCGAGCGAACGCGTCATCAATGGTGGTCCGAACATTCAGGTTGGTCGAGAGGATCAGCCGCTGCCGGTAAGGCGCGCGGATGGAGGAGCCACCGGCGAACTTGATGATCGTCTCTCGCTGTTCCAACGGGTAGATGAACTGGTTGAGGATCATGTTGTGGTCCTGGGTCTGGCGGCCCAGGTCATCGAAGATAAAGATGCCGTTGTTCGCCTTCAGGTGCGGCGGGGCACTGAACTTGCCGTCGAAGGCGATCTCGAAGTGCTCCACCCGAAACTCGGTGCCGACGGTCACCAGGGGCGCCTTGCAGATCAGCCAGCGCCGGTCCGGCCTGTCAGCCAGGTTGGGCGTGTTTCGAAAGGCATCCTCCTCCTGTTTCATCAGGTCCGGAAGCAGCTTGTGATACGCGGGATCATAGTACTGAACGACGCGGTTGTTGAACTCGAAGGCGTGGGGGAGCAGAACCGGATCCTTAAGGAGGGCATGCAGCGAGTCGCTCCAGAGCGATTTGCCATTGCCCGGAGGGCCCCAGAAGAGGAGCACCTGGCCGGAGTTGAACGCCTCTTTGAGCATGCGCCGCATCTCGAACGGAGCAGGCAGATGGGCGAATGCTTGGTCGAACTCCTCCTGGGTGAGGCGCCGGCCCTGGGAAGCCTGGTGGAGCACCATGCGGCAGTAGGCCTCGAAGCTGACGGGCGCCGGGCCGACGTAGGCATCCTCCGCCTCGTAGTGGCGCGCCAACTCGCGGCCCTTCGCGGTGATATCGAACGTCATCGGCGTGGCGGAGTCGATGAACTGGCGCTGGTAGAGCGACTGCAACTCCACGCGGAAGCAGCCTGGCGCCAGGCAGAGGAAGTCGCTTAGCTCCTGCTCAGTCATCGCGCCCTCCTGCTTGAGCGTCTTCAGGAGGAGGCCCTCGAGCATGCGCGAAGAGAGGCCCGACTCTTTGCGGTCGACCGGCGAGGGGGGACGGATCCGCTGGAACGTGCGCGGCTCATCGGCGCCCACGACTAGCTGGCGACGCTCATCCGTGGCGCGCTGCCCCGTCATCTGAGTGCGGTTGGTGAAAAACCCCATCGATCCCCTCCTGCAAGCGGCTGCCTGGCACGCTTCTCGCGCGGCCGGCCCTGGGCAAGAGTTCGCCGCAGGCCAAAGAGCATCCTGCAGGACACCGCGGGCTGGGAGAGCGGATGCGCGATCCGGCCGCGTGCGGGGGGAGAATGGAGTCTTCCCTCAGAACCCGGCATCACCCAAGCGAGGGGCAGCGAACCGGATCGTGTCCCCTGCCCCTTCTCGGTCAGCTTGCAAGCATCACCCAGGCCAGGAAGAGGGCGCTGATGGCAAATGCTGCCGCCAGGGAGAGCAGATAGCGCGCAGCCAGGGATGGGCCGGCGCACCTGCCCACGAGGATGCCGGCCCCGAGCAATGCCAGAACTACCGCTACGCTCCCCACTCGCCCCCTCCGAGGAAGTGCAACATCCAGCGAGGAAGCAGCGGATGGGCACGGTTCGCTGCCACCCCGATGAGCCGGCCCTCGCCCAGCATCCGCACCGCGCGTTGGACGGCATCCATCCCGGTCTGACCCAGGCCAACGACGAGGAGCACGCCATCCATCTGAGCGGCGAGCACCTGCGAGTCGCTCGCCGAGAGCATCGGCATCATGTCGAAGACCGTGATGTCGAAGGCGTCGCGCAGCCGCTCCAGCGCCTGCGCCATGCGCTGGCTACGCAGGAGGCGGCTGGGGTTATCCGGCCGTGTCCCGGGCAACAGCACGCTCAGATTGGGCAAGGGCGTGCGCACGATCAGTTGGTCCAGATCCTGGTCCGGATCCGCGATGAGGTCGGCCAGACCGAGGTGCGTCCGCTGATTCCCCTGCGCCTGCGGCTCGCCCGAGGTAAACGCGCAGCTTGTCAACAGCACGCGCTTCTCCAGATCGGCCGCCATGGCGCCCGCGATGTTGGTGGCCACGGTGGTCTTCCCCTCGCCGGGGAGCGGGCTGGAGACACCCAGGACGATGCCCCCTTCCCTGCTCAGCCGGCCCATGGCCGCCGTATAGAGGGTTCGGTACTCCTCCAGCAGACGGTGTCCGAAATCCTCCTGCTCGATGAGGCTGTAGTGGTCGGTAAATGTCTCCCGCACAGACGGGAGGTTCTCTCTCTTCATCCCTGGCTCCTTACCTGCCACGCTCGGGGCGATCCGGACGGCTCGGGGTGGCCGGCGCGCTCTCCCCAGAATTAGGGAGGGGGTTCATTGAGGCCGGCGCAGTGTTAGGCACCGGAGCCATTCGGTCGCGCACAAACTCGCGGCCCACCTGCGTGCGCGTTCCCAGGAGGAAGAGCGCCGCGATCACGGCGGTTGCGATGGCCGTTCCCACGAGCCATTGGCGCCGGCGCTGGCGGACCAGAATGGCGCGCGGAGCCTCCGGCAGCTGCGGAATGGCGGCCAACACCGGAACACCTACCACGCGCTCCAGATCCTGCACCGAATGCACGCGGCGGTCGGTCATCTCCTGCAGGCCCATCAGCATGAGCCCGATGAGGAAGCCGACACCGAGCCCCGCGAGCACAATCGCCAGGCGGCGCATGCCGTTCGACGAGGGCACGATGCGCGCCGGGTCGATCAGCCGGTAGACCGCCTCTTGCTGCCGCGCTTCGAGCTGGTTGGCCATCCGGGCGCTTTCAAGCCGCTCGACCAGCGAATTGTAGAGCGCCTCCTGCGTGCGCGCCTGGGCCAGCAAGTACTCCCACTGCTGGCGCACCGCCGGAACATCCTTTGCGAGCGAGCGGACGGGGGTGAGCATGCTCCTGAGCTGCGCCTCGCGTGCCCGCGCCGTCTGAAGCTGGTTCTCTGCCGCCAGCAGCTCGTCTTTCAGGCGTTCGTAGGCCGGGTTGATGCGCGTCGTCTGCGATCCCGCCGCGGTGGGTTGCTTGCTTGCCTCCGCGAACTCGGCACGCAAGCCCTCCACCTCGCGAAGCTTGGAGCGGACCTCCGGGTGCTCCTCCGTATAGCGTGCCAGAAGCGCTGCCAGCTCCGCCTCCGCCGTGGAGAGCCGCGTCTGGAAAGCGAGAACGCGCGGGTTGGGAACCGTGCTCGTCTCCGCGACGATCGTCCGCGGGGTGTTCTCAAGCTGCTTGCGGATGAGCGCCATCTTCATCTGCGCGTCGACCGCGCTCACCTGCGCCTCGGCAAGCTCGTCCTCGATCCGCGCCACACGCCCCGAAGTGGTCTCCGGTATCTGGGCGAGCAGCGCCGCGTTCTTCGCCTGGAATGCTTCGATCGCCTCGCGCGTCTTGGCCATGCGCTGGCGATACTCCGCCATCTGATCCTCGAGGAACGCAATGGCCTCCTCGGACTGCTCGGTGCGGCTGCGCGTGCTGACGGCGATGAAGCCATCCACCACCCCGCGCACGATCCGCACCGGCCACGCCGGGTCCTTGCCGGTGTAGGTGACCTCGAAGGTGTTCGCCCCGGTCGGGCGCGCCTTGATGTTTGCCTGCACCGCGCGGATCCGCTCCTCTATCGCGAGGGGACTCTCGTTCTCCTCGATCAGCCCCAGGCTGCGCAGTGTCGGCTCCATGAAGTTGCGGGCCTGGATGAACTCGCGCAGCGTATCGACCTGGGCTGTCACGGGCCCCATCTCACGCGACCGGGATCCGCCGAGTGCCTCGGCAGAGCCCGGCGATTGCACGAGCACCGAAGTGCGCGCCGTGTAGGTGCGAGGGAGCATCAACGCCCCAGCGACCGAGGCCAGCGCCGCGATCACCAGACTGATAAAGAGCGTGCGCCGTCTCCGGTAGACGCCTTCCGCGATCCGGCGCAGGTCGATCCCATCCTCGGGCACCATCGGTGCCGCGCCGGGCCGGTATACTGCCGGAGGCCCTCCGGACCCCGGCTGAGGGGTGTGAGCAATCTCTGCCATGGAAGCTCCTCCCACGATAGGGCCGAGCCTATCGCATCCGGGCCCCGCGGGTGCAAGAAGAGTGCCAGGGCAGAGCCATCTTGTCTTAGTGGGGGATTTCGGGAATGCGCCATCCCCGGACGCGGGGAGGGCCAGTAGGGGGACTGGCGGCACGCCCGGCAGCATCGGGCGGTAAACGAAAAACGCCGCGTAGAAGCAACGGGCGGCGGCTTAAGCCAGGTCGAAGAGGAGCAGGTGCGCCGGCGAGGCAGCCACAAGGTTGACCGCCGCCTCGTCACTCACCGCGGCTCCATCGCCGGCGGTCAACCCCTGCCCGTTCAGCGAGACCTCGCCCTCGATCACCTGCACCCAGGCGTGCCGGCCGCTCCGGAGGGGGTGGGACACCTGGCCGCCCGCATCGAGCAGGCACGCGTAGAGATCGACATCCTGGTGGAGGGAGAGCGAGCCGTCGCGACCCTGGCGTGAAGCCACCAGGCGCAGACGGCCACGCTTCTCCTCTTTGGGGAACGCCCGCTGCTCATAGCCGGGCGCAAGTCCGGCACGCTCCGGAGTGATCCAGATCTGGAGCAGGTGCACCGGCTCGGTCGCGGAGGCGTTGAACTCGCTGTGCTGGACGCCCGTACCGGCGGTCATGCGCTGCACCTCATCCGCGTGGATAACGGAATGCGTGCCCAGTGAGTCGCGGTGCTCCAGCGCCCCTTCCACGACATAGGTGAGGATCTCCATATCGGCGTGCTCGTGGGTGGGAAACCCGCCCCCGCCCGCGATGCGATCCTCGTTGATCACGCGAAGCTGCCGGAATCCCATCTGTTGCGGGTCGAAATAGCGCCCGAACGAGAACGTGTGCCGGCTCTCCAGCCAGTCGCGCACGTCCTGCCCTCGCTCCTCTGCCAGACGCACCCGGATCATCTCCACCTCCTTGGGGGACGATCCGATCCGTTCCAGGGCCGAAGCATCCCCAAACCGCTTCTACCCCGTTTCCGGCTTCAGAGCACACGTCGTAGCAGCTTAGACCCAATCGCGCGAGTTCGGCACGGGCACAGGCTGGCCACCCTGCTCCGCCGAGAGATGCGCGCAGATGCCCGGCAGCGTCATATCCATGGCGAAGTCGATATCGATCGGCGGGTTTCGATCCTCGCGGATCGCCTCCAGGAAATCGGTCACCATGTAGTACTCGCACGTGCCGTGGCCGCCGACCGTAGCGCCCGCTGGGGCGCGCGGGTGGCTGATCGAGAGCGGGTAAGAGATCATGCCGCGCAGGTGGGGCACCGAGTCGAAGTAGGCGAGCGTCTTGTCCTCGCCACGAGCGCGCTCCAGACAGCCATGCGTGCCGTAGAGGGTGTAATAGTGGAAGGATGGCTCGCGCACCAACGAGAAGCCGCACAGGATCTTGTAGACCGCGCCCGTCTCCCCCTTGAAGAGGCCCACTTCCATATCGATGACGCCCAGATCGGGAGCGACGTTGCTCCCGGTGTGCATCCCGGTAGCGGTGAGGCAACGGTCGCCCGTGATCAAGAGAAGCGGGCCCAGACTGTGCGTGCAGTACTGGATCGGTGGGAGGCGGGTGCGCCACGTGGGGTTTCCCGTGGCGTCGCGCATCAGGCCGCGGCAGTCGTGGATGTACTCCGCCTCGGCGTAGATCACCTTGCCGATGGCGCCTTCAGAGACGCTCTGACGCCACGACTGGATGAACGCCCAGTAGCAGCAATTCTCGGCGAGCATGTACTTGCCGCGCGCCTTGCGGGCGGCGCGCACCAGCGCCTCCGCCTCCGCGAGCGAGGCCACCGCCGGAACCTCGCTGAAGACATGCCGCCCTGCTTCCAGGGCCGCGATCGCCTGCGCCGCGTGCTGCGGCATCGGCGTGCCGATGACGATGCAATCGAGGTCGTGCCTCACCAGGTCCTCATACTCCTGGTAGAGATTGGCGATCCCCATCTCCTTGCCGGCGCGCTCCAGGAGCGCGGCGTCGGTATCGCACGCGGCGACTACCTCCACCCCGGCGTGCATCGCGAAGGTATTGAGCAGACTGAGGCCCCGGCGCAGGCCGGCCACACCCACACGTATCATCATATCATTCCTCCTTGGGGAAGTTCCGCGCGCCCCTTCCGGTTCCTGCCGGACGGTCACTCACTTGCCCGGCGAGGAGGCTTCCTGGTATAATGCCGGCAGCCAGGCGCCTTGGCGTCCGGCCCAACCCGACCCAATCGGCATGCGAAAGGAGAGAGTCACTCATGCGCAGATCGCTGCCGCTGCTTCTGGCAGCCCTTGTCGTGGTGCTTACGGCGCTCCCCCTCCTCGCGGCAAAGGCGAAGGCCAAGCCGTCGGGAACCCTCTACGCGAATATTGTGACCAACCAGGGCACCATTGTTGTCCAGCTCTTTGAAAAGGAAGCCCCCAAGACCGTCGCCAACTTCACCGGTCTGGCCATGGGCACGAAGGCTTTCACGGACCCGGCCACCGGCAAGCAGGTGAAGCGGCCCTTCTACAACGGGCTCCTGTTCCATCGTGTTATCCCGGGCTTCATGATCCAGGGTGGCTGCCCCTACAGCCGGGATCCCAGCCGCGCCGGCACGGGCGGCCCCGGCTACCAGTTTGAGGATGAGTTCGTGAGCAGCCTCCGCCACAGCAAGCCGGGGCGGCTCTCGATGGCCAACGCCGGGCCGAATACCAACGGCAGCCAGTTCTTCATCACCGTGGCGCCCACCCCGCACCTGGACGACCGGCACACCATCTTCGGCCAGGTGGTCAAGGGATTGGATGTTGCCATCAAGATCAGCCAGACGCCGCGCAGCTCGAACGACCGGCCGCTGAAGCCGATGGTGATCAAGGAGATCAAGGTCTATCGCGCCAACAGCCCGAAGCTGTAGGGCCATCCGGTATCGAGGCGCCCCGCGGGCGGTCACGTAGTGGGTTCGCCCGCCCGCGCGGCGGGCGTTGCGGCGCATCATGGGAGGAAGCGTGTCAGTTTCAGGTTCGGAGCTCCTGGTGGCGATCACCGGGGCAAGCGGCAGCGTTTACGGCCTGCGCCTTATCGAGCGCGCCGCCCCGCTGGTCCGTCGCATCTCCGTCGTCGTCTCCCGCGCGGGCGCGCGCGTGATTGCCCACGAGATGGGCACGCCCTTCGATCTCGAGCAGCCGTCGCTCCGCGCCTTCCTCGGCCGCGACCCGGATAACGTCCGCTTCCACCATCCGGATGACCTCTTCGCCCCGTGCGCCAGCGGTTCCAGCGCGCCCGATGCGATGGTCGTCGTTCCCTGCACCATGGGCACGGCGGCGCGCATCGCCGCCGGCATAGCCGAGGACCTGATCGGGCGCGCGGCCGATGTCGTCCTGAAGGAGCACCGACAGCTGATCCTGGTGCCCCGCGAGACGCCGCTCAATCTGATCCACCTCCGCAACCTCACC
>Ga0116169_1001351_pt1 | contig 20737 bp, 17 predicted proteins | sample AD_UKC130_MetaG_FD_89796 | JGI IMG/M metagenome (GOLD analysis project Ga0116169, IMG submission 89796) | Active sludge microbial communities of municipal wastewater-treating anaerobic digesters from Canada - AD_UKC130_MetaG | ecosystem: Engineered > Bioreactor > Anaerobic > Digestate | place...
CCTCAATCGGTTTGTCCTGTTCAACGGTTTGAATGGCAAAAGCAGCATTGATCACAACCACATTGCGTTGCGCCTCGGTACCTTCCCCGTGAAGCACGTTTCTGAAAATCCCGGCTGCAACCTCCGCCGTATTTCCTCCATCCAACTCATGTTGTTCTACCCGATTAAAACCGAGATCCTCGGGCATGAAGAGCTGTTCGCCTTTTTCGGATACTACCTTGAATTGGTCGGTGAGCGAAATCTCGTCGTATCCGTCGAGCGTATGTACAATGCAAAAATGTTTTTTGCCTTCCTGATAAATATAACTGTAAAGCCTCATCATGGACAAATCGTACACACCCAGCATCTGATAGTTGGGTTGCACCGGATTTACCAACGGACCCAATACGTTGAAAAAATTGCGCACACCCAGACTTTTTCTTACGCCGGCCACTGCTTTCAGTGCGGGACTGAACAACGGTGCATGCAAATAGGCAATATGGCATTCTTCCATGCTTCTGCGCAACGTATCGATGTTGGTGGTAAATTTCACTCCCTGCTGCTCAATGACATTGCTTGCTCCGCTAATGGAAGTAGCACCATAGTTTCCGTGTTTCACCACGTTGTAACCTGCACCGGCAACAACAAAACACGCTGCGGTGGAAATATTGAACGTATTTTTGCCATCGCCGCCCGTCCCCACGATATCCAACGGTTGGTAATCCGACAAATCGGCTGGCACACGCATCTCAAGCAAGGCATCGCGGAATCCGAGAATTTCGTCCACCGAAATGCTACGCATAAGAAACGATGTAATGAGGGCGGCAACTTGCGATTCGGGCACACTCCCTCCAACAATGTCAAAAAGCACCTTCTTGGCTTCCTGACGCGAGAGGTATTGATAATCGAATATTTTATATAGCGTTTCTTTCATTGTTGTTTATGTTTAAAAAAGTTTTGAATAACAGTGATTCCCTGTGGCGTAAGAGAGGCTTCGAGATGAAACAGAGCCCGGAAACGTCATTTTTTTTATGTTCAATGCCCTTAATATTGTTTTCATCATTCACAACTCCAATTTCAAGCTCCCCACATGAATCACTTATAGGTAAAGAAATCATATCAAACATTGACCAAAGAAGCAGCTTTGTCGATGGCTTTTTTTAACGCACGCAATTTGCTGTTGACTTCCTGCAACTCGTACTCATCATTGCTTTGAGCCACGATACCGGCGCCAGCCTGATACCAAAGTTCATTATTGCGGCTCACAAAAGTACGAATAGTAATGGCCTGATTGAGATCACCATTTAATCCAATAAACCCGATGCAGCCTCCGTATGCACCCCGATTGTGTTTCTCAATCTCAGTAATAAGTTGCATGGCACGCACTTTGGGTGCTCCCGACACAGTGCCGGCAGGGAAAGTGCCAAAAAAAGCCTTGATGGGATCGGCATTTTCATTGAGTGTGCCGCTCACGCGCGAAACTAAATGAATGACATGCGAGTAAAATTGCGGTTCTTTGTAAAAATCGACCTTTACATCGTGTGCGTTTTTTCTCAGATCGTTCCCGGCAAGGTCAACCAGCATAACGTGCTCAGAATTCTCTTTGGGATCGTTCATCAGAAACTCCATCGCCTCCATATCCTCCTTATAATTTCCGGTACGGCGGGTTGTGCCGGCTATGGGATCGATGCTAATTCGCGAACCCTTTATTTTACAGTGCGTTTCGGGAGAAGAACCAAAAATGCGGTATCCGCCAAAATCGAAATAAAACAGATAGGGCGAAGGATTGATGGAACGCAAAGCACGATACACCTTGAAATCGTCGCCCGAGAATCGCTGAACGAAACGGCGCGAAAGCACAATCTGTGCAACATCTCCCTGAAGACAATGTTGCACGCCACGACGGACATCAGCTTTGAATTCCTCATCGGTAATAGTGCTGTATTCCTCTCCTTCATGAAAAAAATTGTATAACGCAACATTGCGAACATTCATCAGCACCTCTACACGCGAGATCCGACTTTCTTCTCCATCGCGAAGGAGTTCAATAATGGTGATTTCATCCTTAAAGTGATCGAAAATCAGCATGTAGCGATAAAGAATATACAACATGTCGGGGGCATCGCTGCGTTCTTCCTTGCTTTCGCAAACAGGAATATCTTCGGTATATTTCACGCAATTGAAAGTGGTATACCCAAACAATCCACAAGCATCGCTATGTTCGCCTTCAACATTTATCTTTTGAAGGAATCCGCTCAATGCGTCGGAAATCGTAAAAGACACCGATAACGGACGAAGCTCTTTTTGTCCATCGGGCAATTTCATCGTACACATTCCCCTATTCACGTCGACCGAAGCAATAGGCTCGAGACCAATATAGGAAGTGCTGTTTTCGTTGGCGTGAAAGTCGGAACTTTCCAGCAAAGCCGACTGCGGAAAAGCATCGCGCACTTTCAAATAAACGCTCACAGGCGTATGAAGATCGCCAAGAATTTTTTTGGTGTTAGTACGAAAATTATAAGTCATATTGTAATGATTTATTTGTCGAATTGATCCATGTATGTAAGGTAAGTGTCCATATCCTTATCGCCTCGCCCCGACAGCGTAAGTACCACAACATCGGAAGATGAAAATTTCACTTTATCCAACGCTGCCAAAGCGTGAGCCGACTCCAACGCAGGGATGATTCCCTCGTTGCGGGTTAAATCGAAAGCAGCTTTCAATGCCTCATCATCGGTGATGGCCAGTACGCGGGCACGCTGTTGCTTGGCCAGATGAGCATGAATGGGACCGACACCCGGATAATCCAGTCCCGCAGAAACGGAATACGGTTCAACAATCTGTCCATCCTCGGTTTGCATAATAAGGGTTTTACATCCGTGTAACACACCAATTTTCCCTAATTGAATAGTAGCAGCGGAGTAACCGCTGTCGACACCTTTTCCTCCGGCTTCTGCTAGCACAATCTTAACATGGTCGTTATCCAGATACTCATAAATCGTTCCGGCAGCATTGCTCCCTCCGCCAACACAGGCAAAAAGATAATCGGGAAAATCGCGCCCTTCTTTTTCTGTGAGTTGCGTTTTAATTTCTTTGCTGATAACCGACTGCAATCGGGCGACCATATCGGGATAAGGATGAGGACCAATGGTCGATCCAATCACATAATGCGTGTCTTCGGGATGGCTGCACCAGTCGCGAATAGCTTCGTTTGTGGCATCTTTCAGTGTCATGTTTCCTGAGGTAACAGGAACAACTGTCGCTCCCAGCATTTCCATTTTTTTTACGTTCGGAAGCTGCCGTTCCACATCGGTTTTCCCCATATAAACCGTACAAGGCATCTGCATAAGTGCGCATACCGTTGCCGTAGCTACACCATGTTGCCCGGCGCCGGTTTCGGCAATGATGCGGGTTTTACCCATTCGCCGGGCTATGAGCACCTGACCAATGGCATTATTGATTTTGTGGGCACCGGTATGGTTGAGGTCTTCCCGTTTGAGATAAATAATACAACCATGTTGTTCAGAGAGTTGCTTGGATAAATACAACGGTGAGGGTCGTCCCACATAATCGCGCAACAACGCTTGAAATTCCTGTTGAAAGCTTTCGCTTTCCATAATTTCAAGATAGGCTTGCTGCAAATCTGCCACGCACTTGTGAAGAATCTCGGGTACATAAGCTCCGCCGAACTCGCCATAATACCCTTTTTCGTTTACTGTAAATCGCTGCATAATGAAAAAACGTTTATTTAAAAAAACTCCTTAAAATGAAAAAAGCCCGTCGCAAGGTGCGACAGGCTTTTACTCTTTATTCTATTTACTTATTTGTTTACTTCAAAAAAGACATGGCTGCTTCCCTTACGACTTTGTGAGTTGTAAGTGACGCCACCAATATCTGTTTGAAAGTAAATAATTCATTCCCCTTCAATTTTTATACAAAAATATATGAGAGAAAAATAAAATACAATATATTTACAAACTTTAACCTCGAATTTATAACACTTCGGCTTCAAATCCGGTTCGTTTAATTGTCTTGATGATGTCCTCCGCTGAAAGTTCTTCGGTTTCCACGGTCAAAACTTTGTCGGGATGATCAATGTCTACTTTCCATGAAAGAACACCACCCTTCTTATCCAGAAAAGGTTTTACTTTTGCCACACAATTTGAGCAATGGATATTGGTTTTGAATCGCAATGTTTTCATATCTTTTTTGATTTTAATCGTAAACTGTTGGTTACCACACTTACCGAACTCAACGCCATTGCAGCACCTGCAATCATAGGATTGAGCATGAAACCGTTGAACGGATATAGCACTCCCGCGGCAATGGGGATGCCGATGACGTTGTAAATGAATGCCCAAAAGAGATTTTGTTTGATCACTTTGGTTGTTTGTTGCGACAGATGAATCGCTTTGGGTATCTTGGTGAGATCGGACGAAATGATGGTCATTTTAGCTACATCCATCGCAATATCGCTGCCTTTGCCCATGGCGATGCTAACGTCGGCCTGCGCCAATGCTGCACTGTCGTTGATACCGTCGCCCACCATCGCCACTATCTTTTCCTGCTGTTGCAATTGTTTGATAAGTTCGGCTTTTTCTTCGGGCTGCACGTTGCCTTTATAGGAAGATATATTCAGCTGCCGCGCCACCTCGGCAACTGCTTTTTCGTTATCGCCGGTGTATATAACCACTTCTATGCCCATCTGTTGCAATTGCTCGACAGCCTCCCTAGAAGTAGGCTTCAGCTGATCGGTAATGGCAATGAGGCACAATACCCTCTCTTCATCGGCAAAAAGCGAAACGGTACGGGCTGCATCCATCTCACGAACAATCAGGGTTTGCAAATGGAAAGGAACAGGTACGTTTTTCGATAAAATAAAGGCTTCGTTGCCTACATAATACTTCTTCCCATGATAAGTTCCTTCAACGCCTTGCCCGCTAACATGCACTATTTCCACCTCCTCGAGAAGCGTACAATCATCCTGCAATTCGGACACTATGGCTTCTCCCAATGGATGCCCCGATTTGTATTCAATACTGTACAGTATATTGCGCCACAAAGGCTCAACATCGGCCAACCAATTCATGGAGGTAACCACCGGTCTGCCCTCGGTAAGGGTTCCTGTTTTATCGAGCACCACCACATCGATGTCTTTCGCCAATTCCAAACTCTCCGCATCTTTAATAAGAATACCTTCTTCGGCTCCTTTACCAATGGCCACCATGACGGCAGTAGGCGTGGCCAGTCCAAGAGCACACGGGCAAGCAATCACCAGCACCGTGACCATCGCCAAAAAACCGTGCACAACACCGTTTGCACCACCAAAAATAATCCAGACAACAAAACTCACCAGAGCAATACCAATTACCACAGGAACAAAAATTGCAGCAATCTTGTCCACCAGTGCCTGTACCGGGGCTTTACTTCCACGCGCTTCGTCCACCAATTTTATGATATGTGCCAACAACGTGTCTTTACCTACCTTTTGCGCCCGAAAATAAAAACTCCCTTGTCGGTTCAATGTGCCGGCAAATACCTTATCGCCGGGTTTCTTTTCCACGGGAATGGGTTCGCCACTGATCATACTTTCGTCAACAAACGAAATGCCTTCTGTTACCTCACCATCCACGGCTATGCGTTCGCCGGGCTTCACCAATACAATATCACCTACGACAACATCTGCAACAGAAAGTTCGACCGGCGTGCCGTCTCTTACAACCGTTACGATTGAAGGCTGCAGCCCCATCAGTTTTTTTATGGCTTCGGAAGTATTTTCTTTTGCTCTTTCCTCCAACAGTTTTCCAAGCAAGATGAAGGTAATGATTACAGCCGATGCCTCGAAATAGACATGAGCTTCCAGCCCTTTGGCTTCCCAAAACTGCGGATAAAGCGTATTGAAAACACTGAAGAGATACGAAATGCCGGTACTCAGTGCCACCAGTGTATCCATGTTTGCCGAACGATGTTTTGCCTGTTTCCATGCTCCAACGAAAAAACGCCGCCCAAAAACAAACAGCACCGGTGTAGCCAATACCCACATGATATAGTTAGCATATGGCCAATGCATAAAAAACATGCCGATGATGACAATCGGTACCGATAATAAAAGTGCGCCAATGGTTTCTTTTTTGAGTTTGCGATAATTTTCGCTCCGTAAACGTTCCACATTCTCCACAGACAATTCGTCCTCCTCAATCAACATATCGTAGCCGATTTCCTGCAAAGCCTGACGCATTTTTTGAGGAGAAGTAATATCGGGAAGATATTCAACAGTCCCTTTCTCATTGCCGTAATTGACCGAGGCATTTAAAACGCCGGGAACAAATGCGAGGATGTTTTGGGTTGCAGCAGCACAAGCGGCACACGTCATGTTCAGCACCGGATAGGAACGTTTATCGGTATATACCTCTCCACCGCTTTCACGAACAGCCGCCACGATAGCACGAATAATATCGGCTTTGTCATCGGAAAATTCGGGGTCGATGTCAAAAACCAACCCTCCTGATTTTTTGTCTATTTCTACCGAAATGATTCCTTTAATAGAATGTATAGCCGATTTAAATCGTTCTTCATCGGCTGGATATTTCGATAACCTAATTTTCATGAAACGTTGCTTTTCTCTCTTCCTTGAAAAACAATTTGCGAGGGATTAAGTTCAAACTGCAACAATCTGCAAAAAAGAAATTCATTGTTATATAGTGGTTATCCCTTTTCAATATTTAATTTTTTCATGAAAAAGCTTATCATTATTCCGCAAATAAACGTACATTTGTATGAAATTAAAACTTATAAGAACATGATAACATTTATCATTTGTCTGGCAATTTTAATTTTGGGTTACGCTTTTTATTCAAAATTTATTGAACGAACATTTGGAGCAGATCCCGATAAACCAACCCCCGCTTATAAACTCAACGACAATGTGGACTATATTCCCATGCCATGGTGGCGTGTGTTTCTCATTCAGTTTCTAAATATAGCAGGATTAGGTCCTATTTTCGGAGCATTAGCCGGCGCAATGTGGGGACCGGTTGCTTTTGTTTGGATTGTTTTTGGAACCATCTTTGGTGGTGCCGTGCACGATTACCTCTCCGGAATGTTATCAATCAGGCATAACGGATTGAGCATAACCGAGATCATTGGTATTTATTTGGGACTTACAGCCAAACAAGTCATGCGGCTGTTTACAATTGTATTAATGGTATTGGTAGGAGCGGTTTTTATTACAGGTCCTGCAAACATTCTGGCCGGCTTGACACCCGATTATGCAACCATGAATTTTTGGGTTGCGATTATTTTCATCTATTATATTCTTGCTACACTGCTCCCGATCGATAAAATTATTGGAAAGATTTATCCCTTATTCGGCTTTGCATTGTTATTCATGGCAGTAGGTTTAATTTCTGCCCTTTTTATAAAAGGGTACCAAATACCCGAACTTACTCCCAAAAACTGGCACAATTTCCACTATAACAGTGAGCAATTCCCCATTTTCCCGATGCTGTTTATTTCAATCGCTTGTGGGGCTATTTCCGGTTTTCATGCCACACAATCGCCTTTAATGGCACGATGTATAAAAAACGAAAAAGAAGGACGAAGAGTTTTCTATGGTGCAATGGTTGTTGAAGGGGTTGTTGCCTTGATATGGGCTGCTATCGGGATGAGTTTTTTCGGAGGAGTCGAAAAATTGAATGAGGTAATGGTTGCCCATCAAGGAAATGCAGCATGGGCGGTCAACGAAATATCCAATTCGTTGCTTGGCAAATTCGGAGGAATACTGGCCATTTTGGGTGTAGTTGCGGCTCCCATAACCTCCGGAGATACTGCATTTCGTAGTGCACGCCTGATCGTTGCCGATGTTCTTAAAATGAAACAAGGACCTATAGTGAACAGATTGTTGATAACTCTCCCTCTGTTTGCTGTCGGCTTTCTTTTAACCCAAATCAATTTCGATATTATCTGGAGATATTTCGCTTGGGCTAACCAAACACTTGCCGCAGTAGTACTCTGGACAATCACGATGTATCTGATCCTTAATAACAAAAGATATTGGATCACCCTCTTACCCGCTTTGTTTATGACCTATGTCGTGTCTTCATATATTCTACTTGCACCGGAAGGATTTTCCTTGTCCAAACCCCTATCTTACATTGGAGGGGCTCTCATCACAGCATGCTGTTTTATAGCATTTCTGATTTATCAACAAAAACTAGAAAAAAAAGAAATCGTATTGCAGCAGCCCGCTTATATTGAAGAACAAAAAAATAAAATGACTAAATGACAATATGCACCTGTTTTGTTACATTTTTGTTAAGTTTTTAATTCTTACCATCAAAAAATAAGGAGGTAAAAAACTATTTTATTACTTTTGCACTGTCAAATTTTTAAGTCAAGTAGTATCTTAACTTAAATTACTGCTTTTAAGCACCTAAAAACAAGATGGATCTTATTTATCCGATTATTTTATTCGTTTTATTGGTTTTAGCAGTCCTCGATTTAACAGTAGGCGTAGCCAACGATGCTGTAAATTTCCTCAACTCAAGTGTAGGTTCAAAAGTCGCACCTTTATGGGTAATCCTCACCGTAGCATCCATTGGGGTAGTATTGGGAACGTTATTTTCAAGTGGAATGATGGAGATAGCACGAAGCGGTGTTTTTCATCCCAATATGTTCCCTTTCCCGAAAATCATGATGCTTTTCTTGGCCGTTATGATTACCGATGTTATTTTGCTCGATATTTTCAATACCTTGGGACTGCCAACTTCCACTACCGTATCGTTGGTATTTGAACTATTGGGGGCAGCTGTTGCCGTGTCGCTGTATATCATCTGGGAAAACAAGAGCGGAAATTTGGCAGACTATATCAACTCCGGTAAAGCACTGGCCATTATTTCAGGTATATTGATATCGGTAGTCATTGCATTTGTTGTGGGTAGTATAATCATGTATTTCACCCGCTTAATTTTTTCGTTCAACTACAAAAAATCTTTTAAATACTTTGGTGCCTTGTGGGGTGGATTTGCACTCACAGCAATTACTTATTTTATTGTTTTTAAAGGATTACAAGGCAGTGCCATTATATCGGAAAATTTTCTCCACTATATCACAAACAACATGGGTGAAGCCTTGTTTTACGCTTTTGTCGGATGGACACTTTTGATGGCTCTCCTACAGCACCTCTTTAAGGTTAATATTCTTAAAGTAATTGTTCTAATGGGAACAATGGCGTTAGCGCTTGCTTTTGCCAGTAACGACTTGGTAAATTTTATTGGTGTTGCCATGGCCGGATTGAGTTCATACCAAATTGCTTCACATGTAGCACTCGCTGGCGGAAATATCGAAACGTTGTACATGGACAAATTAAAAGAGCCGGTTGTGGCAGATTGGAGGTATCTATTGGGCGCAGGTATCATCATGGTACTAGCTTTATGGTTCTCTAAAAAAGCAAGAACAGTAACGGAAACCGAAGTAAATTTAGCACGGCAAAACGATGGCGGACCGGAAAAGTTTTCTTCTTCACCCCTTTCTCGCTCTATCGTTCGTGCTGCAGTAGATATTAATCGCGTGTTAAGAAGCTACACCCCGCCCAAAATAAGAAAAGCCCTCAACAGCCGTTTTGCACCCCCAAAAGCGGAAACCAATTCTGCTTCGTTCGATTTAATCAGGGCATCGGTCAACCTAACCATTGCTGCATTGCTGATCTCATTAGGAACTTCATTAAAACTACCACTTTCAACTACTTATGTTTCATTTATGGTAGCAATGGGAACTTCGCTTGCCGACAGGGCATGGGGAAGAGAAAGTGCTGTTTACCGCATCAACGGTGTTTTAACAGTAATTACAGGATGGTTTTTTACGGCCCTTATTGCTTTTACAATTACCTTTATTATCGGCCTATTACTGATGTGGGGAGGGAAAATAACCATGTTTGCGTTGCTAGCACTCATTGTGCTTATTTTCATTAAGTCATCAGAAGCACACCGCAAAAGAAAAGAAAAAGAAAAAATCAATTCATCTCTTCTTGAAGATGAGAAAGGCATTATTAAAGCATGCACATCAGAAGTAAGAAACGCGGTGGAAAAAATGTTGAATATCTATCAACAAAATATACAAGGATTAACAACTGAAGATCGCCGTTTGCTACGCAAAATTTCTCGTGAGGCCGATAATTTGTATATGAGCTATAAAAATAAAAGAACATATGAAGTGGTGCCCACAATACAAGCTATTGGAGTAAATGAATTGGAGATTGAACAAGAATATGTTCAAGTGGTGGACTATACTTATGAAATTGCCAAAGCACTAAAAACAATCACTTCGGAAAGTTACCGCCACATCGACAATAACCATAAGGGATTTAGCGACGATCAGGAAAATGAACTGCACGAAATAAGCAAAATTGTAATCGAAATGTATGAGAAATTTATTGATATGATGAACCGCCATGACTATTCTTCATTCAATATGCTCATCAACTATCGAGAAAATATTCTTGAACAATGCGCCAAACTCACTAAAAAACAAATTAAACGCGTGAAGGCGAATGAATCCGGAACGCGGAGCAGCATTCTTTTTCTGAACATCCTAAACGAAACCAAAACCATTGTTTTGCAATCGATCAATCTAATGAAATCGCAAAAAAACATGATCTTAACCAGCAGGAAAACAACAAAAGTATTCCAGGAAGTATGATATGTTCGTTGCCTTATTAAAATCCGCGCTGCCGCATTGCCTCAAAGGTAAGAATGGCAGCGGAAACAGATACATTGAGCGAATCGATTTTTCCTCTCATCGGAATTTTGATTCGCTTTTCTGCATTTTGTAGCCAGAAATCGCTAAGCCCTTCTGCTTCGGTACCCATAATAATAGCCGAGGGATGTGTAAAATCTACGTCCTGATAAAATTCGGCAGCTTGCAGTTCGGCTGCATAAGAAGTAATCTTATTCTGCTGCAACCATTCCATTGCCTCCGATGAAGTACAAACAGCTGTTTGTACGGTAAATAACGTGCCTACACCGGAACGAATAACGTTGGGATTATATAAATCGGTTTGCGGATCACATACAACCACGGCATCCACTGCAGCAGCATCGGCAGTACGTAGAATTGCGCCCAAATTGCCGGGTTTCTCAACCGATTCCAGAACAATAACAAACGGATTGGCAGATAACTTTATATCAGCCAGCCCATGCGATTTTGGTTTTGCTACTGCAACAATTCCATCGGAATTTTCACGATAAGCAATTTTTTCGAATACAGCAGGTGAAATGGTAAATATTTTATCTCGGACTATAGAATCAACAACATCAGGATATTTACTCTTGGCGAATATCTGTGTACACACATACACCGAATCAATGATATACCCCCCTGCTAAAGCCAGCGATAACTCACGAGCTCCTTCTATAACAAAAAGCTGCTGTTCTTTGCGTTCTTTACTTTTTGCCAGTTTGACAATATTCTTTATTGCTGCATTCTGAAGACTTGTAATTTTCATGGACAAAAACTCACCAATAACCTTCTTGCATGTTTCATTGCGTAATGCTTCCGGGGCGCATTACTCCAAATTCCTTTGCACTCATGCTTTTTATCTCTACTTTCCATATTTTTACATTGTTCACCGCTGGCATAGAAAAAGTAAATGTTTTATTGGAATAATGACGCATAATAATATGTAATATCTTTTCTTTTTCGGAAAAATCCTCTTCAAAAACCACTTCCCCTTCGCATAAAGCACTCCCCGCCTTCATCCTATAGCTACACCCCACATCAGGATGTTGCCAAATAAGCTCGGGATCAGTGCAAAATGCGATGCATACCTTGGGATTTTTATTGAGTATGCGGATGGCTTTCCCTTCTTGTGCAGAATGAAGGTAAACAACACCATCGTTGTACCCAAAAGTCATCGGTAATACATAGGGTGATCCTTTCTCATCGACCATACCGACGTAACAAAGTTTGGAAGAACAGATGATTTTTTCAATATTTTCTTTTTCTTCTACTGAAAAGGTTTTCATATCCTGACGATTTCCATGTGAAAAACAAATTTACATCATAATTTTCAATTTACACAAAAACGAAAATAAAATTTTGTTCCGTGAAATCCAATCATATTATTGCAAAGTCCATGAAATAAAAAAGAAATTTATCAAAAGGTTTGAATTTTGTGTACAAAAAAAGGAAAAATCCTTTCTGGACTCTTCCTTGATTACGTTTACAAAAACAAAAAAATTAATTATTTCACTTTATCAACAATTGCCTTAAATGCATCCGGGTTATTCATTGCTAAATCGGCAAGAACTTTCCGGTTAATTTCGATATTGTTTTTGTGTAAAGCACCCATCAAGCGAGAATAAGACATCCCATTTGCACGGGCAGCGGCATTAATACGTTGTATCCACAGGGAACGAAAATTACGTTTCTTGTTTTTACGGTCGCGATATGCATAGGTAAGACCTTTTTCCCACGTATTTTTTGCTACAGTCCATACATTTTTACGGGCACCATAATAACCCCTAGTTGATTTTAATATTTTCTTTCTGCGATTGCGTGAAGCAACATGATTTACTGATCTTGGCATAATATTTATGTGTTTTGAATGTTAGCGTTTCCTGCTATTACGGAAATCTTTGGAGCATACATTCGATTAATAACAACTAAATAAAGAACAACATCGGGTTTATTTTAACCCCAATAAAAATTTTATATTTTTTTTGTCTGCTTTATCAACAAGCGTAGTATGTGACAATCTTCTTTTTTGTTTTTTGCTCTTTTTCGTCAAAATATGACTTTTATACGCATGCTTTCTTTTAATCTTTCCTGTTCCGGTAAGAGCAAACCTCTTTTTGGCACCGGAGTTAGTCTTAATTTTCGGCATTTCCTATCTTAATTATAATGATTAATAAATTTTTTCGGCTTGCAAAGGTAATGATTTTTTTCGAAATCATTGCACTTTAGCTTTCTTTTATTCTTGATTCAGCTGTAAATTTCTATTTGGAAGCAGAAGTGTTTTTTTTCGGAGCTAATATAATAGACATACGTTTTCCCTCCAACACCGGCAACTGCTCTACCTTTGCATAATCTTCAAGATCGTTGGCAAATCGTAATAACAACAATTCCCCTTGTTCTTTAAAAAGAATGGAGCGACCTCTGAAAAATACAAAAGCTTTCACTTTGGCACCTTCTTCTAGAAAGTTTTTAGCATGTTTAAGTTTAAAATTATAGTCGTGATCATCGGTTTGAGGTCCAAAACGTATTTCTTTTACAACAATCTTTGTTGATTTGGCTCTCAGTTCTTTTTGCCTCTTTTTCTGCTGATACAAAAATTTCTGATAATCAATAATACGACATACCGGCGGCTTGGCCGAAGGAGCAATTTCTACTAAATCCAATCCTCTATCCTCAGCCATACGCAAAGCCTCTTGTATAGGATATATTCCTTGTTCAACATTATCGCCCACTACACGAACTTCGGGTACACGAATTTGCTCATTGACCCTGTATTGATTTTTTGAATCTCTGGGACTATTCTTCATTCAACTGATGTTAAGTATTTTTTTTCTGTTTTTATAATTAATTATTTTTATTAGTTAAAAAGTCAGTACCGTTCTATCTCTGTCATTTTTTCTACTTCACGCTTAACCTCCTCAGCAAAGGTAATTAAATTTTTTGAACCTTTATCGCCCTCGCCTCGTTTTCTAACCGAAACTTCTTCATTTTGTGCTTCTTTCTCCCCTACAATTAATAGATATGGAATACGTTTGAGTTCGTTATCACGGATCTTTCTTCCAATTTTTTCATTTCGATCGTCCACTTCGGTACGAATATCATATTTTTTTAGTGTTTTTGCAACTTTATATGCATAATCGTTAAATTTTTCACTAATAGGCAATACAACAACCTGCGTAGGGGATAACCACAAAGGAAATCTTCCGGCAGTATGCTCAATAAGAACAGCTACAAAACGTTCCATCGAGCCAAACGGCGCACGATGTATCATTACCGGCCTGTGCCTTTGGTTATCGGCACCAACATACTCCAAATCGAAACGTTCGGGCAAATTATAATCTACCTGAATGGTACCCAACTGCCAACGACGACCCAACGCATCTTTTACCATAAAATCGAGTTTCGGCCCATAAAAAGCCGCTTCTCCAAGTTCAATCCTTGCTTTAAGCCCTTTCTCCTCACAAGCTTCTATAATGGCCCGTTCGGCCTTTTCCCAATTTTCGTCGCTTCCGATATATTTCTCTTTATCTACCGGATCGCGAAGTGAAATCTGTGCTTCAAAATCATTGAAATCCAATGCGTTAAAAATAATGAAAATAATATCCATTACCTTCAAAAATTCATCTTTAACCTGATCGGGCGTACAAAAAATATGGGCATCATCTTGTGTAAAACCACGCACACGCGTCAACCCATGCAATTCACCACTCTGTTCGTACCGATAAACTGTACCAAATTCGGCCAGACGCAAGGGTAAGTCTTTATAAGAACGAAGCGATGTTTTGTAAATTTCGCAATGATGGGGGCAATTCATGGGTTTCAACATAAACTCCTCACCCTCCTGTGGGGTTTTCATGGGTTGAAACGAATCTTTCCCGTATTTTTCGTAATGGCCCGAAATCTCGTACAATTGTTTTGAAGCAATATGCGGTGTCATCACTTGCTCATAATCGAAATGACGTTGTATTTTCTTTAGAAAATCTTCCAGGCACAAACGCAATTGCGTACCTTTGGGCAACCATAAAGGAAGTCCGGCACCTACGTTTTGCGAAAAAGCAAAAAGCTCCAATTCTTTTCCGATTCTCCTGTGATCGCGCTTTTTTGCCTCTTCTACCATTGCCAGATATTCATCCAGCATTTTCTTCTTAGGAAAAGATATACCGTACAAACGTGTCAACTGGGGGCGATGCTCATCGCCACGCCAATATGCACCAGCAACATTCAGCAGTTTCACCGCTTTAATGTACGAGGTATTGGGCAAATGAGGACCACGACACAAATCAGTAAAATCGCCCTGTGTATAAATTGTTATTGTACCATCCTGCAATTCGTTGATGAGTTCAACTTTATATTCTTCATTTCTCTTGGAAAACATTTCCAATGCCTCCTCTTTCGAAACGATCTGACGTTTAATTTCTTCTTTTTTGGCAGCCAGCTCCATCATTTTCTTTTCGATAGCAGGAAAATCCGATTCCTTAATTGCCACTCCTTCTCCGGGATCCACATCATAGTAAAAACCGTTCTCAATGGCAGGTCCAATGCCAAATTTAATTCCCGGATAAAGTTCCTGTAAAGCTTCGGCCATGAGGTGAGCTGACGAATGCCAATAAGCATGTTTGCCTTCTTCGTCCTCCCATTTCAACAACTTCAACGTTGCATCCTCGGTAATGGGACGTGTTAAATCCCACGTTTCGTCATTTACACGTGCGACAAGCACTTCCTCAGCCAAACGTCGACTAATGCTTTTCGCTATTTCTAATGCTGTTATTCCTTCTTTGTACTCCCGAACCGAACCATCGGGAAAAGTAATCTTTATCATATATTTCTCTTTCCTTGATAATTGAAAATAGGACGACTCTCACTTGGAAACATCATCCGGATCAATTTACCTGTTTCGTTGTCCAACTCTTTTCTTTTTGAAGTGCAAATGTAATGATTTTGTGAATTATAGAATAGCGTTTTCGAAATAAAATCAAAAAAAGATATTTAAGAAGTATACTTTTAAAAGTATTGCTATTTTTTGGAGATCCGGCACTCTGATTCTACGAGATAAGATTTCACTTACCGGAACTTTTTTGAGCTTATTCAACAAACTCCGATAATAATGATAGGCTAATGACACTGCCAATTTCGATTTTCCGGGTAATTTTTTTATCCCTTTTTTTGCATATTCAAAATCTTTCTCGATTGAATCGATAATAGTTCGCTTATTCTTCTCATCAAGAGTTGAACTATGAATTTCGGGAAAATATATTCTCCCCAATTTATTCATATCTGCATTAATATCCCTCAAAAAATTTACCTTTTGAAATGCAGAACCCAAACTTTTAGCATAGGGCACCAATTCGGAAAATAAATGCTCATCTTCCCTGCAAAAAACTTTAAGACACATCAACCCCACTACCTCGGCTGAACCGTAAATATATTGCTCTAATTCCCGTTGCGTTGTGTAATTTTTTTTATGCAAATCATACTCCATACTTCTTATAAAAGCATCAATGAACTCTTTTTCTATACGATACTTTTTTACGGTATCCATGAAAGCAAAAATAACAGGATTCGTGCTTATTTCATTCGATAAAGCATAGTCTAAATCGCTTTTTAACTTTTCCAATAAATAATTTTTATCGAAATGATCAAAACTATCCACTATCTCATCGGCGAGCCTCACAAAACCATAAATAGCATAAATAGCATTTCTTTCTTCTTTGTCTAAAAGAGATACGGCTAAAGAAAAAGAAGTACTGTAATTTTTGGTAATGAGCTCCGAGATTCGGTAACTGGTTTGTTTGAAAAAATCGATATTCATTATTCAGCGGATATTTTAGAGCTGCAATTAATTTGCAGTTTAACTATTTATTATCCCAAATGGACTTCTAAATTTACAAATATAATGATAAATTTTACATTAGTAAACCATTATATTTCTCGGGCGTTTTAATAATACGTAATCCTTCCTGAAATATCTCGTTCTCATCGTTGATGATTTTAAAATAAGCCGATGAATCATAGATATCGCGTGCAATCAACGCTTTCAGTTGGGTGAAAAGTAATTGTTGGGAACGTTCGAATTCCTCTTCGTTCCATTTTACTTTCTCCTCTTCGGCCATTCGCTTCATTCTCATTACCATATCTGCAGGTATGGAATAATTCTTTTTAAATGCATCAACATCGGGATATGCTTTCAGTAGCAACTTGCGATGATTGTCTACTTCTTTAATAACTATATGGTTCACAATTCCTTTTGCAATCAAATCTCTATGCAAGTTGGTAAGCGATGTGGTATCGATTGGCACAAAATAATCCGGCATAATACCTCCGCCGCCATAAACCGTCCGTTTGTTTATCAATGTCTTATATTTCAACGAATCGGGAAAATGAATGCTATCGGCATACAACAGCTCGCCTTTTTGATATCGATTGAAAAAATCCATGTTGTAAGCATCGATATCGCCACCTTTATAAGGCTTTTGAATGCATCTGCCACTGGGAGTGTAGTAACGAGCCACCGTCAAACGAATCATTGTTCCGTCCGGGAGTGGCAATTGTCGCTGCACAAGTCCTTTTCCAAACGTGCGGCGCCCAACGATAACTCCCCTATCCCAATCCTGTATAGCACCGGCTACAATCTCGCTTGCCGAAGCAGAACTCTCATCTACCAATATAACTAGATCTCCCTGTTCGAACTGACCTTTTGAGGTGGCAGTAATGTTGGAACGAGGTTGAGCTCTGCCTTCGGTATAAACAATGAGTTTACCTTTATCTAAAAATTCGTCTGCGATATCGGTTGCCGTCTGAAGAATTCCACCTCCATTGCCGGTGAGATCTAAAATGAGTTTTTTCATTCCATTTGCTTTCAATTTCTCTTCAGCCTTTCGGAATTCATCCACGGATGTTGCTGCAAAGCGGCTCAAACGAATATATCCTATTTCAGCATCCGCCATATATGAAGCATCGACGCTGTAAATGGGTATCTTGTTTCGCACAATACGAAACTCCAGCAACTCGGGCACTCCTCTCCGTAACACCTTTACAGTTACGGTGGTACCTTTTGGTCCTCGAAGCTTTTTCATTACCTCCTCACTGCTCATCTTCACTCCTGCAATCAGCGTGTCGTTCACATAAATAATCTTATCTCCGGGCATAATACCCACTTTTTGTGCAGGACCTCCCGAAATAACCTCAATAACATACAACGTATCGGTAACCATATTGAACGAAATCCCTATCCCTTCGAAATCGCCTTGTAGCGGCTCGTTCATTGCCCGCACTTCATCTTTGTTTAAATAAGACGAATGTGGATCCAACTCGCGCAACATGGCACGAATCGCTGTTTCTGTTAATTTTTCCGAATCAACATCGTCTACATATAAATTATTAATCAATTGAAGTGTTCGAACCAATTTGAGTCCCAAAGGATCGGGCATAAACTGAGCGAAAGCACTCGAAAAAAAGAAAAAAATACTGATTAAAAGAAAAATCGATCTCTTATACATAAATATAAATTCTAATTAACTAGCAAGAAAATTTACCACTTCATCCCTTCAGGTATAAACTCGCTTATATCGTGTCCATAGCGCAATAGCTCACGAACGAGCGTTGAACTGATATGGGTAAGTTGCGGTTCGGTGAACAATACAAAAGTTTCTATCCCTGCAATGGTACGATTTAAGTCGGCAACAGCTTTTTCATATTCGAAATCAATCACCGACCGAATGCCTCTTAAGATATATTTTGCGCCCACTTGCCGAGCAAAATCAACCGTCAATCCTTCGTAACTCTCTACCCGTATACGGGGCTCGTCTTTATAAAAATCACGAATTGTTTTTAATCTTTTTTCAAGGGGAAAAAAGGGTTTTTTCGCTTCGTTTACGCCAATAGCGATTACCACTTCGTCCATCAGCATGAGTCCCCGCTTCACCAACGATTCATGACCGATAGTAAACGGATCAAACGTTCCCGGAAAAAGTGCAATGCGCTTTTGAGGAAGAGATAAATCCGAAAGAGAAGAGTGTTGTCTCATTATTTTTTTGTTGGAAATCCTATTTTTATTCAGGAGCCAATAATCAGCCATCAAAGCCTTACCCTAGATCAGTCTTCAACCTCGACTGTCAGATTATCGATAATAAAATTCTGACGTTCGGGGGTATTTTTCCCCATATAAAATTCAAGAAGCTCTTTCAAAAGATCCTCCTTACGCATGGTAACCCTCTCAAGGCGCATGTCTTTTCCGATAAAATGACGAAACTCATCGGGAGATATTTCTCCTAAACCCTTAAATCGGGTGATTTCGGGATTTGGTCCTAATTCTTTTATGGCTGCCAAACGCTCCTCTTCAGTATAACAATATATTGTTTTCTTTTTATTTCGCACCCTAAAAAGCGGCGTTTGCAAGATATACACATGATTTTTCTTTACCAGATCGGGAAAGAATTGCAGAAAGAAAGTCAACAGCAGTAAACGGATATGCATGCCATCGGTATCGGCATCGGTAGCTATGATTACTTTGTTATATCGAAGCCCATCCATGCCATCTTCGATATTCAAAGCGGCTTGAAGCAGATTGAATTCTTCGTTTTCGTACACAATCTTTTTGGTCAACCCAAAACAATTCAATGGTTTCCCGCGAAGGCTAAACACTGCTTGCACGTTAGGGTCACGACTTTTTGTGATGGAGCCACTAGCCGAATCGCCCTCGGTAATGAAAATACAGGTCTCATCGCGCCGATCTCCTTTGGAATCATTATAATGAATGCGGCAGTCGCGCAATTTTTTATTGTGCAAACTAGCTTTTTTTGCCCGCTCACGCGCCAATTTGGTTACACCTGCAATAGCTTTACGTTCTTTTTCGGATTCGAGAATTTTTTTCTGAATAATATCGGCAGTTTCCAGGTTTTTATGAAGATAATTATCGAGCTCCTTCTTTAGAAAATCACCAATGAATTTACTGATGGAAACCCCGTTGGGCGACATATCTTTCGATCCGAGTTTAGTTTTTGTTTGCGATTCAAATACCGGTTCTTCCACTTTGATACTGATGGCCGCCACCATACCGTTACGAATATCGGCATACTCGAAATTGCGGTTAAAATATTCTTTTATCGTTCGAGCCGAAGCCTCGCGAAAAGCCGAAAGATGCGTTCCTCCCTGCGTGGTATGTTGACCATTTACAAACGAATAATGCTCCTCACCATATTGGTTGGTATGAGTAATAGCCACCTCGATATCGTCTCCTTGCAAATAGATGATAGGATAAAGTATTTCGGAAGTAAGATTTTCATTGAGCAGGTCTTCCAACCCGTTTTTTGAATAGAATTTGCGTCCGTTAAAATTAATTGTCAAACCGGTATTTAAAAAAACATAGTTTTTCAACAAAGGCTCTATATGTTCTTCGCGATAATGGTAATCGCCAAAAATTTCTTTGTCCGGAGTAAATTCCACCCATGTACCATTGGCTTCAGAAGAGGATATAATATCACTTTCATCTACTACGATTCCCTGCTGATAGAGCACATTTTTCGCTTGTTTATCGCGATAACTTTCTATGAAAAAACGAGAAGAAAGTGCGTTCACAGCCTTAATCCCCACTCCATTTAATCCAACGGATTTCTTAAAAGCTTTGGAATCGTATTTCGCTCCCGTATTCATACGAGAGGAAACATCTTTTACTTTCCCAAGAGGAATGCCCCGACCATAATCACGAACACTTACGGTTGTTCCTTCAACTTTTACCTCAATAGTTTTCCCAAACCCCATCATATATTCGTCGATAGAATTATCGAGCACCTCTTTCAACAAAACATAAATGCCATCGTCGGGCGATGATCCATCGCCCAATTTCCCAATATACATTCCCGGCCGACGACGAATATGCTCCCGCCATTCGAGGGTAATAATATGTTCTTCTTGATAATTCTCTATCGTCGGTTGTAATATATTATCTGTTTCTGTCATATTTCAACTCACCACTATCGGCAAACAGCCAACAGTTTTTTTCTACTAATCTTGAATTCATTTTCAGGTGTTA
>Ga0116169_1001355_pt1 | contig 20704 bp, 16 predicted proteins | sample AD_UKC130_MetaG_FD_89796 | JGI IMG/M metagenome (GOLD analysis project Ga0116169, IMG submission 89796) | Active sludge microbial communities of municipal wastewater-treating anaerobic digesters from Canada - AD_UKC130_MetaG | ecosystem: Engineered > Bioreactor > Anaerobic > Digestate | place...
AATTGTTTTGTCTTCATGATTAATAATAGCAGAGACAATTTCATCGCCATCTTCTGCTCTGACTGCTTTTAAAGGTTTTGGGACGGGAATAACGGGCACCGGATCATCCTTAAATTCCCCATCATCACAGGATACGAATAATACCCCGCACATAAAACTTAATAGAATTATCAAAATCTTTTTCATAACGTTGTAATTTTTGTATTAATCCCACCATGGGTTTTGTACTAATTCTAGATTTCGCTCAATTTCTGATTGAGGTATAGGGAACAAATAATATGATTTGTTGAATACGCGGGTTTCAAAAGGTACTCTATTGTAAAAACCGGTGAAATCAAAACCATTTGTGCTTGCATCTCCTGCATTGATATCCATTCCCCACATACGACCTCCATCACCCCATTTACGCATGGCATCATTTGCATCTCCTGTATCGGGGGTACCGGCCAGCCATCTTCTTCTACTTGTGAAATATCGATCCGTTTCGAAACAAAGTTCAACCTGGCGTTCACGCAAAATGTATTCCAATTGTTTTTCTTTATTCCCTTTAATCTCAGGATACGTATCAAAAATGCTTGGTAAACCTGCTCTTTCTCTAATCATATCCCAATATTTTTTGATATGTTGATGATTTGGATCATATTCATTGAGAGCTTCAATATAATTTAATAATATGGTAGCATATCGGATATATATATCCATTCTAAGGGGAATAATTCGTGCTCCTTGCGACATATCGCTCATCGGATTGCAGTTTTTAAGCGCCAGATACCCTGTTTGTGGATAAAAAGTATAGGCGCCGCTCGTACCCGATCGTGATAATCCGCCGTAATATAATTCGACTCTACCGTAACCATTTTTATTTTTTGTAGAAGAGAATCCGTCTCTCTTGGTAGCATCTTCTGTTAATTGGGGAATAATGCGTTTGTTATATAAAATTGATGCATAAAAACGGGGTTCTCTGTTGGCATACATATTCCAATCGCCCGGCCAGTGTCCCCATGCATCGCCATTGCGGATATCCCTAATCATTTTTACTCTGTCGGCAGTAACATTATAATTTTTAGGATTCCAATGAGGCCCTCCTTCTGTTGTAAATCCTTCCTCAACGTAACCCGAATTTGGATCGTCGATGGTTCTGCCATTGGCCATATAAAAGGCATCCACCACACGTTGTGTAGGACCTACACCTCCCAAATTATATGGACCGGGAGAAGCGTGAATTTCCCATCCTGCTTGGTCACAAATTCTGCCAAAAATTATCTCACAGTTCCAGTTTTTGATTATCACATCTCTTACCGATTTATAGGGATTGAAATCTGCCCCTTCGGCATTTTTATATAATCCGAGTTTTGCTTCAGGATAATTTTCAGAAATTTTTATTACATCTAAGCTTGCCTCAGCGGCTCTTTTCCATTTATTTTCATCATAGGTTGTGTTGACAAGTGGCGTACCATCCAAATTTTTTAATACGGCGTATTCTTTATTTCCATTCCATTGTGGACTTGCAGCCATTGTTAATACGATGGATTTGACTGCTTTGCAAACAATTTTATTGGGTTTTCCATACCAAATATCGTTATCATGCCAATGCAACGGCAAATCTTTTTCCGCTTCATCCATCATTTGACAAATATAATCCACACACTCATCAAATGGTGCTCGTGGAATGTTCCAGTTCGATTCCAAAGGAAGCAATTCTTTTACGAGAGGAACCGGCCCGTATTGCCTGAGTAACAACCAATATATGTAACCTCTCAGAAATTTTACTTCAGCTTTATACTGAGTTTTTAAATCTTTGCTTATTTCTTTGCATCTATCTACATTGTTTTCAAAAACAAAAGATGAACGAATACCTTTGTAATAGTGCCCCCACATATTATGATAGTTTGTGGATGGGTTCCAGTTGCCTAAGTTTATCTTGTATGTTGGATATACTGCCCAGCTCAGATCGATTTCGTCCGAGCATCCCAGCCAAGGATCTTGCTGGTGAAGACTGTTCGGAGTGATTGTTGAATAGATATTATAAAGATACGCTTCCGTTTCTTTTCGTGATCTCCATACCATTTCGTCTGTTTTCATATCGTCGGGTTTTTTATCCAAATAATCCGAACATTGCCATAAAAACGGTATTATTAGTAAAATAATATATATATTTTTTTTCATAGTTTTATGTTATTTAAAAAGTTGCTCTGATACCAAAATTAAATTTTCTTGATAACGGATAATTATCTCCGGAACTTGTTCCGGTTTCAGGATCCCACATATCCCATTTTGAAAATGTAGCTAAATTATTGCCATGAAAGTACACTCTTAAATTTCTTATGCCATGGTTTTCGATAAATTTAAATGGGATAGAATATCCTATTTCCATATCTGCTAATCTTAAAAACGATCCATCATAAATATTTCGATTGGAAGGTTGCCAATTGTTTTCGGAACGTCCGTTCATAATTCTGGGATAAAAAGCATCTTGGCGTGGATTATCTACGGTCCATCGATCCAAAGCCTTTTCAAATAAGTTCCCTTTACCTACTCCTTGTGCAAAAGGAATGAAAGGAGAACCTCCTAAAGCATAAGTTACTTTTGATTGACCTCTGAAAAACACACCTATATCAAAATTTTTATAGTCGAGTTGCAAACCAAAACCATATACTACTTGTGGAATATTTGAGTAGCCTATAGGGACCTGATCATATACCGTTATTTTTCCGTCATCATCTATATCTTTGTATTTTACATCACCCGGACGAACGATTCCAAAAGTGTGTTCAGGGATACCCGATTTAAGTATACCTTTTTCGACATCTTCAAAATCGTCGTTTGTAAATAGCCCTTCCGTTATGAGTCCAAAAAGTTGTCCTAATGGTTTTCCTGTTCTCATCAACCAATCGTGTTTTTTCTGAGGTTCATCCATTTCGGTGATTTTATTTTTGGCATACGTATAATTACCATACAGCTTATATCCTAAGTCGCCGATTCTATTGTTGAATTCAACTGTCCCATCAAAACCTTTATTAACCATTTTTCCCATGTTTGCAAACGGTTGTGCAGGAATACCAACTATTGCGGGTAGAGAGCTTCGCTGTATTAAAATATCTTTGCGATTTTCTTTGAAGAAATCCAGTTCCAGTGATATTGCATTTTTAAGCATCGAAAGTTCAATACCTATGTTTCTTTTTAATCCTTTTTCCCACGTTAGATCCGGGGTGCCAAAACGACTTTCAGCTATTCGATTTGGCGCATTTTTCCCATCAACTCCAAAAACATAATCATTGTACCAACCTGAGTTGTGAGGGTTTGTAAAGCCGCCTCCATAAACGGAGAGATATCCGAATCTTTGTCCGCCCGGAAGTGCTTCAGCTCCAACTAAACCTATTGATCCTTTGATTTTTAAAATATTGATTGTGTTTTGCAGGTTTTCCCAAAAAGGTTCGTTGGATAATAACCATCCTGCAGCGCCGGCAGGGAAAAACCCAAATCGTTTTCCTTTAGGGAAATTTTCGGAACCGTTGTATCCTAAATTGAATTCAGCCAGATATTTATCCGCATAGGAATAAGTGGTTCGAAAAGCAACTCCTTGTTTTCTGTAGGGTAAAGAATTAATAGCCGATGAAGCATGACCAATTCTGTAATCCCTTTGATAATACATTAACATGCCTCCCACTCGATGAGTTTTGTTGAAAATATTATCATATAATAATTGTGCCTTCATCTCTACCGCTCTATTACTACCAAGACTCCTACTATATCCTAAAAATTCCTGCCCTTCATCTACCTTTACTACGATTACTTCTCCGTCTTCATCTCTTCCGACAACGCCATATGTAGACGAAACTTTTCTCCTTTGGACATTGGTATTATTGTATGAGTCAAATGAGAACGAACCTTTAAATTGTAGTCCTTTTGTTATAAAAGCAAGATCTTGGTTTAACGTTAATTGACTCATGATTTGGGTAAAATATTGCGTATCGTATCCCGAGCCATATAAACGTTCGGCCGGATTTTTTTCTCCCACCTGAGTAGGGGCTCCCCAACCCATAATGTAATTGCCTTCTTCATCTCTTCCAATAGGTACTCTTACGGGGTTTGATATGGGTGTAGCCCAAAAGGCATGGTAAAATAATTGTTGTGCGGGTGTGCGAGAAATTGATGGCGAATAGATATCGGTTCCTCCAATACCCGGTCCATGCATATCAGTTAAAAATCCCCCTACTTCTATGTCAACCGTTGTTGTTTTGGTTAAGCTTAAATCAATATTTGATCGGAAATTGTACCTGTCGACTTTAATGTTGGAGTCATACTCGTTTTCCGGAAAATTCTTTAAATTCCCATTTTCGCCATAATAGCCTAACGAAACAAAATAACGCGCAATTTCGCCTCCTCCTCTAATATTCAAATTCGCATATGTGTTTGTTGAATATTTTTTGAATGTTTTATCAAACCAATCGACATTGGGGTATAAATAGGGGTCAACTCCTAAACGTGTTTTTTCAATATACTCTTGAGAATAATGTTCCCTTCCAAACGCCTCATTGTAAAGCATCGCATAATTAGGGCCATCTAAAAACTTCGGCATGTCGGGCAGGTCGGCAAATCCCGATTCAAGTCTGAAATCGATGGATGGTTTTTTTGATGCTACTCCTTTACGGGTGGTAATAATAACTACTCCGTTTGCTGCTCTTACACCGTATACTGCTGTAGCCGAGGCATCTTTTAATATTGAAACCGATTCGATTTCTTCCACAGGAATATTGGACATTTCTCTTTCTACGCCGTCTACCAAGATAAGTGGAGTTCTATTTGAACCGAAGGTGGAAATACCCCTGATCCAAAAATCGGCTTCATCTCGTCCCGGTTCTCCCGTTCTTTGCACCACAACTGCACCGGCCATTCGGCCCGATAAAGCATTGGTTAACGAACGAGTATGAATCTTTAATTCATCGACATTAACGGTAGAAATCGATCCAACCACACTTGCTTTGCGTTGGGTTCCCATACCTACCACTACTGTTTCTTCCAGCATAGTCGTCTCTTCTTCCATTATCACATCTATTGCCGACTTATCTCCCACTTTAATTTTTTGTTCTTTAAACCCAATAAACGAAAATACCAAAACATCTCCTTTCTTTGCTTCGATAACATAATAGCCATCAGCGTCAGAAATGACTCCTTTTGTTGTTCCTTCTATTGTCACATTTGCACCGGGTAGCGGCATTCCGCTGGCATCGATAATTTTTCCTCTTATGATCATTTTGTCATCTTGTTTAATTTCATAGGTATTATCGGCATGTAAATTCAATGGTGAAAAGAATTGAATGCCAATAATTAATGAAAAGAAAGATGCTAGCATAAGAAATTGATTAAATTTACTTTTCATGTTTTTTAAATTATTATAATTAGACCATATATTTTTAATTTTTTATGAGGGATATTAAATTATTTTTTTTGATTTAAAATTCGTTTTTCTGTCTTTTACAATGATTAATTCGGCTTGTTTTTATGAAATTTCATACTTTTGTTTATTCATGATAAATATTGGTTTAGTTAATTTTTTGGCAAATGGGTCATCTCTTGCCTTTATTTCTTTGTTGATTTTCATTTTTTATGTTTTTTGGTAAATATTGCATATTCAGTTCTGGTTTTTTTATAGACTCTCACATAATCGATTAGAAATGAATCAGGCAATGTCATATTTTTAATTTCCTCTTTACTCCCCGGTATTTCTAAACTTAGAATAATAAATTCGTCGGTATGTGAAAGACCAAATGTTTCCTCATGGAATTTATAGCCATCAATATAAAAAACATACTTTTCGGGAGTCCATTCTAATGCATACGTGTGAAAATCATGGGACAATCCTTTTACATGACTTATAAATGGGCCTTTTGATTTCATGTTAGGTCCATAAGCATAATGAATTGCATGAGTGGTTAAATCTTTTCCGTAATTTTTGAAAAATTCAAAAATATCGATCTCGGCACCAAAAGTTGCCGGGTCTTCACCTTGAGATATTTTAGGCGATTGTAGCCAAAATGCCGACCAAATACCTGATGACTGTTGCATTTGTGCTCTACATTCGAAGTAGCCATATGTGGTCATAAATTTATCTTTTGTTTCAACTATTCCTGTATATAAAGTGTCATCTTTCATAAAGGCAGAAATATTCAAAAAACCATCTTTGACAGATATAGCTTCTTTTGAAAACATACCAATACGTCTTGGACTTTTCCGATAGCTCCATTTAGTTGTATCAAGTTGGTCTCCATCAAAATTATCTTCCCATAAAAGGGTGTATCCCATTTTTTCAGGGATATATTGCACGTTTGATAATGCATTGTTACAGGGGGATTCTTTTTTCTCTTTACAAGCAGGCAAAAGTAAGAGTGCAACAAATATGTTTATAATGCCTATTAGTCTCATATTTTTATATTTAAGATTTTGTTAAAAGCATGTGCTCCTAAATGAGAATTTGTGGATTTATAATTTTTTGTTTATCATTTATTTTCTCCAGTGTTTTCCAGCATTGATACAATCCGCGGGGCACATGGAAGCAGCCTTTCCATTTTCCGCCTTTCAGTTCCAGAAGTACTTCGCCTTGCCGATTGAGATATCCCCACCATTCGGGATAGTCGGTGTCCTTGAAATGGCTCCAGGTGTAGTCGTGTATTTTTTCGAACCATGCGAGGCATTCTTCGGACCCTGTCAGTTGGTATCCTTTGAGCAGCGATATGAGGGTTTCGATGTGTACCCACCATAATTTTTGGTCCCACTCCAATTGTTGGGGAGGGTAGCCTTTTCTGTCCATGAAATAGAATATTCCGTCATATTTTTCGTCCCATCCGTATTTTATCATGGTCAGTGTTGTCTTCACGGCTTTTTCGATTAAATCTTTGCGCTTGAGCCTTACTGCCAGATCCATGATAAACCACATGGCTTCGATTGCATGTCCGGGGTTGACCAGTCGTCCGTCGAACGAGTCGGAGAGCGATCCGTCCTTATGCACGTTTTCTATGACAATACCCCCCAATTCGGGTCTGAGAAAAACCTTCATTACTTCGTGAACGCAATGGTTCATGATTTTTTCGATGAATTCTTCGTCGAGCAGATGTTCGATTTCCAGCGACAGGTTGCATAAAATCATGGGCAGCGAAAGCGTTTTCAGTTCGCGTGTACCCGGATGTGCTTTATTCCATCGGTCTTTGGGATTATCCATTCGCGAGAGGATGACATCGAATGTTTTTTTGGCAATTTCGGCATATTCGTCGTTTCCTGTGGCAAGGCTCAATTGTCCGAATCCCATTGCTGCAAACATGTGTGAAAAGATGTTGTAGGGCTCGATGAGTGGTTTTCCCTCGCGTGTTAGGGAAAAATACCAGTTGTAGTTTCCGTCGTGTCCGTATTTTTTCAGGAATTCGGCCCCCTGAATGGCGCATTCGAGCCATTCCTGTTGTTTTTCCACCTTATTGTAAAGGGTGGCAAACATCCACACTTGGCGTCCTTGCAGCCACATGAATTTATCGGTGTCGAACACATTTCCTTTACGATCTAAACACGTAAAATAACCTCCGCACTCTTTATCCTGCGATTTGTCGAGCCAAAAAGGGATAATGTTGTCGAGAAGTTCGTTTTTGTACTGCTGTTCTAATTTTTTTAGATTCATAAATTTGGTATTAATTAGTCATTGTAGCTTCCTTACTTATAAGATGTTTAATAATCTCGTCTATTTTTCACTGGAATTTAATAAAGATCAATTTTTGTTTAAAATTTACGTTCCAAATATATGATACATTTTTTATATAAACAAACTTTTTAATAAAAATGTTTATATTTATGGCATTAAATATTTAGTGATATAAATATGTTCTACATATAAAGAAAATCAAGAGTGAATAATCGGCGTAAATATTATGGTTTAATTTGAAATTAAGGAAGCATTGTTTTTTAAATTATTATCCCAATACAAATAAAAGCATATACATTGACAATATTATCTTATAATACGTAAATTAGTACTCAAAAAACGCAAAAAGTAATACTCAATATTTAACTTTTAATTTTTAAATAGTTTTATTTTGAATTTAAAAACCATTCAAAAAACAGATAAATTATTTCATTCGATTCGGGATTTGGATCGTGTTCAGGGCGGTTTGTCATGGCAACTTTGTTTTGATAACCCAAGAGTTTATTAACGGCCATTGTATGATTTAAAGGAATCCATCTTTCTATTGAATCGGCTAAACCACCTGAAACAAGAAATGGACGTGGAGCCATTAAGGCATGTAGTTCATGTAAATCGTATCCGTTCCTTACAAGTTTAGGGTAAAGCCCTTTGGCATTTTCTATTGATCCTTTTTTTCTCCAAGTATTTGTCCAGGGAGGGGGATAATATCCAAGATACCAGGGTTCCCAATAATTAACGAGTGGATTTGTATCGTCAAAAACTATTCCCGGATCACTCCATACGGCGCATGAAAATTTATTATACAAACATGAAGCAAACATAGCCCATTTTCCGCCATATGAATGTCCCATAATTCCAATTCGAGTGGAATCGATCTCATCTACTTTCGCCAACATTTCCCAGGCATTAGCAGTAGCGTACGCTAAGGCCGACAATGGTTGGATTGTAGCGTTTTCAATACTTGGATAATAAATAGAATAAGTTTTGTTTTTTGTTGTTTCAGTTGTACCCAAGGACAGGGTAACAAAACCTCTTTTTGTGAGTTGGTAAGCGAAATCACGATTTGGTTTTTCTCCCATTCCTATGGCAGTTTCAGGCTCGTAATATACTACAATTATGGCGGGTTTTTTCCCTTTTTTGTTCGGTATCAGTAAATAACCCTCTGTTTGTTCATTGGGAGTCCAATAAAAACGAACAAGATATTGTCTGAAATCTTCGCGTTGAATCGTTTGTATAATCTCAATTTGTTGGTTTTTTATTATTGGAGGCCATTCGCCCATCATGCTCATCCAATGATGATGAATTTCCATTCGCCTTTTTTGCCAATCTTGTTTTGTTTTTACCGTATCCCCATTATAAAATAAAAAAGGAGAGCGGTAATTTCCATATTGATTTTTGAATTCTTTAGGAGGATTAAAAAATGGTTTTATTTTATTCCATGTCTCCCTTTTCTTTGCATAGTATCGGTAAAAAGATTGAGCAGATATGTTCTCAATAATAAATAGATATAAAAATATAAGAATAAATATTTTTTTGCTATTTGTTGAATATTTCATCTTATTTTTTTCGTTTCTTGAATAATTTGCCGACTAAAAACACCACAAAACGAATCAATGCAATCAAGAGATATAAAACAACCGAAATAACAATTACATAACCGATTTGAGTAAATATTTCAATCCATCGGGTTTTATAAATAATGATGCAGGCAATGTTCAAAAGGAATGCAAAAATAAAGCAGCCCAATAGGATGTACAATTCTCTCTTAACTTTTTTTGCCGGAATAAAAATATCCTTCATAATGCTAAAATTTCATGTAAGGGATTTTATATTCTTCAGGGAATTTGACTTTCTTCTGCTCTTCCATTGCCTGATTCCCCAGCAAACAGAGCAAAGTGGCACAATACGCTTCTTCCACAATGTTTTCTCCTTTTTCACCTGTAATACAGGATTGACAAAATGCCGAGAGTATGGCGTCCGATCCGTCTTTTTCTGCACCTACCATTGAAAGTCCTTTATTGACGTGCATTTTACCTTTTAATATAGGGAGGGGTTTGTACTCTTTTTTGGTTTCCGGTCGCCAGCTGGGGCCTCCGATGGGAACAGCGGAAAAAACTTTATCTTCTATTTGATTTAATAACCGTTCTATACCGCTGCGGCCATTGTCTTCTTCAAGATAATATACACCGGTTGCCAGATTCATCGTTCCTTTATGCCCTAGTATCTGGTCTTCCATTCCGTTATATTTATTCGCAATTAAGGATTCATAAGTAATCTTTATCCCGTTTGAATAATGATACACTAAGTTGACGCTGTCGTATACCTCCCTGCCATCTTTCCAAAAAACGATGTCACCCATGCCGATAACCGACTCGGGGACCAATTCCGTTGCCCAATTGCTAACTTCCAGTTGATGAGATCCCAACTCGGTCATCAGACCGCCGGAGGATTCTTTGTATAAACGCCAGTTGATCTTTCGTTCCAATTCGGGTGAAGGTACAGGTCGTCTCCAGTCGTGATTGCGGAACCAGTGACATCGGGCGCCCACCACTTCTCCTATTACTCCGGAATGAATCATCCGGATACCCTGAATGTATTTTTCGTCAAACATACGCTGCATGCAGAAATACAACACCTTGTTGGTCTTTTGATATGCATTGTAGATTGCTTTGCATTCGTCCATGGTGAGCGCCATGGCTTTTTCGCAGAAAACGTGTTTTCCGGCGTCCAAGGAATCCAGCACCATTGGTGCATGCCAATTTAACGGCGTGGCAATGACAACGCCGTCTATTTCTTTCGACTCCAGCAGTTTTTTGTAATCCGTGTATGTTTTTGCAGAAGGACACAGTTCCGAGGCGGCTTTCAGATTAGGCGGGTAGTTATCGCACAAAGCCACAATCTCGGCGTGGGGAATGTTCAGCAAGTTGTGAATATGGTATTGTCCTCTCGATCCTGTGCCGATCAATCCTATGCGGGCTTTCTCGTTATTGATTTCCCGAGCTTTTTCTATTGTAAAGGATTGCAGCCAAGGCATGCTGCTCAAAATTGCAGTTCCTCCGGCTATGTATCCCAACTCTTTTATAAATTGGCGCAGACTTAAATCTACCTGTTTTTTATCATTTTCCGGCATGTGTTTTCTCCTATAAATTATATTCTTTCATCTTATCTGTATTGATATCGAATCGATTGATTATCGTCTTCTTTTTATCGGGAGGAGCAATCATCAGGGTTGTTGTCAACACTTCGGCCTCTATCGGATTGCGGGAAACGACACACGCCAGCTTTCGCTCGTCGTTATATTCTCCCGAAAAGGGATTAATGATGTGTTTCGTGTACGAAGATGTATTTCCTGAAGTGGATAAAGATTCGTCTCTCAGTTCTATTTCATCTATTATCTCACCTTCCACGAACGGATTTTTTATGCCTACTTTCCATGAGTTGCCGTAAGGATGATGTCCCAAGCCAAGGATGGAGCTGTTGCCGAAATCGACAAAACATTGATGAATGTCTGCTTCAATGAGAATATCCTTTATTTTCTTCAATGCGTATCCTTTGGCATAACCACCAAAATCGAGATGTATGTTTTTTTGGGAGAAATAAACCGAACGTTGGTCTTCATTGAGGATGATTTTTGAGAAATCTTTTAACGTGATGTCGAATAAGCCCAGTGTTGCTTGGTGATAATATCGGCAATCCATCAATATTGCCCACATTTCCTCGCTTACTTTTATCGGATGTTCGTATGCCCGGAGATTGATTTGCGCAACTTCACTTTCCCTGTCGAATCGATTCAACATCCTTTCCAGTTGCCTTAGCTCAGAAAGTATTTTTTCCCAAACCTCTGCGGTTTCACTTTTCCCTTTTCCGATGATCACGATATCGAACCGTGTTCCCATGATGTTTGCTAAAAAACCATGGAACATAGAGGACGAATCATAATAATCGGAAAAAACTGTTCCCATCAATTTTCCTCTTTGGCAATTTCAACAGCTTTTGTCGTAATATAATATTTTGCTAAGGTATTGGAAATTTCCCAATCGGGCATATTCCGATTTACTAAATATTCAAAAAACTGTTTGGCTACGTATTTAAAATGTTCTTCGTGCCCCTCTCTTTTTTCAAGTGGAATATTTATAAGTACGCTACCATCAGGTAAAGGTTGGGAAAGCGAAACAAAGGGGTAGGTGAGTCGGATTTTTTCAATTGTTTTTTGCAGGTTCTTCTCAAATTCTTTGTTGCTTACCTCATCGGTTTTTTGAATATATAATTGTTTGACATAATTTTGTTGTTTGTCTTGGCGGGTTTTTAAGACCGCTTTAGTGCCCTTAATTACGGAACCGAAGGTATCTCCTCCTCCTTCCGGAGCCTGAAAATCCCATTGTACTTTTATTGCAGTATTCATTCCTTTTACTTGATAATGGATGGTGCCGTTTGCGTAAACATGCAAGAGCGAGTCTTTTACATATTTTATAAGGAAATTCGGGAATTTTTCCAGACGGGTAGATTTTGTAAATTCGTCTAATGAAATTTTTGTAGGCCAATGTGTTGCGGAAAGAAGATTTATGTCGTGTTTATAATCGATGGCTTCTTCCGGAAAACATTTCCAATTCACCAAGTCGATTAAATGCGTAGTAACGTCGGCAATACCTTCGCCTTGTTGTTCTATGTCATAATACCATGCGGGTCGTATAGTGGGCACTCCGGATACTTCTTTATAAAAATGATGCACGCTTTCCATCGAGATAGCCGGATTATCGGGAGTTCCTTGTTGTAACTCTCCAAACAATTCTTTATTTTGAATCAGCTCTTTCTCTATGATATTCAGTATGTCATAGCGTTCGGTCATCATATCGTATAGATATACATCGTTTGAATCGGCTTTTTGATAGGTTTTCTCCAGTAATTCGAAACCCTGTCGGTTAATGGCCATTGGTTTATCCGATAAAACATTTAGTTTTGAGGCTATCGAGCGATAAATATACTCCGTTTTGTTTTTATTGTTCCCCGCCAATATAACAACGTTCCCTTTTTTATCCGAAATCATTTTCTCTAAATAATCCGCTTCATCATATACGTTTAAAACCCATGCAGTAGGAGAGTTTTTTCGGCTGTTGTAGGTTTTAATTGTTTGTAAAAACTGTTCCAGCTCCTCACCATGGGGGGCATATACAAACACGGTATCATTTACTTGTCGGATGGTATCTTTTAATAATAAACTTGCATGAAAATGACCGGGATCCAATACGATTAGTTTCACTTCCCCTTCTTTTCCTGAAAATTGTGAGTCAGATCGTACGTTTTTTTGCTTTGGATTAGGGGTACAAAGAATGCATAATATCGCGAATGCCGTTAATATCCCATATTTAGTTATCAATGCACGTTTCATTATTTTAATTTGCGGATGAGTTTTTCGGCTTCTTTTTCTCCTTTTCGATAAGTTTCTTCCATTGAAATTATTTTTCCTCCCTTGTCTTTGCTTTGATTGGAAGCTTCCATAAACGTGAAGATTTCAAGGGTTTCTTTTTCGCTGACGGGGGGAATTCGTGTTTTGAAAAATTTCAAAATTTCGTTCAAAAGAACTTCATAACCTTGGTACGGGCCTACCGGCACTGCATCTTTGGGAGTAAATGCTGTTCCTCCGTAAATTGATGGTCCTTGCTGTAATCCTCTGAATGTTCCTATTCTTCCATCATCCCATTTACCCACTACCACATCGACGCTATCGGCCGACATGCGGTTTACAGCAATGCAACCGGTACCCATCACTGTGAACAACATTTCAACGCCGTGAATGCCGTACCAACCAAAATCGGGATGAGAAGGTTCTTTTTGATGAGGCGAATAACAGTCGGCACCCAATACTTTTCCGAACTCTCCGTTTCTTATTTTTTGAGTTTGCGGAACAAATCGTAGTGCGGATGAAGAAAATATGGGGACATTGTATTGTTTTGCCAATTTGAAAATAGCGATTGCCTGGGCTAGGGTAGCTCCTACGGGTTTATCGATAAACATGATTTTGCCCGATTTAAAGACCTCGTAGGCTTGTTCCAAATGTAAATTTCCGTCATTAGTTTCCAGTAGAACACAATCTACTTTTTTTAGTAAATCGGCAATCGAGGGAACAATTTCAACGCCATATTCCTCTACTTGTTTGATGTAAGCAGGGATGCGTTCATAACTTGATTTGATGGTTTGAGATCCATAAGGATAAGCGGCAACAATGCGAAAATCGCTATATTTTTCTTCTTTATTCTCGCTGTTGAGGAGTTTTGTAAAAGCGGTTGAATGCGAAGTATCCAGACCAATGATGCCTAATTTTATTTGTTTTTGAGCAGGCAATAAAAATCCTATGCCCAAAAACAGCACTGTAAATAGGAGTGTCTTTGTTTTCATATCATGTCATTTTATTGAATTGAGTTGTAGTAATGATGCACTTTCTTTATCCAAATAAAGAATTGCTCCTTTTTTCCTTCGTAAAATAGTAGCCGGGCATTTTTCGGAAACAGGATCGTTTAACGTTTTGTAAACAGCTTCGGCCTTTAATTTGGAAGGAACGATGCAAAACATATAATCGGCTTTTAACAATCCGGGGATGGTAATGGTAAAAGCTTTTTTAGGTACCGAATCAATATCGGCAAAACATTGATCGTGTACTTGCTGTTGACGTGATTTTTCTTCTAGTTCTACTATTTTTACTATTTCGGGATCATTAAAATTGGCGACCGAAGGGTCATTAAAAGCGATATGACCGTTTTCTCCGATGCCGAGACACACAATGTCGATTGGATTTTTACGCAATAATTCTGCATACCTTTTACATTCATAGGAAAGATCTTTCGCTTGCCCGTTTAAATAGTAGACATTTTTAAAAGGCACTTTCCCGAACAACCTATCTTTTAGAAAATTACCAAAAGCTTGCGGTGCATTTTTATCTAATCCGATATACTCATCCATATGGAAAGCATTGATTTTATTCCAAGGGATGGAGTTATCTTCGCTTAGGTATTTTAAAAATTCATTTTGTGACGGAGCTGCGGCAAAAATCATGTTGATTTCCGGCTTTTGTTTTAAAAGCTCATTGATTTTTTTTGATACATCTTCTGCTGCTTTTTTTCCCATTTCTTCCCGTGTAGGAAAAATTTTTACGACCAACATATCTTTATTAAATGTTGTTTCGCCTGTTTTAGTTTCTGTAAATGACATTTCCTTCTAAAATTGTATGTGATACATTAATATTTTTATCAAAAATGGTAAGATCTGCATCTTTTCCTATTTCAAGAGATCCTTTCCTGTTGTTAATTTTTAAAATACGTGCCGGTGTTGTGGTCATCATTTTTACAGCATCTATCAAAGGCACTTCTGCCACGTTAATCATCGTTCTTACCAGGCGGTCAGCTGTAGCCACGCTTCCGGCAAATGCTGATCGGTCAGGGAGTTTTGCCACGCCGTCTTCAATAATTACTTTTTGGCCTTTTTCAAGACTTCCCAGGATAGATTCTCCGTCAGGCATCCCGGCCCCTCTCATCGAGTCGGTGCAAAGAGCTGTTTTGTCGGGACCTTTAAATTTATAAACGAATTGCAAGAGAGGTTTCGGTAAATGCACGCCATCTGCTATAATTTCTACTGTCATATCGTCGATCAAATAGGCCGCTTCCACTATCCCTGCATATCGAAAAGCATTGCGTCTTGTTACAGTTGACATGGCTGAATACAAATGGGTTATGTGTGTGAAACCGGCATGGAATGCCTCTACTACTTGTTCATAAATGGCATCGCTGTGAGCGATAGACGGCAAAATATTTTTTGATGTCAATACTCTTCCAAATTCCACTGCACCTTCCAGTTCGGGGGCAAGACTCCATCTGACAATATCGTCACATGTTTCGAGTATGCGATTATATTCTTCAGGATTGGGATTTCGCAGGTATTTTGGATCTTGTGCTCCTCGTTGGTTATAAGAAAAATAAGGGCCTTCGAGATGTAATCCGAGAAATGCGGCTCCTTTTTTATTTTTTTGTTTTGCGATTTTGTATACAGAAAAAGTTTTCATTAATTCTTCGAGAGAGCCGGCAAGTGTGGTGGGCAGCAAGGCGGTGGTGCCAAATTTTGCATGTGTTTCGGCCGCTCCCAAGTAAGCATCAACGGTACCATCCATAAAGTCGAATCCCCCTCCTCCATGAGTATGGATATCGATAAATCCGGGAGAAACATAGTTTCCTTTTGCATCGATTGTTTTCGTTTCGATGCTTCTTTGTTGGGGAAAAGTATCCGTTTTTTTAAGAATAGCGGTTATTTTTCCATCTTCGCAAATCACAGTACCTTCTTCCACCAGTTTATCGGGAAGGATTATTTTTCCGTTGGTAATAATTAGTTGTTTCATTTTTCAATAAGGGCAGTTTTTTCTTTCGGTTTTCTCCAATACTTGATTTTATGTCCATAAAAAGCAAACCAAACCAAATAAACAAAACACGGAATCAAGATCCAATATGCTGTTTTCAAGTTATAAGCGTCGGCAAGGCCCCCATAAATTAAAGGAAAAATTGCATTTCCGACTAAACCCATAACAAGCAATGAGGAGCCTGTTTTTGTAAATTTTCCGAGATTATGGATAGATAAAGGCCAAATACCTGCATAAATCAATGCGTTTGGAAATCCTAATGCCGCAAGAAACCAGATAGAGATATCGGCAGTATGTCCAAATAAAGTAACCGTTTGATTTGCAAAAATTACTCCTATAGATAAAATAAGGCCTAATAGTGTACAAAATTTTAATGCGGTTGTTTGGGAAATTATTTTAGGAATCAGAATGATCCCCACTATATAGCTGATAATAGTGCATATCATTATATAAGAAGGGAATACTTTCGCTTCAAGTATATTAATACCCATTGAACCGGCATAACTAATGATTGTATCGATACTTATTGCCTGACTCCCGATATGAAAGAGAATAGCTATGGCCCCTAATATTAAATAGGGGAAATCGAGCAGTGATTTTCTGGTTTGACCATTGGCGGTTTCGCCCTCAGTTATTTTTTCTTCCGGATTGATTTCCTCCGGATCGATTTCCGGCAAAACGGAGTACCGTATGGCTATACCCACTGCCAACAAGAAAATTCCCAGAATGATGTATGGCCAAATTACTCTTCTTATCAAGTCGTTCAAAATAATATTTTTCTCTATTTCAGAGAGTGTTCCGGCTTCTATTAATGCAAAGGTTTCTGTATCGGTTGCCTTAAAAACAGCAGCAGCAAAAACCAATGGCGCGATTACTCCGGCCAATTTGTTGAATATTCCCATGATACTCATGCGTTGAGCTGCGCTTTCCATGGGTCCGATAATGGTAACATAAGGGTTTGCAGCAGTTTGTAAAATGGCCGATCCTGTTCCTATACTATATAATCCGAGAAGAAATATTCCGTAGAGACGAGTCAAAGCTGCAGGCACAAAAATGAATGCTCCGAAAGCCATGAGTATGAAACCATAGAGTATCCCTTTTTTGAAACCGACTTTCTTTAGCAGTAACCCAGAAGGTATTGCCATGACAAAATAAGCGATGTAAAAGGCAAAAGTTACAAAATACGACTGAAAATGAGTCAATTCACAGGCAATTTTGAAATAAGGTATAAGAATGGAATTAACCCACGATACCAAGCCGAATATAAAAAACATAACGGCTAGAATGAACATCGAGATAAAAAAAGTTTTTCTATCTGTTAATGAGGCTGTTGATTGGTTAATATTCATCTTTTTACTTTTTAGATTAAAACAAAGTTAAATACTTGTATGAATCGAATGTACGTTAAAAGCGTAAAATTATATTCAAAAAACGTTGCTTATGTCTTTATCCCTAAATTTTTCGCGGTATGCCGAAGGGGTGTATCCTTTCATCTTTTTGAAAAGTCGGGAAATATTTTTGTAATCATTGAATCCTGATTCAAGGGCTATATCAAACAATGGACGATTTGTTGTTAACAATAAATTTGTAAAATAATCGATTCTGCAGTTTAATATAAACTGATAAATAGTTGTCCCCATTTCTTCCTTAAATTTAATCTCCATATTCCTTCGAGACAATGGTACGAGATGGGTGAGTTCATCAATGTTTATTTCGGAGGTGAAATGATCTTCGATATAATTTACGATTTTTTGGATGTATTCGTTTGTTATATTATATTTTTCGGTAGATTTACGCAATTCGAAACGCGTAGGGCGGACAATGATGTTAAATGGTTCTGTTCTTTTGTGGTGAATCAGTTGATCAATTAATCTTCCTGCTTCGTATCCTCCTCTTTCGGTATCCAATACGATGGATGAAATAGGAGGGTCGGATAAATTGCAGATCAATTCGTCATTATCGACTCCCAGCAATGCTATTTCGTCGGGAATAGCAATATTGTTGATTTTGCAGATTTCCGAGACCTGCAAAGCAAAGCTATCATCGCATGCAAATAGGGCGATGGGCTTTGGTAAAGAAAATAACCATTCGTCCAATTTGATGTGGCTGCTGTTCCATTGTTCTCCGTTTAAATTTTCACTTTCAAAATAATAATAGTTTCCTCCTATTTTTTCAATTTCTTTTCTAAATCCTTCCGCACGTTCTTGAGACCACACAACACCTTTGTTGCCATAGAAGGCAAAATTTCGATATCTTCTTTTGATGAAAAATTTTGCAGCCATCTCACCGGCTCCGATGTAGTCTCCCGTTAAATTTGAAAAATAATCGCTTCTGCTTCTATAATTCTGAAGTATGACAGGGATGTTTAGAGAGGTCAGAAGATTTGTATCGTCGTCATCATCGTCCCACCTGGCAATGATTGCATCGGCTTCCCATTCTTTTGCCCATTGGATTACACCTTTTGCTCCGTAGAGGGTTTTATAATAGGAAGGCAGTCGATAAAATATCCAAGGTCCATGATTTTTTGAATAGCGAATTAATCCTTTTAAGATACCTCGGGTAAATTCGCTCGAAAAATCGATAAGAAGCAATATTTTTACCATGGTTTTTGGACGATTCATGTGTATAGAGTAGTATTGTGGAAGAGTGGTGTTATTTGTTTATTGCAATTCAATGTCGAGGTTTATTGTTGGTGCAACATCGGCTTTTTTCTTGTCGGTTGTGGCGCGCATGCCTTTGCGGGTGGCAAGTCTTTTCCGGTAATAAATGAGGAGCTCTTTTATGGCAGCTGCCGGGGCGGTGTAAATACCGGTTTCGTCGGTTGCCGATTTCATTGCCAGTGCACACAGCAGCAGTTTCAGATCGTTGTTTGCTGCTGTGCGAATCGCACGGCAATCCACTTTTTCTGCCTGCGCTCTTTCTTCGTTTCGTTTCAAAAAGGTGGTATGGAATGACGTGTTCATTTCGCGCAACGCATCCATCAATGGCTGCAAAGACAATGCTGCTATTGCCTGTTGGATGGTTGTGTCTGCATCCACCTCGTGCAACAATTCGTTCACACGTCGGGTCTGTGCCATATAGCCATTGTGGATAAGGCGTTTACTGTGTTTATCTAGCCAAAATATCAAAACTTTGGCTGCTTCTTTTTGGGCCTTAATGGGAGAACGCAGCAGTGCCTTTACCTGACCACGCAGCGAGAGCAAAATTTGACGGCGCTGCCATGCCATGTCCTTCAAAACGGCTGTCAGCGGATGTTTTGACGACCGTGCTTTTATTTTTTCCAAGGATTGGAGGTGCGATTTTACTTTTGAAGCCAGTTCCGTCACATACGGGTCTTGCTGTCCGTCTTTATCTATTTTGTCCATTACGACACATATTTGCTCTACCAACATCGGGTATTCGTCGTTTCTCAAGAGCGATGTCCAGCTGCATCTGATAAAAACTTTATCCATCGAAAAGCAATTAAAAATGAAACAATAAAAAATTCCGTTTGAAACATCGTATTCAACCGTCTATATCGGCAAAACTATACGACGTTTCCCTACAAAGATAAGAAAATGAAATTGATGTTTTGTAATTCCGACAATTATGGCCTTTTGGGTTTCTTTCATAAATCGATTTTTATACGAAAAACTTCCCATTTTCGCTTTTTCGCACTTATTTTTATGATAATTTATATTAAGTGTAGTCAATTAAGTTTAATTCTCCCGAGAATTCCTTTTGCTTCTTGATTTCTAACATCTTGCACGGTTAAAAAATCTTTATTTTGATCGAAAACAACCTCATTTTTGAGGTCGGTTGGTCGATTTCATGGTTTCTGATTTTTTGATAGAGGCTGATCAAAATTTTTACTCAAATCTAGATAACATTCTTTAACCGATACAATTTATCACCCTTGATTTAAAAATCGTTTTTGGGGTTGATCAATTGATCATCCCGAATTTAAAAATCATTTTTGAGGCTGATCAATTGGCTTATCGGTTTCTGGTTTTCAGGAACCATGAAATTTTTTGAAACACTCACATCGGATTTTCAGAGGGGATGAAAACAGATTGAATTTGTGTTTCCCGGTTTTCGGAAAAGATGAAAGGATTGAATTTCCATCCTCTGATTTTCAGAAAGGAAGAAATAGAATGCATTTGCAGCTTCTTGTTTTCAGAAATGCAGAAGTAGAATAAATTTGCGGTTTCGGATTTTCCGATCTCGTGAAAAATATTGATTCGCTGACGCCGTGAATCCCGATGTCGGAAAAATGAGGCATTCATTCCTGCCGTGAATTCCGACGTTGGAAGAACGAACAATTCGCTCCTGCCGTGAATCCCGTCTCCCAAGAAAAGAAGATTTTGCTTTTCCACATTATTGGAGAAATTAAACTATCTTTGTTTTTAAAAGATTATCGTAAAGAAGAAATTGTTTTGAATACAGATGATTTTATAGAAGTTGATTTTTGCAGACCTTCCGCGTTTTTTATCATAATGATGAGATAACGGTGCAAAATGGCAAGAATTCATTTGTTTTCCGCAAATATTGAATACCTTTATGCGGTAAATAACCTTATTACAAATGAATTCATTTATGGACAGACGAAAATTTATTCAAACAGGGAGCCTCGCTTTGCTGGG
>Ga0116169_1001356_pt1 | contig 20698 bp, 17 predicted proteins | sample AD_UKC130_MetaG_FD_89796 | JGI IMG/M metagenome (GOLD analysis project Ga0116169, IMG submission 89796) | Active sludge microbial communities of municipal wastewater-treating anaerobic digesters from Canada - AD_UKC130_MetaG | ecosystem: Engineered > Bioreactor > Anaerobic > Digestate | place...
ATCCCCTTGAGATATTCATAAAAGGTAAAATGACAGACGTCATAAAGGCAATGAAGACATCCTCAGGAAAAATTCTTGCAAGCCTCAGAGAGATACCAATAGTGAGCCTAAAGGAAGCTGTGAACCTGACAGAAAAGATGGTGGCAAAAGGTTTTAATGGGACTATTGTCTTTGGCAAACCAAATCAACCCCTATTGGATGTTCCAGTAGGGGTTGATAAGGTTGGCATGATTATAGTAGGTGGATTGAACCCCATAGCTGCTGTTGAAGAGTCAGGTATCTTTACAGACAACATGGCCATGTCAACTCTTTTTGAATATTCAAGACTTCAAAGTTTTAATGAGGCCCTCAGTGCCTTTCTTTTCCGGTAATCTTTCAAATGTCCCAAAACATATGACCTTTTGGGATATTATATCTGCTACTAATTTTAAATCTATCTGAGATGTATCATAAACCTTTAAAACATCTTCATATTTATAGCCTTCTTCTAAAATATCCTTTAAAATGTTATCAAAGCTCTCAAGGAGGTTTATATTTAAGATGCAAGAAGGATTATCAGGGAAAAGGGCAAGGTAGAATATATCTGTCTCTACTAAATCCTGAAAAAAATGGGTTCCATATGATAATTCAGGCAAGAGATTTCCATCAAGATAGGCAATCTCGCCTAAGGCGGAAAAATTATTTATTTCAGAGAATCTAACAGGAACTCCGAGGGATGGTGTTGTGGTCCCCCACCTGCCTGGACCAAGGAGTAAAACAGATTCCTCATCTCTGTTCTTTATATTTTTGTTCAGCCTACCAATAAGACGGGCAATAGTGTATTTGTCTAAAAGGGATAACACACTATATTTAAATGGATTTACATAGATGATTTTTTTGATTGATTTTGAAATATTACCACCCATAAAGTGTCCTTCTGACTTAAATAAAATCATGTCATCAGGAATCCGTTCTGGCATAAAAAAACGCCTTTCTATGCCTTTAGTTTGGAGAGGTCTACACTGAAGGAGGTTTATCTTATAATCATTGTATCTGGTAAAGTTGACTGTAAATTCTATCTCTACAGGATAATTGTATATTTCTTCTAACTTTTTCATCATCCTGTGCATAACACCTATAAAAGAAGTCTTTGTTAAGAGATTATCAAATGTAAGTATCCATATTTTTTTGTCTTTTTTTCCTAATGCCCTCAGTTTCTCTGTGGACTCATGATCATAGGTAGCTAAAAGATCAAGTCTAATGTTTAAACCTTTTTCTATTATTTCTAAGAAAGAGGTTGTCTCGAATTTATTTTCATTTATATTAAGCAAATCCACGTAATGCTGGGAATATTTCCTTCTATCATCCATATCAGCGTTTGGATTAGATGAAGGATTATCAATGGCAACTATCCTTGGATAGTCGTTTTCAACCCTGTTGACTGCCCTTGTTCCAAGACCTAAAACAAGCCTTAACATACCTGATTTTGGATCCAGTCCTTGCTTCCAAACAAAGGTATTATAGGATATACCCACACCGGCAATATCAGGGAAAAAATAATATTTTCTGTATGTCCCTGACACCCTCTGAACAAGTAATGCCATCTGTTCATCGAGTTCATCGAGCCCTCTCTGTAAACGATATGTCAGGGCATCTTCATTCATGGTGCTTGCATATACATGTCTTATAGATTCTTCAAAATTTTTATATCTGTAATCTGGCGGTCCCTGGTTTACAGAAAAGATGCTTTCGTATTTACCAGCAAAGGCGTTTCCAAAGGCATCTTCAAGAAGACTGCTTGATCGGATTATGATGGGTGACTGCCCAAAATATTCTATAATCTGCTGAAATTGCTCTTTTATTTCTTCAGGAAATACCCCTTTAAGTATTCCATCTTTTAACCTCTCTGCAGCTTTAAAATAACCCTGCTTTGTTTTTTGTTCCATTCTTAATTTCCAAAGACCATTTTGAACTATATATGTATAGAAAATATCTGAACCAATATAATAAGAATCATGATGCTCAAGATACTGATTCCAATTAAGCCATCTGTCTTTTTCAAGTATTTTTCTTGCCAGGAGCATCCCTACTGTCTTACCACCTATAAAGCCTGTTCCTATAAGTCTTGATTTTATATTTAAGAGGTCTTCAAGGGTGAAGGTCCTTCTTGCCAGCTCAAACATCTTGCCATCTCTTGCTATCATGATCCTGCATAGTTCATCAATCATCTCCCTATGTTCATCTTGATTACGTGTGCCTTTTAGCATATCCTCTGCCTTTAAAAAAAGCCTGTCCCAATAGTCTAAGTGTCTTTTTGCACTCTTTGCCTCTCTTTCTGAAATATCTGAAAACAATTGGGTTGCGTCTATGCTATTTATAACTGGAATAAAATCATTATCTTCTTCAAGGTGAGGAAGAAACATGGTAGGAGAATACCTGTTCCAAACTTTTAATGGATGTATATAATAATTTCCCTCATGATTATATACCTCAATTAAAAGCTGGGTCGTCTCTCTTATTCGGGCAATGGTCTTAAAAGAATGATGTCCCCTTAGAATTGAAAAATATGCTATTGTATTCATTTCAAATAAATAAGGGCACATAATAACGAAAAAATTACCTATCATCAAATCATTGGCCCATGCTGAAAGAAGAGAAGAAAGACAGTCGAAAATATAGAATACATCCTTGCCTTCTTGCGAGACAATGTTATATGCCTGCGTTGTAAAAGCCTCAAAACCACTGTTCGCATCTAACTGATAAATTTTAATTTTATCACTTTGATTCAAGATAGGTTTATGTTCGGCAAACCTCAAATACACAACCCTTTTTCCTTCTTCAATCCTTTTTTGGACAAAAGGTATAACATAATGGCTATAGTCATCTATATTTTCCACCTGCCAAACAACATTATCACCTATTCTTAACTTATTTAGGACAGCATCAAGACCCTTTATACCAGTGCTTATAGACTCAAAGGTAGTCATTTTAAATATTCCTTTAAATTAAAAATATCAACTGCGAGACCTTTTTAAAAGACCCTCTTTTAGAATCATAAAAACTCATTTAATCTCTCTTTCGTTTCTTCATTATGAAAAAACCTGCTAAAATCAATAAGACCTGCCATTGCCTTTGAATATGCCCTCATACCATTTCCTTCAAGAATAGAAAAGAGTTAAGGCCTCCTATTATTTTGGTATCTATTAAATTCATCTTTTGGTAAACCATCTCTGATTAAATGGAAGCGCATGTTTTCTAAAGTTCTTGTCCTTTTCTATTTATCTCCAGTCTATTTTAACATCCCCTCTGCCTGAAAACTATAATAACCTTTCTTGCTTATAATTACATGGTCAAGAACCTCAATCCCCACTATTTTACCAACCTCCACAAGTCTTCTGGTTATTTCAATATCCTGCCTGCTTGGTGTTAGGTCACCTGAGGGATGATTATGAACAAATATTATCCCTGCTGCCCTGTCGCTTATGGCATCTGCAAACACCTCTCTCGGATGGACAATACTGTGATTTAATGTCCCAATGAATACTGTCCTTTTCTGTATCAGATTGGATGCGCCATCTAATGTCAAGCTCAAAAAATATTCCTGCTTTTTGTCTCTCAACTCTTCGGTTAGTCGCATAACATCGTTTACATTCTTGACCTTTATTCCATCCTTTATTAGAAACCTCTTTGAAAACTCAATAGCTGCCACTATCTGACACGCCTTTGCCAGACCTATACCGTCTATATTTTTTAAACCTTCTAAACTTAGATTATTAAAATCATTTTCTACCAGTTTTAAAATTTCCTTTGCAACTTCGAATACGTCTTTACCTTTTATACCACTACCAAGTAATACTGCTAAAAGCTCAAGGTTAGAAAGGGCATTGACCCCTTTTTGTTCCATCTTTTCACGGGGTCTATCAAATTCAGGTATAGATTTTATCTTTTTCATTTTGTTTTCTTTCGATTAAATTAAAATATTTTTCTCTGTGCCTTCTTTTCCACTATCATAAGGTCAACTTGCATGGCCTTGTGCTTGTAGAAGCAACAGTTGAGGTTGATGTTATAGCCCATATTAACAATAGCCGGTGTGGTCAAGTAGCTCACATATAAACTGTTATAAATTGGCAATCACTTGAATTTAATTATACATTTTAAAGGACTTTTGTCCAATATATTTTAGCCAGCCAGGACTCTTTAAAGGTATCCAAAAATAGCTAACCAGTTCTTGAAATAGATTATACCTGAAAAGGTTCATGGCAGACACCATTTACGCAGAAGATAATCTTTTCTCCTCCATCCTCATATCTTATGGTTTTATATGGATAAAAGAAAGAAAGCGCCTTTTTTTTCAAATTATCTGGAGCTAAATTCTGGATAGTAATTTCATACATATTAAAATATGCATTCAAACCAGTAAAGAAATATCCGGCGTGAATTCCCATAGAATTTGCCCGGGCTACAAATGTCTTGATTATATCTTCTAAATAACCATTATACGATGTATCCTTTAATATTTTAGATAATTTTAAAAGAATAATGATAGCCAAGGAGTTTGCTGAAGGATGTGGTGAATCGTCTATGCCCTTTATCCTTATACCCATAATATCCTCTTCTGAATCAAAAAAGCCACCCCCATCTTTATCCCAGAGCCTGTTAATACATTCCTTCATTATATCTTCAGCTTTGATGATATACCTTTTATTTCCAGTTACCTCATAGGCAGATATAAGGGCGTCAATAAAATTTACATAATCATCGAGCATTGCCTTAATATTATGTGAATGAAATAAAACACCCTTTTCTCCATAGTCATTTAATATCCTTTCAATGGCTTTTAAAGCACATTCTTTTAAATCCTCCAATTTAAATATCTGATACACTTTTAAAAATATGGATGCGGCCATGCCATTAAGGGATGTATATATAGTTATATCAACATAGGGTTTTTGTCTCTTGTTTCTTTCAGAAATAAGCTTTTTCTTACCCCTTTCTATCAATTCCTCCATTCTCCCAGCTGTCATACCAATTTTTCTTGCAGTCTCATCTACTGACTCTTTTATAAAAAGCACCATCTTTTCTGGATTGTGATGTAGTGACCCCTCATCATGGAGAAAATATGCGCCAAGCACCTCTAACTCTTCTTTCTCGAGGGCATTACTAAATTCCTCCTTACTCCATGTAAAATAACCACCTTCATCATCTACATCTACATCAGCACCCTGGTTTGCATAAAACCCACCATTTTCGTCGTGCAGTTCGTCTCTAATAAAGTTTATGATACCAAAACTTATTTGCTTAAAAAATTCATCGTGAAAGATACTATAGGCATCTGCATAGTTTTTTAAAAGCCAAATGTTGTCGTCAAGCATCTTTTCAAAGTGCGGAATAATCCAGTTTGGGTCAGTGGAATATCTATGGAAACCGCCGGCAAGCTGGTCATAAATGCCACCCATTGCCATTTTATAAAGGGTATTTTTTAGAAAATGACCGAGTTTTTCATCCTTTTCCAAGTAGTATCTACCTAAAAGAAAATCTATTGCACCGGACATGGGGAATTTAGGTGCATGACCAAAGCCACCTTTTTCAAAATCGGCATCATCCATAATCATCTTAAATGCCATATCTAATAAATCTGGATTTATATCCATATCACTTTTTACAGTCACTGAATTCTGTCTGAGGACCTCTGCTATTTCCCTGCTTGCTTTTATAATTTCACCCTTTTTAACCTTATACAGTTCGGCTATTGCATTAAGAAGGGTTTTAAAACCGGGCCTGCCAAAGCCTTCTTTTACAGGAAAATATGTCCCTCCAAAAAAGGGCGTTTTATCATGGGTCAAAAATACACTGAGCGGCCAGCCTCCTCCGCCACCCATGGCCGCCACTGCCATCTGATAGCACCTGTCAATATCAGGCCTTTCATCTCTGTCTATTTTTATGCATATGAAATTATTGTTTAAAATCTCGGCAATCTCCAAATCTTCAAAGGATTCCTTTGCCATAACATGACACCAATGGCACCATTCGGCGCCTGAACTTAAAAAGATAGGTTTGTTTTCTAACCTTGCCCTTTCAAATGCCTCTTCACACCAGGGATACCAGTTGATCTTCTGGTGTGCTGCACCTCTAAGATACGGTGATTTTTCATTTATTAGTCTATTCATAAGAAACCTCTCAAAAAATTAATAAATAAAGGTTTAATCTCAAAGCTGCTATATTGTTTATGTCCCATATTGTGAAACCCATTACACTGTTTTTAATAAAAATGCTTTTTTTGAAACCTACCTTGATAAAACAAGAAAAGTTTATTTTCAATACTATTTTATGCTACTGGATATCTAACTTTGCACCATAGGCAAGTTCTTCTAATGCCCTTTTATCTATGAGTTTTATCCTCTTTCCATTAACATCTATGAGGTTTTTTACTACCATCTTAGCCAGGATGCGAGATATAGTCTCAGGGATAGTCCCAAGCAAACTTGCGAGCTGTTTCTTATTGATATTTAATTCTATATTATCAGTCTTTTCTCTTTCGCTTATTAAAAGCATATAAGCAGCAAGCCTCTGGGGCACCTCTTTTAGAGAAAGGCCTTCTACGAGATCAGTAAACTGTCTTAATCTTTGAGACAAAAGGGCAAGCATATTCAGGGCAATGGATGGGTCGTTCTTCATCAGTTGAATAATTGATTCCCTTGGGAAGAAAAGGGCAATAGTGTCTTCTATTGCCTCTGCGTTGGCGGGGAATCTTTTGCCTGCAAATGCTGGCACTTCACCAAAAGGCTCCTGAGCTTCTATTATATGGAGGATTTGCTCCTTTCCATCCCGTGATACTTTAAATATCTTAACCCTCCCTGATAAGAGGACATAAAAACCGTCTGCTTCATCGCCTTCTGAAAATATAATTTTACCTTTTAAAAATGAGTATCTCATTGCAATCTTTGACAATTCTTCTATCTGCCTGTCAAAAAGCCCCTTAAAAAGGGGTATGTATTTTAAAGAGTTTTTAATATCCAATGGTAACTCCTAAATTATATTTTATAGCACTTTACCTTATTTTGATAAATCAAAAATAATTTATTTCTTTTGACTTAAGTCAATGTGTGTGACCAAGAACAATAATATATTATGCCGTAAGAAATAAAAACTTATAAGGAGGCAATTATGTTTTGCTATCAGTGTGAACAAACGGCAAAAGGCGAAGGGTGTACAAAGGTCGGCGTATGCGGCAAGCAACCTGATGTAGCAGCGCTTCAAGATCTTCTCATTTATACCTTATCTGAATTATCCCTCTATGCAGTGGAAGGTAGAAAAGTAGGTATTATAGACAGGGATATTAATGTATTTACAATAGAGGCTTTGTTCGCCACACTTACAAATGTTAATTTTGATCCTGAGAGATTTGTTATTTTGATAAACAAATCTGTAGCCTTGAGGGATTCTTTAAAGGCAAAGGTAAAGGCAGCAGGGGTAGATACTGAAGATATAGAAAAGATTGCAAATTTTATTCCCGATGCAACCATGGAAGTTCTTGTAAGGCAGGGTGAATCAAAGATGTTAACCCCTGAAAGAGACGGAAAGGCCGATATCCGTTCACTACAGCATACACTTCTCTTTGGCATAAAAGGTGTTGCAGCATATGCATATCATGCACAGATATTAGGAAAAGAAGATGATACAATCTATGCATTTATCCATGAGGCATTAGCAGCTATTTTAAAAGACGAACTCAATCTCAATGAGTGGCTATCTATGGTTCTTAAGTGCGGTGAGATAAATCTAAAGACAATGGAACTATTGGATGCTGCTCACACAGAGACATACGGCCATCCTGTACCCACTAAAGTCCCCCTCGGGGCAAAAAAGGGCAAGGCCATCCTCGTATCAGGTCATGACTTAAAAGACCTTGAAGAGCTATTAAAACAAACCGAGGAAAAGGGTATCTATATATACACACACGGTGAGATGCTTCCAGCCCATGGCTACCCGGGACTTAAAAAATATCCACACCTTTACGGTCATTACGGCACGGCCTGGCAGAACCAACACAGAGAATTTGCAGCATTTCCAGGCTCTATACTTATGACAACAAACTGTATACAGAAACCCCTTGAATCCTATATGGACAACATCTTTACATATGGCACTGTAGGCTGGCCAGGTATTACACATATATCAGGCAGAGACTTTACACCAGTAATAGAGAAGGCACTTGATCTTTCTGGATTTAAAGAGGATATACAAGGAAAATCGGTCATGGTAGGGTTTGCAAGGAATACAGTCCTCAGTGTGGCAGATAAAATAATAGAGGCAGTAAAAAACAAAAACATCCGTCACTTTTTCCTTGTAGCAGGTTGTGACGGTGCAAAACCGGGCAGGAACTATTATACCGAATTCGTGGAAAAGGTTCCAGAAGACACGATTGTCCTTACCCTCGCCTGTGGTAAATTCCGTTTCTTTGACAAAGATTTAGGTGATATAGGTGGGATTCCGAGACTAATTGATATAGGTCAGTGCAATGATGCCTACTCGGCAATTCAAATTGCCGTTGCCCTTGCTAAGGCCTTTGGGGTAAGCGTGAATGACCTGCCCTTATCCCTTATCCTCTCGTGGTTTGAACAGAAGGCAGTGGCAATACTTTTAACCCTTCTGTATCTGGGTATTAAAAATATAAGACTCGGGCCATCACTACCTGCATTTATAACACCAAACATACTCGATGTTTTGGTAAAGAATTTTAATATTAAACCTATTACAACACCAGATGAGGACTTAAAGGCAATACTTGGTTAACGAATTTTAGGAGATTTAAAGCATACAGGAAAGACATATGAAGATAAAAAGACAAATCATAGAGATAGACGAAAAAAGATGCACAGGTTGTGGCAATTGTGTAACTGCATGTGCAGAAGGGGCTATAGCAATCATAAACGGCAAGGCAAAGGTAATAAAAGAGAGCTTATGCGATGGACTTGGGGCATGCATAGGTAATTGTCCTGAGCATGCCCTAAGGATAATTGAGCGAGAGGCATATGAGTTTGACCCAGATGCAATAGAAAGAGGGCATCAAAAGCAAGGGCCAATAAAAACTTTACCAGGAAAAGATGTTTTGCCCTGTGGTTGCCCATCCACACATATCCAGATATTTGGTGAAAAATCGCATTCTTTTCTAACACACTGGCCTGTCCAAATAAGACTTGTTTCTCACGTAGCGCCTTTTCTCAAGGACGCCAATATGCTTATTGCCGCAGACTGCACCCCTGTTGCATATCCTGATTTTCACAGAGATTTTTTAAATGGCAAGGTGTGTCTTATAGGGTGTCCCAAGTTTGATGACACTGAACTATATAGAAAAAAATTTGCAGAAATATTTAAGACCTTTGATATAAAAAGCGTCACAATTTTAATAATGGAGGTGCCATGCTGTTCAAAACTCCCTGTAATCATAAAAGAGGGGATGAATTTAGCGGATAAAAAGATACCTTTAGAGATCATCAAGGTTATGGTAAGGGGTGGTATTGAAACTATTGAAAAAGAGTAGCAATAAGGGTGATTAAAACTCTTTATATACCCCATCCACCAGAGACAGTAATGGTTGTCCCCGTTATGTAAGAGGCGTCATCTGATGCAAGAAATGCCGCCACCTTTGCTACTTCTTCAGGTTCGCCAATCCTTCTTAATAACGTTTGATGGATAATAGGATCTTTATGTCTATCAGGCATTTGAATGATAGGTGGTGTTTTTATCAAACCAGGCACAATTGCATTTACAGTAACCCCGTCCTGACCAGCCTCCCTTGCAAGGGTTTTTGTAAGTCCAATGACTGCTGCCTTTGCCGTTGAATAGGCAACCTCTCCTTTGGCACCTGATGTCCCGTAAACAGAGCTTATGTTTATAATTCTTCCCCATTTGTTTAATCTCATATCATGAAGCAGCCATTTACTTAATAAAAAAGGCACCACCACATGAATACCCATAACCTCGTTGAATTGCTTCTTCTCTATCTTCTGAGTTGTACCAGGTCTATCAAAACCGGCATTATTTACGAGTATATCAATAACCGTCTCCTTTTTTATCTCTTTAATGAGTTTTTTGAGGGCTAAAGTATGTGTTAAATCTATGATTCTTGCAATAACTGGAGTTCCCTGTTCTGCAATGCTGTTTGCAACACGAGGAAGTGTTTCTTTGTTTTTATCGAGAAGAACAAGCATTGCACCCCTTTCTGCAAAAACCCTTGCACATGCCTCACCTATGCCCTGACCTGCCCCTGTAATCAATGCTACCCTTCCGCTTAAATTCATATACCCTCCAGATTTAAAAATTGTTATTGTATAAAAAAAGATGTTCTGAAATGTCAATAATAATCTGCTTAAAAAAATTGTTACATAATAAATTGCTTGATAAATTACAGGCTTACCTCAGGTAAAAAGTTTATATCCAGATGAAAGACTTTAAGGTGATTTAAAACTTGAATAAGGGTTTTTTATTTTCTACAATAAAAATGTGCCGCATATAGTAATAGATGGATATAATTATATAAACAGGATAAAACCTGGTGATGTGCAAAATAATGCCAACCTTGAAATGCTAAGAAATTATCTCCTTGAAAGACTTTTCAATTATAAAAGACAGAAACCAAATAAAATAACTGTCATTTTTGATGCCTATAAAAGTCCTTCCCTTACAAGACAAAGGGAAAACTACAAAGGCATAGATGTGATATACACAAAAGAAAATGAAACAGCAGATGAGTTAATAATTGAGTGGATAAGGAGAAAGCCATCAGGTATGGTTGTTGTAACTTCTGACAGGGCAATCATCGATGAAGCAAAAAGATATGGCATTGCCTTTATAACACCTACAAAAATGGAAGATCTCATTGGGGGATATAAAAATGAGGATGAAGAAGATAGGACATCAAAAACCATAAAAAAGGGGAATCCCAAAAAACTGCCAAAGAAACTAAGAAAGGTTACAAGGGATATATCTAAAATAAAGATATAAAAACAATGAGTTATAAAAAGACTTTTTAAGAAAGTCTTTCCGCCATCTTGTATGCCTCTATAAGCCCTGAGGGATCTGCCAAACCCTTTCCTGCTATATCAAAACCTGTGCCATGGCCTGGGGATGTCCTCACAAAGGGCAATCCCAGTGTTATATTAACTGTTCTTTTAAAATCTACTGTTTTTACAGGAATTAAACCCTGGTCATGATACATGGCCACAAACGCATCACAGTCCACCTTATGAAATAAGGTATCAGCAGGGAAAGGGCCTTCTACATTTATGTTGTTCTTTCTTGCCTCATCAATTGCCTTTATTATCTCCTCTTCCTCATTCCCCATAATACCTTGTTCACCGGCATGGGGATTTAAACCGCAAACCTTTATCCTGGGTTTTTTTATACGAAATCGGTTTTTTAATGCCTCACTTGTAATCTCAATACATGAAAATACATTCTCTTTTGTAATCAAGGATGGCACATCTTTTATTGGTATATGGATGGTTACAAGGCTCACTTTCATACGCCTATTTGCCATCATCATAACGTATTTTTTTACACCAGAAAAATCTGCAAGTATCTCAGTATGACCGGGAAAATCTATTCCTGCCTTTTTTATAGACGCCTTATTTATAGGACATGTAACAATGGCGGATGCATCGCCTTTCTTTATGACCTGCAGACCCTCCATTATATATTCATAGGATGCCCTACCATAATGGGCAAGGGATACCCCGTATTCAATATCCTTTATCAAAGCCTTATCTATAAACTCTATATCACCTTCCCTACCCTCTTTGAACCTTTTAAAGGCAATCCTATCTTTTATCTTCAATCTATATTGAATGTCCTTTATAACAGAGATGTCTCCAATTATTACTGGTATGCTACCTTTCCCTAAAGAACCAATAGATTTACAGATAATCTCCCCGCCAATGCCTGCAGGGTCCCCCATTGTAATGACAATCCTTTTCAGATCTTAACCTCTATATATGATGACCTTCTCAACTTCTGGATATACTCTTTGTATCTCTTTTCCGATTCTGTCATAATGATCTTATCGCGAATCTTTGTTTTTACTTGCTCGTAAGGAACAACATCACCCTTTTTTTCTTCTATAAGCTTCAAAATGTGAAAACCAAAATTGGTCCTTACAACATGGGTATATGCCCCTGGCATTATGAGGCTTATAGCGTCAATCAATTCAGGTAAAAGGTCTTCCTTTTTCACATAACCTAAATCACCGCCTTGAGAAGATGTGGGGTCATCAGAGTATTCCCTTGCCAAGTCTTCGAAGGGTTTACCCTCCTGCAAAAGGTTATATACATTTAATGCTATTTTATTTGCATCTTTTCTTTGATTTGATATAAAGATGTGTTTCAGTTTATATTCGCTTTCCCTGAATTCATTAAGATGGGCATTATAATAATCCTTAAGCATATCTTCTGTAACGAGTATTTCCGATGATATTGCCCTTCCAATAACCTGGTTTTTTAACTGGTTAATCTTTATACCGTTTAAAAAATCTTCATAGCTTATGTTTTCCTTTTTAAGCTGTTCTTTAAGCTGGGCATCTGTGATAAGGTGTTGTTTTTTTATACCCTCTACTATTAACTCCACATCTTTATCTGTTACTTCTATTTTTAATTTCTTTGCCTGTTGCCTTATAAGCAAATCATCTATAAAAAAGTCTATCTTTTCTTTAAATTGGATGTTTCTAAAATATTCGTTTATGGATAAATACTTCCCCTTTTTTTCAACCTTAATGTATTTTTCAAGGTCTTTCAATGTTATGATGTCGTCGTTTACAATTGCCACTATCCTATCCACTATCTCGCAAAAGGAGACACAAGGAAATAACAAAAAATACGATATAAGAAAAATCTTAAATAATCTTTTCATTTTTTTGTTTCAGTCTGAGGTGTTTTCTCCTTCTTTTCTATCCCTTCACCCTTTTCCTGTTTATCCGGCGTCTTCTGTGCTTCTTCTTTTAGCAAATCTTCATTTATTGTAATCTTTGCAGTGCTCTTTAGATTTGTAATGTATTTTTCCAGGGCCTGGGTCTGCTTTTCCTGGGCGATCTTCTGTTTTATAAAATCTTTTACTTCTTCAAAAGGAACATAGGATGGTGGTCTTATACCTTCGAGTTTTATTATGTGATAACCAAATTTTGTCTTAACAATATCGCTTACCTGTCCCACCTTTTTTAATTTAAATGCCGCTGCCTCATATTCGGGAAGTAATGTGCCCTTTGGATGATATCCTATCTCTCCACCGTTGGTCTTTGCGCTTGGGTCAATGGAATACCTCCTTGCAAGTTCAGCAAAATCTTCACCCTTTAATATCTTCTCTTTAATCTGCCTTGCTTCATCTTCGGTATTTAAAAGTATATGCCGTGTATTTATTTCCCTGTCTCTCTTGAATGTCTCTTTATTCTTCTCATAATATTGCTTCAAATCTGCTTCTGAAATCTGGGCATCTACATTTATCTTTTTCTTTAAAAGGGATTCAATGATAAGCTGTTCCTTTATCTCTTTGAGTCTTTCCTGGAATTCAGAATCCTTTTCTATATTTTCTTTACTGGCCTCTCTTAAAAGCAGTTTTTTCATTATAATCTTTTCTAAATAATTTTTCTTGCCACTCTGTGTAGCTACCATCATCTTCATATTAATGGGTATCTTATCCAGTTCTTTATTGAATTCGTTGATTGTAATCTTTTCATCATCGATTGTGGCAAGAACCTTACTGTTATCTGTTTTTCCACAGGCAAATAAAACAAAAGAAATTAACATAAAAATAACAATATTCTTCATCTCTGCTCCTTGTCTTTTATTAAATTCTTTTATATCACATGGTAACGACTTCCAGCAATAAATTTTTGATTTCTTTCATTATTTCTTTGCCTCTCACATTAGTTTTGATTACCAGTCTGTTATCGGGCATAACTTTTATAAAATCTTTCTTATCTCTTTTATCTTTAATGAGATTCAATAATCTTTTTGTATCAATGGGTGTTTTATCTGTGCCGTAAATTATAGCAAAACCGTTCGAATGTTCCACCTTTTTTATCTTTAAGCTCGATAAAAACAGTTTAAATCTTATTACCTCAAAGAGGTTTTTTACAGTTTCAGGCACCTCACCGTATCTGTCTCTTATCTCCTCTGATAGGTCTAATAGCTCATCTTCTTCTGATACCTTGGATAATCTCTTGTATATAAGCAATTTTTGTGATGGGTCGTCTATGTAATGGTCAGGGATATATGCCTCCACAGGGATGTTTATTTGTGTTAAAATTTCTTCTTCTTTAATCTCTTCACTTCTTTTGAGTTCATTTACTGCCTCTTCGAGCATTTTGCAGTAAAGCTCAAACCCTATAAGGTTAATATTTCCCGATTGCTCCTGACCTAAAAGATTTCCTGCACCCCTTATCTCAAGGTCGTAGTTTGCAATCTGGAATCCAGAACCGAGGGCCGTCATTTCCTCCATGATCTTTAATCTCAATGCAGCATCCTTTGTCAGTGTAATATCCTTAGGGACAAGCAAATAAGCATATGCCTGCCTTACACCCCTTCCCACCCTGCCCCTTAACTGATAAAGGTCTGCAAGACCCAATCTATGGGCATTGTTTATAAAAATCGTATTTGCATTTGTTATATCAAGGCCTGATTCTATTATATTTGTGGACAGCAGAAGGTCATATTTTTTGTCTATAAAATCGAGCATAATTTTCTCAAGCTGTCTGCCCGGCATCTTTCCATGGGCAACGGCAATCTTTACATTCGGTATTAATCTACGAAGGTAATCGTAAACAACCCCGATGTTGTGAATAAAGTTATGCATGAAAAATACCTGGCCTCCCCTTTCGAGTTCGTTCATAATGCCCTTTTTTATATGTTCATCTTTAAATCTTACCACATAGGTCTTTATAGCAAGCCTGTCAAGGGGGGGTGTATCTATGATGCTCAAGTCTCTCAATCCTGTTGTAGCCATATATAAGGTCCTTGGGATGGGTGTTGCACTGAGCGTCAAAACATCGATATTTTTTTTAAGCATCTTTAGCTTTTCTTTGTGTTTTACACCGAATCTGTGCTCTTCATCTATTACGAGTAGACCGAGGTCTTTAAATGCCACATCATCCTGTAAAAGCCTATGTGTTCCTATGATTATATCTATTTTTCCCTTTTTAAGGCTCTCTAAGATTTCCTTCTGCTGGATTGTTGTTCTAAACCTACTCAACATCTCTATAGTTATTGGATAATCCCTAAATCTATCCATAAATGTTTTGTAGTGTTGCTGTGCAAGTACAGTGGTAGGCACAAGGACTGCTACCTGTTTATTGTCCATAACGACCTTGAAGGAAGCCCTCAATGCCACCTCTGTCTTTCCAAAACCTACATCACCGCAAACAATCCTGTCCATGGGTTTTGAGTTTTTCAAATCTTCCAGCACCTCTTCTATTGCCCTTGCCTGACCCTCTGTCTCCTCATATTCAAATCTTGATGCCATCTCTCTATACAGTTCATCTTCAGGAGAATAGGCATATCCCTCTGCAAGTTCTCTTTCAGCATATACCTGGATTAATTCTTTTGCTATATCCTCTACATGTTTCTTTACCCTTGCCTTAGTTGTTTTCCAGTAATTTGCTCCCAGTTTATCTATTTTTGGTTTATGTTTTTCACCCCCTATATATTTCTGCACAAGGTGAAGATTGTCGATGGGAACGTATAGCTTATCTCCATCCTGATATTCTATAAGGAGAAAATCTTTGGTAATGTTATCTATCGTTAGTTTTTCTATGCCTTTATATATCCCTATTCCGTGGTCTACATGAACCACCCATTCACCTACATTGATGTCTTTAAAAGAATTTAAAAATTCATCGATTGTCACAGATTGTCTTTTAACGACCCTTTTCTTGGGTCCCACAATATCCTCTTCGGTAAGGACTATGGCTTCATCAGTTCTAAAGCCCCTTCTAATTGGACCTATCACAATACCCTTTTCTTTTTTTCCTGTTTTAAAAGGTTCTTTGACAATTGGCAGAAAAACTTCATAATACTCAAAGATCGCTTTTAATCTCTCTGCCTGTCCCTGATTATTTGCAAAAAGATACACATATTTGTGATCCTGCCAATCCTTTTTTATCCTTTCAGAGATAATATGAAAAATCTCTGTTTTTTTAGTCTCGAAAAGGTACTTTAAATCGTCGTTAGACATGGCAGAGATAACCATACCTTCAGCATCACCTTTTATACCGGAAATATCAATGTTTAAACCCTCTTTTAAAATGCCCATAAATCTTTCAATGTATTCCTTTTCTACCCCATGTTCTTCGTTGAGATTGATTCTTTCAATAAAAGAATTGACCCCATTGTGGACAAAAACCATATTTTTTTCTAAATAATCGATTATTGTGCCTTTTTCACTGCCTATAACTTTGGCTGTAGTGATATCAACCTTTTCTACTTCTCCTTTTGACCTCTGAGTTAATGGGTCAAAGATACGGATTGAATAAATCTCATCTCCGAGAAACTCTATCCTTATAGGCGACTGCAATGTAGGTGTGAAAACATCTATGATACTACCCCTTTTTGCAAATTCTCCTTCATTTCTTACGAGGGATACATGTTCGTATCCATTTTTATCTAAATAGTCTATCAAATCCTCCTGATATAGGTTGTCTCCAAATGAAATGGTCATTGTATTTCTTACAATAACAGACTTATCAGGAAGCGTATGCGTTAGACCATTATAAGGAAAAAGACCTATAAAAAAACTATCTTCCACGAGGTGTGTTAAAAACCCAATTCTTTTTATCTGGTCTTCTTTTTCAAATACTTTTTCTGAGAACAAAGGAAACACATGACATTCCCTTTTAGAGAAAAAATCTATCTCCTCCTTTAAAAGAAGGGCCTCATCTTCTTTTTCGTAAAAGACTATGGTCTTTCTGTTAATCCTTGAAATAAAAAAAGATATAAAAGAGTTAATCTTACCGGTGATGTAAATAAATCCTTTTTGAGGTAGAAGTGGGGTATATTCCATAGGTTAAGCTAATAATTAAGGTGGTGGAAGGACGGCGGAGATGTCTTTATATTCCCTTAAAACTTGCATGGAAAAGCTTCTATCGTGAGTTTTTTTCTCTTTAAGGATGTTTTTTAATTTTGTGGGACCCATATTATAAGCATTTAAGGCCAGATAAATATTATCAAAGTCCTCTAAAAGTCTGGAAAAGAAAAAAATCCCTATCTTTATATTTTTTTCAGGTTCATCTAAGGTTTTTATACCCTTCCAATGAACCCCTGCATCCTTTGCTATGAATTTGGCAAAGGAAGGTTTTATCTGTAAAAGTCCTCTTGCACCCTTAGGGGATACCGCATCATGTTTGAAATTGCTTTCAATCTTTATAATAGCAAGCATGAGCCTGTAATCGACTCCATACTGTTTAGACACCTTATAAATAGACCGTGCTGTCTCTAAAAGTTTTTCTCTGCCTAATGTAAAGCCTTCATCTTCCATAAAAGAGGCAATCCTTTCAACAATCCTCTCATCCCTTTTAAGGTTTTTTTGAAAAAGGGAATGCCCTTGATAAGAACAGACAAAGACCATCAAACCGATGCTTAAAGATGCAACTATCAATTTCTGTTTATTTGTCATAGGGATTTACTTTATAACAAAACTATAAAAAATGTCAAATTTTGACAGGATTTTAAAGCTATGTTCGGTTATGAGGTTTATGCAAAGTATGTAAAAAAATACAAAAAAATTTAGAATATCTCCTCTTCTCTTACAATCTCCTTCTTTATCTTTGTTAACACCTCCTGGAGAACAGGCAACACATCCGTTCTAAATCTGCCTGCTACAAGCAAAACCATGATGTCATCGCCAATCTTTAATTCACCTTCATTAATCCATACCCTAACATCTGAAATGCCCTCCCTCTTTTTTACTGAATCAACATATTCAGAAAGCATTTCCTTATTATAGGACAATCTCATTGATTTAATGACCTTTCCATCCTTTGAAGTCCCCCTTACTATTCCGTTATGAACGAGGATCATACCCAGTTCTTCGGGATCTGAATTTTCTTTAATTTCCTTTATCCAGTCGCCTATCATCTATGCACCTTCCCTATTTGCTGTTTTATTATTTCTTTTTATATAACGGTGAGATATTTCTTAAAAATTTTATCGTCTCTTCTAAAACAACAAATGCCTTATCTATCTGTTCAATGGTATTAAAGATTCCAAAAGAAAAAAGGAGTGTGCCCTGGGCAGTGGCATAATCCCTTCCTATGGCAATTAATACATGGGAAGCCCTAAGAGAACCTGAGGCACAAGCAGACCTTGTTGATACACATATGCCCTTTTCGTCAAGCATAATCATCATCGATTCACCTTCCACATATTCCACTGAAAAGGACACAAGACCGGGAAGGCTTTTTTCAGGGTGTCCATTTACGATTATATCATCTATTGTCCCTAATTTATCTAAAAAATATCTTTTTAATTTTAGTAGATGCTCTGTTCTTTCAGGCATTTCTGCCTTTGCAAGGCTTGCGGCCTTTCCCATTCCCACTATCCCTAATATATTCTGCGTCCCTGCCCTTTGATTATTTTCCTGAGTGCCACCGTCTATTAATGGAAATATGGGTGTCTTCTCTCTTATATATAATGCACCTACTCCGGGTGGACCGTAAAACTGGTTTGCAGAAAGACTTAAAAGGTCTACATTTAATTCATTGACATCTATAGGGATGTTACCGCATGAAGCTACTGCATCTGTGTGGAATATTATATTTCTTTGCCTTGCAATCTTTCCTATCTCTTCGATAGGCTCAATTGTCCCGATTTCATTGTTAGCATGCATGATTGTTATAAGGATCGTATCGTCTCTTATAGCCTTTTCAACATCTGAAGGATCTACAACACCGTAACTATCAACAGGCATGGTTGTGACCTGATAACCCATACGCATAAGCATCCTCAAGGTCCTTGATACAGATTGGTGCTCAATATTTGATGTAATTATATGCTTACCCTTTTTTGCCCTTGCAAATGCTACACCTTTTATTGCATGGTTAATTGATTCGGTACCCCCAGATGTAAAAACTATCTCTTCAGGCTTTGCATTTATCAATTTTGCCACATTTTCCCTTGCGTTATTTAGGGTTTCTATTGCCGCATCGCCTAAACGATGTTGACTTGATGGATTCCCAAATCCATTCTCTTCTATGTATTTAATCATTGCCTCTTTAACAAGGGGGTGTAACGGTGTTCCAGAAATATGGTCAAAATATATAAACTCCATGTTCAGGCTCCTTTCGTCAAAATTTAAAAAATTTATTTAATAGATATTGGCTTACCGCATTTTTTACAATAATGGGCAGACTCAGGCAGTTCAGTATCACAATACGGGCAATGGCATTTTCCTTCCCTTTCACCTATATATTCTTCTTTTTCAAATTTTTTCGGCTCCTTTCCTTTGCCCTCTTTTTTTGCATAGTAATCCATAATTGCCTTATGAAGGGCATCGGCACCGAGGTTTGAACAGTGGAGTTTATTTTTTGGTAATCCACCGAGTTGCTCTGCAACGGATTTATTGGTAATCTTTAATGCCTCTTCCAGTGTTTTGCCTTTTGCCATCTCTGTAACCATACTTGAAACAGCTATGGCAGCGCCGCACCCAAAGGTCTCGAACTTTATGTCTTCTATTCTTTCATCTTTTACCTTAATAGTAATTGTCATCATATCTCCACAAACAGGATTACCCACCTCACCTATACCATCAGGATTTTCAATCCTGCCCACATTTTTGGGTGACCTGAAATGTTCCATTACAATGTCGGAGTATTGCATCTTTTACCCCCTATATTTTTAATTAAATATAAAACATAAAACTATTTTTTTAAAGTAAATCCATGAAAAAAGAGATTTTACTTTGAAAAAAACCATTTTGTTTTTAGAAGGGTTATGTATTTGTTAATGCCTTTACTATTACTCTGTCCGCTTCGAAAAAATTGTAGGTGTGGAGGTCTTCTATTTTTACCCACCTTATCTCATCGTGGTCTTTCAGTTGAAAGGTATCGGTTTTAGGAATAGCCTTGAATGCATGGAGTTCAATTGCAGATTGGCAGTTAAGTGCGTGTTTAACAGAACAGATGAAATCTCCTACTTCTATCTCTATACCTAATTCTTCTCTAATTTCTCTAACAAGGCATTCTTTGAGCGTCTCCCTTTTTTTCTTTTTTCCTCCAGGGAATTCCCATAGATAACCCATAAATGCCTTCTTTCTTTTTGCAATTAGCACCTTACCATCTTTTTCAATTACCGCTGCGGTAACGGGGATATAGAAATTCGATTCCATTGGACATGATTTCAAACATCTTTAAGATAAACCTAAAAAAAGGGCTATTTCAATAATTTTTTTCATCTTTACATAATAAAACTTATGTGTTACTGTGCAATTATGAATAACTTTAAAGGCTTAATAACAGGCTTGTCTGGAGGTTTTTTTGGTGGTCTCATAGGTCTTGGGGGAGGCATAATCATGATCCCCCTTATGGTCATATGGCTGAAACTAAACCAGCTAAAAGCCCATGGGACAAGCCTTGTTGCCGTTGTTTTTACAGGCCTCATAGGCGCTACTGCATACTTTTACCACGGCACAGTTGATTGGAAGGTTGCTTTTATACTTGTCGCTACTGCAACTATAACTGTCA
>Ga0116169_1001364_pt1 | contig 20597 bp, 21 predicted proteins | sample AD_UKC130_MetaG_FD_89796 | JGI IMG/M metagenome (GOLD analysis project Ga0116169, IMG submission 89796) | Active sludge microbial communities of municipal wastewater-treating anaerobic digesters from Canada - AD_UKC130_MetaG | ecosystem: Engineered > Bioreactor > Anaerobic > Digestate | place...
CTTTGACTTAGCTCTTTTACTTCTTCAACCGCATCTGGTTTCTCAACCAGATACCATTGACAGGTTTCGTGTTTTTTCTTGAAGACTTACCAATCTTCATTACTGTTCAGTTTTCAAGGTTCAAATTGTTTGCCGCGTTGTCCCGCGGCGCATTTAATATTATATCAAGCAAGCTGTTGTTTTGTCAATTGGTATTTCATGTTGTTTTTTATTTTTTGTTTGACTGTGTCGCAACAGCTTATTTAGGTTAACATAGATAAAAAAAGATGTCAATAGATATTTTTCAACTTTTTATTCAATACTTTATTTTAATCCTGATAATTGCTTTGCAAGCTTCACAGCATAATGGGCATCCGCAGCATAACCATCCGCACCGATAGCATCTGCGAAAGCCTGATCAACCGCAGCCCCTCCGATTATAAATTTGCACGTTAAACCTTTAGCCCGGGCCAATTCAATCACTTTTTTCATCTCAATCATGGTCGTAGTCATTAACGCCGATAATCCGACTAACACTGCCCCAGTTTGAATCGCGTTCTCCACAATGACCTCAGCATCCACATCTTTGCCCAGATCACAAACAATAAAACCATGATTGCGCAACATCAACCCGACAATATTTTTGCCGATATCGTGAATATCTCCTTTTACAGTCGCCAAAACAATAGTCGGCGCATCGTTGGCAGTTGCCGTTTCTTTCTGCAAATAAGGTTCTAAATGTTCAAAAGCAGCTTTCATCGTTTCCGCACTTTGAATCAATTGCGGTAAAAAGTACTGCTTCTTCTCAAATAATTCTCCCACATAGTTAATGGCCGGAATCAAATATTCATGCACAATCGTTTGCGGGGCAAAACCTTCGGTTAACGCCTTTTCGATTAATTCTGCAACACCTTCTGTTTGACCCGTTACCACAGCCCGATGAATCTGATGGGTTATCCCCATCTCGGTCGATTTCGTTTCTTGTTTCTCCACAGGATTCTTTTTGGAGGTAAAATACCGAATATACTCATTACTGTTTTGATCTCGGCCTGTTAAAACATCGGATGCCAGCTTTAGATGCATCAACACTTCCGCCGAAGGGTTAACGATGGCTAAAGTCAACCCCTTAGCGACAGCCATGGCCAAAAATGCTCCATTCACCCAAATTCGTTCCGGTAAACCAAAGGATACATTGGACAATCCGAGAATCGAGTTGAGCCCATGACAGCTGGCCCATTCGACCACTTGCAAAGTTTCCATCGCTGCTTCCTGCTCAGCCGAAACAGTCATTACCAGTCCGTCAATAACGATATCCTGAACGGTGAAACCTAAAAGTTCCGCTTCATCAATCACCCGCTGAATTAAAGGAATGCGTCCTTCAGCCGTACTCGGGATCCCCTCATCTCCTAAAGGCAGCAAAACAAACATCGCCCCATATTTGGCGGCAATCGGCAACAGTTTCTTCATTTTACCCGTTTCGGCTGAAATCGAATTGATCAACGCCCGCCCAGGGTAGATCCGAAGCGCTGCTTCGATCACTTCCGGCGAAGCGGAGTCAATGCATAATGGCGTTTCGACCTGAGCTGATAAGACCGATATAGCCTTCACCATCATCGCCTGTTCATCGATACCGCCCATTCCCACATTAACATCTAAAATCGAAGCACCAGCCTCGATCTGCGCCAAAGCAAGACGACGCACCTCGCCTAGTTTGCCTTCGGCCAACTCTGCCTGCAACGCCTTTTTGCCGGTGGGATTAATCCGTTCACCGACTACCGTAACCGGAAGATCGGCCCCGACAAACACCGTCTTCCGCGCCGAGGTTACAGCACTAAAAGGCAACGGATACCATTCTTTTCTCCCAATTCCGGCTGTCCGCAGCTTCAGTTCTTTAATATATTCCGGAGCTGTCCCGCAACAACCGCCGATCAGATCGGCCCCCGCCTCAATCAACCGCGCCGCAAAACCGCCAAACGTTTCAGCACTCATGTCGAATACCGTCCGCCCCTCTACCAGCTTGGGTAATCCGGCATTGGGTTTTGCAACGAGCGGTACCTTGGCATAAGGCTTCATCTTTGCAATAAAATCTGCCATCAGATCCGGGCCGGTCGAACAATTGCACCCTACAGCATCAGCTCCCAAACTTTGAAGAGTAATTAGGGCTGTCACCGGGTCTGTACCGGTTAACGTCCGGCCATCTTCATCAAAGGTCATCGTCACCATAACCGGTAGATCACAGCTTTCCTTCACTGCAATTAAAGCTGCCCGGGCTTCTTGAATATCGATCATGGTTTCGATAACAAACAGATCCACGCCCCCTTGGAGCAAACCGGCGACCTGTTCTTTATAGATAGCTACCGCTTCTTCAAAGGGCAGTGAGCCAAAGGGCTCCACCAGTAAACCGGTAGATCCAATATCCCCGGCAACAAGGGCCTTCCCGCCAGCAGCCTGCCTTGAAATACGGGCTAACTGAGCATTCAGTTCACACACTTCTCCTCTTAACCCAAATTCGGCCAATTTCTGCCGATTGGCACCAAAAGTACAAGTATAAATAATATCCGAACCAGCACTCAGGTATTGGGATTGAATATCTATCAATGCCTCAGGGTGTGCCGCCACCCATTTTTCCGGACATATGCCCGCCGGCATTCCTCTTTTCTGCAGCTCCGTTCCGGTAGCACCATCCAAAAGCACGACTTTTTTATTGCATAAAGCCTTAAATTCTTCCCGTATCATCTCATCCGATCCTTTCGATACCACTGATGGCGATTACTGATTTTTCGGGCACTAACAGGCAGCGTTCAGTGATCGCCACCCCAAGCTTATCCAATTGCAACAGCGCAAATAAGTCTTTTTGATATTCAAGGGGAAGATCCCCATATCCCGGACTGTAACGGTGCTTCGTCAATAACCGGCCTTCTTTTCGCAACATCTTATTGATGAAGAGGACCATATAATCCAGGCAGGCATCGGCAACTTCGGAAGCAACCGCATCCAAAACAACCCCCAAAGAAGCTTTACCTTGAGCGACCTCTGTTGCTATCCGGTCAGTTACCTCCGGCCCAACCGTTGCCGCCATTATAACCATCTGGTCGCTATGTTCCAACAACCTGGCTAAATTACTGCTTTTTATGAACAGTCCGTTTTCCAGTTCGATTCCTTCCCGGCTCCGCCGGACGATCTCCATCCGGATCCAGACTCCCTGATTGTGACATAATGAAAACCCAAGCCGAATCCCTTCATCCAATCGACTCTGGTCTGCCTCACTTAAGACTGTTATATTTGAACGGTATCCCAACCGCAATAAAATGAGCTTTTTATCAGGATCGGCCGGGATATTAGCCAAATAATTCAACTTTGAAGACTGATCCATCTACTTTGCCTTCCCCATTTCAGTAGGAGATGACGCTTGATACTCGTAGGCCTCAAGATTGGCTTCCGGACAAGCCTCCGTGCATTTACCGCAGCCACCACAACGTTCATCAATCGCCAACCGGCCATCTTCCATACAAATTAATCCCTCAGGGCAAACATTTTGGCATCCTTCACAAAACATAGTACATCTCTTCTTAAAAACAAATCCTTTGAAAAGCGCTGATAGTTTCGCTTCCAAACCGCCGGGGCGCTGCACAAAGGCTGCCATTGCTTCTGTCAGATCAATGGAACGTCCCTGCAAACGGGATTTCGTTATTTGATGATGTAATATGAAGAGAAACAAATCATCCCGGGTATGCATTGGAAAACATTCATCTAAGCGTTCACTTTCGATCATCCGGATAATTGGTTGGTAAATCTCTTCATGCCATTGTTTATGTAATTCCTTAATTTTAAAGTTAGTCCCATTCTTTTTGTTGGTCTGTTTAGCATAAAGCCGCAAATAAACATAAAGCCGTTCATATGCACCAATCTCACTAAAATCAACCGTAATCCCGGTTTTAATCTCAAACAACGATCGTTCCCGCCACAAGCGGTGTTCCAACGAATCCCCGGGAGGCAAAAGTTCATACACTTCCGCATCAATATCGATTTGCCCAATTCTTTTAGCCACCGTCACCCGGTGATTGCCGTCAATTACATAATAATCATCCCGTATCTTATAAACAGAAATCGGCGGTAAAATAATCCCGTCGTTGAACGCTTTCATGATCGAATTTAATTTCATCTGATCCGCATCACCGGTACGAAAACGATTGTCAAAATCCCGCCAACGATTCACACTCCCGACAATCCGTTTCACCGGAATCTGCTCAATGCCTCGATACTTGATTTGCTTTAGGCCTTCCTTCTCATATCGCTGCAAAAAACGATTTACACGTTCGGCGATCTCAACTCACCTCCACTTAACATTCGACCACATAATAACCATAAACATTGATAACAGTCGTACCTTTCACCTTGGTCACCCGAGGTAAATTACGTCCGTAATTTAAATGAGTATGACCGTGCAAAAAAAAGCGCGGTTGTAATTTATCAATGATCCGAATGAACCCGGAAAACCCCCGGTGGGTATAATCTCCACCCTCATGGATCCCTCGCGGGGAGGTATGAGCAACGACAATATCGGGTTTTCCGATGAATTTTGACTTTAAGATGGCTAATGAAGTCTGAATATTCATCTGAGACTCTGTATATTCGATCCCGTCCCCGCTAAAATAAGGGCCCCCTTCAAAGCCCATCATACGCAAGGATTTATACCGGACAATCCGCCCATGAAGATTTTCACCGCAGGATATCTGGTCGGTCATCATTTTATCGTGATTCCCTCTAACATAAAAAAGGGGCGCCCCATAAACGGTAGATATGTAAGATAAATAATCAACTTCCAAATCACCACAGGAAATGATCAAATCCACCGCACCAATTTTCTCGCGTTTCGTCTCTTCATAAAGTACCTTTTCCTCTACATCCGAAATAGCCAGTATTTTCATAAGTACCTCAATCTACAGCAATGATTCCGCTGATTATTTCGCCTTCTACCATTGTCATCACCACGTCCAATTGCGGTGTTAAAACGATCAGGTCCGCATCTTTACCAGGATACAAACTGCCCTTACGTTTGTTTATCCCCAACAGTCTCGCCGGATTATAAGTCGCTGCCCGAAACGCATCAGTCAATTCGCATCCGGTATAATCCCAAAAATTCTTAACAGCCTGTTCTAACGTGATAGCACTTCCGGACAGTCTCCCCATACTGTCAGTCAATCTGCCGTCCACCAGGCTCAACTCACCCATTGCTGTATTATAATTACCATCGACCAAACCAGCAGGAGCCATTGCATCCGAAACCAAGATAATTCGTTCAAACCCTTTCATTTTCCAGGCTAACATCACCGTATTCGGATGAAGATGATGTTCATCCGCAATCAATTCGATACGAAGCCGATCATCAGTCAACGCCACTCCCACGACCCCCGGCTCCCGATGATGAAAGGGGCGGACTCCATTGAAGCAATGGGTAACGCAGGAAAATCCCTCGTCGACTGCTTTTTGGGCTGTAGCATAATCTGCATCGCTATGCCCGATGGAACAAATTATACCTGCATTGGATAATTCCTTTGCCAGCTCCAGAACACCCGGGACCTCCGGAGCCATCGTCACCATCTTGATGCCATTACCGCTGATCCGGTTCAGCGTCGTAACTTCTTCCAACGTCGCACTCCGCAAATGGTAAGGGGAATGGATGCCGGAAAATCGGTTGGATAAATAAGGCCCCTCTAAATGAAGCCCTAGACACCGGGCTCCTTTATAATTATCTTCCTGAAGTTCATGATAAGCCCGGGCCACCGCAACCAACTGATCCCTACTGCCGGACATGGTTGTTGCCAAAAACGAAGTCACACCATGCACCGCTTGAAAACGGGCCATATCCCTCAAAGCATCGGCCTTACCGGACATAACCTCTGCCCCGCCGCAGCCATGAACATGCTGATCAATCAGACCCGGAGCAATCAAATATCCGTCCAATGAGATTTCGCGGTAATCCGCAGGAATTTCAACCCGATCCCGGCTGCCTAGCGCCTTAATCCGTTTCCCATTAATCAATATCACAGCATCCTCAATCATAACGAAAGGAGTAAGGACCACTGCACCGGTTAACGCCAATTGACCCAAGTTACCATCTCCCGTGCCTCAATAATTTCCGACAAATCGTTTTAGTACAGATAGTTGACATCCCAAATAAACGGATATTTCCGCGGAAATAATACCGGCCCGATGAAAGCCACCGCATCACCGGACAGATACTGCCAATCCTCGTCATTGTAAATCCCTAAAATCAGACGGGATAATTTCACATTCAGTGCTCCGGATATGAATTTCGGGCCGGTTAACTGAATCCGGACTTTTCCTGCTTCTATTTCAAACCGGATAGTTTGACCGTCCATACTATACTTTAATACTCCGGAAAAAGTACCAAATCCGCATAAACGCCGCTGCAGTACCGGCTCTAATACTGTCAAAAAAGATGCCCAGTCCAACACTTTGATCATGCCTGCTAACGGTGACGGACAAACATGAGTCCCGCCCAGTTCAAAAGCTGCCATATTCATATAATGTTCCGGCGTCCCCCGGATAACCAAAGTGACTTCATCCGGTAACGCTTCCATGAGCTGACCGACCATCTGTTTAGCTGTCACTAAGTCACTCGCTACGGATTCCGGAAGATAAATCCGCTGACGGACATGATCCGGCTGCATATACAAATATCCGGTAATTTCACCCTTTAAGTTCTCCCATACCTTAAAATTTTCCTTTTTTGGAAACGGAACCTCTTTAATATCTCCGTCCTCAATATCCCATTCGTTGCCCCGTTCCATCCACCAGCTTTCCGTCCGAAACGGCTGTAACCAATACTTTCTGTTAAAAGAGGTATAAAGCTTCGCTAAAACCGGCAAATCCTCCGGCACCACTTCCCTAAAGCGACCTGTCGCTACTTCAAACCGTCTGACCTGTTTTCGAGTGATCCGTGTTTGATAGCGGGCCAATGCCGGAACAAATCCAAACTTCGGATAATAATTTGGTATCCCCCAGAGAAAAACAGCAGGGACGCCTGAATTTTTTAAATCATAAAACATCTGCTCCATACATCCAACCGCCGCCCGTTTCCCCCGATGATCGGGATGAGTAACTACCGGAGATACGGCCCAAACCGGTATTCGAACCCCTTCAAACGATAGTTCCTGAGGAAACACGCCAACCGCCGCAATAATCTGATTATCCTCTTCAGCCAACCACAAATGATCAGGACGCCATGACGGCCGGCTGTATAAATATGAAAATAAAACTCGGTGCACCTTACCTTCCTGGTAATTTACCGAGTTCTGTTGTACCGAAAAACCTTTTTCGATCAAGTCCAAAACTTGTTCCAGATCAGACCAGTTTGCTTTTCGAAACTCAACCATCGGCTTACCTCTTTGCAAAACCTTCTCTTTCTTATCTTTAATGTATACTTCCATCAAAAAACTGTCAACCTTTTCGCAGCCTTTTCGTTCCATTACAGACATATTCCAGCAACCCGGCTGCCGTTACTAATCTGGCACAGGACATAGAACCCTCCATCCGTCGACCTATGGGTCTGGCCACGGTCCGTAAACTATTTCCCTATAACGCAAACTATCCAAAGCAGTACCAGATTAACACTGATAATAATCCCGTCATTCACGTCATGGAAGGAACATTTTGAAAGCAGTCAAAAGTACCAGTTCCCTGGATATATCTCATGTTTTAGTATAACCTTGTTTACCAAAGACAAAAACATCCCTCTCAATAAAGCAGCGATAAATAAAAAAAGAGCCTTGGCTTCACACCTCGGCTCTTTCCAAAACATCTCACACAACGCCTTGAGCTAACATTGCATTGGCCACTTTCTTAAATCCGGCAATATTGGCGCCAACCACCAGATTGCCCTCATAACCATATTCTTTAGCAGCAGCACTGGCATTCTTGTAAATATTAACCATGATTTGTTTCAGTTTGGCATCGACCTCTTCGAAGGTCCAGGAAAGTCGCATACTGTTTTGGGTCATTTCCAATGCGGAGGTCGCCACACCGCCAGCATTAGCTGCCTTAGCCGGTGCAAACAATACGCCGTTTTTCTGGAAGACCTCAATGGCTTCAGGAGTTGACGGCATATTCGCACCTTCCCCAACAGCCCAACAACCATTTTTCACCAGAATTTCAGCTGATTCTTTGTTAATTTCATTTTGGGTAGCATTTGGAAGAGCAATATCACATTTAACCGTCCAGATACCGCTGCAGCCTTCGGTATAAGTTGCATGGGGATGATACTTCACATATTCACTAATCCGTTTCCGTTCAACTTCTTTAATCTGCCGGATAGTATCCAAGTTAACTCCTTCCGGATCATAAATATATCCGTTGGAATCGCTCATCGCAACCACTTTACCGCCTAACTGGTAAACCTTTTGCGTAGCGTAGATGGATACGTTTCCTGAACCGGAGCTGATAACCCTGGCTCCTTTAAAAGATTTACCCTTCGCTTTAATCATTTCGTCGACAAAGTAGCAAAGACCATAACCGGTAGCTTCAGTCCGGGCCAAACTTCCTCCATAGGTTAAACCTTTCCCGGTAAGCACGCCTTCATATAAATTGGTAATCCGTTTGTATTGGCCATACATATAACCGATCTCCCGGGCACCAACACCGATGTCTCCGGCAGGAACATCCACATCTGCGCCGACATGGCGATACAATTCTGTCATAAAGCTTTGGCAAAACCGCATGATTTCACCGTCGGATTTACCTTTCGGGTCAAAATCGCTACCGCCTTTACCGCCGCCAATGGGCAAACCAGTAAGAGAGTTTTTGAAAATTTGCTCAAACCCTAAAAACTTAATAATTCCCAAATTTACAGAAGGATGGAACCGCAACCCGCCTTTATATGGCCCGATTGCACTGTTAAATTGCACCCGGAACCCCCGGTTTACTTGAACCTTCCCACTATCGTCCACCCAGGGAACCCGGAACATAATTACCCGTTCGGGTTCAACGATTCGTTCCAAAATTCCAGCTTTGGCATACTCCGGATGTCTTTCCAAAACCGGCTCCAAAGATTCCAAAACTTCCTTAACAGCTTGGTGGAATTCGGGTTCATTCGGATTTCGTTTCATCACTTGTTCCAGCACTTGCGACGTTAATGACATCGAATAAAACCGCCTTTCTGATTGAATTATCCTAAAAGCTTACGCTTTGACGGAACATATTTTTCATATCGTGGAAACCAATTTCACTTCTCCATATTACGGAAATATGTATTCGGTGTCAATGTTTGCGGTTAATGTATCCTGAATACTCCATTTTTCACGATGTGAAAATCAATTCCATATTTACTATATTGTATCAAGATACAGCTGTCAAGGCAAAATAAAAAATACTCCCTTTGACGAGGAGTATTTTTACTTAGTCAAATATTTCTCCCTTAATGTTCATATCCCCACCGCCGTCGGACGGCTATTTCCAAATTGGCAAACACCAGCCGATCAAAAACCAATCCAATGAAAATCAGTACCAGCATCACTGCAATAAGCCGGTTCATATCATTAAGCTCACGTCCTAGCATCAGTAGCTGCCCCAGGCCAATGCTGACATACAACAATTCACCGGCCATCAATGCCCGCCATGCAAAGGACCAGCCCTGTTTCAACCCGCTGATAATGGATGGTAAAGCTGCAGGAATTAAAATAGTGGTCAAAAGCTTAAATCCATTAGCCCCCATATTTTTACCAGCTTTGATATATATGGGAGTTATGGTTTTCACACCCGAAATGGTAACCGTAGCAATAGCCAACAGCGCCCCCATCACCACGACAAAAATGATGGCTGCGTCATTCAGACCGAACCATAAGATTGACAGCGGTAACCAGCAAACACTAGGCAAAGACTGCAACCCGGTGAGCAATGAACCCAGCGTCTCATCTAAAAATTGGTTACGTCCGGTAATAATACCGAGAATAACCCCTATACCTGCCGAGATACCATATCCGATCCCAATCCGTTTTAAACTGGCTAACGTACCGATAAAAAAACTACGATCGCTCAAACCATCCATAAAGCTTTGCCAAACGCCAACCGGAGTTGGCACAAAATAATCAGGCCATATCTTTAACTCACCGATAAGAAACCAAACCACCAACAGTCCCGCATAAAATATGATCCTATTCATCCACCGTTTCATCGGATAATCCTCCCTGAACTTCGGATGCCGGATGATCGATAAAGGCCTGCAAAATCTCACACCTGATTTTTTGCATGGGAGCACTTTCAACCATTCGGGGATACCCCATTTCCATCCGGTATTCCCGTTTGATCAATCCCGGCCGGGAACTCATCACCACCACCCGGCTACTTAAAATCAACGCTTCATCCACATTATGTGTAATAAATAGAATCGTTTTCCCCGTCTCTTTCCAGATTTTCAAAAGCAACTGATACATGTCTTTTCGAGTTTTAATATCAAGGGCTGCAAAAGGTTCATCCATAAGTAAAATTTCCGGATCCAACACCAATGCCCGGGCCAACGCCACCCGCTGTTTCATTCCGCCTGACAATTGGTGAATATACGCTTTCTTAAAATGCGACAATCCAACCAACTCCAAATACGAATGAACCAGCTGTTCACATTTTTCCTTTGGTGTATGGCGAAGTTTCAGCCCGTAAGCGACATTATCAAAAACCGTTAACCAGGGGAACAGAGCCGATTCTTGAAAAATTAACAGTCGGTTTCCCTGCGGAGCACATCCGTCTCCATTCACCGGGCAACTTTCCACCGTTCCGGAATCCGGTTGTTCCAATCCGGCGATAATATTCAACAAGGTGCTTTTCCCGCATCCTGAGGGACCCACTAAACACACAAATTCTCCCGGTTCAATCCAAAGATTGATGTCCTTAATGGCCTCAATCCTTTCTTTGCCACGGACCTCAAAGGACTTACTGATATTTTGAATTTTAATGGCCCACCTTCCAAAAGATTCTTCTTTATTTTCATTTATCTGCTCCATCGTTCTGCCGGTAAAATCAGCTTTCCCGACTATTCCTTCGATAGCCAGTTCACTTCCATTTCCAGCTACGGTCATCGCTTGCTCCTCCTTGCTTTTAATGGCTGTTTGCTTCGGTAGCCGAGTACTCCATATACAGTATAAGTCCGCTTTTTAGGTTTGGAATCATGTCCACCCTTGGCATTTCAAAATTGAACGACCCTTTATTCACTAACTCATTACCAGTTCTACCATTAGTTTCTTTTCATCAACAGGTTAAAAAAGTTTTTCTAAGGCACAATAAAAATACCACTAAAGGAGGTGAAACCATGCGTTATTTAAGAATCACTGCCCTAACCTTAATTCTGGCATTAACCCTTCTGACAGCAGGATGTAACCTGTTCTCAGAAGACAGAACCCGTCCTGCACCGGTTCGGCCTAATCAAAATCAAACTCAAAAGAAGATGAACAATACCACTAAGAACCCACAATCTCCAACGAAGAACATTCCCGGAACCGAAAGTTTATCAGAAGAAGATTTGCTTAAACAGATTTCAACGATAGAGCAAGCTGTAAAGAAAAAAGATTGGGACACCGCGAACCGGGAAGGAAACGAACTTGGGGTGAAGATGGCCCGTTACCGTCCTGACGAACCGGATGGTAAATCTCTACGCGAGATGACCGCCTTTGATTTGATTTACACCAAACTACAAACTAACCTTAAAACCAAAAACCAGGACGGGTGTCTGAGTGACCTACAAAACCTCCGGAACGAAATGAAAAAATTGAACAAAACCAGCAACGGTGGATGAGGTTAAAATCAAAAAAGACTATTGCATACTTTAATGCAATAGTCTTTTTTGCAGTTTAGCGACTCTATTCTCTAGAACCGCGGATCTACCACCTGATCAACTGACACCGGCAGAACGATCTGCTGCCCAATTTCCAAGGCGGTATAATCCGTAATATTATTCAATTCCATTAAAACCTCAACGGTCGTCCCATACCTTTTTGCCAAACGCCACAGAGTTTCTTTCGGCTTGAGCACATATATCCGGTTTTCAGGGATTGGGATAATAAGTTCCTTGCCTGCACTCACCGTTATTGTTCCTGCCAAATTGTTGGCCTGGGAAATGCTTTCGGCATCAATCCCAAACCTTTCTGCGACTTTAGCCAAACTTTCATTCTTTTTAACAACATATTTCACTTGATAACCAGAGGAAACCGACAATAAAGGCTCCGTCTGAGGTATTGCCGCAGTCTGTGGCTGGAGACTTTCTTCCGGAATAACTGTAGCAACATCTGACAAATTATCTACTGACTGTATCATAGGTTCCACTTCTTGAGGGGAAGTCACCGATGATGTTAACAGATTTTCATCCACCGTTTCCGTTTTAGCCTCAGTTACACCAGTATTCAACTGTTCAGACAGACTAGAAGCTAAATTTTCTGACTTAACTTCAACTGTATTATCGCTTTTTACCGAAGACTTTTCATTCTTTTTTTCACTAATCGACGGATTCTCATTTACTTTTTCAACCGGTTTGGTACGAACAATTTTCGGAGTCAGGAAAATAACAATCTCTGTATCTTCGTTGGGCCCCGTCGTATTAACTGAGAATAAATTGCCCAATATAGGTATCCTTGAAACTCCAATAACACCTTTTCTATTTTGGTTATTTTTAGTCATATTTAAACCTGACAGAACAAATGTCTCTCCCTCTTTTAAACGAATAACCGAACTTGCCTCCCGGGTTCGAATAACCGGAATCTGGTTATTTCCAGCCTGTTTCCATTCCACAATGCTGCTAACCTCAGCTTTAACAACAACAGTGATCACATCGTCTTTATTAATTCTTGGAGTTACTGTTAAAATCGTTCCAATTTCGATATATTCAATTTTATAAGTAATTCCTTTATCTGTAACATCTGAAGTGATAATCGGATACTTATCACCAATAAAAATTCTTCCTTCCTGACTATCCGTTGTTGAAATATTCGGATTAGCCAACAATTTCGCCTTACTTTGCTCCTCAAGCGCTTTTAAAGAAATCTCCGTAGTTGGTTTTGTAAATGTTAGATTTCTCCAATTAATCTCTGTCGATGCCAATGTCTCAGGCCAACTAATCCCAAGTTCGCTTGCTGCCGACTTGCTAATTTCCTCTACTCGCGCTTCAATATTAATTTGGGGCATTTCCTGGTCTAAACGCTCAACAATTTCTACAATATTTTGATGTTCTAAAACACTGGCTTTGATCGTCAATTGATTGGTCCGTTTATCAATTCCGATTCTCTCCAGGGGTATAACAACTTTCAAAGCTTCGACAATCTGATCAACATTAGCATAATTTAATTGATAGGTTCTCGTCTCTTTCGTCTCAAAATTAGCAAATGTCTTTTCGTTCCCAATCAGCATCGTCCGGTTATTTGGAATCCATCGAACTGAATACCCATAGGTTTGGGCTATCATTTCGATGGCTTCTTTAACGCTAATCCCATGCCTTAACTTAAACGTAGCTTCCCCTTTAACGGAAGGATCTATCAATACATTCATATTACCTATTTCGGCTAGACTTCTGAAAACATCGCGGATATCCGCTTCGTATATATCAAAATCGGATAATATGACAGTTTCATTACTTTCTCCCAATACCTGAATCGAAAGAGCCAAGACAAAGACTAATGCCAACCAGAGGAATTTCCATTTAACCTTTTGCATTTCATTTTACCCCCTTCTTCACTTTCTCCAGTTTCAACGTATCAGTCGGAGAAAGCAGGACTACATACTGTGGATTGATATCTGTAAGACGATACTCTGTTCCGGAAAGCCGATCCCCTAATCTTAAAAAGTGTGATTTCTGTTTGTATCGGATTATTACGAGCTGATCTCCAGGAACCTGTAAAAACCCTTTCCATACCGGTTTTAATATCTCTTCGGACTTAATCTCATCTTTATCCGTTTTATCGCCAGATGAAATAACATCCAATCCTCTACGCGACTGCTCCTGAACTATAGGTGGTGTTACATTCCTTGTAGAGTCATAGGGCGTTTTCCGGCTCATTGTCCGGACGATTGACGGAGGTAAAAAAGGATTTCGTGCAGACGACTCAATCACCGTATCCTCCGTTTCCACCTCCTGTTCCCCAGCTTTAACTTGTGTTTTTGGAACTTCGGTTCCGGTTTGATTATGAACTATTTCTTGTGCCGGTTGCTGTTGGGGGGTTTTCTGAGAAGTAGGCCATAGTAACCAAATGATAGCAATCAAACCTATCCCTAAAATAACATACGTTGCAGGACTTATCGTTGCTTGATTTTTTTCGGTAGCCTTCATTAGTTCACCTTCTCTGAAACTTGTTTGGTTATTAAGTCTAACGTTACACGGGTATTAACCAGATATTTTCCATCTTCTTCTGAAAAAAGACTGTTGACAGCAAGCTCGGAAACTACCAGAAAACGCTTGGCATCGGATAGCGATTTTAAAAATTGACTTAAACCGCTATAATTCGACTCTAAATTAAGTTCCCACTGATATACCGGATATTGGGGAAGAACTTTATGATGAAATACATCGGATTTACTTTGACAGCTCAGAATTTGGACATCACAACTTGAAGCTAATTTTTCAAGCTCTCGGACAAAGTTGGCTTGTCCTTCCTTATCCGGAATATATGACGATAATTTTTGCTTTTCATTGTTCAGCTCTTCATTCATCGACTCCAGATCCGGAATCAATTCAAGTCTTCTTTGAAGATCCTCTAATTCCCTTCCTTTTGCAGATTTTTCCTCCATAATCTTTTGGTTTTCATTATATAAATAGATACCTGACGCAATACTCCCGGCCAGCAACACAGAGACAACAATGATAAAAACGATATTATTGATAATCATTTTATTTTTTGGCATATTCCAACTTCCTCCCTGTGTCAGTCATGAACTCAAAACTATACGTGGTAAGGCCGGAATCTTCATTTTTCTCTTCATCTATCTTTAACAGTTTGACTTCCTGAAATATCCCCGTCTTCTTTAAATTATCTAACAAATCACTGATTATTACAAAATCGAGAGTATGGGCCCTAATCTGGATTTTCCCATCAGTCCCCAGCTTCAGGTTTTCCAACCAGATATGCTCGGGCATCGCTGCAGTCATTCGATCAAGCAGCATGACCGGCTGATTATAATACCCTTCAATGGTTTTAACTTCCTTTTTAAACTTTTCGATCTCCTGCTGCAACGCCTCCGCCTTTTGCAGTAAATCTTTCTTGCTTTCCAAGGCTGTTAATTGTTGTTTAATGGATTGTAAATCCCGCTTGTTTGCGTTGATGGAAGTATATTCGAAAAACGCAAAACCGATGGATGATAAGGCCAAAACACCGCTAATAATCATTAAGAACAACCGTTTTGGATTAATTAATGGTTGCGGCCGATATTCCTGCGGTAACAGATTGATTCTCATGCGTCCAGCACCTCCCGAAGGGCAAGCCCAATGGCCACTGTATAGATGGGGAATTCCTCAACGAAATCGTCGCCCGTTCTAGTTGTAATTCCGATACCGTTAACTCCTTTATTCACCTTAATTTCCAGCTCATTTTTCATAAACGGTATCAAATTTTTCATCTTGGAACCGCCACCGGAAATATATACTTCCTTAATTTCTTCATTCCTTTGTTGTAAACGGTAATAATCGAAGGACCGGCGTAACTCCATCACCAATTCCTTCAAACTTGACTGCAAGGCAAAATTCACTTTATATGCATCCGACTCTTCTGAACCCGAAAAATCATATAAAGCATCCGCACATCTGATCTTGAGCTCCTCTGCCTCAGCAAAACTAATAAGTAATTGATCGCTTACCGTTGTGGTCATATGAGTACCGGCAATCGGTATAATCCGGGTAAAACGGGGAATCCCGTCTTTAACGATAGTCAAATCCGTTGTTCCCGCACCAATATCGACTATAGCTACGCTCCCCTCGATTTTGGTCTGTTCCATCCCCATAGCACGCATCAAAGCAAAAGGCTGAATATCCATTGCCAACGGCTGAATATCAGCTTCATCCAACGCCCGAAGATGACTGTGTAAAATATCATTATGGGCACAAACCAACATCACCTCAATGGTGTTTTGGTCTTTGTCTTCTTCAATAATTTCAAAGTCCATATTCACTTCATCAATAGCAAAAGGGATATATCGCTCAGCTTCCCACCGGATGGCATTGGCCAGCTCATCTTTTGTCATGAAAGGCATTTTAATATGCCGCACGATGACCGATTGCCCGGCAATGGCCACCACTGCTTTTTTTGGCTTGATCTTTGTCATTTGAAACAGCTCACGAATCACCCTGGCCACTTCGGAACTGTTGGTTATTACGCCTCCGGTCAGGGCATTCGTTGAGAAAGGTTGTATTCCAAATTTTGATATCTTGATGGATGCTTTATCCCTCACCAGCTCCACTATTTTCACCGAACTGGTGCCGATATCCAAGCCAATGCCAACGGATTTCGCCATAATATCTCCTCCTGAATTAAAGTTCACGCCAATTCTTATATGTAAACCCGTTTTGTTGTAAAAAGGCATCCAAAAAGTCCCATCGTTCTTTATCTGAAAGACGATGTAAGTTCACATTAGCATTATCCAATTTAATTTTTCCTTTTACAATTAAACCGCCAATGTCAAACGCTTTGTTCGAGTTATTCACGTGAATGGTATACCCATCAGGTGATTCATAATTGGAATAAATGATACCTTTGGAATTATAGCTGAAGTTGTTGAAATGATATGTACCACCATCGGCAAGAAAATTCACTTTACCATTTATATTCCAACTATCTGCTTTAAAGTGAACAACATAATCTCCGGTATAACCTGGCGCTTTCACAAAAATTATCGTTGTTTCTCTGTTAAGAGTGATATTTCTATCTATCTTTACTTCAGGGCTATTGACTTCAACAACTATCGTTCCGCCAGTATCTTGCATAGTTTGAAGTGTCGAAAGCAGCTGACTTTGTGGAATCTTCCTTTGGCCTGCTGTAAGTTTTTCAAAATCCAATTCCGGAAAAGGAATCTCATCCTGCCCTCCTCTGATGGGAGTATTATTAATGGTTCCATTATGGGTAATCGTTCCATGGGCCAGAAGTTCACCGCTGCCTCCTCCGTCACCGCCAAAATTTCTAGATATTGTCATATTTGAATTGGTAAAAACAGAGTTACCATTCAAGTTCATCCATCCATTTACCAATTCAATATCACCGTAGGCAAAAATAGCATGTTGTAATGCCGGATGGGGCCCATTATTCCCTGCATCATAATCAACTGCTACTGTCCTGCTAAATCGTCCCCTCGTCGCTGTAGATCTAAGAAGCGTACTACCATTTTGATTGACAGACTGTTCTATTCTTACCCTCCAGTTATCCGCAGTTGTATATTCAAAGCTGCTACCGAAAGATTGATTATCTTTTATCTTGGCTATAGCTATGGTTAATCCATCCTCCGCCCTCAATAGAGCAAGTTTTGACCCTTCCATCATGGATGTTACATTCCCTTGGGTCCGCACTCCTGTCATCACAACTATGGAGGTAACACCGAACATGACTAACGCAAATAAGACTAATACAAAGGCTATTCCCTTTTCTTCTCTAACTGCGCACATGAATTTACCCCCTCCAAATTATTATTTGGAATTACGTAAATATGCGGAATTTTCGAGAATGACTTCATTGTCATTAAACAATCCTTTTAGTACGATAGTTACAACTTTATATTTAGTATCATATGAAAATCTGGAATTTGCTGTATCAACATGTTCAGCGACTACAACAAATTCTCCGCTGCCTTCTTGGCGTTTCAAGCTGCTATCGTTCGGATCAATCCTGTATGTAACCGGGATACTATTGGAATTTATTAAGCGAATTTGGCTCGAAGTAGAAGAGGGTGAAGGCTCAATACTACGGGCTTCACGTATCTCCCGTATTAAGCTTTCCATGGCAAAATATATTGATTGCTCTGTCTCAAAAACATCACGATGCGTAGAAAATTGCTCTTGGAATATTTTTGCAAACCCCGTCAATCCGATAATAAGGATTCCGGTTATCAAGATAGCAATGAGCATTTCAACCAGAGTCATCCCAGACTGGTTTTTCAACCTACTCCCATTTCGTTTCAAACCAATCACCCCTTATTTCTTCGGAATCAAAGCGGTTCGCTCAACAAATCCGTTCAACCTTTCCCCTTGCCATGTAACTCTTACCCTGACCTGTTTAACTTGGGGATTGACATTTGTAGAAGTTAGCATATTATCGAAATTAGCGGATATATTTCCGATATTATACCCTTCCACCACAACACTGTATCTGTAAGTTAAATTCATATTCTTAGTAACATCAGCATTTCTCAAATTTATAATGGGCTGTAACGCTCTATTGGGCAGCGTATCATAATCCATATTTCGATATTGCTCGATAATATTTTCTGCATAAGAAACCGCAGTAGCCCTTGCCTCAGCATTAGCCCGTAAAGCCCTCATCTGCATAGGCATCATGCTCATTCCTATCAGTAAGAAGCCCATTAATGACAACGACACCATGACTTCGATCAGCGTAAAGCCAGAATCATTCCTCATTATTGCTCCTCCACGAACGGGCAATATGCCCTGTATTATAAATAGCAATATTTGTAGTTATGTTTGTTCCGCGAACCTGAATCGAACCCTGGTTTCTTCCCGTTTGGATATTGGTTACTCGACCTCTATTATCAAAAATTACCGAATTATTTGAGGTAAAATTATTCAGTCTTACTACAATATCGTTATTTCTCTCAACCAACTGAAATGGCACTCGAAGATTAGAGCTGATACTCCCGTTATTAGTAAGTAAATTGGTTTCAAAAGTATTCGTATTGACCATCCTAAATTCGACCAACGCATTCCTGGCAATTGCTTCCGCCCTGGCACTGCGCAGTTCCTGAATCAACCTCTCTCTCGCCGTCTCAGCTACATAAGCATTGGTACCACGGCTAAGATTAAAAATCGCAATCGCCGATACTGCACTTAGAATAGCAATTACCACCATTATTTCAATAAAGGTCATTCCTGCTTCGTTTTTTTTCACATCTCATCACCCCTTTACGGAATAATTGAGATCCATGGAAAATTGAAAGCGAAAAGGACAACCGATGTTATCGCACCCAAAGCAAGATAAGGACCAAAGGGTATGTAAGTCTTCCTTGTAGCACGATGTGTCGCAAGTAGTATCACACCAATAATGCTTCCAAAAAAACTACCGATAAAAAGGCTGTATATGACAACTTTCCATCCCCAAAATGCTCCAAACATCGCTAATAACTTAGCGTCTCCCCAGCCCATGCCTCCACGGCTGATAACAATGATCAATACAACGACGCCAAAACCAAGCAAAATACCAACTGCGGCATCCAGGATATGATCATAACTCAAGAGTAATCCCGCTATAATTCCGGGAAATGAAAGTACATTGGGGATAAGCTTATACTCTAAGTCAATCAATGCAATCGGAATAATCAAACCGATAAAAATCCACGCTTTCAATGTATCCAAAGACAATCCCCAGATACCATAAGAACCAGCAAACAATAACCCGGTCAACAGCTCAACCAACGGATACCGCCAAGATATTTTCTTTCCGCAGTTTTTGCATTTCCCACGCAATGCCAAAAAACTGAACAACGGAACCAATTCCGTTACACCTAAACGATGGCCACAGGCAGGGCAGGACGACGGCGGAAATACAATAGACAACCCTCGAGGTATCCGGTAAATACAGACATTCAGAAAACTACCGATAACCATACCAAAAGTTAATGCAACAATAAACTCCAATGGAATCTCCTAACTACCAATGATATTATTAACTTACAGCGTATGCCCATTGCTGCATATCGCTAAATTATCAGTCCCAATTAAATAGGCACCTGTCGATTTACCGACCGGGCACTTAGGTACCCTTTCCAGATAATTCGGAATCAAATCCCCTATAACAGCTGGCGGAAGGCCACCGTTTACATACATATAGCGACTGATTGCTTCATTTAGACTGGAAAGGTTACTCTTACATGTCGCAATGTCAGCATCATTCAAATTAACGAAAAACCTCGGCAAAACAAGGGCTGACAACACGCCAATGATAGTGATAACAATCAATATTTCAATTAATGTGAAACCTTGTACTTCCTGATAAAAATTTTGAACCATCAGGAAACTCCTTAGGATAACCCTATTTTAAATTTGGGAAAAGGGGGAAGAGGCCTTCCCCCTTTAAATTGTCATCACGGTAACACGTGACCGTTCGGGCATACAGCTGTCAAAGTAGTAGTATTAATATTATAACCACTACCATCTGTAGGGCAGTTCGGCGCCCGATCAATATACTTGGGAGCCAAATCACCGATCGCACTAGGAGCTTTACCATTATTATCAAATGCATATCGGCCAATCGCTTCATTTAAGCGGGACAAGTTCCCTCGGCAAGCAGTTTGCTCCGAAGCTGCCTTGTTGGTTAAGAAGCGGGGTACAGCAATAGCTGCCAAAACGCCGATAATGGTAATAACAATCAATAATTCAACCAAAGTAAAACCTTCTTGTCTTTTTGCCAATTTCA
>Ga0116169_1001366_pt1 | contig 20584 bp, 20 predicted proteins | sample AD_UKC130_MetaG_FD_89796 | JGI IMG/M metagenome (GOLD analysis project Ga0116169, IMG submission 89796) | Active sludge microbial communities of municipal wastewater-treating anaerobic digesters from Canada - AD_UKC130_MetaG | ecosystem: Engineered > Bioreactor > Anaerobic > Digestate | place...
ACAGCCATAGTTGAGAACCTCCTGTATGTTTGGATTGGACACCTAAATCATACATGATTTCTCACTATGGTTGTCAATTTTTTATTTCATTTTACTGTTGCATTTAATTTTACAACGAACCTTATAACATTAAACAATAATTAAAAAATTAATTTGTTGTATTCTATCGTTTTATGTGTTATTATTAAAGACAAAATTAATATGTCGCATAGGGGTGCTGGTGAATGCCGGCTGAGAGCAGGGAGTTTTCCCTCAACCCTTAACCTGATCTGGGTAATGCCAGCGTAGGGAATGTGTAAATTGGTATTTAACCGCCTATGTTGGGCGGTTTTTGCTGTTTTTACCGCTGCATGGATATAAAGCTACCGTAAGGATATTAAAATACCGGAAAGGAGGGTATAAATATGGCAGCCGTTAATGTATCGCTGCAGGTTATTCCATGTGTACCCGAAAATCAGATTTATCCTGTTGTGGACAAAGTTATTGACCTCATAGCCAAAAGCGGCGTTAAATATGAAGTAGGCCCGATGGAGACTACCATGGAAGGTGATATAGATACCCTTTTGGAAATCGTCAAAAAAGCGCAGGAAATATGTATTTCGGAAGGTGCAAGCAGGGTTTTGTCCGTGGTTAAAATCGATTATAAAAAGGAAGGCGTGACGATGGATGAAAAAATTTCGAAATATCGGTAATCCCATTTATTCATCCATTGCCGTTGTTGTTTTTATTATTGTGTGGGAAATATTCACAAGAGCAAAAAATATAAAAGAATACATACTGCCGGCCCCATCAGCCATTCTGAATGAATTTATAACGTCCGGCGACTTGCTCCTTCACCATTCAATGGTGACCATGACAGAAACCGTGCTGGGCTTTATACTGGGGTTGGTGCTTGCAATCCTGCTTTCTTTGCTCATGAGCAGCTTCAAGCTGTTTCGAAGCATATTCTACCCTTTTATGTTTTTGTCCCAGACCATACCCATAATTGTTGTAGCGCCGTTGATTACGGTCTGGTTTGGATTCGGCCTTGTATCAAAACTGATTGTCTGCGTCCTTGTGGTATTTTTTCCCATAGCTCTGAATCTCACGGAAGGGTTGAGCTCCTATGACAAAGACCTTGAAGAGCTGCTTATGTGCATGAATGCCAGCAAGTTTCAGATTTTTATGAAACTAAAGCTTCCGTCGGCGCTGGTTCATTTTTTCTCAGGCTTAAAGATTGCAGCGGCTTACGCCGTCATGGGGGCGATTATGTCGGAATGGACCGGAGCGGAAAGCGGGCTTGGCATCTTCCTTACAAGGTCCATGAAATCTTTCAGGACCGCTGCTATGTTTGCAGACATTGCGATTATTTCAATTTTCAGTATTTTATTGTTTGGATTGATAAAACTTATAGAAAAAAGATGCATTAAGTGGAATGTGAAAGGATGATCGTCATTGAAAAGAAGAAATGTTTTAACGGCAATATTCATGGCAATTATACTTGCCTTTGCCGCTACAAGCTGCGGTATTGAGAGAACTCCGTCACCGTCTCCGAACCAGACTTCTTCCGCAGACGGAAAACAAAAAATCAGTTTCGTCCTTGACTGGGTTCCCAACACAAATCACACCGGAATCTATGTTGCAAAAGTAAAGGGATATTTTGCCGAAGAGGGACTGGATGTTGATATAATCCAGCCCGGTGAGTCATCCGCCGACCAAATGGTGGCCACCAACACAGCGCAGTTCGGAATCAGCTACCAGGAAGGAGTTACTTTCGCCCGTGCTTCAGGAGCGCCCTTGGTATCCCTGGCAGCGGTTATACAACACAATACCTCCGGCTTTGGCTCGCCTAAAGACAAACAAATCGTTTCCCCAAAGGATTTTGAAGGCAAAAAATACGGAGGATGGGGTTCGGAAGTTGAAGAGGCCATGGTAAGGCAAGTTGTGAAAGATGCAGGGGGAGACCCGGACAAAGTGCAAATCGTTACCATCGGCACAGCGGATTTCCTTCAGGCATGTGAAACCGGCCAAATTGATTTTGCCTGGATTTTCGAAGGCTGGGATTTCATCAATGCCGCCAACAAGGGAGTCGAACTAAACTATATTCCCTTAAGGGAACTTTCCGAAACCTTTGACTACTACACCCCGGTAATTGTTACAAATGAGGATAACATAAAGAATAATCCCGAACTTGTGAAAAAATTCATGAGAGCCGTGGAAAAGGGCTATAAATTCGCCATGGAAAATCCCGATGAAGCGGCGGAATGCCTGCTTCAACTGGCACCGGAGCTTGACCGGAAGCTTGTGGTAAAAAGCCAGCGCTTTTTGGCCTCAAAGTATCAGGATGACGCTCCCTATTGGGGAATGCAGAAAAAAGAAGTATGGGAAAGGTACATGAACTGGCTTTACGAAAATAAATTCATAGATGCCCCCATAGATGTGGAAAAGGCCTTTACCAACGACTTTTTGCAAAATGGACAGTAAGCGGTAAACAATAAATTAAACAAATTAACGTAAACTGATGTTAGTATGAATTAGCAACAAACAATAAACTTTATATATACAAAAGGTGGAAAATGAATATCAAGATAAAGATTGAAAATTTAAGCAAAACCTTTAAAGTGAATAAAAAACCTCTGGAGGTTTTAAACAATATAAATATTGAGGTCTATGAAAACCAGTTTGTTTCCCTGATTGGTCCCAGCGGCTGCGGCAAAAGCACAATTTTTCGTATTTTGGCCGGACTTGAAAAGGACTTTTCAGGAAACATAACGGTAAACGGAGAAAGCATAAAAGCTTCCTCCTGCCAGTTCGGTTACATGCCTCAAAAGGACGTTTTAATGCCCTGGCGCACAGTATACAAAAACATCATTCTTCCCCTTGAAATAAACGGCAAAAAGGACAGGTCCAAAAAAACCGAAGTGGAAAACCTCATAAAGGAATTTGGTCTTGAAGGTTTCGAAAACTTCTATCCGGGGGAAATATCCGGCGGAATGAAGCAAAGAGCAGGTATTCTTCGCACTTTTTTAATGGAAAGCGACATAATGCTTCTTGACGAACCCTTTGGAGCGCTTGATGCAATAACCCGGATAAATATGCAGGAATGGCTGCTGAAAGTCCTGGTTGAGCACAAAAAGACCGTATTGTTTATAACCCACGACATTGAAGAGGCAATCTTTCTGTCGGACAGGGTGTATGTCCTGTCCGGCAGACCTGCCCATGTTATAAAAACTTTGGATATAGAGTTTCCCCGACCAAGGGACAGAGAAGTGCTTTCTTCTCCAAAATTTCTGGAATACAAAGATGCTCTTTTGAAAGCCCTTCTCTGAAAAGTTTTATATGAAAAGTCTTATATGAAAAGTTTTCTCTAAAAAGCTTTCAAGCATCCTTTCCCGCATTCAAAATACCGTCAGGGAATTCTGTAAGTAGTCTGCAATGTTCCGCTGCCGCGGTTCAGATTCAAAGTATAGTTGTACTTTCCTTTTCCCGGCACTGTCACGGTTATCCTGTATGTTCCATAGAATCCTCTGAAGCCAAAGCTGCCCGAACCATCCGTGCTTCCATAAGCCCTGGTAGTCCACTCATTCATCAAGGACTCAAACCTTCTGCCGGCTTCATTCAACGTCCAGTTATCATTTACTATTGACGCATCTCTTCCTCTCCAGTGCACTCTTTCCCAGAAACCCCACATTACGATTCCTTCAACGGAAGGATGGCTGAAAGCCGTACGATAGAGGTTCTCCAGATTGTCCGCCCTCCTGTATTCATCCGGTGTAACCGAATCATATTCGGTAATCCATATCGGAAGGTTCAAGACAGACAGCTTGTCAAGTATTCCTTTGAGAAGATTGCGGTCCACCGAGTCACCAAAGTGTCCGTGCACTCCTACGCCGTCCACACGAACTCCCTGGGATCTGAGCCAGTTTACCAGGGCCACACAATCATCCGCTTCTTTCAAAGTGGTTATATTGTTGTTTACAAAATACTTTGCATTCGGATCAATTTCTCTTGCCCTGTTGAACATATAAGGCCAGATGGACTCACCCAGACGGCTCTTGAAAAAGTTGCCGTGAATCATTTCGTTGTTTACATCCCAATGTTCGAATTTTCCTTTAAAATGACCTACAGCACTGTTTAAGCGGTTGTCTACCGCAAAACGCAGGGTAAACGGATCCAAACTCCTTACCCATGCAGGCTGCCACTCTTCAGCCTCCCAGAAAATACAGTGTCCCCTCACTTTTATTCCGTTGCTCCGGCAAAATTCATACAAATAGTCAGCATCGTCATAGGTTATAATTCCCATACTGGGTTCATTTGTATACCATTTGGATTCATTTTCAAACACAGCCCAGTTAAAGTGGTCTTTTATAAACTTAGTGTAATTCGAATCGTACATTGCCCTTCTTGTAATGGCTGTACCAAATCCAAAGGCATGGTTGGTGAGAACCGCCTCCACATAAGCATTCTCTATCGGCTTGTTGCTGGAATCCACAACTTTTATCTGTACATTTCTCTTTCGAATCTCATTTATTCTCTCATTTGCCTGGTCAATCCATTGAATGCCGGTGGAAGGTATTACTGGCGTCGGTGAGTTCCTGGGTGTCAAAGTCCCAATACCCTTTGTCGCTGTTGCCGTTTGAACGGGTGATACCGGCTTGGGCGTCGAAGATTGCCCCAGTGACGATTTTGCCGGTGTATTGAATGTCCTTCCCGGTGTTTCTGTTTTGCCCGGTGTTTCGTTCTTGGACAAAGCAGGTGTACTGTCAACCGAACCTGTCGCGGTGTTACCTTCCGTCCTGCCGGGTGTTGAGGTAGCAGGCAAAGTTTCAGTCACTTCAGGCACGGCACTTTCCGCAGGTCCGGTATTTATCGCATCCAGGTTGTCTTTATCCTCTGTTACAATATCCTCCGGAACATTCTCATTATCAATGCCGACCTTGGCAATGAGCTCCAGCAAATCCGCATCTTTAATCTCATCAATAGTCAAATTCACATTCTGCTCTTTGGCTTTTAAATACACGGCATATCTGCCCATTGAAATATTTTCTTCTTTGGATGATTCTCTTTCCTCCAAAGTAAGATTTAAAATCCTGGTTGTAATACCGCTGTTTTTAAGGTCTGAAACCGCCTTGTTCACATCATCAAAAAGCTGACCGATTTTATTTTGAACGTCCTTATTCTCCGAACCTTCCCCTGCTTTTAAATCACAGGCTGTGGATATAAGGATTATATTCTCCTTCTCCCTGGAAATAAATCCAAGCTCCATGCTCTTTTGCACAATCTCATTCACAGCCTCCGCCACTGTTTTTTCTTTTAATTCAAGTCCTTCCAGCACTGTCTCGGCATCGCCGTTCAGTGCTTTGGCTTCGGCTATTTTGTTGTTGTAATTTATCCAAAGCTCAATACTTGGATTTATATCAATGCCAACATAAGCATATATATTTTTTCTTGCCGTATTTCCATTAATAAACATCAGCACAAAAGACAACACAATTACAAAGCATGCAGCAACTGCCGCAACCGGCAAATATCTGCGCAAAGAATTTTTAGGCTTGATTATATCCGAGTCCAAAACCTTCACTTTTTTACCAACTGCCATTTCAGAGGTCCTTACCACATTCAGAAAAGCAAAGTCATCAGTCATTATAATGGCCGTCTTTTCATCCATATCAAGAACTTTTCCTACAATCACCGCAAATCCACCTCCTTTTCCTGGATACCTGCAGCATACTCCTTGAAGATTTCGAGGTTGCTCCTTAATATCAAGCTTACTGCAATTATATATTTTTTATTTCTTTCTATAGTCCTTCTGCTAACTTTTGCCAGTTTCAACAGTTCCAATGTGGGCAACTTTTTGGTTTTTTTTAGCTTTTCATAAAGCCCGTCATTACTTGCAATTTTTTTTGCAATATTTATCAAAAGCTCTCTCGAATCTCTGTGCTTTGGAGTACAGGAGAGCAAATCCTTAAAAGTTATATCAAAGGAGGCCAGCTCAGATTTGAAAAGTCTAATCTCGTCCGTAAATTCCAATCTTTCAATTGCATTGTTGCCGTCAGCATCCGAAAGAGTTCTTTCAAGTTTGATATCTTCGTTTTCAAAGTAAGAAAAAGGATAAACCATTTTATTCTTATGATTTTTTCTTTTATAGTCAATAAGTCTTCTATTAATAACCTGTTCTGAGAAAACAAGGAAGTTAGAATGCTTCTCTTCATCATAAGCATTGATGGCTTCATTGAAAGCCAATAATGCAACGCTGTATTCTTCACTGTTTTCCGGCTCAACATGCCTGTCAGTCGCCTTATACACCAATTTTAATATAAAAGGCCTAAACCTCAGGATAAACTCTTCCCTTGCAGAATCATCCCCGGCTTTTATTCTGTTCAGATACTCTATAATAATCCTTTTTGTATGTTCCCTGTCGTCGTTCGTACCTTGAAAATGCCAATCCACCGGTTAATTTCACCCCTTATTCTTATATCGATTCGTATACCGGAATGGTTTTATGTCGCATTGTCAGCTTCCCAGGTGGATCAAGATATTTGAGACCCAATTTTGCAAACATTTTGCGTTGTTCGTGCAGCGAATCGGATGTATGACCCAAATATCTTTTACAATTGCAAAAACATTCTCCACAATTCCCCATGGTAGATTATTAACCCAATTCCCGCAGCGATGCTTAAAATATTGGCTGTCAATGCAAACAGTATCCGCCTCAGTTTTGAATGTTGCTCCAGGAAGTTTGCATACAGGTAAACTTCAGCTATCAATATTATCAATTCAAGAAGCAAATACGCCAAAACCGCCTCCACCCTTCCTCTACTGTAGAGCACAGCAGCCAAAAGAAGGCTCAAAAAAGCCTGGGTAAATATATTAATTGCCAAAAACGGCACACCGTCGCGTTCCATGTCAAATCTAAACAGCAATAATACAAGTCCTTCAACAATCAATGCCTTCAAACAGGTGCAAACAAATAAAATCAAAAAAGCCAAACCTATCGAAAGTTCCGTTGCCTCCTCTGACATGTAATCAAAAAAAACAATACTGTCAAACGCTTTTCTTTCTATTACGTTGGAAACGGCGGTCATGCCGTCGGAAGTCACCACTATGATTTTAAATTTGTCAATCTTTCTGTCAAAAGTAAACTTCTTAACACATTTGCCGTCTTTCACATCGCATTCAATATCGTTAAGTCCCATCCCAAACGGGTTGGCCGATAAAGGAGTCCAACCGTCTTTATTATAATTTTTCAATATGTTTATCGCACTTCGGTCATGTTCGTCAGAAAAATGCGGGAAGATGGAAAAATAATCCTCAAGCTCTGAAATCCGTCCACTTTCATTCCATAGAGAATTGTATTCAAGTATGTCAAGATAACAAACCTGATAAGACGGCATGTTCTTTGCAATAATATACACAGATGACTCCGAACCGAAATATGCCGAAGCGGTTAAAGGCAAAAACAGTATCACCAATACAATTAACAATAATTGTGCATATAAAAGTTTTGCCAAGTTCTCCCTTCCCACAATACTCCCCCTCTTATAATATTCTACCATAAAAAAGCAAAACTTTATATAAACTTCATACAATTTATTCTGCCATTGTTTTGCCCATCATTACAAGTACTATATAATTTAAAATTGTTTGAACCTTTTTAAAATAAAGATAATCTAAATATATGAAATAAAAAAATTGCAAAGATATGTGAATATTGGTAATGAAATTATGGAATATTTGGAAAGTAACTACAAAGATAATTTTAAAAATATAGCAGTTTCTTTGGCACTTTTAACTCTTTTTTCAGTCTCCTTGTACATGTCACTAAAGCAAAAAGACACCGAAATTTATCATAATCCTCTGATACCCTCCGTAATAGATTGGAATAATTCCACATATATTTGTTCAAGCGATTTTGTCATTGATGATATAAATATGGTCGGAGATAAAATCGGTATTGGTTCAAACTATAAATGGCCGATTTTTGAAATTAAAGGTATATCCCCTTCGGGAAAAATAGCTGTATTAATTGGAAAAAGCTATTTTGTTTATGAAATCAAAGAATCCAAAAGTTCGCCGCCGGAAATTGATTAGCTTGATATACTTTGATTTACCGCCCCATATCTTACGGCGATTTTTTCAAAAATCAAGCCACTGTTAAGAAGCAGAAAACAAAGCATAAGCACAATAAATTTAGCAGGCAGACTGTAATCAATCCCCATAAAGCATACTGCAAGATAACCTGCTGCAACTCCCAACACGATGGAGGACAAAGAAGATACGGCAAGCTTCACTTTCGGCATTTGAGCCGATTTTGCAATCCTAAGGCTCAATATCAAATCCACAAATCCCGCAACGATAAACGCCGTCAGTATCCACGCAATTCTAAGGGTGCTTTGGAGCATGGCGGCAAAAGGCATGTAATTTACCTTAATCTGAGAATTGCTCTGTCTTATCATTTCTTTTATTTTTTCGATATAGAACCCTATATCAAACACATTATCCGGCGGTAAATACCCGCTGGGCACATAGAATTCAAACTTTACAAGCCTCCATATCAAAACCAAAATCCCTGCAAAACCAAATACAATTAACAGATCCAAAACCAGAGGCAAAATGTTTCTCCTTACCATCTCCTTTATGTACAAATCACCAAGCTTATGCCTGTAAAAAGCAATCCTTCGCTTCAAAAACTCAACAAAATTCTTTATCAACAGATACACGCATGCAAGGCCAACCAAAAGATTTAACACATTTTCAAATTGTGAAATCACAATGTCATACTTTTCATAATTCCTCACGGCATAGTTGTAGGCGGCATTCCTCCTTAATGTTTTGTTTATGAGTTCTTCAAAGGAAAAAACCTGTCTGTATTTGTACCTAAGAGACCGTTTGCCATCAAATAATCAATATTTCTGTCCGTCTCAAAAGACGTATATGGTATGTATATTTTTTCATATCCGTCATCGGTAAGATCGAACAATATCCCTGTGTCCGCATCATACACTCCTACAATTTTGTATTTTTTGTCCCCAAGAACAAGCCTGTTGCCGATTATGTCCTCGGTCATGTAAAGCTTTCGCGCAAGCTCGCTGCTGACAACCGCTGCGTTTTCCCCGTTTTCCACCATGTCCGAATCCAGAAACATTCCCTTTTCTATTGTCATGCAAGGAAAAAAATTAATATAGTTTTCATCGGTCATAATTACTTTTGCATCCAACGACCTTTGACTCAATTCAGCCATAGCCGTAAACTCAAGTACAATTGCCGCTGAAGTGTCTCCCTCGTCATAGTCTTGTATTATCTTTTCATAGTCCTTAAAAGAGATACCCGGTTCACCATTTTCTCCTACATAGACAGCCTCCACCCTTTTTCGCATTTCTCCCATAATCTTCTCATCAAAAGTAGCTGTAAGGCTTCTTAAAACACTAACCAGACAAGTTACAAATAAAAAACTTGCACACAGCTTTATCGACAAACTGCGGAAAATTGCCCTGCCGTTCATCTTTTTCACCTCATCTTACCTGCATTCCGTCTGCCAGAGGCTTGCTTGCATTTACCACTATTTCCTCATTGTCCTCGATAGATGCTTCTATGGCGCAGTTGAAGTCATCCTTTTCCAGAATCTCAACCTCCCGCTGTTCCACATAGTTTTCGATGCCCAGCACCCCTTCCCTCTGTTTCACTACAAACACACTTGCCTGCCCCCTGCTTTCAATAACGCAGCTTCTGGGGACAACCATGTCATAGACTTTTCCGTATTTTGAAGCCTGAATTTCCACATCACTTCCTTCCAAAACACTGCCTTCTTCAAGCTCAATATCCACCCAATACCTGTATTGTTTCAATTCCGGCACATATTCTTTTCCTTGAATCGGCCCATTTTTGGTTACCTCAACCCATTCCGTCGTATTTTTACTTTTTTTCGCACTCTTTTTCCCATCTCCTTTTGAATCTTCGCTTTCATTATCCACTGTTTTCTGCACTTCCAATTTTATGGCTACTTCATCCCCTATGTCAAAGTCTTCGGCCTCGGACCTGCTCATCAGCCATGACAGCCTGTATTTTTTATCATCCCTTCCTACAACAAAAAGAGTTTGATTCGGTGCGGTCATCATTCCCTTGTCAATATTCACTTCCAGAATAATACCGTCGGACGGTGCTTTTATCTCTCCCATTCCGGAATAATCCTTTTTTAACTTTTCAAGTTCCTTTTTCCGAAGCTCGAGCTCCGCCATTCTCTCCTTAAGGTTCGTTTCATAAGTTCCCCTGCTTCGCTCAAGTTTGTTCTTTTTGTCCTCATAATCATATTTTGCATCCTCGTATCTTCTTTTTGCCCTGTCCACATTGTCTTTTGTCTCAACCCCTGCATTAAAAAGCTGCTCCAGCGACTCAAGCTCTTCTTTTGCATCATCCATTTCTCTTTTGGCAAGTTCTATCAACCTTTCCTGTTCCGACACCCCGTTCTCATAACTTGCCGACAACTCATTTATACTGTTTTCAAGCTTCAAAATCTCAAGCTCCTTCTGCTTTAGCGTCAGTGAAATATCCTCCTTTTCCACCACGGCCAATACCATGCCTTCCGTAACACAGTCATTCTTTTTTACGAACACATCCGTAACCTTCCACGCCCCGGTGGCATACACATTTTCTTTATTCAGTAGCTCCACCTGACCGGTCTTTTCAATTGTCCTTCCAATGCTGCCCTTCTTTACCTTGACGGTATCCACCACAGGTAGCAGTGTGTTGTTTATTGTTTTAGAAAAGAATGTAAGAAATATTATCATCGCCCCAAATATTAACGCCAGCTTTATAACTATGCTTTTCCTTCTATTGTTTAAAGCCATTTCTGCGTCCATATAAATTCCCCCCTTACTTAATACCGGTAAGCTGAATACCTTCCACGAAGTATTTTTCGCCGTAAAGGTATATCAACACCGTCGGAATCATGTAAAGAACTCCGCTTGCAAACGCCAGTCCAAGATCCCCTTCATTTATATAGGCAAGGTATACGGACAAAGGGTATTTTGCACTGTCGCTTAAGAATATCAAAGGCTGTTCAACCATATTCCAGTTGTCAATGAAAGCCAAAATCGCAAGAGAAGCTATTATGCTCTTGCACTGGGGCAGAATAATCTTTGTAAAGGTTTTAAGATATCCCGCTCCGTCAATCATTGCCGCTTCACAGCACTCATCAGGTATTCCCCTCATATACTGTCTTAAAAGCACCACGCCGAAGGCCGAAAATCCTCCCGGCAGAATAACTGAAAGAAACGAACCAATCATATCAAGTTTTCTTAACAATATATAATTGGGAACGAGGGTAACCTGCAAAGGCATCAGCATAACCACTATAAAGACAAAGAACAACTTATCCCTCAACGGAAACCGCAACTTTGCAAAAGCGTATGCCGCAAACACACCTACTATCACCTGGATGATAACAATGGGAATTGTCATAATTGCAGAGTTTAAAAACATCAACAGGAAAGTCGGCTTTCTGAATAAAACAGTGTAATACTGTTTCATGCTCACCATGTCAGGTATCAGCTTGAACCCTAAAAATTCGGTACTTTCTCCCTCTTCAACTTCTTCTATCTTTTTCTGATATGTATCCAAAACTTCCTTATCGGACATAAAGGAATTTGCTATCGTAAACAGTATTGGAAACAGTAAAACCACGGTAATTACAATCAAAATAACATAAACGCCAAACCTTTTAAGTTTATAAATCCGTTTCCTCAATTTTATCTTTCTTGCCAGCTCCACAAATTTCTCTTTCAACAAACCTCACCCCTTAACCTTACCATAATCTTAAAAACTTTTACCGTATCTGCCTTCAATTTTGTACATTAAAAACACTATTGCGACTATAAACAGTTCCATCAGCAGAGAAGCCGTTGACAGTCTTTGATAGTTCAGGTTGTTGAAATTATTGTTCATAAAGTGCTGGAGCATATACATATTGAGCGGCGGATAGTTCCCGCACAACAGGTAAGCCTCTCTGAAGACCTTGAATGAATTTATAATGGAAATAATAAATACAAAAAATATCGTCGGAACCAAAAGCGGAAGCGTTATACTTGTAAAACATTTGAAACCGCCGGCACCGTCAATACTTGCCGCATCATAATAATCCTTAGGGATACTGTTTAATCCCGCTGTAAACAAGATTATATTGTATCCGCAGTTCTTCCACACGTACAGAAGCACCAGCACCGCAATCGACCATTTTGAATTCAGCCACTCAACTCCTGCAATACCAAAATGATTAAGCAAATTGTTCAATACTCCAAATTCATTAAAAGTAATCTGCCATACCAGTATAATTGAGGCTACAGGTATTACCAGAGGCAGTACGAAAAACATCCGAAAATACCTTGCTCCCCTCAGAGCTTTGTTTAAAAGCATTGCCAGCAAAAGTGAGACAATCATGATAACCGGCACACTGACGGAATTGAATATAAGTGTGTTTTTCACCGCAAGGCGATACGAGTTGCTTGCAATAACGCTTTTGAAATTATCCAACCCTGCAAACTCAAAGCTGCCCACTCCTCTGGTAAAACAATAATACACGCTCATTGCCGAAGGTATGGCAAAAAATATCAGGAAGCCGGCAAGGTACGGCGACGAAAACAAATAACCCGCCAATGCTTCCTTATGCCTCATTTTAAACCTCGGTTTTCTTTTTTTGTTCTCGCCCTTTTCCTTCCTTTCTTTTCTTATTTCTATTCCCGCCCTTTTTTTATCATTAAATCTATAAATTTAAACCGCCAAAAGTTATCAGACTTTCTTCCCCATTCACAAATCCCACATTCCATTTTTTCTGCGCAACGTTCCAAACACTGAGCTTAAAATTTTTACAACCGACACAACCGTAAAGATTGAAAGCACGAAAACAGCGGTACATACAATAGTAATGACAATTGTCTCTTTTACTATTGAAATCCCTGAAAGAGCAAAGATTATCGCAAAAATCAGAGCTATAGCGATTCAATTGTAACGGATGACGGAAAAAGAAATAGATTTTTTATCAGTTGAATAGACGATGGATTTGATGAGAAGAGTATTGGCTCTAAAGATATAAACTGCGACACTTATAACTCCCATCCACGATATGAACGGCACGTATGGCTCCAGCTTGTTCACAAAATTGAACACAAAATACGAAATAAAATATGTACCCAATCCATACCAACAAGCTGTTTCCGGAAAAACTTCATCCGGCGGCAGTTTTACATATAGTATCCCGCGGTGTAATACCATTGGATAAATTATAAAAATTATATTTGAAAAGATTGGTCTCGCTCTGAACTTAAATCTGCTTTCCTTTTGATTAAAGAAGTTTATACCGCTTAAGTCCGACGGAAGGATGTGCGGTGTGAATTGAATTCTCTTAAATGAAGTGTCCAGCAATTTTGCCATTGCTTTAGCAATCAGTATTTTGCCCGTCCCGGGCACATCCTCAAGCAGAACATGCCCTGACGAAATCAATGCAATCTGCAAAAAGTCTATTACATCATCCTTTCCGGCAATAACCTTCCGGATGTTTTCTTTAACCCTTTGCATTAAATCTTTTATTTGATTTAATTCCATTTTAACTACTTTCTCCTCTAATACCGGATATAAATATCTCCATAAATTTTCTGACAATAATATAATTCTATTATCTATAACCTAATTTTATCATTTAATTCGCAATAAATGGTTACAAAATAGTTAAAATTAGTATGTATATATAATCATTTTATAGTTACCATTTGCTTAGCCATTACTCATTTAAAAACAAATTTACTTTTTGCTGTACCATCCGAGCTGCGTCTTTAGCAGACATTTTGCCGTTTTTGTATTCATTGAATCCTTCAATCATAAAATCAATTATTTGCTCGTCAACCAGTACACATTCAGTTACTCCGTTTATTATTGAATTGTATTCCGCCACTACAGATTCCGGTAACGGTACGGTATCCATAGTTTCGTTAATGGTCATTCCCACAGGAAGGGTGGTCTTTCCTTCTTCTCCTGAATATTTCTCTATGAGTTCTCTTATCGCCTCATCATTAACTGGTATTCCCATTCTATCGCGAAATTGTTGGGAACTTTGAATTTCTTTTGACAAAAAAACTTTCAGCACCTCATATGCAGTTGCTTTATTTTTGCTGTTTTTGTTTATCGCTACTATATCTGTAGGATGCGCCACTATTCTGCCCAAGTCCCCAAATGTAGGAAATTTTGAAAGCCTTATGCTATCCGGATTAAAATAGTAATTTATGTGCGAATTGCGATACCATAATTCCCAAGGATTTATGGGATACTCAGTACTGCTTATCAAAGTAATTTTCCCATGCTTTAGAGCTTCAAACTCCATCCCCGTATATTCTTTAATAAGTTTTTCATCACAAATGCCTGCTTTTTCAATAGCTCCAATTGCCTCCAAAAATTCAACAAACTCTTGACTGTCAAAGCTTGCCTGCTTATTCTCGTAATCAACAAATTCTCTCCAGTTCGCATACATAATATTTCTGATAAATCCGTCACCATAGCCAAAGAGGTAATTATCAGAATTCTTTTCTTTAAACTGAACTGCAAAATCAGCCATGTCCTTCAACGTCCAGTTTGCTATTTCATCCTTTATATTGTTTTCCTCAAGAATGGAGTTAGCCGTCCAAAAAATAGGTACATCATAGGCTATGGGAATAAAGTATCTTTTGCCGTTTATAACACCGCTGTTTAAAACAGTCTCATTATACTCTGACAAATTTATACTCTCATCCTTCGATATATATGGCTCCAGATCACAGAAAACTCCTGATTCTACCAACTTTCTCATAGTTTCTATTGTAATTGAACCCTTTTTGGTGGATGGGCTTAAAACAATAACATCCGGACCTTCTCCCGCCATCAATTCAGTTAAAAGTCTGCTTTTGAATTCGTCAGCATTATTGAACGAAACCACTTGAAACTCCACATTTGGATACTTGCTTCTTACTATATTTCTTATTTCTGACTGAACATTGTCGCCGGGTGCCGCATACATCACTATTTTACCACCTATAACATCTTGCGTGTCATCCCGGCTGCCAGAACAAGACGTTGCCAGAAATAAAATGCTTAAAATAATTAAGCTTAACACCATTGTTATAAATTTTTTCATTTACTTCTCTCCAATTATCAACCGATTAAATATTTTGCTGATGTCAATTTTCTATTTTACAAATTATCACTCATTTAAAAACAAATTTACTTTTTGCTGTACCATCCGAGCCGCATCTTTAGCAGACATTTTGCCTTTTTTGTATTCATTGAATCCTTCCATCATAAAATCAATTATTTGCTCGTCAACCAGAACACATTCGGTTATCCCGTTTATTATTGAATTGTATTCCGCTACAATAGATTCCGATAATAGTACGGCATCCATAGTTTCGTCAATGGCCGTTGAATCACTACCAGCAAATTACTCGTAACGTAGTTATTTTATCACCTTATTTTATCGCCGTTTACTTATACGCATTTTAATTTTCGTCCCGCTGCAATAGGAACATGGATAATGCCTGGCAGGTTTAAAATGCAAAAACACAAAAAAAGGCTACCCTTTTCGGATAGCCTGCAATATGACAATGTCAGTTTTAATGGTTTACTTTACAATTTCAATATTGCCGTTGGTGGTTTCCGCAACAATATTTACCTTGTTTATATAATCATCATATCCGTCGCTGTCTGCCTCCACGAAATTGGAGCTCATCTGCTTGCTTATGTTGCGGTAAGTCATTTCAGGAATAAGGAGGTTGATTTCCGCATGGGTGGTCTGAGCTTTGATTTTGTATCCTCTCTTTTCCATATCGTTCATATTAACCTTGATATCCGCAGACGATGTCTTCAAATTCATATTTATATTCGGGTCGTCATTATGGTTGTGTACATTTTCAATAAATATTCTTCCGTTCCTGGTAGAGGCATTTATGTTGGTGGTTTTTATCTGTCTAATCTCTATAACGGAGTTTACGGCGTCAATATTAATGTCCTTGCCGATAATATAACCGAAGTTAATTCGCCCGTTTTTGTTGGAAACATTAATTTTGTCGCCGTTAACGCCCATCAAGTCAACATTGCTGTTGCTGGTAACCGCTTCAAAATTCTCAGATATTGAATCCTCCACATATACCTTGCCGTTTTTGGTAACCAGGCTGATGTTCTTAACCTTAACGGACGGAAGGAATATTTCATGGGATACGCTGATGTTGCCGATTTTATTGCACTTTAAAGTCACCTTGTTCTCTTCCCGGCTAAAATCAAGGATTTCATCAGCATTGTCAGCAGGGCTCTTTACCGTGGTCCTGATTATAACTTTATTTTCCATATGTTTTTTAACAAGAATGTGCCCGTTTATCGCCTCAATATTAAGTTCCGTGTCTTCATTCACATCAGGCACTTCAAAAACCCTGTTTGTTGCCTTGTACTTTCCAAACACGTTAAAAGAATTTGTTTCCACAAAGCTGCTTATAAAATCCACAAGTTTGTCAGCCACACCTATAGTGGTATAAGCAAGGTTTTTACCCAGCTTTTCCACCTTGGAACTGAATTCATCCACCGCTCTTTCAAAGTCTTTCTGGTTGTAATTCTTCTTGAACTCTTTTTTCCATTCATTAAGCTTATCCCTTACTTTGGATACCTCATCGGCAAAATTGGTTTTTCTTTGCTGGGCCTTAAAACCACTGCCACTGTCAGCCGTTCCCTTATCAGGGTCAATAGCCTCCAAAAGTCTTGCCGCTTCCTCGCTTGTAATTTTCCCTTCCTCCAGCATTTTAAGTATAAACATTCTTTCTTCACTAATTGACATAATGCATACCGCCTCCTCTTCGTCCCAAGCTGATATTTTCAGCTTACAAACATTGATTTCGTCCTTTTTTCCAAGCCTTGCATTTATCACTCAATTTCAAATCGGGCTTGCACACCAGGCACTTTGAACTGTCAGCCTTTTAGCAATTCCAGTGCCTCATCTACGGATATTTCTCCTTCGTACAATTTATCGAGAATTTCCTTTCTGTTTGTTTCCTCAACAGGTGCTTCTTCCGACTTATGTCCTAATGCATTTGCCACATCTTCAAGTTTATTTTTAACCGTGGGATACGAAACCCCCAGTTCTTTTTCCACTTCCTTGATGTTGCCTCTGCACTTGATAAACACATCCACAAACAACTTCTGCTCCGGCGTCAGTCTGCAAAACTTGCACAAATCAAAACGTCCCTCTATTGTTGTATTGCATTTTTCGCAGGTAATTCTTGTTATCGTGGTTTCGTTGTTGCAAACCGGGCATTTTCCAAGTGCTTCCCTACCCATATCATCACTCCTTATTTTATTGATGTGGAACCTGTTTTACTTCATCATTAATTTTCTACCGTACATTTATTATATTAATACATATATTTAGTATTGTCAATCTTTTGATAAATATTATTAATATTAAAATTAATTTTTTTAATTGAAATCGTATTTTGTTTGTTTTATTTAAATAACTATTTGAGAAAATTTATAACCTCTAATGTTTCCCGTCTACCCTATTTACTCCTTTTGCACCAATAGTACTCCTGTAATTTTACATTTTATATAAATAATGGTAGCTATATCTTTTTATAAATCTTTTAAAATATCTTGAATTTATACAAACAACTCCTACTAAAATTTTGAGATTTTTTCTCAATTGCATTGTATTATATCCAGAAATCGGTTATAATATAAATAATGAATTACGGAATTACAGCAATTTTTTAAGGGTGATATATTATGCTTATAAAATATGTATTTCAAAACTTTCGTTCCTTCAAAGGCAAAAGTGAACTTAGTATGAAAGCAGGAAGACAGCGCACTTTAGATGAAAACCTTATCCGCGAAAACGGACTGCGTATTCTTCCTTCTGCTGTCATATATGGCGCAAACGCCAGCGGAAAATCAAACATTATCATGTCCCTGGCACTAATGCGGGAAATTGTTTTATTAGGTTCTGTTGGAACTTCACACCCATATTTGAATAATTTTGAATTATATCCTTTTGTCCACAGCATTGAACAAAGTCCGATGTTGTTTGAAATTGAGTTCATAAACCAAGGAGTACATTTTCTTTACTCTTTTGAAGTCATGACCAAATCATTTGAAAAAGGAAATCGTCGAATTGTATCGGAAATGCTGTGGATAAATCACAATAATAAAATGATGCAAATTTTTGAACGAGATCTCCAGCGAATTACCATCAATAAGGATAAGAGAATACTTTCTCTTATACAGTATAACGAAAATTTATTGAAAGAATTCGAGAATAAAATCAATAAAAATCTTGACCCGACACAGCTGTTTTTGACACATGCTTTTAAGACCATTGTCAGCAACGAAATTGCCGATAAAATAATTGATTTTTTCAAAAACAAGCTGCTTGTAATAAGCGATTTTAGTCTAAAAAAAATGAGCTTTACATATACAGAAGAAATACCGGATAAAGATTTTTTGGCATGGAACGAGACAATTGACGTTTTTGTAAAAAGTGCGGATTTTGGACCTCAGCGAATCCTGTTTAAATCTCAAAAATCAGATGACCAGCATTCTGGCGATATCCAGCTTGTTTCAATATATAAAGTTGGTAAGCACAATGTGATAATTCCTGCAGAATTGATGGAATCCAGGGGAACTTTGAAGCTTTTGGATTTTGCCATTCCCTTTGAAGGCTTGTTCATGGAGGGAGGCGTATTCGTGCTGGATGAATTCGACGCTGCAATTCATCCTGAATTGGTCAAAGGTATAATTGCTCTTTTCAACGATCAATCGATAAATAAAAAAGGAGCTCAGCTTATTTTTACCACACATAATCCTATTTATCTTAGTAACAAAATATTTCGACGTGATCAGATTATATTTGTTGAAAAGGACAAAGATACTTTTGAAAGTACTATTTATTCATTGGCTGATTTCGGCTCCGCTGATGTCAGAAATGACCAAAATTATCTGATTAATTATTTTAAAGGAAAATACAGTTCACTTCCGTACATCGATTTCTCCAAGCTTTTCACCAAAAAAGCAAAGGAGGATGTATAGTGTATCGTAAAACGTACTTTTGTGTTTGTGATGGACAACAAGAAGAAATGTATTTAAAACATGTAGCTTTATTGCTGAAAAAGTTTCCAGAGCGTGTTGTTACTTTTAACACAACAGTCGGTTCGCCTGAAAAACTGAAGAAAAACTATACAGAGTATGATAGTGCCGCTCTGTTTGACTATGATTTTAAGGACCGTCAGTTTCATCAAAATATAGTAATTTGTGATCAGCTTAATCGAAAAAACCGAAGAAAGAACGGACAAAATGTTTATCATGCATACAGTAATGTAAATATAGATTTATGGTTTATTCTCCATAAGGAGGATTTCAACAGACCCGTTACCACAAATGATGCTTATGTTGCCGATGTACGCAGAATCTACGGATTGAGTCAGGAAGCTGATATTAAAGAAAAAGCTAATCTCGAAAGAATACTAAGACAAATTACTCTTGAAGATGTAAAAAACGCAATCAGGAGGGCAGAACAAATACGAGCCAGCAAATTAGAATCCGATTGCTTTAAGGTAGGCAGTACCACATGTTTTAGCAATCCCGACTTCTCTATTCATAATTTCCTAAAAATTGTATTACAGGATTGCGGAGAATTATAAATAAAAATTTTATTGCAGACTTTCACCCCATCCTCTTCCTTTGAATTGATAAATATTTCAATTGATTTTCCCTGGTCGTACATGCCCGTATTATTTTCTCGTCACGTTCATCCACCGCTTTGAAATACTCTCTGACAATATCCTCCGGTTGCATTTTGGACAGCCTTATTTCCAATTCATCCTCAAAATCAATATAATCTTCAATCCATGCATTTCATTTTTTACCTGTAACATCTTCCAAACTTTTCTTATTGAAGAAACAGGCAATAAAATCCTGCCTTCCGGTATCAACGTATGTTCCAACGTTTTCATCATTGTATTTAACAACGACACCTCTGACATCCAGTCTTGGCCTAATAAACTCGGAAAGCGGCTATCTAAGCCTGTAAATCTCTAATACTACCACATCTTTTCCCGGATATTTGGTAAAATCAAAACCTATTTTCTTGGTCAGTTCGTTATTATAAGCCCAGTATATCTCTACGGGATATTCCTCTACTTTGTGTTTAAGATTGTCAGGTAATTTCTCTTTTAAAGTGTTTACCTTACAATCAACAATTCAGTTTTATTAACTTAACTTCTTAAAAAAAGTTCAATAGACATACAAATTCTCAACTTAAAAAATACATTCTTCTCGTATATGTAAGTTAAAAAGAAAAATTTTTGGGGGTGGTGGTATGTTTATTTTTATTATTCGCAAAATTACAGGTACTTAGAGGCAAAATTGACAGGCATGCAAAAGTTTCTGTGGGACAGTAATGAAACTCTAAATTTTAAAAAACCTTGGGGCAAAAAAGACCAGCTAATTAAAGTCAAGAGTTTTTAAGAAAAAATTTTAAGAATTTTCTAAAACTCCTGACAGCGAAAAAAGGCACAACGACAAGACCACCTAAGATTAGTAGACATAAAATAGC
>Ga0116169_1001371_pt1 | contig 20563 bp, 8 predicted proteins | sample AD_UKC130_MetaG_FD_89796 | JGI IMG/M metagenome (GOLD analysis project Ga0116169, IMG submission 89796) | Active sludge microbial communities of municipal wastewater-treating anaerobic digesters from Canada - AD_UKC130_MetaG | ecosystem: Engineered > Bioreactor > Anaerobic > Digestate | place...
CTATGGTGACTATATATTCCCATATAACGGAGCCCGATAGGGTTAATACCCCCCTGGCTGAGGCTAATCAACTGAGCTTGTTAATCACAAGCTCCACCCTCTATAGGGTGGGGTAGTTGACTTTCTTTGCTTTTGAATTTCTTTTTGTTTTCTTCGCAATGAAAGCTATATCCATAAAATTAATTTCTTCTGCTTCTGGGGATACAAACAATACTGTCTTAACAAAATCATCATCCGCCAGCTTTACAGCAATAACCCCAACACTGTTCTTCTTTAATTCTGGCACTTCATCCATACCAAATCTTAAATAGTTGTTTTTGTCAGTAATAATAACAACATCTTTATTTAAATCTTCTTCGCTTACTTGTCTTATACAAACCAATTCATCATCTTCATTTAACTTTGTTGAAGAAATTTCTGCCCTCGTTGTTTCAAATTCTGAATTATCAACTGTTTTAATAAATCCATTTTTTGTAATAAATAACAATTTATTGCTTGCCCTTGACATATTCGCAAAAATGATATCATCTTCAACTACAGAAACAATATTTGATACAGGAATACCCTTATCCCTTAACTTCGTTCTTGGAATATCAGAAACCTTTATACTGAACAATTTCCCATCTTTCGTAAAAATATTAACCCTTTCAGTACTTTTACCTTCAAGAACATAAGGAAATGAGTCTATATAATCCTGGTCTGCTTTTACCAATGAAACACTATCTATCGTCTTAATGTAATTTTTACCGTCTATTAATACAAAAACATCTTCTTCAATTTCTTCTTCCTTGTATTCTATAATGCCACGATCAACAATCTCTGTTTTACGATCATGACCATATTCTTTTACAATATCCAATAATGTTTTTATGATAACTTTATCGAGTTCACGTCTTGATGATATAATTTTTTTATAAGTATTTAATTCTTTAAGCACGCTTTCCAATTCTTTTTTTAATTCATCCTCTTCAAGCATATTTATTTTATAAAGTTTTGTTTCTAAAATGACTTCTGCCTGCATATCAGAAAAAGAAAAAGATTTTGCAATTTCCCTTGCTTTTTTCGTTTTAAAATCAATTCCCGAAACATCACCAGAAGTAAGGCATTTTTTCATATCATTCCTTGACTTCCCGTAACGCATACATTCAATAATGGTATCAAGATTCGAATATGCAATCAATAATCCTTCATAAATTTCCTGCTTTGCTTTCAATTTATCTATAAGATATTCATATTTCTTTGTATAAATTTCCCTTTGAAACTTCACAAATTCTTCAATATACTTCAATAAATCAAAAGTAATCGGTTCACCATCAACAAGAGCAATAAATATCACATTCATATTGTCTTGAACTGGCGTCTTTTTATAAAGCATATTTTCAAGTTTATCAAGGTCAGCATTTCTTTTGGTTTCAATAACTATCCTTACACCTTCAGCATTACTTTCATCAGTTATACTTGTTATATCTTCAAGTTTTTTATTGTTTATCATTGATATCAACCTGTCAATTAACGCCTGTTTCCTTCCAGCATAAGTGTACGGTATTTCAGTAATAACAAGGTTGTATTTACCATGTCCTGCATCTTCCCTTTCAATTCTTGATCTTATAGTCAATGTGCCTTTTCCGTTCTTGTAAATATCAAGTAAATCTTTCTTATTCGTTATAATACCGCCAGTAGGAAAATCTGGACCCTTTATATATTGCATCAATTCTTCAACAGTTGTTGCTTCACCTCTCATATAAGCAATAATGCCATTTATAACTTCCCTTAAATTATGGGTTGGTATGTTTGTTGCCATAGCAACACCTATGCCAACACTTCCATTTACAAGCAAATTCGGGAATTTAGCAGGCAAAACAGTTGGCTCTTTTTCTTTTTCATCAAAATTAGGCTTAAAAGCTACAACATTTTTATCCAAATCTTCCAAAAATTTTAATGCAATCTTAGAAAGTTTTGCTTCCGTATAACGCATGGCAGCGGGTGGATCCCCGTCTAATGAACCAAAATTGCCATGTCCATCAACTAATGGATTAATAAGAAGCCAATTCTGTGTCAAACGAACCATGCTTTCATATACTGCAGCATCGCCATGCGGATGATATTTACCCAAAACATCACCAACAGTTGTCGCAGACTTTCTGTATTCTTTATTCGGAAGAAAACCCTGTTCATACATTGAATATAATATCCTGCGGTGGACAGGCTTTAACCCGTCCCGTATATCAGCAATAGCCCTGTCTGTGTTTACAGACATGGCATAATCTATAAAAGATTGTTTCATTTCTTTTGCATAATCCGTTGTAATAATTTTTTCAACTATTTTTTTTATTCTGTCAATTCCTTTTTTATTTTTTTTTGCCAAAAAGCATCAGCCTCCTTAAACATCAATATTCGCTTTTTTAGCTTCTTTTTCTATAAATTCCTTTCTTGGCGGAACTTTTTCACTCATCAGAGCTGAAGTCACAGCTTCAGCTTCTATAATATCTTCAAATTCTATTTTTTTAAGTATCCTTGTTGCTGGATTCATAGTTGTTTCCCATAACTGTTCAGGATTCATTTCTCCTAATCCTTTATACCTCTGTATTGTACATTCTTCTTTCTTCCAGCCATAGGATTTTATAACCTTGTCAAGTTCAGTATCTGAATAAGCATAAATATGTTTTTTGCCTTTCATTATCTTGAATAATGGAGGTTGGGCAATATATACATGCCCCTGTTCGATTAAAGGACGCATATATCTGAAAAAGAAAGTAAGAAGTAAAGTCCTTATATGTGAACCATCTACATCAGCATCAGCCATTATTATAATTTTGTCATACTTCAACTTCGTTATATCAAAATCTTCCCCTGCTCCAGTTCCAATCGCAAGTATGACAGGAGCAAGCTTTTCATTTTCATATACTTCATCAACATTTTTTACCTTTTCTACATTCAACATCTTTCCCCATAAAGGCAATATTGCCTGAAACTTTCTGTTCCTTCCCTGTTTTGCAGATCCACCAGCAGAATCACCTTCTACAATAAATAATTCAGTCAATACACCTTTTTCTGGGTCGTATTTTTCCTGACAAGCAGCAAGCTTACTGTTAACAGACAATGTATTGCTTTTTGAAAGGAAATTTTCTCTTGCCTTTGACACAGTTTTTCGCATGTTATATGCTTTAATTGCCTGTTCAGCTACTTTTACCAAATCATCTTTATTTCTGTCAAAATAAAATTCGAGCTGTTCAGAAACAATATCTTCAACTATAAATTTAACATCAGAATTTCCAAGTTTGGTTTTTGTCTGCCCATCAAACTGCGGATTTTTTAATTTTACAGATAATATAGCAGTCAATCCACTTCTTATATCACGACCATCCAATACGGCATCTTTTCCTTTTAATAACCCCATTTCCTTAACATATTTGTTTACTACTTTTGTAATTGCTGATTTAAACCCAGTTAAATGTGTGCCGCCTTCAATAGTGTTAATATTATTACAGAATGAAAAAATATTTTCATTAAAATCAGTTGTCATTTGAAAAGCCAATTCAACAATAACATCATCTTTTGATCCATTTATATATATTACATTGTCATGAGTAGTCTCTTTATTATGGTTAATTTCACGAATAAAACCAATAATCCCGTCTTCCTGATGAAATACTTCATGCTGTATTTCATCGCCAGTATAATCATAGAATTCAATCGTCAAACCTTTATTTAGATAAGATAATTCCTTAAGTCTTTTCTTTATAATATCAGCTTTGAATTCTACTGTTTCAAATATATTACTGTCAGGGAAAAATGTAATGCAAGTACCCCTTTTATCTGTTTTCCCTACAGATACAAGTTCACCGTCATCAAGTTTAGTTATTGGTTTTCCTCCATTTTCATATTCATCTATATAATGATTTCCATCTCTGAATATTTCAACTTTCATATATGATGAAAGCGCATTTACAACAGAAATCCCAACCCCGTGTAAACCGCCAGAAACTTTATATGTTGAAGAGTCAAATTTTCCTCCAGAATGAAGAACTGTTAGTAATATTCTTTCTGTCGTAATACCGCGAGGATATTTTTCAGCAGGATAATCCCGCGTATTTTCATGTAAATCCACTGGAATACCTCTTCCATTATCTTCAACAGTTATAGATCCATCTTTATTCATAGAGACAACAATCCTGTCGCAATAACCAGCCAAATGTTCATCTATACTGTTATCAATCAATTCATAAACAAGATGGTGCAACCCACGTACTCCAGTACTCCCTATATACATGCCAGGTCTTTGTCTGACGGGTTCAAGTCCTTCCAAAACCTTTATACTTTTTGAATTATACGCTGTCAAAAAGAACCACGCTCCTTATTTTTTAAGTATTGCATGTTTTGCAAAAAAATAAACATAGAAAAAAACAAATATAAAATTAAAAATAGCCTATCATTATATAAGTATACCACATAAAATCTTATAATCAAATATAAACCCTGTTTGAATAAATACTTCAGCTAACATATAAATATATTATAACAAAACTGTTTCACAATATAATAACAAAGAAGGAGTGATTAAGAAAATGATAATTGTCATTTTGATATTATCAATCGCGTTTAACCTGTATTGTCTTTTCCTTACTTTATTCAGAATTACAAAAATAAAGGGATTAACTGAAGATTTGCTTCCGACTAAGGCGAAGCAAGAATATTTAAAAACTTTGAAATACTATATAAAAGTTTTTTTAATATGCCTTGGATTTCCAATATTTACGACTATGATGACTTTTATCGGCATTATAAGATTTATTTTCCCAATAATATCAATTGTCATTTCATCAAAAATACTTTACAAGATATTCGACGAAATAGAAGAATTTGATTTCAACAAAAAAGATATTGAAATACTAAAAGAATTCCTGCAACAGCGAAGAAAGGAAACAGAAAATAAAAAGAGCAAAATAAAAGTAATCCAATCTGAAGAAGATCTTATAGACGAAGAAGAAATAAAAAATATCACCGATAAAAAAAATGATGTAAGTTAATGCATGTTAAAGTGGCTATTAAGCCACTTTTTTGTTATAATTAATATAAGAAATTTTGATAAAGGGGGCAAAATTCTTGAATGAATTTTATTACGAGGCTGAAATGAAAGAACTTATAAAGGAAAATTTAGAAAAAAAATATGAGCTTAATGAAAAAGAAAATATATTTTCATATCTTATATTGAGGTTTCTTATAAAAAATAAAAACAGCAAATTTGAAACAATAAAAAATAATAAATATTCATTTTGCAAATTTATATGTGATGAACTCAATATCCCTGTATCAGATAATAAAATCTATTTTAGGGATGGTTATTTTATTTTGACTGGCGTATATCATCAATCAATTGAAAATATAATCCAGGAATTTATTTTTGATTCGCAGATAAAAAACAAACCAGTTTTTAACAATTATGGGGAATGTTGGGCTGAATCAATAGAAAATTTAGCGAAAGAAATAATAAAAAAGGCAAAAAACAAATCAAGAAAAATAAAAAGCAAGGAATTTTGTAATTATTTTTATTTATATGAAGCATTAAACATATTGAATACACTATTCAAGGTAAAAATACATCCTGTAGAAAGAATAGAAGGAATAAATTACAAAGGAATTATTCCTTCGTATAAAAGAACAGATGAAGAAATATGCGATAGCATAATTAAAAGTTATAAACTTGACACAGATGATGTAGACATTATAGATGAAGATCAGCTTGAAGAATTTTTACAATACAATATTGAAAAAATAGAAAAAGGTTTAAAATTCAAGGCAAGGCAGTATCCTATAAAAAATGGAGTAATAGATTTACTTGCCGTAGATAAAAATAACAATGATGTAATAATCGAATTAAAAGTAGCACAGGATGAACGTTTAATATGGCAGGCTATTTATTATCCAATGGCATATAAAGAAGAAATAAAAAAGAAAAATATAAGAATGATAACACTTTGTCCAAGTTATGAAGAATATATACTGAAACCGTTGAAATCTTTAAAAGATGTTGAAATCATGAAATATGATTTGGTTATCGAGTTTGGAAAGATAAAAGATGTTTATGTTTCAAAAATAGCATAAAAAAAGAAGCCATAGGCTTCTTTTTTTATTTGCTGCGTTTATATACGTTAATTTTTTCATTCGGGAACAATTCTTTGTGATATGTGTTATACACATGTGCGTAATATGCATGCAGATGCATGTTGATCATATGGGCAAAAGCTTTGAAATCTTCATCAGTAACAGGAATATTTATTGCTGTTTCAGTTTTGCCTTTGGGGGCAATAAGACCTGTTTCATTGGATTCCCCAGGACTGACTTCACCCCTGAGTACCCATGGATACTTGGTTCCAACCTGGATTTTAAACTGCCTGCTTAAAGCCATTCCTTCCTTAATCCATGGATATTCCTTTGAATACTTTTCAAGGTTTGATTTTACCTTTTCCTCATTAACGCCGCCCATATCAATGAAATAAGATGTGTAAGAATTGACTGGCGAACCATTGAATTTGCCTTCGGCTTTTGCCTTTTTTACAATTTCAGCAAATTCGCCAGTTATAATATCATTTGCCAAAACCAGAGCTCTTTTAACATCAACATAAAGTTCAATTTTTTTTGTCTGCTTCTTTGTTTTTTCATCATATTCAACAAAATTCATTTGAACTTTCCCAATAGGAAATGCAGAATTCAAAACTTCAAAAAAACAATTTTTCCCATCAACTCTGAATATTTGGCTATCATAACGATTTTTTGGCATAACTGTTTATCAACTCCTTAATAACAAAAATGAAAAATTTGATCTACATATATTATAGATAAAAAATGAAAAAAAAGCAAGTAAAAAAAATAAAAAAAACAAAAAGGAAACCGAATTGGTTTCCTTTTTTATTAATAATCTATGAATATTCCTTCTGCTTTCATCAGGTTGAATATTATTTGCGTTGCTTCTGCCCTTGTTGCGTTATTCTTTGGAGCAAATCTGTTATTCCCAACACCTGATACAATTTTTAATTCAGTTGCTATTGATATAGCCTGTTTAGCCCAATAAGATATATCATTTGCGTCATCATAGAACAATGCTGAAGGAGATATCTTCGGGTTATTATCGCTGTATTCATAAGCTTTTACGCATATATAAGCCATTTCTTCCCTTGTTATAGGCTTATTGGGCTGGAATATATCTTCAAATGTTTCAGGAAGCAATCCAGCCTCATACACTGCGTTAACAGTATCATAATACCATGTTCCAGATTTTACATCAGGGTAGTTAGACTTCTTTGCTTCAGTAAGCTTTAAAAGTCTTCCTATAAGTGTTACGAATTCAGCCCTTGTTATAATATTATTCGGGGCGAATTTGTTATTTCCAACACCAGATATAAGGTTCTTCGAAGCAACAAGTTTTATAGCTCTTTCTGCCCAATGATTGTTTATATCAGTAAAATATACTTCTACTGGCTTGATATAATAGTTTCCTCCTCCTTCATAATAGAAGAGTATACCATTTTTGTCAAAATCTACTGTAGAGAATAACATTCTGCTTTCACCAGTATGTTTAAAAGCATTTATTGTTCTCGTATCTTCAACTTGCTTCAAATCATTTGGCATATATTTTAAAATCATTGGAATTCTTGCCCCGTTTGAAAGCTTATCTCCAAGTTCAATAGACATACCAGCTTTTGTCGATATAGCCTGTATAGATATATACTTTTCACCTTCATTCAAATAATTGCCAATGATGAAAAAGTCATTCTGGTTTTCTTGCTCAGCTTTCTTACATATAACTTCAATATCAAACCCAATATTAGTACTTCCAAACATCCTGTTAATCTTATCGACATCTATATTTGAAAAATCCAACGTTGCTTCAAAATCTTCTCCTGCGAAAATCATTGCCGCATTTTCTTTCGCCATTAACTGAACAATATTATATGGGACAGTAAACTTTCTTCCAGAAACATTTCCTGATAATTCAAACACAAGATATCTTTTCTTATAAGGATCAAGGCTTGATAGAAGATCTGTAATCGCCTTTACATCATTCAGCTTCCCAAACATAATACCCTGGCTTATATTTCTTGACATATATGAATCAGGAATAATCTTATAGTTTGTTCCATATTGTACAAGCTTTAATAATTCAGTAGCCCTTGTAACTTTATTCCTGTCAATAGGCTGATACAGATATTCCCTGCCTTCGTCTTCTTCATCCCATGTTCCGTCATAGAAATAATCATAGCTGTTTATGAACCTTTGTTGCTGGTCATATACATAAATCTTTATATCTTTTTTAACTTTGCTTTGTGAAAATTCGGCAATCTTGTCAATAAATTCAATAAAAGCTTCTTCATCTTTATCAACCCAAGCTTTATCCAAATAACCGAAATTATTCCCTCTCATTACTACTTTTACATAATAACTTTCTAAACTTGCAGTATATCTGAATATAAATGTTTTAGTACCTGCAGAAAAACTTGAATATCTTTGGTTCAATTCCCTTGCAAGTTGATCTGGCGTCATTGTCTGATCAATATATTTGTTTTCATCAGGAATAAACTGATAAATCTTAGTCTTTGTATTGTCATATACATAAATCCTTATTTTCTTCTGCACTTTGGAAAAAGCTAAGTCGCTTATGATTTCAAGAAAGCTTTTAAACCTTGCATCATCTTTTGCCATCCATATATTGTCCCTTCCCTGGAAATTTTGTCCCTGCATTTTAATTATAAGGTAATCTTCTGTATCTGACAAATCATATTTGAATTCCAAATCCCCATTATAATCGGTGTAAACTGAATATTCCTTCGTTAAAGCATCAAGCAACCCCTGAAGCTTTTTATTTGTTTGTTCATCACCTATATTGCTGTCTTCACTATATAAGAATTCCTTTGTATATATCAAATCCCCACTTATTTTCAATACAAGTTTATCGCCTTTCTTTGCGCTCATTGGAATAAATGACGTAGTAAATGTATTCCCAGATAATGTTATTACATCAAAATATTGGGTCCCGCCTTTTTCATCAAGGACTTTCAGGATAATAAACATATTAGTTGTATTACCGCTTGTCATACCATTAACGGTAATCAATTCATCAGCAATTGTTATGTTAACAGAGCTTATCTTTGCTGATTCAGCATGTGCTATAACGGGAAACAGCACTGAAATAAACATTATCGCTGCTAAAACTATGCAAATAATTCTTTTCATCTTCATATCTACTTCAACTCCTTTCACTGTTAATCATGGACCATTACAATAGGCTCTGTTAACAATCTTCCCGTTGTTGAACTTGAATCACCCTGACAAATAAACGCCTTAACCGTTAATCCTGAGACATCAGCAGGCAGGACAACCTTATCACGGAAAGTCAATGTAGAAGCTTTTTCTATAGTCTGGGAGAAATATTTTATATCTATCATTTTGTTATTCTGATAAAGAGCAATAACAAGAACAACATTTATTGATTTCGTAGGGTTATTATTTGCAACTATAGCCTGTACGCCAAAGGTATCCTTTCTTACTATAGCATTCTTTTCAAACGACAGGTAAGCATTTACATCTGCTGGTTTCTTTATTGTAACAGGAATTTCAACTTTGACGTTTTCATTATAAACTGATGCTGCAACCAACGTAATTTGTTTGTCAGTATAAATTCCATTGGCATATAAATCAAATTCATTGAACATCGTTCCTTCTGTAACTGTTATTCCAGCAACTGGAGTTTTCAGATACATTTTTACCTGTGAACCAAATATTTCAACCCCTTTATCATCAAATGTCTTTACCTTTAAAGTAATAACATCCCCTGAATTTTTAGTAAGCTGTATCTGTTTATTCTGAGCATTATCATCCTTAAATCCAGTGATTTTTATTGTAGCTGGAATTTGGACATTTGTAGACTGAACTTTTATCATAATTTTCTTCATTGTGGTAATAGCAGTATCACTCTTTAATTTTATCCTTACCCATATTTCTCCAGGCAACGTTGAAGCAGCTATTGTCAATTTTCCTTCGTCGCTTAAAGTTATTCCATCTTTCAATGTCAACAGTTCCCAAATTACAGGCTCTTTTTCCAACTGTTTCCCATTCAGTGAAACAGTATAATCAAAATCTACTGTATATGAACCCTTTTGCGGAATGATAAGTTCATCAGGTGTAATAAGAAACAATGCTTTAATATTTGAATTTTCATTCGGGTCAACAAGCTTGAATGAAGCAGCGTGATTTATATTAGGGTCGTCTTTAAGTTTCGCCACAATATTATATGTTCCTGGTTTAGCATTCGGAGTAACAATAATATTGTTACCGCTTATAGATATGCCAGTACCTTGTGGAGATAAACTTACTTCATATTCCTTGTTTGGATCCACAATCCCATTATTCCTTACAAGAACTATAAACGGAATATTTAAATTAGGTTCAGATTGTCTTGGTACATTAACTGTGGAATATGCAGTGTCTATTCTGACTTGAATACTGTAATTGTCAGTCCTTCCACTGCCACCAGTCAGATTTATTTCTATAACATTTTTTACATTAGGATTGTTAACCAATGAAACTACAACCTTTACTGTTCCTGCAAGTGCGGTGCTGTCAACAATAACAATATTGTCTACAATGCTTACTCCAGTATATTGTGATTCCAATGCATATGAAACTGGTTGATCAACAGCTTCTCCACCACTTCTTACAATAGAATCAAGCACTATATGTTTTTTCCCGCTTGCAGGGATTATTATTTCATCCAAATCATCATCAACCGCATCTGTCAGAATAATCCATCCAGAAGAACCAACAGCTTTCTGCCTCACATAGACAGTTTTACTTACTATAATACTCTGATCTGCATCAAGTTTTGCAACAATTGTATAAAAACCATCCTGAGCGTTACTTGATACTTTAAGCTTATTACCACTTAAAGAAACACCATTGACATCTCCTTCATACAATGATATTGAATAAGGCAGAGATACTGTAGCCCCGTCTTTTTTCACCGTTACTGACACATTTATCGTATTATCAGGCTTGCCATTTAAAGGAATATCTATTACAGTTTTTTGTAACTGCAAGTCAATAGAATAATCCGCTAAAGGATCCAAATCATCTTTATCATATAAAACAAGAATTGCTTCATTTGCCACGCTTGAAACAACACCCTGAACAGATGCTGTAATTTTATATGTGCCACTTTCAGCGCCATTACTTATGTTCAATTTGCCATTTGATACAGATATTCCAGAATTTGACGGAGTTATCGTATATGAAACATTCTTATCTTCAACTAAAGTTCCATTCAAATATACTTTTCCAACTAAAGGAACAGAAATTAATCCACTTTCTGGCTTTTCAACAGAAACTTTCTTTCCGCTGTCTAAAATAGATACATCAACATAGTGTGTTGTCTGAGAAACCAAATAAATATCATAAGTATCTTTTGCAAAAAAAATGCCAGAAAATACGCCTGCCTGTACAGTAACTTTTCCTTCACCTGCACCTGGCAAAGCACTTACAATACCGTTTGAAGAAATTGATATTTTAGGATCAGAATTATCTACAAGGCTCCATATTATTTCAGCATTATCCAAAACCTCGCCGTTATACTTTGCAACAGCTTTCATGCTTATAAAAGTTGAACCACTCGGCTGAAGTACGTAAAAGTCACTGTTCGTAACAGGGCGGACGTCAAGTTCCCAACCATTATAAAACGAACCATATTGTCCATAAACACTGAAATCAAATATTAATTTCTTGCTATACGAAACACCATTTACTGTTTCACCTGTCAGATTAACGGTAAATGTACCAGAATTTGCTGTCAATGCACCCCTGTCTATTTTAATATGAAACCTGTTATCGACATTGTTATCTTTTTCAACAGTTATACCAGAAACAGGAGCTAAAAGACTTACATTGTAATCAGAGCTTGTTACGTCTTCAGCAGGGAATGAAGAGTCAATTATTGAAAAATCGTATGAAAGTTTCATTCCAGTTTTATTCAATACTGTAAAAGATGCATAATAACTATCCTTCCCATTAACCCTAAGCTCCATCGCATCACTTCCAGCAACTGGAGTGATATTAAACGAACTTATTGCTGATGCTTTATTTCTTTCAATAGTTATGGTTTTTTCATAACTACCATGTGAAGGTGAAACAGCTTTTAACACAAAAGTGGTTACATTTAGCTTATCTTTATACAATATAATATCAACTTCATTATTTTTACTGCCTCCACATGATAAAAGAGCAACCCCTTCTGGATTTCCAACAATACTCCAGTTTATTTGCCCACTTAAATCATCAACAGTTCCATTCTCTGGAAGTGCTGTATAATGTTCCTTATGAACATTTTTCTGTGATAATTCAGCACTGCTAATCAGGGAATCACCAACTATCTGCAAACTGTTGGATCCATTCGGCACAGAACTATCAGCATGCACAGTTATTGCAAATAGATTTATCATAAAAGTAAAAACTAAAATCCATGATATTTTTTTCATTGCAACACATCACCTCTTTTATAAAAATTTTCATTTAATTATATTTACGATAACAGAAAAAGAAAACCAAAGAATGCTTAACACATACATAATATACTTGAAAAAAGAACCATAGGGGGAATTCCCTATGGTTCTTTCTTTATTTTTCTCTACTGAACTATGGATCTGATTAGCGCAGCGGCTTCTGCAAGAGTAAGCTTGTTATCTCCATTAAGCTTCGACTTCAATGTCTTTGAAGAAATATCCTTCTTGACATCATTCTTTGTCTTGTAAACAGATACCGCATTCAATGTAAATTCTATCGCTTCTGATTCTGATATCTGATTGTCTGGACCAAACTTGCCACCATACTGCATTATAATACCGTACTGTTGCGCAAGTGAAATAGCCTTATAATACGTGCTTGTGTTCGGAACATCTGAGAATGAATCGTAAGCATTTCCACTCAAACGTAATGTATTGACAATCATCTTAGTAAACTGACCTTTCGTTACATACCCGTCTATGCTTAAATCATTTATTCCTTCAAATGTTCCATATTTATCCAGATAATCAATATCAGCATTCTGTCCTTTAATATTTCCTCCTGTTTCACGAACAGAATATTTCGTAAAGTCAGGATTATTTATAGTAAACATCGAACTGCTTCTTGAAGCATCAACCCTTTGCCATGAACCACTCTGATATTTGAACATTGCTATATTGGATTGGCTTGTCTTAGCTACAATCTTGAGTGTGATATCATCCAAATAGTAATTCGATAGCTTATCCTTTGTTAATAAAGCCCCGTCTTTATACAAAGCTATTTCGAATATATCTGATTTTGTCTTTGAATCATCAGCGGCGGTTATTGTAACAACTATCTTCAAATCACTTGTTGTATTTCCAAATTTGCTTAATGGAACAGACAAGTTAAACTTATCGGACGCTATGCCTACTCTAAGTCCCTTCTTTATAGTTCCAAGATTAACACTATTGATATTAAGTGTTATCTTTGTTACATCTTTTGTAATTGGCACAAGTATTTCTTTTTCCTGTCTGTAACCAAAACTTTCTACAAGTTTTGAAGAAATGGATTCAACAACTTCATTGCCTGAATAACGAACGCTGACGTCGCTTTCCTTTATTACAAATGACCCAGTATTTGTAATAACGGATACATTTGTGTTTTCTTTCAAATTCTTCGCAAATTCCTTAAGTTCTGCTTGTCTCTGTTCTTCTGCCTTCTTTGCATTTTCAGTCTTCTGCTTTTCTATTTCATTTACTGCAGAATAATCATTCTTTGTATCAGCGCTCTTTTGCGGCTGTTGATTTTCCTTCTGCTTATCAATAGCATCCCAGAAATCAGGATCTTGGACTACATACCCTGGATCTTTATTGTTCCCGTTTCCTCCGCTTCCGCTTCCACCGCTTCCATTGCCACTGCCGTTACCCCCGCCATTGTTGCCGCTACCATTCCCTGGATTATCATTGCCACCAGTATTATCATCATCGTCATCAAAATTACCACTGATGATGTCTTTCATTTCTTTTACAAGCTTATCCCTTACTGATTTATCAGTAATTGAAGTAATCAGCCTGTTTATTTCATCTATTATGGTTTGGTTCTTCGGATATCTCTTCAAATCTTCAAACAATTCTCTGACCTTTTCTTCAGTGGTCTTAATCTTTTCTATATTAGTTCCTTCGTATTTGGCTATCTTGATATCAAGTTCATACAACTTCTGTTCAAGGAATTCTTTCTGTGAAGAAGTTTCAAGACTGTTTATCTTATTGGCTATTTCATTTCTTACTTCTTTCACAATAGACAGGACATTGCTGTCAAGATTAACCTTCATCATATTGGATATTTCTGTGACTATGGATTTTACCTTATTATTTTGATTGTTAAATACAAACGTTGCTACGGCACTTTCGTTTCCTACTTTATCTGTAACTTTAGCTGAAATCGTATAAATTCCGTCTGGCAACTTATGGTATTGCGTGCTGTTTCCAGCAATCCAATCCTGACCAGGAACTTTAGACCATACCTTATCAACGCCAGCAAGGTTGTCCCCGTCATCATATATATTAATCATCATTATACCATTGCCATCCAGGTATGTTTCAAACTTCGGTTTATTCGGTGGTGTCTTGTCTATATTCATAATCTTTACAGTCTTTTCGCTTGTATTGCCCCATTCATCAACAGCAACAAACGTAAATTCGCCATTCTGTTCAAACAGATGTGAAGTAGCGTTTAAAACACCTTTGTCAGTCCTTGCAGTTACAAGAATGTTTTCTCTTGTAATTTCTTTCGTATACGGATCAATTGTAATAACAGGAGGTGTAGTGCTTGCTCTAATATTAGTAATTACTACAGTCTTTAACCTTCTGTTTCCGTATTCATCTATGGCTTCAAATGTATATGAACCATTTTCTGTAAACACCTTAACTTCAACATTCGTACCCGAACCAGTAAATACACCCTTGTCGGTCCTTGCTGTAACAACAACCTGAGTTGCATTAGGATCAGTATTGTCAATTTCTATTGTTATTACAGGGAGAACTCTGTTAATATTCGTAATTGTAACGGTCTTTGTTGCTTTATTTCCTGCTTCATCAGTTGCTACGAATGTATATGAACCGTTTTCTTCAAATATATGGGTTTCTGTCTTTTCACCGTTTGCGAAAGTACCTCTGTCTGTTACAGCAGTAACAGGAACAGGATTATTTGTCGGGTTAGTATTATATGGCAATATCGTAATATTTGGCAGTATTTTTACAATGTTTGTTATGACGACTGTCTTTGTCGCAACGTTACCAGCAGCGTCAACTGCTTTGAATGTGAATTCACCGTTTTCAGTGAATGTATATGAACTTACTTCAAGGACTCCATCAGGCGAAGTAGCATATACCGTAATATCTCCATTGTAAGGAGTTGTGATATAATCGCTTATGATAATCGTCGGAGGAATCTTATCAATGTTGGTTATAACAACTTTTCTTTCTGAAACGTTTCCGAGATCATCGTATGCCCTGAATGTAAATTCACCATTTTCAGTAAATGTATAACTGTCAGTTTCAAGGTATCCTTTATTTACTCTTGCCCTTACAGTAATATTCTGGTTTGTAGGTGCAGTAGGATACGGTTCTATGGTTATAATCGGAGGCTCACGGTTAATTGTTGTTACGACAACTTTCTTTTCTGTGACGTTGCCCCATTTATCAGTAGCTATGAATGTGAATTCTCCGTTTTCTTCAAATGTATAGCTTGTAGCATTCAATTCAGCATCATTTCCTTCTATATCCTTTGCAACAGCCGTAACAGTTATGCTCTTGCTTGTAAGGACAGAATCATCATATCCATATATGGTTATCGTAGGCGGAACTTTGTTGATATTCGTAATTGTTACAGTCTTTTCACGCTTTAAGCCCGCCAAAGTTGTAGCCACAAATGTATATGAACCATTTTCTTCAAATATATGGGTTTCTGTTTCCAATCCGTTCGGGAATGTTCCCTTGTCGGTCTTCGCGGTAACAGATACATTCTTATTAGTAGGTTGCGTGTTGTAAGGTAATATTGTTATTACTGGGTCTGTCCTGTCTATGTTGGTTATTACAACAGTCTTAGTAGATTTGTTTCCTGCTTCGTCCACAGCTTCAAATGTAAATGAACCATTAGTTTCAAATACATATTCAGTTGCATTAAGCACACCTTCATTAACTGTTGCCCTTACAACAACTGGCTGTGCAGTAAGTTCTGTATTATAAGGCAAAATTGTAATTATCGGTGGAATTTTATCGATATTATCAACTTCAACTTCTATTGTGCTTTGATTACCTACTCCATCGCCTGCGATAAATGTATATGTTCCGTTTTCAGAAACCTTGAGGCTATACATGTTGCTAAATGTATATTTCTGGGCTATATCCCTCTTTATAAATTCAATGCCGTTCTTATCACTTGCTATGATTGTTAACGTAACATCCTGATTTGTCATTCCTTCTGGGGACTTGAATACTTCAAATGTTGGTCCTTCCTTATCTATATTTGTAATTGTAACTGTTTCTTCACTTCTGTTTCCGTATTCGTCTTCAGCAACGAAAGTAAAGCTTCCATTTTGTGTAAATGTATAACTTGTAACATTTAATGTTCCTCTATCTACTGAAGCCGTTACTGTAACGTCTTGGTTCGTCGGTTCTGTATTATAAGGATGAATTGTAATCTTCGGAGCTATTTTATTGATATTGTCAATAACAACTGTCTTCATCGTAGTATTGCCCCATTTATCTGTTACAACAAATGTGAACGAACCATTTTCTGTAATGTATGGCTTGTCGCATTCAACCTGTCAGTTATATCATTACCGAAAGCGTCAACTGCTGTAGCAGTAACAGTTATATCTCTGTTAACGCTGCCAGTCGGATAATCTGACAGATTTATTACAGGATGTATCTTATTTATATTCGTAATTTCAATTTCCCTGCTTGTCTTGTTTCCATATTCATCTTCAGCTTCAAGCAGAACAGTCTCATTTTCAACAAACCTGATAACAACCTTGTCATCTCTGAATGAAACAAGCTGCGCTTTTTCAAGTGACACTGGCAGGAATCTTCCATTATCAACTGTCGCAGTAACAACAACATCCTGGTTAGTATATTCAGTATTGTAAGGTTCAAGAATTATCGAAGGACCTTCTTTTCTTATATTGTTAATTACAACAGTAACTTCTGTTACGTTTCCTGCTTCATCTACTGCTCTAAATGTAAATGAACCGTTTTGAGTAAATGTATAGCTTGTAGCATTCAGAACACCTTCATTTGTTGTAGCTGTAACCGTTATATTCTGGTTTGTAGGTGTCTTTATATAATCTCCGATTGTTATTACAGGCGGGATTTTATCTATGTTTGTAATCGTAACGGTTTTTGTAGTAGTTCTTCCAAGACTGTCAGTAGCCACGAATGTAAATTCCCCATTCTCTGTAAATGTATGAGAACTTGCATTCAATGTACCTTTATTGACTGTTGCGTATACAGTAATACTCTGGTTTGTTGGGGTCTTTATATAATCACTTATTGTAATAACTGGAAGTTCCTTATCAATATTCGTTATAACAACAGTCTTCGTAGATTTATTACCCCATGCGTCAACTGCTATAAATGTGAATGAACCATTTTCTGTAAATGTATATGAATAAGCATTCAAATATCCCTTATCAACCGTAGCGTATACAGTTATATCCTGATCGGTCAGCTCAGTCGGATAAGGCGCAATAGTAATCACTGGAGGAATCTTATTGATATTATCTATCACAATCAGCTTCGTTGAAATATTACCCCATGCATCCCTTGCAACAAACAACTTTTCTCCATTTTCTGTAAATGTATAAGATGCACGCATTCCGTTATTTGTGATCTTAACGCCTTCAGACGGTTCGAACCAACCTTTATCAAGGAACAATTCAACCGTTACGTCCTGATTCGTCAAAGTATCTGTATAGTTACCAACTGTTATTACAGGAGGAATTTTATTTATATTTGTTACTTCAATGCTTTCTTTAGTTATGTTTCCTGCCACATCTTCCACAGTGAATTCATAAATGCCGTTTTCAGTGATTAAATAATCATAATGGTATGACAATGGAGCACCTTCAACAGTTACTACTTCTCCGTTAGGCAATGTTATGGACTTAATACCTGAATTAAACTTTTCAGGATTCATATCTTTAAAATCAACCATTAAGTCGTAATCCTGGTTTGTTAAACCTGGAATTTGTTGTTCTATTGAAATAGTAGGTTTAACTTTATCTATATGGTTGATATGAACAGTTCTTGTAGTTGTGTTGCCCCATTTATCTGTAATAGTGAAAGTATAGCTTCCATTTTCTTCAAAGATATGATAACTTGCAGGCATACTTTCTGTAATGTCATTATTGAAAGCGTCATATGCCTTAGCTTCTATTCTGACATCCTTATTTGTAGGAGCAGTAGAATATTCCATAATATCAATTCTTGGAGGAATTTTATTTATATTTGTTACTTCAAACTCAATTACTTTTTCATTGCCTGCAATATCTTTTACTTTGAAGGTATAATAACCATTTTCCTCTATCCTGTAGTTTACTGTCACAGATAACGATCCTTCTTCAAATGTCGGGGTGCTTCCATCTGGAAGAACAATTTCCTGTATACCAGAATTATAAGTATCAAAGGTAGTATCCTTATCCTCAAATGTCGCAATCAAATCATAACCTTTATTTATAAATCCTGGTATTTCCTGTTCTACTTTAATGGAAGGAACATTCTTATCTATTATGTCTTTTATTGTAACTGTCTTTTCAGTAATATTGCCCCATTTATCTTTAACCGTGAAAGTCTTTGAACCATTCTTTGTAAATGTATAAGTTGCCTGTGATTTATCTTCGTTCAAAATAATCTCAGGATCAGGCAAAAATTCACCCTTATCCCTTGTCAATATGACAGTAATGTCAGTGTTGACAGGGTAATCAGGAATTTCACTTACGAAAATCTGTGGTGGAATTTTATTTATATTGGTAACATGGACAGCAACTTCTGTCTCATTGCCAACATTATCAACTACTACAAACCTGTAAGTTCCATTTTCCTGAACTTCAAATTCGGCACTGTTTCCAGCTTTTACTTCTGTCTTATCTACCATATTAGGATCATCAGTGCTCAAATTTCTGATTTCCTTAATTCCACTTGCTGAATATTTTTCATCTGAAATATCTTCCGCACTTATTTGAATAAATACATTCTGGTTTGTAAAGTTTTCATTTGACAACCCAGTTGTAACAACAGGAGCAATTTTATCTATGTTACCAACTTCTATTTCTGTGAAATTGGTATTACCTGCAGTATCAATAATTTCAAAACGGTATGTTCCATTTATGGATACCAAGTATTCATACTGTGTCATATCAGTTGTTACTGGAACTTTTGTACCGTCAGGCAAAATAAGTTCTTTCAACTTGATCCTTGTATTATCTTCAGGGTGCTTTGAGAACGAAACAATAATGTTATAATCATCTTTTGTGAATGAAGTAACTTCCTGCTCAGCACTTATAACAGGCGTATATTTGGATATATTTTCAATCGTTACTTCCTTTGCTGTTTCATTTCCCCAGTCATCCCTTACAACAAATGTCTTTGTACCGTTTTCAGTAAAGTAATAGGTTATCTGTTTTTTGTCTTCTGATAAAACAGAACCTTCAGGGTAGCTTATAAATTCACCCTTATCTGTAACCAGAGTTACAGGCTGGTCCTGATTTGTATCAGGGAAATTCTTCGGCTCTACTTCAACAATTTCAGGAAGCTTGTCTGGATCAACAATTGTTACTACTGGGAGAACTCTGTTGATTTTATCTCCTAAATCTATGTTTATTTCTGTTTTATTTCCAGCAACATCTTCTATTTCAAAGGAGAATATGCTGTTGTCAGTAACTTCGAAAACAGCTTCAAAAGGTTCATCTGCATTTTCATTTATAAAAGCTTCATCCTTTGTTGCCATATAAGGATTATTCAAATTCAAGTTTCTGATTTGTTTAATACCGCTTTTTCCGTTAACTTCGTCTTCTGCTGCATCTTTTGCGGTTGTAATTATTTTTACAATATCTACATTTGTTTTTCCTACAGGGTCAAATGCGACTGTAATATCAGAAGCTTCAGGCGATTCAGGATTATATACAGGTGCCAATGAGTCAAATTTTACATTGATAACCTCTTCGATTGACGCATTATCAGCTACGTCATAAGCTATAAATTTATATACGCCTTTTCTTGAAATTGTAAATGTAGCATAAGCAGTCTTTTCCTTGCTTTCAAAAACTCTTTCTTCTTCTCCAACAGGCGAAATAAACTTAATCCTGTCTATTCCGAATTCATCAGTAAGCTTCAATGTAATATCAAAAGGTTCCTTATGCCATTCATCTTCATCATACGACAATTCAATCTCAGGCTTAACCCTGTCTATATTGCTAACATTGACAGGAACCAATGTCCTATTTCCTGCGATATCTTCTATTACAAAATAGTAATCA
>Ga0116169_1001374_pt1 | contig 20531 bp, 15 predicted proteins | sample AD_UKC130_MetaG_FD_89796 | JGI IMG/M metagenome (GOLD analysis project Ga0116169, IMG submission 89796) | Active sludge microbial communities of municipal wastewater-treating anaerobic digesters from Canada - AD_UKC130_MetaG | ecosystem: Engineered > Bioreactor > Anaerobic > Digestate | place...
CCCCAAACCAGCATGGCCTCGCCGAAAAAGCCCACCTTGCCGAAGGACGAAGACACGGAAGCCAACAGGCGGGGCAGTTCTTGTTGGTGGTAATAGCCGCCTAGGCTGAACTCGGTCTTGCCCACCACAAACTCCATCCGCGGGGCCAGGGCAATCCCTTCGGTTAGCTGTCCCTGATCCGCCAGGGCGTATAAGTAATAATTGCTGCTGCCTTGGGGGTAGTGCACTTTCAGGGCCAGGACACCCTGCCTTTCCCCTTCTTCATCCAGGGCATCAAAGGCGCGGATGGTGCTGATGCTTGCGGGGACATTCTGCTTGCCCGCCCGGAAAAAGACCTGGTTCTTGGCGTTGAAATCCACAAAAAGCTCTTGCAGTTCTGCCTGCAGATGCCTATCCCGGGGAGGCGTGAGCGGCTCACTGAGGGCGTAGCTGATCCCCGCCTTGGCAAAGGCACGGAAATTGGGATCCGGCCTGGCATCCAGGAAAACCTGGGTGTTCAGTTCTGCGGAAACGCTGGTTTCCCCCCAGGCGCCTTCTAGGAAGGGGCGGGACAGGAGGAACCCGAAGTCATAGCTGCCCCCCGCCTCCAGGCGGTCCCGGACCAAGAGGGCCTCTTCAGGGGGCAGGGCCCCTTCCGTGACCTCCAGCTCTACAAGGAGGTCCTCGCCAAAAAGGTCATCATAATCAAAGGCCCAGCTGGTTCCGGCCAGAACCAGCACCAACAGCATGCTGAGCAAGGCGGTCCTGCGCATGGCTTTCCTTCCCCTTTCCGCTAACGGTTTACCCGTTCGATATACGCCTTGGTAAAGACATGGTCAGGTATCTTAGCAGTGGAGATCTCACCCAGGCTCACCTGGGTTTTCTTCCCTTCCACCAGCTCATCGATGAAGATCATCTGCACGGGGATGACCGCTTCGCCTACCTTAGCATATTTGGGAAACAGAGCCGAGCGCATGAGCCTGCGGGTGAGGCTGTACTCCTCTGCTTTGAGCACCAGGTTGGTGTCCTTGGTCACCCAAATCCTGGCATAGGGAAAGGGAACCGTATCATCCACTGCCTTTAAATCGATGATGTACACAGGAAAACTCCCCAGCGTGCCTTCGAAGTAGCCTTCCACTTCGTAGGAGGAGGCATAACTGGAGCTGCCGAAATCCGCATTGCGCACGTCCGAGTCCTGGAAGGCCTCCTTGAGGGAGGTGTGGGCAAACTGCCTGCTGGATGGGTCGTAGAACCAAAGGTTATCTCCCTCCAAGAGATAACCCTGCCCCCGCTGGGTAACGGGCTCTTGAATCAACAGCAGGTAGCGCTCCCCATCATCACGGCGGAACTGCCTCACCACCAGCTTTTCAATGCCCGCCTCCGGATCTTCCACGATTAACGTGAGCACAGCGGAAAAATCAGTGCCTGAAAAGCGGGACTGGGCATCGACTTTTTCCAGTATGGCCCGGATCTGCTCTAAATGATCTGCCTGTACCGGCGCCGCCGCAACCACCAGGAGCACGGCAGCAGCCAACAGTAAGCATATTCTTCTCATGGCAACCTCCCTAAAAGTTAGAACTGAGCGCCTTCATGGGGGAAAGCTTAGCCGCGGCCCGGGCAGGCCAGTAAGCGGCAATGAGGCTGGTGAGCACAACCAAAACCATGTTCAGCACCACACTTTCCCCAGATAGCCGGAAGGTGATACGCCCCTGGTTCAGGAAAAACTGCAGTGAAGGGTCGGCCTTCAGCGGCCAGCTGCCCACTGCCAGAATGATCAAACCGGCTAGCGCCAAACCAGCGGCGCAGCCCACCAACCCCAACAGCACCGCTTCCCAGAGGAAGATGGACTGCACCTGCCTGCGGTGCATGCCAAAGGCCCGCATGGTGCCGATCTCTTTGGTGCGTTCAATCAGGATCATCCTAAAGGTGTTGGTAATCCCCACCATGGTCACCAGCAGCAGAATCAAAAAGATCACCAACCCCACACGGTTCAACACCCCCACCGCCAGCTCCACAGGCTCCATAATCTGGTTGATGTTCAGCACCCGGTAGCGCGTTCCCTCCCAGGGGGCAAGGCGCTGGCGGGTGGCGGCGGGATCCAGAGGCATTCCCCCCACACTCACCGTAACTTGGGGCTCCTCTTCCTCCGGTTCTTCCCCGGGGCTGGCCAGCCCTTCCCTAAAGGCACGGGTGAACCCTTCCACAAAGGCCAGGTCAGTGAGGAATAAGTTGAGCATCTGGTACTCATCGGGCTCCAGGCCCAAAAGGCTGTTTAGGTAGGCCCTGCTCACATAGGCTGCAGACAGGCCAAACTGCTCCTGGTCCTCCACAAAGGCCACCACCAAAAGCTCGCCCACGTTGTGCTGACCGGTGAGGGTCTCCAGCCTGATCAAAATGGTCTCCCCCACCTCAACCCCTAGGCGTTCCGCGGCAGGCAGAGGCAGGATCACCGCGTTTTCCACGCTGAGCGCCTTTTCTAAAGAGCCCTCCGTTACCACTAGGCTTTTCAGCAGCTTATCTTCTTCCTGGAAGTCCACTCCGTAAACCAGGTGCATGGTCTGTTTCGAACCAAAGATCAGTGACGGCAGCGCCTGGCTCCTTTTGGTAAAGGCTTGAATACGGTGGGCGTGTTCGGTTAAGAGCTGGTCCAGGCGCTCATCGGGGCGGATTTTGGTGATCTGCTGGCCGCGCTCGTTGAACTCCCGTCCGGTGATGAACACATGGCCGCCCAAGGCATGGGCAAAATTCTCCCTAATATTCTCCACCAAGCCGCCGGTCAAAGCATTGATGATGGTAATAACCAGCATCCCAAAGGCGATGGCGCCCGCGAGGAGAAAACTGCGCTTTTTCTGGCGGGAAATATTGCGGAATGCCACCTTCAGCGTGAACATGGGATCACCTCGAGCTTTCCATGGCCTTAAGCGGCGAAGTCTTCATGACGATGGCGGTGGGATAGGCGCTGGAGACGGCGCCCACGGCTGCGATCACCGCGAAGGAGAGCAAGACGGCAGACCAGCTCAATTCAGGCCGCAGCTCAGGCCCTCCGTAGATGATCTCGAAGAACACATTGGTGGCCTTCAACCCGATCCTGTTTAGAACCAGCAGAATCAGGCCCCCAGCGCCCACTCCCACCAGCCCGGAAAGGCCTGAAAGGAGCATGGTTTCTATGACAATCAGGCGGCGCACAAAGCTTTTCTGGGCGCCAATGGCGCGCATTGTGCCAATCTCGCTCATGCGCTCCGTGACCGAGATCACCAGGGTGTTCATGATGATGATCACCGCCACCACAGCGATGATCAGCACCACCGTGTTGAACACGCTTTTGATGCCATAGGACAGATCAGCTAGGGCGCCCGCCCCCTGCCGCCAGTCTCTGGTCTGGGCAGCAATGCCCTGCTCGGCAAAAAACCGGGCAAAATCCTTCTCTGCCTGTTTGAGGTATTTCTCATCACTCAGCCGCACCAGCAGGTACTGCCAAGCTCCCGTATCCTCGACCGCAGCCTGAACTTCCCCGCTTCCCTCCAGAACAGAGAACCAGAAATCCTCGTCGGCTGCAGGTTCTTCCACGCTCACCTCAGCAAACAGGGAATCGAGGGAACTGAAGATGCTCTCCGCATCGATCTGCCCTAAGAACTGCTGTTCTGCGCTGGAAAGCTCCGCTGGGTCAGCGTAACCCACCACCATACCAGCCAGATCCCGCACATTGGAGACATCCATGAGGGAAACCATATCCAGCTGCACGTTGGACTGCTTGAAGCGGAACAGGCCTGTGATCTCCACCTCCCGAATACGCATGCCCGTATGGGTGCTCACAGAGGTAAACAGGAGTTTGTCTCCTGGACGGAAGGTGAAACCGACCTGCTGTTCTAGAAGCTCGGCCACCGCCCTGTTGAGGAGCACGCCCTGCTGACCCGGTTCCCAGAAGCCCCCTTCCAGGATCTCCACATTGTCAGGGAACATGGCCTGGTATTGCTCAGGAATGATGCCGAAAAGCTGGGTGGCTCCTAAGGTGGTCTCGCCCCTGGAAACCACCGCGGTTGCGGAAACCTGGGGATTGAGCGCGGCAACATAGGGCAGCGAACTGGCGAACTCCACAATAGCCGCGTAATCAGGAATCCTTGGCACGGGCTGCTCTATGGCGGTAACATCCTGAAAACCGAACAAGGTCAAGTTGCCCTTGGTTTTGCCGGTGATCATCAGATGACCTGTGTAGTTTTTAATGTAATAGCGCTCGATGCCCTTGGCGGCCGTATCCATGAAAGAGTTGCCCACCACCAAAACCATTATGCCGATGGCCATGATCAACCCGATGATGGTGGTCTTCACCTTATGCTGGCGCACGTTGCGCCAGGCGATGGTCAGCAGGATCCTCATACCAGCCCACCTGCCGCAGCCTGGGCCTTGCTGTCCTCCACCACTACGCCGTCCAGAAGGCGGATCACGTGATCGGCAATGCTCATGATGGTGGTGTCATGGGTGGAAAAAATGAAGGTGGTATTCAGCTCGGCGTTCATCTTTTTCATCAGTTCAATAATGCTCTGGCCCGTCTTGGAATCTAGATTGGCTGTGGGCTCGTCGGCCAGCACAATTTCCGGTTTGGTGACTAGGGCCCGGGCGATGGCCACTCGCTGCCGCTGTCCCCCAGACAGCTCATTGGCTTTGTGGTGCGTATGATCGGCCAAGCCCACCGCCCCAATTAAGTACTCAATCCATTCCCGCATCTCTTTCTTCCCTGGACGATCTTTGCCCAGCAGCAGGGGAAACTCGATGTTCTCGTACACATTGAGCACGGGGATAAGGTTGAAGGACTGAAAAATAAAGCCCACGGTCTTGTGGCGCAAGTTGGTGAGCTCCCTGTCGCTGAGACCCTGGGTAACGGTGCCGTTGATCTTGACCATCCCCGAGGTGGGCTGGTCGATACAGCCAATCAGGTTGAGGATGGTGGACTTACCCGAGCCCGAAGGGCCCACAATGGATACAAAGTCACCCTTTTCTATGGAAAAAGTGACGCCCCTGAGGGCATGCACTTCCGCCTTGCCCAGATAGTAGATCTTCTTTACGTCCTGCAGTTCCACAATGGCCATGTGATCCTCTCCTTTCCTGGCTCTCTACCTATAACCTAAGTATACCCTACCGCGGGTCCCTATTCAACGCGGGCGGTATTTATAAACTTCGGACTGTAATCCCCGCAGCTTGACCGCCCCTGGGGAGCAAGACGAAGAGCCCACGAGCAGCCACCAAAAAAGGGGCCCGCCCGCGAGCCTGCCCCTTGTGCCTTGCTGCTTTGTTACTTGCTTCCAGCTGCTTGCTCCTTGAACGCTTCCCGCACCTTTTTGCAGGCGGTGCGCACCGCCCAGTCGATGCTCAGCCAATAAGGCAGCTGCAGGTGGAAGAGGTGGGTTTTCATGCCCACTGCAAAGAGGATAAATCCAGCCGCCAAAGTCAAGAGCATCCCCCTGATGGCCGGCCAGGTAAAGAAATCCACATGCTCTAAAACACCGAGATTCACTGAACCGCAGCTTTGAGCCGCTGGCTCCACCAGCAGCCCCAAGACTCTCTCGGGCAAGGTGCCGATAACCAGCATGGCAATGGACAGCATAAGCATGGCCACGGCCAGGGCTTTGTTCTCACCCCGGTCAAACTTCACGGCCGTCTTCTGCTTGCCCAAGAACGTAAGGCCAATCAGTTTCACGAAGGATGCGGTTGTGCCTACTCCCACCAAGGTGAAAATGCGTTCAGCCCAGACCATGATCGGCCGGCCCGTTTCCGCAGCCTCTAAAATACCGTGGTGGAGCAGGGTCTTACTGATATAGCCGTTGAGGCCAGGGGCGCCCGTAATGCCCAGCGCGGCAATGAGCATCATAATGCCTGTGAGGGGGAACTGCTTCCACAGACCGCCCAATTTATAAAGATCCGCTTCTCCCGTACCCAGGATGATAATGCCTACACCGAAAAAGAGGGAGGATTTGAACAGCGCGTGGTTCAGGGAATGGAACACCGCCCCGGCGATGCCGAAAGCACCGTTATCCTTCATGAACAAGGCGGCACCGATGCCCAGGATAATATAGCCCATCTGGCTCACGCTGTGGTAGGCCAAAAGCCTCTTGGCATTGCTCTGCAGTAAAGCCAGGCACACGCCCAAGAGCATGGTGATACTGCCCACCACAACCAACAGCGTTCCCGCCCAGGGAATCAGATCAGCCTGCCCCCAGTTCACCAGCTGCCCCGTGCGGATTAGGCCGTAAGCACCAGTCTTAATTAGAATCCCAGATAAAAGGGCACTGGCTGGTGTTGGCGCCACAGGATGGGCTTGGGGCAGCCAGATGTGCAGGGGAAACATACCGGCCTTGATGCCGAAGGCGGCCATCAAGCACAGAACAGCCCAAATAAAGGGGGTAATCCTTGTCGGATTGACGGCGGGCGAACCCACCAAGGGAGCAACGCCGGAGAAGTACAGAAGGATGATCGCGATGCCCATGAACACTCCAGCGGCTACGCTCAAATGGTGGTACATGGAGCCCGCCTGCTCCGCTTCCTGATCATGATGATGGGTGACCCACTCGCAAGAGGTGATAGACATCAGTTCAAAGAAAATGAGCAGGACAATGAAGTTGCCGGCCAAGAAGATGCCTTGGGTTGCCCCTAAGGTGATCAGATAATAAGTATAGAAAGTGGTGACCTGCTCTTCATGGCGCATATAACTGTGCATGTAAATCCCCGCCGCCAGCCATACAAAGGAGCTGAACAAACTGAACAGGGCGGACAGGGAATCGAGCCGGAGGATGGATCCCAAAACACCCAGAGAACCCACTCCCCAGGTGAACGCCCCACCGCTCCGCACCAGGTACGTATTCACTCCACTAATCAGGAACGTAATGGCGGCTACTACGATGGTAAAAAGGGATTCGGTACGTCTTTCGTTAATTTTTGCCGCACCTGCCGCGCATAAAATGGGAATAAGTATTACTGCTGCGCTCCAAAACATCCTGCTTCATTCCTCCGTGGCACCATTGCCGTGTTTAATAAACATTGTCACATCTATCACTATATCCCTTCGCTAAGCACCGATCAAAACCATTCTTGGGGGTTCTGGAGCGGTTACCGACTCCGCACGCCCTCTAGCAAGGGCTAGCGTCAGATTCCTTCATTTATTGCCTTTGATATATCCGCCTTGCCCCATAATTCCGTCCTGATCAGCGGAGCGCGCAGTTCAGACTGTGGAAAAAACAGGATCAGCGCCCTTGAGGGCGAAATAGATGCTAGAAACCCATGGACGGGAGTTGATAGCCGTGTGCGACACCATGGTTGCCCTGGGCAATGCCACCCAAGACGGCAGTGTAATCTTTGCTAAGAACAGCGATCGGCAGCCTAATGAGCCCCATCTGCTCATCCGCATACCCCGCAAAAGGCATCCCAAGGGAGCACAGGTCAAATGCACCTACATCACCATTGATCAGGTGGAAGAGACCTACGCCGTGCTGTTGCTCAAGCCTTCCTGGATGTGGGGAGCCGAAATGGGTGCCAATGAGTTCGGGCTCAACATCGGCAACGAAGCAGTTTTTACCAGAGTCAAGCAGGGGCCGCCCAGCCTTTTGGGGATGGACCTGGTCAGGCTCGCTTTGGAGCGCTGCCGCACCAGCTTAGAGGCGGTGCACCTGATTACCGACCTATTGGCCAAACACGGCCAAGGGGGCAACTGCGGTTATGAGAAGCGCTTTTACTACCACAACTCTTTCCTTATTGCCGATCGGCAGTCGGCCTGGGTACTGGAAACCGCGGGTCCCTTCTGGGCCGCGAAAAAGGTGGAGGATGTGTACGCCATTTCCAACCGCCTGAGTATCGGCTCCGACTTCGATCTGGCCCACCCCGAGCTGATCGAGTATGCCATTTCCCGCAAATGGTGCAGATCAGAGGCGGATTTCCACTTTGCCCGCTGCTACAGCAACCAGCTGTTCACCTATTTCAGCGGAGCAGAGAATCGCGAGCAGGCCTGCACTCAAAGGCTGAAAGAGCGGCGGGGCCGGATCACGGTGGCTACCATGCTGGAGATCCTGCGCTCCCATGAACCCAAACTGGAACGGAAAGGTCCATTTGCCGAGCCCTCAGTGCGCAGTGTGTGCATGCACGCGGGAGGCGTGGTGGGGGATCACACCACAGGCAGCTACGTGGCTCACCTCACGGAGCACCTGGATACCTACTGGCTCACGGGAGCCTCCACTCCCTGTATCTCCATTTTCAAGCCCTATTGGCTTACGGATAACGATATTATCTGGGGCGAGGATCAGGAAGAGCAAGCACTGCAGTTCTGGATGCTGCGGGAAGAACTCCATCGCCTAGTGCTGCAGAACAAGGTAGAAGATCTAGATGCCTATCTAGCCGAAGCCGCCGAGCTGGAGCGGGAGTTTTTGGACCTGGTGCAGGCCCTCAGCCACGAAGAGCTGAACCCGCAGCAGCTGAACGTGATCATGAAGCAGGCTTGGCACCGGGAACGGGAACTGGTGGAAACGGTGGTTAAGCGCAGCAGATCCAACCCGGGCCAGATCCGCGGCAGCCTGTACTTCCGCCACTACTGGCAGCAGCAAAACAAAAGGCTGGGCCTTTAGAGGTCCAGCCGGGCAAATACCTCCCCTTTGTCCAAGTCATAAAGCTCCACTGAGCTGTCGGTGAGCACAGCCACGCTGCGCCTGGGCTCACGGCCCTTGGGGAGGGCGGGACTTCCTGGGTTTAGAAAGATTGTTCCACCCACGCGCTGCAGCACAGGCTCGTGGGTATGGCCGCTCACCCAGAGCTTAATCTGGAAGCGCTGAGCCAAGGCTTCCACAATATCCGGGGTGTAGTGATGACCGTGGGTTACCAGCGCCCTACCGAAGGGGAGCTCCGCGAAAAAGTATGGATCCTGCAGGAGGATATCCAACACCATCTGGTCCACATCGCTGTCGCAGTTGCCCCGGACTGCCTTAATGGGAATGGGGCAGGAGTTGATCAGCTCAAACAACTCCTCGGTGTTGTAGCCCGCGGGGAGGGGATTGCGGGCGCCGTGATAGAGCACATCACCGCAGTGCCAGATCTGTTCCGCACCCTGGAACGGCCCGTGCAGGGCATCCATCCAGCCCTTGGTGCTGCCGTGGGTATCACTGATAATACCGATCCGCATGGTCTTGCCTCCTTGTATATTAGAATTGCTGAACGCCTCAGCTCCTTGGTATGACAGGTAACCCATCCCATCACCGCCCCGGAGCTGAAAGCGTGAGATCACCGGCTCCGCAGAGCCGTGCAGAACTACCTAGTCGATACCAGTCATCACAGCCACTCCTAGGCCGCGACCGCCTCTCATCACCAGCGACTGTAAGTTCTTCTCGGTAACTTGGAATAATTAGGTAGTTAATATTCGCTTGCTGGGCCCGATCTCCTGCTCCCCCCTTGACAAACGGGTCAAAGGCGAGTATGCTAAGAGCCAACAGATGTAAAGACGATGATCAGGACGAGTAGCCGCCGCTTACCTGACAGAGAAGGGAGTAGAACGCTGAGAGCTCCCCCAGGGATGCTGTGGTGAAAACCACCTAGGAGTCGCCGGCTGAACTAGCAGTAAGCCGAGCCGGAGCAGCCGTTACCTGCGCAATGAGAGGGTCGTTTGCCTTGGGCAGGCGATCAATTTGGGTGGAACCGCGAGAACCTCGTCCCATTGTGGATGGAGGTTTTTTTATTCCCCAGCCTGAAAGGAGAGGAAAAACGTGGAAGAGAACATGGCCTTAGCAAACCGGGAGGAGATTTTGCGCCACACTGCGGCCCACATTATGGCCCAGGCCGTCTTGAGACTGTGGCCGGAGGCGAAAACGGCCATTGGGCCTGTAATCAAGAACGGCTTTTACTACGATTTTGACCTGGAATACAGGTTTACCCCCGATGATTTGGAGAAGATCGAGGCAGAGATGCGCAGAATCATCGCCGAAGATCTGCCCATCATCCGGGAGGAGATCAGCAATCAGGAAGCCGTAAACTTGTTTGCCCAAAAGAAGCAGGATTACAAACTGGAGCTTTTGGAGGAGCTGGATGAAAACGTGAGCATCTACCGGCAGGGGGAGTTTGTGGATCTCTGCCGTGGTCCCCACCTGGAGAGGACTTCCCAGGTCCAGCACTTCAAGCTGCAGAGCATCGCCGGTGCCTACTGGCGGGGGGATTCCAGCCGCCAGATGCTGCAGCGCATCTATGGTACTGCTTTCCTGAGAAAAGAGGATCTGGAAGAGCATCTGCGTCTATTGGAAGAGGCGGCCAAGCGCGACCACAGGGTAATCGGCAAGCAGCTCGATCTGTTCAGTATCCAGGACGAAGGTCCAGGTTTCCCCTTTTTCCATCCCAAGGGCATGGTGCTCCGCAACCTCCTGGAAGAGTACTGGCGGGAAGAGCACCGCAAGCGTGGTTATGTGGAGATCAAAACTCCCATCATGCTCCACGAGGAGCTGTGGCATTGTTCCGGCCACTGGGACAACTACAAAGAGAACATGTATTTTTCCACCATCGATGAGCAGACCTTCGCCATCAAGCCCATGAACTGCCCTGGAGCCATGCTCATGTACAAGCGCCGGCTGCACTCCTACCGGGATCTGCCCCTGCGCATGGCGGAGATGGGCCTGGTCCACCGCCACGAGCTTTCCGGCACCCTGCACGGACTCATGCGCATTCGGGCCTTCACCCAGGATGATGCCCACATCTTCATGCTGCCCTCGCAGATCCAAGATGAGATCATCGGGGTGATAGATTTTGTGGACCACGTCTACCAGACCTTCGGGTTTAAGTACCATGTGGAGCTGTCCACCAAGCCGGAAAACGCCATAGGCGACGATGCCATGTGGGAACAGGCCACCGAAGCTCTGCGCAAAGCGTTGGAGCTCAAGGGCCTCGAGTATGCGGTGAATGAAGGGGATGGGGCCTTCTACGGCCCGAAGATCGACTTCCATCTGGAAGACAGCTTGGGCCGGACCTGGCAGTGCGCCACCATCCAGCTGGACTTCGCCATGCCGGAGCGCTTCGACCTGGTATACATCGACGAGAACAACGAAAGAAAGCGCCCCGTCATGCTGCACAGGGTGATTTACGGCGCTCTGGAGCGCTTCATTGCCATCCTCACTGAGCACACCGGGGGAGCTTTCCCCACCTGGCTGGCTCCGGTGCAGGTACAGGTCATCCCCGTAGGCGACGATTATCTGGCCTACGCCCAGGAAGTTGCCCATCGGCTCTTCGCGGAGGGCATCCGGGTGGAGGTAGACCAGCGCGACGAAAAGCTGGGCAAGAAGATCCGCGAGGCCCAGCTGCAGCAGGTCCCCTACATGCTCATTGTGGGCAAAAAGGAGCAGGAAAGCGGCAAGATTTCTGTTCGCCACCGTCGCCAGGGAGATCTGGGCGCCCTGGAGCTTGCGGAGTTCCTGCGCCAGATTCAGGAGGAAATCGCCGCCAAAAAGAACGGCTAACCAGCGCATAGAAGAAAGAGTCGATGGACCTTGCGGTCTATCGACTCTTCTTTTATGTCAGCGTTTGGCTTCGCCTGCAGAACCCAGCCTTTCCCGCGCCGCCTTACTTTCCCAGGTAACGAAGGCTCTCCGCAGAAAAGTGCTCAGCTGCTTCTGCAGGGATGAACTGATGTTCCGTTCTAATATGTTCAGTTGTTCATCAGTGAAGCCGGTCAAGAACCTCAGGTCGCGTGCCGGCACTAGGGAGCTCAGCACTCGGGGTATCCTGCCCAGATCGCCTTCCTGGAAGTTTTGATAATACTCCTTCCAGCCCTCCGTACTCAGTCCCACAAAGGGCGCCACCTGTTCGTGGGTGGCATATCCCTTAGCCACTGAGTCCAAGGCGATCTTAACCCGCAGATAGGGATAGTCCGCGCAAGCCCGGCCCAGCACCTCCAACGACGCTTGAACGTACCCAGGATCTAGCTTGCTGAACGTTTAGCACCTCCTCAACCCCTCCCCGGGTGTTAATGCCTATTCGAGGGAGAGCGGGAAAGTCCTCCCTGCCGCCGGAAAAATTTTATTCAGCAGCGCGGGGATCCACGGGTACTTTCAACACTGTGCCCACCGCCAGCATGCTGGGGTTTGTAATCCCGTTTTCCTCAGCGATTATCCGGTACAGGCTGGGATCGCCCCACAGCTCCTGGGCAATGGACCACAGATTATCGCCGCGCTTGACCACATACTCTGTGTAGCGGGGCACTGTGGGAGGCGGTGTCAAAGTGGTCTGGACTGGTGCGGCCTGATCAGGGGGCTGCTCGGCTGCGGCCTCCTCTTCCACCTCAGGCGGCGGAAGGGGCTCAGCCGCTTGGTTCCCGGCGGTCTGGGTCTCCGCGGGGCGGAAATACAAATCCCGCACCAGGGTATAACCATAGGACCCGCCGGCGATGAGCAGCGCCGCCAGCAGCACCACCAAGACCGCCCGCAGCCAGGAGCTGCCTCTGCGGGCTGCGGCGATTCCAATTTCATTCTCGGCCATATCCCTCAACACGTAGTAGCCGGCAAGGCGCTTCCATTCTCCGTCCACCATTCGGTACAAGGCTCGCTCAGGGGTGTGGTTGTCCATCACATAGGCGATCTGCCAAGGTTCGGGGAAAAAGCGCTCGTGCTGTTCCCGGTCGAAGCTGGACAAAAAGACCCCAAAGCCGGGATGGGTGTGGGCCCAGCCCACGATTTCCTCGCCGCCGCCACTCCGTTTGAGGGCTGCCTGCACACTATCATAGTGCTCTTGGTTGATCACTAGGCGAGAAGCGCCGCTGCGCTGGGGAATGGGTACGAAACGCTCCACCAAAACCTCATACTGCTCTGCGCTTTTCAGTTCCTGTTTGCGCCCAATGAGGAATCCGCCCTGTTCCCCCACGGAGTGCAGATGGGAGTACCGATCCAGCGCCTGCATAACTTCCTCGCGGAAAACTACGCGCGGGAAAGGGCCGGCCCGGCCCACCAGGAATCTCCTGGTCGAAAATGTAATGCGCTCCTTACCCATAGCACTCTCCCCTAAAAGATGCTGAAGTCGAGGACATCCGAGAGGCGTTTCAGCATGCTGATGCCCACCACGCTGTTGCCCTTGGTATCCAGGGCTGGTCCGAAGGTGGCTACGCCAAAACGGCCGGGAACCACACCCAAAATGCCTCCGGAAACCCCGCTCTTCGCCGGGATTCCCACCTGGATGGCAAACTCCCCCGAGGCGTTGTACATGCCGCAGGTGACCATAAACGTGGAAACCAGGCGCACAGCCCGGGCGGATACCAGGGGCGTACCCGCCCCATTAATACCCTTCGTCGCGAAAAACATGCCTATGCGGGCTAAATCAGCACAATTCACTAAAATGGAGCACTGGCGGAAGTAAAGATCTAGGACCTCTTCCACATCCCCTTCCAGGCAGTTGATCTCCTTGAGGAACCAGGCCAGGGCCCGGTTGCGGTAGGCGGTTGCCTTCTCGGACTGGTACACAGCTTCATCGATGGCAATTGGCCGATCCAGAATGCTCTCCAAAAGGCCCGCGATGCGCCCGAACCTTTCCTCCACAGAGGCGCCGGGGATCAAGGAACACACGGCGATGGCACCCGCGTTGATCATGGGATTGGGCGGCTTTTTTTCCGATGTTTCGAGTTTAACTATACTGTTAAAGGGGTCGCCGGTGGGCTCCGCACCCACTTTGGCAAACACGGCCTCTGGGCCGCGCTCTTCAATGGCAATCAGCAAACTGAATATTTTAGAAATGCTCTGCAGGGTAAAATCTACCCGGGTATCACCTGCTTCGAACAGCCCCGTGGGGGTCTGCAGGGCAATGCCGGCCAGCTTGGGGTTACCCTTTCTCAGTTCGGGAATGTACGTTGGGAGCTGGCCTTTTTCCGCATAAGGGCGGCACTCTTCCACTATCTCCTCGAGGAGCGCTGTATACTCAAACCCTGTGCTCATCTTCTCTCCTCCCTCAAGGCCTGACGCTCCTGGCGCAGTGAGCGAAGAAAGACCCTAACGCGGGTCCTCCTTGGCGGCCGCGGCCTGGGCGCATTCGTGACTCCAGACCCGGAGCGTGTTCTTTCCGGCCGCTTTGGCTGCATACATGGCCTGGTCGGAGAACAGCAAAAGCTGGTGTTTGTCTGTGGTATGCCCCGGCTTGCAGGCAATCCCCACCGAAACCGTGATGGGCTTGCCCCAGCTGGTTTCTTTAACTGCTTTCAAATTGGCCATGATGCGCTCGGCAACACGGGCCCCTCCTTCAGCCCCAATATCCTCCAAAATAACCACAAACTCATCTCCCCCGTAGCGGACCACCTTATCCTGGGGCCGTACACTGCGGGTGATGGTTTCCACAAACATCTTCAGAACCCTATCGCCTTCCACATGGCCATACTCATTGTTAAAGGCAGCAAAATCATCAATGTCGAAAAAGAGCACGGTCACAGCCCCATCCGAAGGCTCGTTCAGCCACTTGTTCAGAAAACGGAAATTGAAGGCTCCGGTCATGCCGTCAATTACCAGCTCTTCCTCAAGTTCTTTCCTGCGGGCCCGTTCGCAGGTTACCTCCACAGCATCCCTGAGCATACCCGAAAGGTTGATCAACAGCACGCCAAAGCCCACCACGCCCCAAAACCCGTAGGCCCTGACAAAGAGGGTGAACACCAGGCCAATGAGCACGCTGCTCAAGCTGCTGCGCAGGCTGCGCGACAAAAGCAGCTTGATCTGCTCCCACCAGGGTGCGCCGCGCCAGATGGACACCATGCGCGCCACCAGGGAAATGTTGACAAAAATGTACACCAGCGCTCCGCCTACCATGGCCAGCACACCCGGCAGCCCCCGGCTGCCGAGGTAATTCTGGAGCCAACCATACACCACCGCACTGAAAAAGGCGGAGATGGGCAGCTGGGACGCGTTGAACACAACCCGCAGCCATTCCTTTTTGTGCACCAGCCCATCGGCCACACCGGCCAGAGCCGATACCACCATGGACGGCGTGGGGCCGCACAAATAGACCAGGGGCAGTACGGAAGCAGTGGCCAGGGAAAAATCGGACCGCTCCCCAATGCGCACCACGATGGTCTGTAGGTAGAGAAACACTGCCGCCAGGCTAAGGAGCGAGGGCCAATCCTTCCAGGCTGCATGGTTATAAAAAATAACGCCCAAGCCTAAGGCTACTGCGGCACTGAGCACAGCGGTGATCTTCTGCAGCCGTTCCGCTCGCTGCTGCTCCATAACAGCACCCCCCCAATCCCACCATAAATGGTAATTCTTTATCAATTCTGGATATCCTGCTTATGGGTGGGCTGGTCCGAAAAAACTGCCGGCGAGAATGAAAAGGGAAAGGGGGGCCGGGATGCGTTTTCCGCACCTACCCCCCCTTTGGTCCACGGTTTACAATAGCCCGGCCAGCTGACAGATGATAGTCAACACCCGCTCGCGCCCCTCTTTGGTGTGGGCGGAAAAGAGCACAGGCTCTACGCCCAAGGCTTCCTTGATCAGCTTGGCCTGCCTCTGATAGTGGCCCCGGCTGATCTTATCCGCCTTGGTGGCAATCAGGACCGAGGGCATGTCCATTTCCTTAAGCCATAGGCTCATCACCCGATCATCCTGGGTAGGCTCGTGGCGCACATCCACCAAGTGCAGCACTCCCACCAGGTTGGGTCTACCGGTCAGGTACCCTTCGATCATGGACCGCCAGGCGGCGCGCACAGAGGCGGGCACCTTGGCAAAGCCATAACCTGGCAGATCCACCAGGCACAGTCGGTCCACCCTGTAGAAGTTGATGGTCTGGGTGCGCCCAGGCTGGTTGGATGTACGCGCGAACTTATTGCGGTTGACTAGAGCGTTGATCAGGGAGGACTTGCCCACATTGGAGCGCCCCACCAGGGCAATTTCCTTCAGGTCGTGGGCGGGATAACCCCGGGCATTCACCGCGCTGCCGAGGAATTCCGCCTTATGCACATTAAGGATCATGCCTCATGTTCTCCCATCCAAGGCGCCTCGCCCGGGGGTGGAGCATCGGGCAGCATGAAGGCCGGCGTCTCCGGCTCTACAGGCTGGAGATTGAGGGCGTGGGCCAGCACTTGATCCATATGGTCCACAAAGGTAATCTGGAGTTTGTTGAGGATGTTGGCCGGCACCTCTTCCAGATCCTTCTCGTTCTCCGCAGGCAGAAGCACCTTCGCTATACCTGCCCGGTGGGCCGCCAGCAGCTTCTCTTTAATGCCGCCCACCGCCAGCACCCTGCCCCTGAGGGTTATTTCCCCGGTCATGGACACATCGTGGCGCACCGGCCGGTTGGTGAGGGCACTGGCCAAGGCGGTAGCAATGGTGATGCCTGCCGATGGCCCGTCTTTGGGCACCGCGCCTTCCGGGATGTGCATGTGGATATCTTTGTTCTCATGGAACTTGGGGTCAATACCCAGCTCCGCAGCTCGGGAGCGCACATAGCTGAGCGCGGCCTGGGCCGACTCGCGCATCACTTCACCCAGCTTGCCCGTGAGGGTGAGTTTACCCTTGCCTTCCACCACTGTCACTTCGATGGTGAGGATCTCGCCACCCACCTGGGTGTAGGCCAGGCCTGTGGCCACGCCCACCTTGTCTTCCCCATCGGCAGCGCTGGGGATATAACGGCGTACTCCCAGGTATTTATGGAGATTGTTCACGGTGATGCGGGCGCTGGCTGTCTGTCCTTTGACGATCTCAGTGGCTACCTTGCGGCAGATGGTGCCCAACCTGCGCTCCAAGGTGCGCACACCCGCCTCCTTGGTGTACTCGGTGATCACCTTGTGGATGGCGTTGTCCGAGATTTGGATCTGCTCTGGCTTGAGCCCGTTGGCCCTGAGCTGCTTGGGCCAGAGGTGGCGCTTGGCAATTTCATATTTCTCGTATTCGGTGTAGCCTGGGATGCTGATCACTTCCATCCGGTCCCGCAGGGGAGGGGGAATGGTGTGCAGCACATTGGCTGTGGTGATGAAAAACACTTCCGAAAGGTCGAAGGGTACTTCCAGGTAGTGGTCGACGAAGGAGCTGTTCTGTTCTGGGTCCAGCACTTCTAACAGGGCAGAGGCTGGATCACCCCGGAAATCGGAGGCCAGCTTGTCAATCTCATCCAGCACCAGTACCGGATTGCGGCTGCCCACGGTGCGCATGGTCTGGATGATGCGCCCGGGCATCGATCCGATATAAGTGCGCCTGTGCCCCCGGATTTCCGCCTCATCCCGCACTCCGCCCAAAGACAATCTGGCAAAATTGCGGTTGAGAGCCCTGCCCACAGACTGGGCCAGGGAGGTTTTGCCCACACCCGGTGGTCCCACTAGGCACAGGATGGGACCCTTGGAGTTCTTCGTCAGCTGGCGCACCGCCAGAAACTCCAAAATGCGCTCCTTAACCTGATCTAAACCGTAGTGATCCTCGTTGAGGATCTCCTCGGCCACATTCAAATCCAGACGGTCCCGCGTCCGTTTGGACCACGGCAGGGAGAGCATCCAGTCAATGTAATTGCGGACCACAGTGGCTTCCGCAGACATGGGCGGCATCCGTTCCAGACGGTGGATTTCGTGGAGCACTTTTGCTTTGGCATCCTTGGGCAGTTTGGCCGCCTGCAGGCGCTCTTTCAGCTCCTCGATTTCCGTCTTACCCTTTTCATCCCGCTCCCCCAGCTCCACCTGGATGGCCTTAATCTGCTCCCTGAGGTAGTACTCCCGTTGAGCCTTTTCCATCTGCTTGCGCACGCGCTGCTGAATGGACTTCTCAAGGCTCAGGATCTCCCCTTCCCTAAACAGGAGGCCTAAAATGGCTTCCAGCCTTCTGTCCACAGGGAAGATCTCCAAAAGCTTCTGCTTTTCCTGGAAGGAAATGAGAAGCTGGCTGGCGATTGTATCCGCCAAGCGGTGTGGATCTTCAATGTTAGTAACCGACATGAGTACTTCGGCGGGGATCTTTTTGCCCAGCCGCACGTATTTGCCAAACTCATCCCGGACGCTGCGCATAAGTGCTTCCAGCTCCAGGCTGCCCATCTCTCCATCGAGTTCGGGGACAACGGTTACAAACGCTTCGTAGTAACCATTAGCATCATCTATATGTTCAAGGGTGACCCGGGACAGTCCCTCTACTAATATGCGCACTTGGCCTTCAGGCACTTTGAGCAGCTGCTTGATCTCGCACAGAGTGCCGACAGAGTATATATCTTCAGGCTGAGGCTCTTCAGTGTGCACATGATGCTGTGCCGCCAAAACAATACGCCCGTCTCCAACCACGGCCTGCTCAATCGCTTCAATTGAGCGGCGGCGCCCAACTTCCAAAGGGGTTACCATATAGGGGAAAACAAGCGTTCCACGGAGAGGTAGCAACGGAAACATCTGAGAGGAAACCTTCTCTGCCATTTCTACACCCCCATTGGTCAATGTACCTTTATTGTATCATAGTTTGGAAAATCAGGGAATTATCCCAGGGGTGATTTTAGGAGAGGCTCCTAATAAGCTCGCAGGGCTCCGGGAGCTCGCGGAAAGGCGCTTATCATCGCCCAGCGTGAGCAGGGCATGCCTTAAGACCTCATGGATGCTGCTTACTGCCACCACCTCCACCCCATCCTGGGCAGCAAAAATGTCCTGCCAGTTCTCTTGGGGTATGAGCACCTTCTGCACCCCCGCTTCCGCCGCGGCTTTGACCTTGGCCATGATTCCCCCTACTGCCTTGACCTGGCCGTGGATGGTCACCTCCCCCGTCATGGCCACAAGGTTGCAGACGGGCTGGTTAGTTAGGGCTGAAGCCACCGCAGTCACCATGCTCACCCCCGCCGAAGGGCCGTCCACGGGGACGCCGCCGGGGAAATTGATGTGGATGTCATAATCCTGGGGCCGCAGCCCCAGGCAAGATCTGAGCACGGTAAGCACATTATCCACAGACGAGCGGGCCTGGGAACGCCTGCGCATGGTCCTGCCCTGCCGGCCAAACTCCTCCTCCTCCATCACTCCCGTCACTGTGACCTTCCCTTGATTGCGGTCGGTCAAGACGGCGGCAGCTTCCACCTCAATGACGGTCCCCAAATTGGGTCCGTACAGGGCCAGACCGTGCACGATGCCCACCGCCGGTTCGGGGCGAACGCGGTTTTGGGGCCTGGGGCTGTGCTGTCCTAAGCTGAGCACCCACTGCACATCGGCCTTGGTTATCACCCGGCGCCCTTCGCTTAACACCACCCCGCCCGCAAGCTGCACCATGTTCACTGCATCCCGGCCGTTGGCGGCATAGCGTTTGATTTCCTCCACAGCCTCAGGCTCGAGGGGCAGCTTCATCTTCTCCGCGGCGCCCGCGGCGATGATCCCGATTTCTTCGGGAGTGAGGTGGCGGAAGTAGATTTCCAGGCAGCGGGAGCGCAAAGCGGGGGGCAGCTCCTCCGCTAAGCGGGTGGTGGCCCCCACCAGCCGGAAATCCGCGGGCAGCCCGTTTTGGAAAATCTCGTGAATGTGGGCAGGAATGTTGTGATCTTCGGGAGAGTAGTAGGCGCTGTCCAAAAAAACCCTGCGGTCCTCTAGCACCTTGAGCAGTTTGTTGAGCTGAATGGGGTGCAGTTCCCCGATCTCATCGATGAACAGCACTCCTCCGTGGGCCTTGGTCACCGCGCCTGGTTTGGGCTGGGGGATCCCGGCCACCCCGAGGGGCCCCGCTCCCTGATAGATGGGGTCGTGTACCGATCCCAACAGGGGGTCGGCGATGCCCCGCTCATCAAAGCGCGCGGTGGTGGCGTCCACTTCCACAAAGGCAGCATCGGGGCCAAAGGGCGACAGGGGATTCTTCTTGGCTTCTTCCAGCACTACCCTAGCTGCCGCGGTCTTGCCCACTCCAGGCGGCCCGTAGATGAGCACATGCTGGGGATTAGCGCCGCAAAGGGCTGCCCTCAAGGCCTTGAGGCCATCTTCCTGCCCCACAATGTCCTGGAGGCCCCTGGGGCGGCACAGTTCCGCCAAGGGCTCGCTAAGGGCAACGCTCTTCAGCCGCCGCAGCTTTTCCATTTCCCGGCGGGACTCCCGGTCCACCGCGGTTTTGCTCCCCTGCTGCTGGCGCAGGAGATTCCAGAAATACAGGCCGATCACCACAGCAAAAAACAGATTGATCAACCCCAGGATCTCCATGGACCCACTCCTCTCCCAAGCTTACCGCACCTAGTATGCCCAGGAGAAAGAAAAAGGATAAGCCGGCTTCCCAGCTTACCCCTTTGCTTGTTGTTTTCTGCCCCTTGACCGCTACGCCGTCTCTTCTTTGCCCCTGGTTTTGCTGCGGACCAGCAGAGGCTGTTCCCGCTTTTCCACGACAGCTTTGGTGATCACGCACTTGGAAACATCTTCTTCGGAAGGGACGGTGTACATTACATCAAGCATAAGTCCCTCCACGATGGTGCGCAAGCCCCTGGCGCCTGTCTTCAGCTCCAGGGCTTTGCTGGCAATTAAGCGCAGCGCCTCGGGCTCAAATTCCAAGGTTACCCCGTCCATCTGCAGAAGCTTCTGGAACTGCTTCACCAGCGCATTCTTGGGCTCGGTGAGAATCTGCACCAGCATCTCCTCATCCAAGGCGTCCAGTGTGCACACA
>Ga0116169_1001377_pt1 | contig 20500 bp, 20 predicted proteins | sample AD_UKC130_MetaG_FD_89796 | JGI IMG/M metagenome (GOLD analysis project Ga0116169, IMG submission 89796) | Active sludge microbial communities of municipal wastewater-treating anaerobic digesters from Canada - AD_UKC130_MetaG | ecosystem: Engineered > Bioreactor > Anaerobic > Digestate | place...
CCAAGGGTCTCTGGGGGGAGACTTATGATCTTTTAGCCATTGTTCAGTAACCCAATCAACTACAGGACCATGAGATAAATCTTCATTAGGATGAGCTTTGAAGTACTCCATTATCAGGTCTTTCAGAGTTAAAGAGTTTTGGTTCATTTATTCTACCCTCCCTTATTAACCTGCTTTTAGCTAATTGACAATAAGTTTTCTCAATTTCCACTCCTATTGATCTTCTTTTATTTAGATAAGCAGCTAATAAAGTTGTACCTGACCCCATAAAAGGATCTAAAACAACGTCTCCTATGTAGGAAAACAGTTTGATGCATCTTTTTGGCAATTCTATTGGAAAAGGAGCAGGATGTCCAATTTTCTTTTTGCTTTCCCCGGGGAAGGTCCAAAGGCCATTTGTCCATTCCATAAATTCTTCTTTAGTAATATCTGATTTTTTGCTTCCTGAAGCTTTTTTCCATCTTTGCTTATATAATATCACTATCAATTCTACTGGAGCTATAACATAAGGTGCCGAAGCTGAAAGCCATGATCCCCAAGCGGTTCTTCTAGAAATATTTCCTTCATTCCAAATAATTGTCGAATGATACTTAAATCCAACGTTTTTTGCTAATACGGTTAAATCAGCACCAACGCTTTGTTGGCCACCTTTGTTTTTATCTAGGGGTATATTTAAGCAAAACCTACCATCATCTTTTAACCAGTTGTAACAATTTGATAGCCATCTTTTACTAAAGTTAAGGTATTCAAGATATGATAGTTTATCATTATGGGATGCATAATTAATATCTACATTATACGGTGGAGAAGTAATGATTAAATCAATACTGTTGTTATCAATTTCATTAGTTGTTAATACATCATCATTTATCACCTTTGTTCCATCACAATCAAAAAATATTTTTTCTTCCATATTATTTTCAACTCCTATAGATTCTCATTTTACAAGTTTCTGCAAAAAGTTCACACTTAATGTTTGAAATTAGTGAATCACCATTTTTAAAATATTTGTTATAAACAAAATCTAATTTCTAAGCTTTTTCCGTTACTATAAGTATAACACAAATTATAATATAAGTTTTATGCATTTTGTGCAAACATAAAAATAATCTTAGATATTGCTGGCAATAGCTTAGTTTTGATTAAATTAATTACTTTTATTCAACTCTATCAATCATGAAATTTAGGACTTAATTTTTTGACATCCCATATTTTTTGCGAGAACCGCAAGCTTTTTTATTTTTTCTTGAGTAAGCTGGAAGTTAGCTGGCTCTTTTTTTAAGATTCTCAATTTCTTTTTTAAGACTTTTTATTTGTTTATTTATTTCTTCAAGATCTGATTCTTTTACTTTCTCGGCTTCTTTTACTTTTTCAAGATCTGGCGATAAAAATTTTTTCTTTCCTCCTTCTTCTTTCAATTTATTTGGTATAAATAAAATTTTTTTATTTAAGTACCTCTATTTAGACTTTAAATTTATAAATTGTCAAACAATTTCATTAAGTACTTTCATATTATCAGTTATATCGGTTCCTATAGTTTTTATTAGTGTAATAAAAGGGTTTTCTTTATCTTTTGCATATTCTTCAGCTCCTACAGGAACTACCCATCCTCCCCAAATGGGGAGATAATATTTTTCTTCTCCATCAAATATATAAAGTAACATTTCATGTTTTAAGCCCAGTATATCATTAGTAAAAATGATGCAAGATGATTTTAGAGGATAGCATGAATGCTTTAAAGAATTATAAATATCCCATAAACCAATTTTTTTTACTTCCGTTTCACCTTCAAACATTATTCCTAAAGAATTTTTTATGGCTGCAAATGGGTATTTTTCGTTTGATAAAATTTTTCCCAGGCTCCCAACTGTAGTCCTGATTTGTTGCTTTTGCTTGTCAGGATATTTATTGTCTAAATATTCGTCAAATTCATCCTTAATTTTACCTTCTTTAATACTATAAATATCACTAAAATATTTACTCTTAGCAGATTGTGATTCGTTTTTTTTATAGTTTTCAAATACGTTGTTTCTAATTATATCCATGCTACTTCCTACAGAAAATACAAAAGCCCTGAATTCAGCGGCTTTTTTATTAAAATTGTTCTTTTCTTTATCAACAGCTTCACAAGCTTCAATTCTATATTTAATGTCTTCAATGCAGCAATCTAAAATTTCCATTTGTTAATCCCCCCATTAGTTGAAAATTTTATACGATTTTATTATACTACAAATTATCCATCTTTTTCAACGTCGCGTTCGATCATATTTTTTGTCCGTGAAAATAATTGGTTAGATCATAATTAGATGTCTTTGAAATGATATTATATTCTTGACTCTTTTTAAAGGGGGCACTTTTCTTCTCCTAAATATTCCATATCTTCCCCTCTTGCAAATAATCAGGAATATCTATACTAGCTCTCTTTACTTTTGGGTGATTCGCGAAAATCAACCTAATCGTTCGGATGCCATTATAGGCATTTATAATCAGCTCTCTTTGATCTTTGAAGTATTTCTGGTCGAATACATCTTCTTCGATTGCATGAGCTGGTTTCTGCCTCAATTTCCGAACCTTTTTTAAGGATGTGATTGCTTCATCCCATACCGACCAATCTGATGGTTTGAAAAATTTCCGTACCCAGTCGTCTAGGAGTTGAAGAGTTCCTTTTTGCGAAACAATAATTTTGCCATCATCTCTTTCTTGTTCATTTTCGTAACTTATCTCATTCATAAAAAAGTCTATATTTATGTTATCGGAAAGCATTTTATCAAAAAGCAGTACAAAACTGTTAAACTCCTCTAATGTTGGCCTAATAAGAAAATGAAATCTCTTTGGTCTATCTGCATAATCATTTCTAAAGAGAGGTGGTCGTCCCATTGCTTCCGACATTCGATTGATGATGTAGAGCTCTTCCAATAGGGCTTGGCAAATAGGTACACGCTCACCCCAATCCCCGATTATTCTATTTCGATAGTAATCTGGGTGCAGTTTATAACTGTCAGATAATTCTTTTGCTTTCCAAATTTGCTGATGTTCAGGTGTCAAGTTAGCAAGATATCTTAGAAAAACCGCAACAGCCCTATTTAGCTCTTTATCATAAGCGAATCCATACGTCTCGAGAAATGCCTTATCTCTTTCTGGCATTTGCTCTTCATCATAATAAATATGACCTTGTATATCATCATTTTCGTACCGGTATCTTGGGTCATTCCTGTAAAACTCCAAAACCGACAAGTCAAACGATATGTAGGAAAGCTGGGGTTCTCCTAATGCAAGACGTAACTTATACGGTTCCGTTTTATAGTCCTCAGGATTGACTATTTTTTCAAGGATAGACTTCTTGGGGTACAAGCACATATAACCGGGTTCATTTGCAGAAGCCTTCTCCAATTGCGACTCAAGCGGTTCAAATCCTGTCCTTATGATATTTGGGTTGGGGTCTGTGTTCTCATCAATAATAGCAATTAATTCGCTACGTACAAGGTCAAAAATTGATTCTTTAATTTCAGTCCATTCTTTCCCAATTTCTCTTAGCAGACTCCAAATCTGAATCCCATTGAAGTCATGGGATTTCAAGTAGTATTCTGTTACAATTTGCTTTACTGTCTCTGTCATTTTTTGGTCTTTCTCTTCATTCATTAAAGCTCCCCCAAACGTTTTTGATCTTAGTCTTGACCAAGGTATTGCACACAACGTTTACAGATAAAAGAAGTTGCCGAAGGGTAATTTGTGGAAATCTTTAATTTCCTTTTTATCCGCTGTTATACGCTGTCGGACGAAGGCGAATTGACTATACATCAAAATATCTTCCACCAATCTCCTTCATATACTCATTTATTGCTTCCGTTATAAGTTTCCTTCTCGCCACGAGAAAATCTCTAAACCTATCCCCTCTCCATAAATTTGCATCCATAGGAACGAACTGGTTTTTCAAGCGATCTACTTCAATTTTGGTTAAGTAATCCTCCGGTTTGGATTTCAAGATTGTTCTGTTTGCCTTTTGTGAAAGGAATGCAATATTTGCAATATCATCGATTTCATGTGCTTCGAAATCTCCACTTTCTTCCAATACTGCCCTTGGAAAGATGTGATGTAGTTCTATTTTATGTTCAGGTCCTACGTTAGTGGAACTTAGAACGGTCCCTGTAAACCAGTCTTCGGCATTTTTCTTTCTCGAAATAACAAATATTAAAGGTAGAAATGAATGCTGCTGATACTTTCCTTCTATCATCTCAGGCGTTATGTCAAAACTAGGAATATCCCTTCTTAAATTAGCAACCATGCTGTTAATCGGATCAGCAGATTCTATAGCTTTCAAATCTTGATCAATCTTAGTTTCTGAGCTGCCTGTAAACCGCCCGTGTATAGTTGCTTCAAAAAACCAAAATAAAAGCCCTTTTACATCATCATCTGTTACATGCCCTTGTTTTTTTGAGAAGTAAATCACAAGAGGAACAAGCGCATTTATAGAAGGTATCCAGTCTGACGACTCGATTCCAGCATTATTCCTCAAGAAGTTAATAGTGTAATCAACGGCTTTCTTAGTTTTTTTCCATACATCCTCAAGTTCGGCAGAGCTTTTCTTCCACAAAGCACTCAAATACCTAAACCTGCTTTGATTAGTGCTGACAGCAACAAAGCACCTCATCAGAAAACGAGCTTCTAAATCATAGTTTACCTGCTCATAATCATCTAAAGCACTTTCAAATTCTTTAACTAAAGCTCCCGGCCAATGAAATGCGAGCTGAGCCATAGCCAATTCTGATTCTCTTAGCCTAGTTCCTCTTGAATTGAGTCTTATGAACGATTCTGTAATTTCTTCATAATCATTTGTATGTATAATCATGACTGGATAACGATATTCTTTAATTTTTTCTAGTGCGGACAACCTATCAAGGTATTCGTATAATTTCGACTCATCAACCTGCAAGGAATGCGAATCCAATTGTAGTTTTAGTTTCCGCCAGGCTTTAACTGCACCTTCGTTAATGACGTCCTTTACTGAAATCCACAAGGGGTTTGCCTTCAATTTTCGGCTATAAATCTGAAATGATTCCTCCTCAACATTGAAATAAACATCTATTTCTCCGCTAAATACCTTCGCTAAGGATGTTAATCTTTGCTGTCCGTCTAAAATTAAGAAATCAGGTTCTCTTCTGCTATTCTCGCCAAGAGATGTATTTCGTAGTTCGGGTAGCTCTTCGGGTTTCCATAGAAGAATAAGCCCCGATGGATATTCGCGGTATAGAGAATCTACCAAGTCTCTGGCTTGTGGCCTGTTCCATACATAACTTCTTTGTATTTCAGGCAATCCTAGTGCTCCTTTTCCAAGTTCTTCAAGAAGCACGCTTACAGGCTTATCAGTTCTTTCTAATTTTGCCATGATTTAAACCTCCTTCCTGCATTTTTTCGCCGAAGTCCGATTCCATATAACGTTCCGCGAGTCCCCGAAGTTGGCGACCAACGGGAGCCAATTTGGACGGAGCGGAGCGTAACCGGGTACGCGCTGTTATGTGCTGGCATTGTGTGTTGCATAGTCTTCTATTCTCTTGTTTCTTGCCTTAATAAAGTTCATTACTCCTTTTTTATATATTAAATATTCGTCAATTTCAGCAAATGTTGGTTTTGTTTTGAAGTTATTAAAAGGCAAATAAAATTTTATTTTCTGGTGTTCATCAACAAGGTCTTCAAGTAAGAAAAATTTCATATAACCTGTAAAATCCTCAAACAAGTCGAAAAAAGTTTTTATATCTCAAGAACGTGTCGTAAAGCGGACTTTCCTGTCCCAGGTAGAACAGCCTAATACACTCCAAAGTCAAGTCAAATCTATCATCAATTAAGCTGTTTACTCCATGTGCTTGATTTATTGTATGTTTTCCGTCAACTCTGTTGTTTGGAAATAGAATATATGCTCCTATAGTTGAACCGGTGTCAAAAAGGTCGTTTACTTCGTCTTGTATTTGTATTGTTAACCAATGTTTACGTTTATGATTTTTATATGAATGGGTAATAGCATCACTTCCTAAAAAGAATTCTCCAAGTTCAGAAGTATGATATAAATAAACTCCATTTTTGTTGTCAGTCAAATTAAATGGTTTTCCATTTGGCAAAGGTTTGCTCCATAGAATTTTATGATACTTACGGAGAGTTGGGCTGGTGCTATCAGGATCACCGCCCTTTGCATCGGAGTAAAAATTAAAATTTATATCAATCATTTAATCCTGCCATTAAAATTATTTCAAGAAATGTCTCACAATGCGGTGTATGCGAAGTCCCGAACGAAGTGAGGGATTTGAGTGAGGGATTTGAGTGAGTGCTTTAGCCCGAACCGCATACACCGTGTTATGCGACGTCACGTAACCTTTTTTGGCGGCTGCCGACATGCCGTAACGAACTCATAACCGAGTTGGGTTATCGAAATTATTCCTTTGTCCTTGAGCTGAAACACTTGATCCTTTTTATCAATGAAACTGAGCCTCATTCCCTGTCCCGAACAAAGTCCAAGACGAATCAAATTATCAGTTACTAAATCAAATTCCTCTGGAGACATCCCCATAACTTTCATTATTGATTCACGGGTGCCACCACGCTCTGCCCATTGACCAGGCCTAAGACCAAGGCGAAGTGCAAGGTCGTAAATCGCATCAAGTACTCTTGCATCACGAGGAGAAAGCTGACTTAAAATATGTGGGAAGCTTGGATATACATCGACAGGCGAGTCTGGAGTAGCTGCATTCGCGAGAAGCGTTGCCCATTTTGTTGACAAATCATCTTCCTCTTCGAGAGCAGCACCTTCTAATAAAGGAAGGAGTGTTCTGAGAGGAACGGATATAGGACTCACGCCTGCGTCGTTCAACATCTGCTGGGCTTTTGCTAACATCTTAAGTTGGTTGCCCAATCGATAGATTCTAACCTTGTCCTGAAGAAGTAACCCAACTTCTTCTGCTGCGGGCCCTGCGATTTTGCCCAAGAATTCCTTTGCAGCCTCAGCGGCCGCAGAGATGTCTGATTTGGCTAATTCTGTTCCGATAAGTTTCATTACTTACAACCTCCCATCTGATGTCGTATAACTTGTTCATATACGACAGTTTTGTCATATATCTCCACAAACTGGTTCTGTATCCGACCGTTATGTCGGATATACTTACAATTGGTAAACTTTTATTTCTTACCATCTTTCACCTCCTCTAATATTATAGAATATAATGGATTTTTTATTTTGCTCAAATCTTTTTGCAGTACCTGCTTTTTCACATGCTTGCTCAAAAACCCTTTCTGCAGTTCTTGTGGCTATATTTATATTGGTCACCTCAAAAAGTACTCTTGAGATTTCTTCTTTGCTCAGAACAACAGGTAATTCTTGGTCTTTTCTTGGTCTTTAATCTCAAAAGCAAAATTCTCTTCAGGATGCACTTTCGTCCATCAATTGTTTTTTTTATAAAAGAAGAATTATAGGGAAAGGTAACTCTAATCTCCTTGAAATCTGCATTCTGGAACATTATTTCTGATTCCATGCTTCCTTAATACTCTATAATCTGCACTCTTTTCAGATGATTATAAAAACTTCTCTATTCTTTAACATATTCTTGCATCCTAATAATTATTGTAACTATCTTTTTGTTTTTTCCGAGGCTTTGTATAGGTTGCATAGATATGATACTCTGAATGATATTTTAGCAAATAATTTTATTAATGCCAAATTGTTTAAACTTTTATGATACCTTTCTGTATTGTACCATAAAAGATAATTCATAAGTCTTCTGTTAAATTCTGTCAATGTCTCCTGCTAAGAGATTAAGATGGAGATCTATGAGCTCCTCTTGCAAGGTTCTGTTTGCTTTTTCAACGAATTGGTTTATCCTTGGACATCTTGGGTAAATGAAGTTATGTTTAATATTTCTTTTCTTAAGGTATTCATCAAGAGGACCTTGGAGTCTAAGAATAAGCACTGAACCTATTGTTACTACCGTTGTCATAAGGATAGGTATGAAATTTTTTGTTTTCTGGGTAGATTTTAAGGGTAAAAGGAGTTATAGGTGGTAAGGTTTTATAAAAATGACAGGGGTATCTTAGTAGGGCAATACAGTTAAGGAATTATAGGCTGTCCGAACTTTTTTCTGAACTTCAGATCCAAAATACTTGAAAAGTTTGAAAGATCGTGTTAGAATAATTGAGGCTTCGTTAAGTCGCTTTAGCGGGTGTGTAGCTCAGTGGAAGAGCACTTCCCTCACGAGGAAGGGGCCGTAGGTTCAATTCCTACCACACCCACCAATCGTTTATGTGTATGAAGGCATTGGAAATATAAAAAGATCGGGTTTCGGTATTCGCTGAAACCCGATCTTTTGTTTTATCTCATTTTTTCCCAGTCCAGACAAGTATCAAATCTTTGATAATCAACACAATCGCATAAATTGCCATTGCCACGAGAACTGTTACTACCTCGCGATACACGACGGTAAACATTGGAGCTTTCATATGACAGAACGAGTTGAATATCGAAACAACTCCAATAGATCCGAAAAAGAGTAGTATATTTTTCCAATATTTGTTCTCAGTTACGTCAGATAGCAGGAACATCGGTAAGAATAAGAGTTCTTTAAGCCTTGGTCTAATTATGAATATGTTCTCCAGCATGATTCTAATCTTTTCCTCGAATTCGGTGACATAACCGTAGTTTCCACTACGTAAAAGCATGTACACGATAGCTAGACCTCCAACTACACTAAATAGTGCAATGTATGTCTTTGAAATCTTTTTTTCTTTAATAATCTCTAATATGATTTTTGCAGCAACTACTATAGGCAAGGCTACCAATGATATCTTAACACCTCTATATAAATCGAGGTCATTTAAGTATGGAGACGAATAAAGAGAAAAGTTTGTTAAAACACCTAATAAGAAAAAGTTAACCATCTGTGTAAACTTATTTTTGGAAGAGAAGAAAACAGCAATCGTCCCTATTATGCTCATCACAGATATGTAAAGCCAGTATTTACTGTACAAAAGGAAACCTAAGATTGCAATAGGCATTTGGAGTGATACAAAAATGCCCAAAAGAATACCATAAATATGACTATTCCAGTTAGTAGAATCTGGTGCGGGTATTTCTTGCGATATCTGGAAAAACTTTGCAAACTCATCGTAGGCTTTGTAAGTGATATCTGCCCTTGGAAGCACGATAACGTTGATGCTTCTTTCGAAAACTGATCTCCACAATCTTTTGAAAAGTGTGTAATCATCGTATTTTGAGAGTTCTTCAGGCTTTACATAATGAACTTTGACTATCTTATCGTAATGCGTCTCGTCGTAGAATTTCTTCACAAATCCTTGGTCACCATAGAATTCCAGATTACCAACGTAACGTCCATTTACCTTCTCGAGGAACTCCTTTGAATCCTCTTTAACACCTTCCATTGGAATTACCAACTGGACATCACCGCTGATATCTTCGTTGCCCGTGTAAAAAAGCACTCGGCTATCATCATTGTAAAAGACACTGACCGATAGATTTGCCCTATCCGTTGGAATTCTTATAATTATTGATATCAGTAAAAAGATTGAGAATATGGTCAAGATTATGTTGACGTAGGTTTCATTTTTGGGAAAAAGTGGCAATTTCAACTTCTAACACTCTCCATATCCAAAAATTTGAGAACACTCGATAAATCATCACTCAAAGGTGCATGGATGTCGTAACGCTTACCTCCAAAAGAAAACATCATAGACTCGCAATGTAAGAACTGCCTTTTGAGCCCATACCTCTTTGTAAATTCCCTATTCAATCTGAAATCTCCGTAATCGTTATCGCAGACAACGGGAAATCCTTTTGATGCAAGATGTATCCTTATTTGATGCTTTCTTCCAGTTTCTATCTTTACTCTCACAAGTGTGAGATCACCAAATGGTGTTTTGTAAACTCTAGTTGGTGTAATTATTGATATTGCTTCTTGACCATCTATAGAATCATCGATTTTCATCTTCGGAACTTTACCAAAAGCAAGTGTAACGTAGTATTTTTCAACATCTCGCGATGAAATCAAATCACTAAGCTCTCTTGCAATGTTTCTATTCTTTGCAACGATGAGTACACCGGAAGTCTCTTTGTCTAATCTGTGCACTAAGAAGGGCTCAAATCCAAATTTTTCTCCATGGTATTTTAGCCCCTCTATAAGGGAGGGCTTATTCGTATTCTTCCCGGGATGGACTGAAATTCCCGAAGGCTTATTTAAAGCCAAGATTGCGTCATCTTCGTATATTACGTTCAACTTCATCTTTGCTGATCTCAATTCTTCGACTTTCCTGTTGTATTTGGCTATATCTTCATTCACAATCTCAACTGTATCACCGATTTCAAGCTTGTTAGAAGCCTCTTTTACCTTTGTACCATTTACAAGAACTTTTCCAGTCCTAATTAGTTTATAAATGGCACTTAAAGGTACGTTTTTGAGAGCGTTCCTCAAAAACTTATCTAAGCGTGAGAAATAATTGTGCTCATCTATGAGCCATTTATTTTGCACTGTTGTCTTCTTGGCTTGTTTTTCGCTATCCATTTGAGAACCTACTTTCCAACAATCATTTTACTTGAGTACGTCATATCTATCAGAGAAGATGTTTGTCAAGCATTTCCGAGACAATGGCTGATGGCAAACTAGCGAACTTTCTGAAGTTCTGTTCATATTCTAATTGAGTTTGCTCCTCACTCGTATCGACAATTACTTTCAAGGAACAAAATCCAACGTTGTTTTCAAAGCAAACCTTCGCCATTGCAGCGCTGTCCATATCAGCAGCAAGTGCTTGGTATTTTTCGTAGATGCGCATTTTGAGATTCTTGTTACTGATCAACACATCTCCACTCACAATGCATCCCAATTTTATGTATGGATATATGTCCTTAATCTTTTCTACAAGTGTAGAAGATGCTTGAAAACCAGCAGGTCTGCTATCTTGAAAGTCATGTTCATAATATGTTGTACCACAGATAATGTCACCAACCTCAAGATTTGGATCTATGGCACCTGCAGAACCACAGTGGATAATATACTTTGGATGAAAGTGATCTATTATGGCTTGTGTCATGAGTGCACTCTCAACCTTTCCAATGAATCCGTAGATCGTTGTAACCTCATTTCCACCTATTATTCCTCTCGAGTAGTTCCTACCAACTAATTCACCATTTTCAAGCAGCGGAAGCAGATCCCGAAATACGCCCACGATCTCCTCTTTCAATACTCCAGTTACAACTATCATATGGCTCACCTCTTATTTTCCGCTTCTTATCGCTATGTGAAGCTCAACATCTTCGGGGCTAAATAGACCAACTGGTAGCCTTATTATGAGTCCTTCAGCTGTTATCTTCATTTCCTTTCCTGTTATCACCGTCGGTGGTGTAATATCTATCTTGTATCCAAGCTTTTCCAAATTCATTGCTATGCTCCCAGACGTCATATTCCCAAGTTCACCGATGGCACTCAGCGATAATTCATCTATTGTGCTGTAATCCATCCCCATCATACGTGAGACGATTGCAAGTGCAGTTTCTTCACTGAATGAATATACAAAGTTACCTTCTATATCACCAACAAAACCTATTACTGTGACAATATTGTATCGTGGCATTATATCTTTAATAGCTTGTGGCTTACCGAACTGTGCTTCCAATTGAAGGACCGTTTCGTAAGTTACTTGCGCAGAAGAAAGCACAGCATTTATAATTCTAACATCCACCATTGCCTAACACCTCCCAGAATTTTGATAGTTCAATATCGTACGTGAACCTACCGAGTTTCCCTTCGGATATGTCCTTAAATAAAAGCATCCTTGCCTTTTCAATATCTACGAATCCACCTTTTTTTAGAATGCCCCTCTTTTTACCGAAATCCTCGATGTATGAATACATATCAGACTCAATACCAGAAACTGACTTGTATATGTCAAAAGCCAATTCGTAAAGCTCATCCGTGATGTTTTCGACTGGTACAGCACCTATGAGCAATAATTTTGCAGCCACTTCTTTTGAGAATATCTCAGAATACAGAATACCCGGTGAGTCTAAAACAGTTATACCTTCAACAGAAATCCACTGAACGCCTCTTGTTATACCGGGTTGAGCTCCTGTTCTTGCCTTGTGCTGCCCTATTATCTTGTTCAGTATGGTTGACTTTCCCACATTAGGTACACCAACAACACATATGTGTGGATTCTCATACTTCGTGTGGCTTGTGATAATTTTCAGAATTTCTCTTCTGCTCGTGTTCTTATCAACCAACATAGCAGGACAAGATTTTGAGATCTCCGATTGCCACATCCTGTTGTATCTTTCATCCGCCAGATCAGATTTATTGAGTAAGAAAACTTTTGTTTTATCTCTAAACAAGCTCAATTCAAAGCTTGTTGTAGTCACTGGAGTTCTTGCATCGAGTACCATCAAAACAACGTCTACTTTCTTGAGGTTATCTTTTATCTGTCTTTTTGCTTTCTGTACGTGCCCAGGATACCACAAATTTATACCCATACATTCACCCATTCATTGCATATTTTCTTTCCACTGTGAAAACAATAACTACCGATATTACTTTGGTACTACTAATGTGCCGACATTCTCCCCGTTGATTGCTCTCAGTAGATTCCCACGTTCGAAAAAGTCTGTAACGAGTATCTTCATATCGTACCTCTTACAGATGGAAAATGCCTCTGTATCCATTATCTTCAAATTTTCTTCTATTGCTTGATCATAAGTTATCGTATCGTATTTCTTGGCATCGTTGTGTACCTTTGGGTCTTTATCGTATATCCCAGATACCTTTGTGCCTTTTATCAAGAGTTCCGCTTTCATTTCAACTGCTCTCAATGCAGCACCGGTATCTGTGGTAAAGAACGGATTACTCGTCCCACCTGCAAACACAACAACGTATCCTGCTTCGAAGTAAAGGTCGATATCATCGTAATTTATCATCTTGACTGAAGGGATAGAAACTATTTGAGAGACAACGACAGTCTTTATATTGGCACTCTCCAATCTATCTTTAAGATAGAGTGCATTTATGACTGTACCGAGCATACCAATTTGGTCGGCTATTGTAGGTCTCAGTCCATCGAAATCTCTACCTCTGAACAGGTTGCCAGCACCTATTACAATGCCAAGTTTGATTCCGCGTTCTGCAACGTTCTTTATCTCCTCGATCAAATAATCAACATGCTCATCACTAAATCCCTTTTGAGCCTCACCACTCAAAACCTCACCACTTAGTTTTAGTAGGACACGTTTGTACATCGATTATCCCTCCAAATAAATCGTATTGACGTTCTCATTTCCCAGTATTTTAAGTATTCTACTATCGCTTGTCATAAATATGATTTGGCGATAGTTTGATTCATCTTTCAGATAATCAAGTATCTTTGCTAATCTATCATCATCGAACCTTATGAGTGTGTTGTCGATGACAAGTGGCATGTTGAAATCAAAAAAAGTCTTGTATAGCGCATTTTTGATTCCGAATATCAGTAAATCTTTCGTAGAACCGCTGAGATATTCAGAGGGATCCTTCAAATCTCCTTCAACGACTATTTTTATCGAAAGATCTGGTGTAACTACGAAATTACGTGGTTGGCCCGAAACGTTGTAGAAGAATTTTGTAAATTCCTCACTGAACGTTTTATAGTAACTATCTACGAATCTATTGAACCTATTTTGCAAATAATCGTATACCTTTGGCACAATATTCCCAAGGTAAGTTATCAAACGCATCTTAAGATTTATCTCGTCTCTTTGAACCAAGAGCGCATTTAGACTTTTCTGATCAACGATCAATCCTTCTATTTTCGAGGACAGTTCATCGTAAGTAGTTCTTAACTCAGAAAGTTTTTTCTCAACTTCTGATAAATTGAATTTCAACTCAGTAATTACAACATCTTTCTGTTCATTAACCAAGTCAGCCTCGAGTTCGCTAACTCTCTTCTGTGAATCAGTCAAGTCGCTCTTTAATTGGGAATAGCTTCTGTATGCTTCGTTGTAATTATTTACATCTTCCCTCTTTAAGTTCATTTTCTTCAAGTTTGTTTCAATGAGCTCCGTAACGTTTCTAAGATCCTTTTGGAGTGACAGATACTCACCGCGTACTTGCATCAATTTCCGTTCCATTGATTCTTTCTCGTATATTATCTCCTGAATTTCATTGAAAGTCCTTTGAAGATTTTCAACGGCTGAAATGATCATCTGCGCCGCACCCGTTACACCAAATTTCGATAATTCTGCAATCATCTCTTGTTCTATCGCCTTTAATTGCTCAATTTGTCTGCCCTTTTCGATGTTTTTTGCCTTCCATTCAAGAAACTCTGAGTATTTTCTCCTCAGCTGTCTTACATCCGAAACACCATATTGTCTAAGCACTTTCCATACGTTGGAAACCTGCCTATTTTCGATCGATAATTGAACCAAATTTTCCTGCAATACGTCAACCAGAGAGATGTTTCTTCTCCATCTTGTGACAAGAAATACACTCACTGCTAAAAACAGCACTGAGGGTATGTACATGAACAACGATATACTATTGAACAGCAGGCCCAAGATGAAAAGTACTATCCCAGCAACTGCAGATACCAAAGAGAGGTCCCTTGAATACTTTGCACTATTTTCAGTTCTCTCTATCTGCTCTTGCAGTGACCGTTTATCTTGTTCAGCCATCGCCCTACTTTCTTGCAGCCTTTGTTCTTCCTCTTCTGCATCATCCAATATCGATGGATTTTCCAGGAACACTTTCCACAACGGGTCTTCTACCACACTTTCATTTACACCATCTCCGTACATCTTTGCCAAGAGACTGAGATGTTTGAGTCTAAGACTGATGTTTTCCAAATCTTTTTCAGATGTGGCACCAAGCAATTTCAACTTGCTCTCCAACTCAGCTGACTTCGAGTCGATGCTTTTCTGCAGTTCTTTCTCTTCACTTTCAAGCTTGGTCATTTGATTTTTTACGTTGTTTTCCTTTTCAAATACACTCGAAAGTTCTTGAATAGACTCAGACTCTACACTTTCAACCCATTGGTATTTTGCCAATTCCGATTTCAAACTCTCAATTCTTCTTTTGACTTCATTAATTTCATTGGATATTTTATCTCTTCTTTCTTTAGAAACATCGAGAAGTTTATTTTTGATAGTAATTAAAGTATCCTCATATTTTCTTATCTGAGATCCTACTTTTTTCTGTTCAATGTATAGTTTGTTTCTCAAACCAATTTTCTCTTTAATTGCATTTATCTCTTTTTCTATCTTTTCTAAATCAGACGATAATGTCTCAATACAGGATTTCAAATTCAGATTACTTATATTCTGCATAGCTGATTTCAGCATCTTTCCTTCATCTGTCTTCTCGCTTTTTTTCTTCAGTGAGCTTTCAATGATGTTCCTATCCAAAGTTATGGTCTCAATATCGTCATCTTCCAATAGGAAGGCAACATTTTCCAAAACAGACTTACTGATATTGTCGTCTTTTGGTTCTCCAAATGTGTAAGTCCCATCGGAAGTCTCAACCAATCCACCGAATTTGTCTCCATTCCATGGCTTGAATTTCAGTGCATCTTGATTTGGTGCAGTAAGTGTATACAGAAGGAATTTTGCAAGTGTCGTCTTACCACTTTCGTTCGGTCCGAACACTACATTCATACCGGGCTTGAACAAGAACTCTTTATCGGTAAGTTTTCCGAATCCCTCTATCTTTGCTCTTCTCAGAAACATACCTTTTCACCCCTGAGGAGCTTTAGCACAAGGTATTTAGCTCCAACGTCTTCTATTCCGTTAACCAACTCAGATTCCATGAAGTTCCTTGGGTCTATTTCTACAACAAAAGATTGCACATTATCATCCATCTTTTTATTCGTAGGTACTTCCAAAACATAGAAACACTTTGTGTGTTCACATAAGAGTTGACGTAAATCGCTAGCACGTTTTAAGCCTATTGTCTCCGTTCCTTCCACAGCAACGAGTTCCCTATCTACTCTTATAAATGGCTTATTATCTATTGGGGAGGAATTAAAGTCAAGGTCTACTGGTTCATAGATGATTTCGTAGTTTCTGAAAATACTACCCAAAAGTTTTTCAATATCTTCAATTAGTGCAAGCTGACCCAAAACATTGTAGAACACGAACTGTGCATCTTGGTACGATTTTGAAAGTCTGAGCAGAAAATTGACCTTGCACTGTTCGATCTGATTTTGAAATTTTGAGAAGTCTTTGAAATCATCGTACAATTTTAAGTTGTTTACTTCAACAGTCACATGCATTCCTCCCCCGTTGTCTTATTTTACACAATATTCGCATTTTTCATGTTGTAGATTATGCTATAGCATCTCTGCAGCGAGGCTTGCAAGTTCAGAACGCTCACCTTTTGTAAGCACGATGTGGCACACTATCTTTTGCCCTCTCAATTTAGTAGCAGCGTGGACTAATCCATTACTGCTATCATCCAAATACGGAGTATCTATCTGATACGGATCTCCCGTCAAGACAATCTTTGAACCATCTCCTGCCCTTGTCAATATGGTCTTAATTTCAAGAGGTGTAAGGTTCTGTGCCTCGTCGATTATTATGAATTGCTTCGGGATAGAACGTCCTCTGATGTATGTCAAAGCTTCAAGCTCTATAATCTCTTTTTTCATTAAATCTTTGAAACTGACATTGTTTAGCCTGCAGATGTATTCCAAATTGTCCATTACGCCACTCATCCAAGGGGATATCTTTTCTTCCAATGCACCAGGAAGGTAACCTATGTCTTTCCCACCCATTGGTATCAATGGCCGAGCAACTGTTATCCTATCGTAAATACCTTCTATCAAAGTCTTTTGAAGACCTGCGGCCAACGCGAGGAAGGTCTTACCGGTTCCTGCGATACCAATCAACGATACCAGGTTTATTTGATCATTTGTGAGTGCATCAAGAGAAAAAAGTTGCTCCTTATTTCTAGGTGTTACACCGAAGACCTTTGGCTTAGAATCGATCTTTACAAATTTATCACCATCGAATCTGAAAAAGCCTTCGTTGGATTCGACATATTCGTTTGGCACCAACGTTTCCTTATTGATCTCATCTATTTTCTTGACCGTGTGATATCCCAATGGTAATTTATTGAGATCATTTTTATCTGTCAGATAATCTTGAGCAACTAATCCAAGCGCTGAAGCCTTCAATCTCAGGCTTATATCTTTCGAAACGATGATCGTTGGAACATTGCTATGTTCTTTAAGATACATTGCATACGAAATTATCCAGTTATCCACATACTTTTCAAACAAAAACTTTACCTGGTACCTATCGAAATCAGATTCAGTAAGCACAGAAATCATCAATTGTCCGCCGTTGGAAAGTTTTATTCCAGTGTTCAGATCTCCACGGTTACGCAACTCTTCGAGTGACCTTATCACAGTACGTACATTTTTACCAATTCTACCTTGTTCTCTTTTCAGTTTATCGAGCTCTTCCAAAACCGGTAATGGGATAAAGACATTGTTATCTTGAAAAGAATATATCGCATCGGGATCGTGTACAAGTACGTTTGTATCCAAAATGTAATTCTTGACCATCTCAGTACTCCTTTCCCAACCATTTTTTCAAGAACTCATGCATCGTTTCCCACCCAAACTTATCAAAGAATTTAATGAACACCTCAGCAGTAACCGTCGCATCATCGTAAGCTCTATGCGTTACCTTATGCGATACACCAAATTCCTGGGCAAGGCTTTCAAGTTTTCTTCGCCTTCCATATATCGTTTGAGAAATATCCAACGTATCTATATAGTACACATTCAATGGCAGCTGACCAATTTCTTTGGCCGCATAATCCAAGAAGGTTAAATCAAACTTTGCATTGTGAAATACCATTATCGTATCTTGAGAGTACTTTCTCAACACTGATATGACTTCATCTAATCCAGGAGCACCATCTATATCACTATTCGTGATCTTGTGAATCTTCTGAGCGTACGCATGGATGTAAACCTTCGGATTTACCAAAGATGAGTAAACAAGCTCCCTAACGATTTTACCCTTGTAAACCGGAACGATTGCGACTTCGATGATCATATCTCCCATCGAAGGATCTAACCCTGTTGTCTCTATATCTACAGCACAATATACATTTTCATCCCACATTAAAAATACTCTCCTTAGTGAACCCCTTATGACAAAGCATGACAGAGTTGAAAACAAATTAGGTGATGAGTTCTTCTCCACCACCGTGTGCAACGACTATTTCTCCTGCTTCTTCGAGTCGTCTTATCACATTTATGATCTTTTGCTGAGCTTCTTCAACATCTTTCACTCTTACAGGTCCCATGAATTCTATTTCATCTTTTAACAATTGTTGTGCACGTTTCGACATATTGTTGAATATCTTTTCTTTTAAATCCTCTGAAGCACCCTTCAATGCAATTGCCAAATCTTGCGTGTTGATTTCTCTAAGTACAAGTTGCACTGATCTGTCGTCGAGTTTGAGTATATCTTCAAAGACAAACATCCTTTTCCTGATCTCCTCAGCAAGTTCTGGAGATTCATACGTAAGCCTTTCCATTAGCGTTCTTTCCGTAGACCTATCAAGGTTATTCATTATCTCCGCAGCAGTATCAAGCCCACCAACAACACTCATTGTTTGCGTTGTAACACCAGCAAATTTCTTTTCCAGTAATTTTTCCACTTCTTTAACGACATCTGGTGAAGCTCTTTCTAACAATGAAATTCTCTTTACAACCTCAAGCTGAAGATTTTCTGGAAGTGCTCCCAAAACTTGCGATGCAACCCTAACGTCCAAAAAACTCAGTACCAACGCTATAGTTTGTGGATGCTCCGATTGCAAAAAATTCACTATCTGAACGATATCGGCTGTCTTCATGAACTCAAATGGTTTCACTGCCAAATTGGATACAAGCCTTTCTATTATCTGCATCGCCTTCTCTGGGCCGAAGGCTTTTATAAGCATATCCTTGGCGTAATCTATACCACCGCTAATTATCATCTCACGAGCTTTTGTCAAACTTTGGAACTCTTCTAGAACTGCTTTACGTTCATCATTACTTACTTTGCCCAAATTGGCAATCTCAATGGTTAAAGCTTCAACTTCTGAATCGTCTAGCCCTTTGAGAACTTTTGCCGCCTTTTCGGGGCCCATGGTTACAAGCAATATGGCAGCTTTCCTTCTACCAGTAAGTTTTCCAGCCATATTATCATCCCTTCTCAGAAATCCATACTTTCAACACAGTTGCAACATCTTCAGGTATCGTATCAGCAACTTGTTGCAAATAAGTCCTCAGTTGTTCCATCAAACTTTCTTCCTCAGCACCTGGCGTGACTTCCTCTTGACTTATAGATTCTATTGTTCGCTGAGCTTGTTCTTGCAACGCTTTATACCGCTCTTGCATCAATCTTCTTGTCCGCACCTTTCGATATTGTATTAAACCAAGATATGTGGCAAAAAAGATCAATACTGCAGCTAAGAAGAGTAAGACAAGACGTGTACGTGTCCTTTGTAAATCCGCTATGATTTGTGATTCTTGATAAAACTGTTGTTGGATTTCTTGGCTGAAAGGCAAGAATGCAACTGCGTATGTTACAGAGCCTTCCGGTGTGTTTGCATTGATGCTCTTTTCAATTATCGAACTGATTAGACTTTCTACCTGGTCTTTTGGAGTGTTTTCTAATACCGTTGAAGACGAATCTATTACTACAGAAACTGCTATATTTTCGATCTCACCTTCAGAATTTTGAACGACGTTCTCAACGATCTGGTTAAGCTCGTAATTAATGATCTCATGACTCCTTTGATAATTTGTTGAGTTACTTCCCTCCACTGTTTCATAAGTAGTTGGTGGGATATTTGACTCTGTTCCTACTGCACCACCTGATGTGGGCTGCGTCGTGGAAATCTCTTGTTCTGTCTCCTGACTTCTAATTAGTCCGGTACTCCTATTTGGCGCTGTATAAGTGGTTATTTGTTTCTCTACACGTTCCCAATTGAGTTTAACATCTGGAATAACCTCAACACGACCTGCACCAAATATATTTTCCAAAGGGGCCTTTATCTTCTGTTTATAGTAATTTTCCAAGTTCATCTTTAGTTCCATCTTCGTCGATGCCATCATTGTAGAATTGTCTAGATTCAAAGCCTCACTAAGATTCTTGCCAGTTTGATCAACGATTTTTATGTTTTCAGCCTTTATTCCTTCTACAGAGCCTTGTACCAGTGATATGATTCCGGAAACCTGTTCCTTCGTTAAGCTCATCCCAACATTCATAACTACCATCACAGATGCACGCGGTTCGGACATCTCACCACGTACGTAGTATGTGTATTTAGGTAGTGTCAATACGACACGAGCACTTTGCACCCCTTGAATCGTCGATATCGTTCTCTCCAATTCACCTTGAAGTGCGATTTGATAACGCACTTGCTTATCGAAGCTTGTTGCTCCCAGTGAAGTTTGGTCTAAGATTTCAAAACCTTGGGAGGAACCAGAAAGG
>Ga0116169_1001396_pt1 | contig 20194 bp, 19 predicted proteins | sample AD_UKC130_MetaG_FD_89796 | JGI IMG/M metagenome (GOLD analysis project Ga0116169, IMG submission 89796) | Active sludge microbial communities of municipal wastewater-treating anaerobic digesters from Canada - AD_UKC130_MetaG | ecosystem: Engineered > Bioreactor > Anaerobic > Digestate | place...
CCATAGCTTTTTCGCTTTTTAATAGCAAAATCATCAATGCAAACAGCTGTTACTGTCTTTTTGTCAACAACCGGTGTTTCTTTTTTTTAAGAGATTGCAAACTGTACTTTTACCGATATCCACAACATTTTCCTTTAGAGCTTTTGATGCTGCAACGGAACTGCAATTTATTGACAGTCGTACAATTTCATCCTCAAGACGACGGGTTTTCTTCGCTTTATAGGAGATAAAATCAAATCTTTCTGCAAAAGTAGTATGACTACAATCAGGATTATCACAAAACATTTTTCTGTTACGTATAATAATAAATACCTTATTACCTTGTATTGGAAGATCCTGAAAAGTTCTGTTGTAGGTGGAATGTATTCTGGATGATGACTGGCCGCAAAATGGACATGTTACTTCTTTGCGGTTGGAAGCTACTGTTATATAGCATTTGCCATCATTTATTTCATGATTAATATAGTCTAAGTTTGGATCTAATTGTTTAATAAACTTATCCATAGTATAATCTCTTTTCTTTTGTTTGATTTTTATTTATTTTATCATGTTTTTTCGTTTGTTTCAACTAACTTTGGAAAGAACCAAAATTTTATTGACATTTACAATGTATCCTGTCAGTAAGTTATAAAGTAATCGAATGACGTAAGATAATGTATTCTTTTTCATTCAGAAACATCTACCCCCTACTTAATATTCTCATTTTCTGATGTATAAATAAAAAATAATAGATACACTAAAATACTGTGAACAATATATACAGTAAGTTGAACATATTTTATAAACGCAGAATCTCTACCAGAATAGCAAAAAAAGGTCATACAGCTGAACTATATGACCTGTATAACGATATTTATTCTTGTTTATATAAATAATACTTTTTAAAAATATCTTCCTCAATTATTCCCGGCCTCAATTGTTGAATTTCATTTATAACTTTAAGAAATAAGTCTGCATCTTCATTTTTTGCAAACAAAGAATGCTCGTTAAGCTTTGCCTGAAAATATACTTTTATTAATTCAAAAATGCCATCCATCTCTGTTTTAGTCGTATTAGAATTTTCAAGTCTTGACGCTAATAAAGAATATCCACCTTTTGTGCAAATATCTATACCAAGGAAGCAATTTTTAGTGCTAATTTCTTGCTCTTCAATCCTGATGATTTCATAATATATTCCCTTTTTTGCATACATCTCTACAAGTTTTTTTGCTTTTTCAATATCCGAAATATACCCTCCATCACCAGCCTCAGTAGCATACCAATCCCAAAAAGGATATAATTCGTCATCTTCTATGTATATAGGTTCTTCTCTGTAAAGACCTTTATATGCGCTATTTGACGTTATAATTGAATCTCCAAGTATTCTGAATTTCATAAAAATCCTCCTTATGGTAGTTGATAACCTTTTGGTACTGGGATATGAACTCTTGCTTCACCAATATGAATATGCGGAATACCCCAATTTGTACCTGCTTTACCTGTATGCCCAGCTAAATCACTTGCAGAAGCTTCTACCTTTACTCCAAACTTTTTAGCTAGCGCAACCAATTCATCAACTTGTTCTGTTGTTAGTGGTACTTTCACTTTTTCAAATTGCTTTGTCCAATTCACAAACTTTCCTGCATTGTCAATATACGGTGGTAAATTGAGAGTACTACTCGTTCCTTTTTCAGCAAACAATTGTAAATTAGTTTTTAATCGTTGTGTAGTTGTCTTATCTGCACCCTTAACACCAATTTTTAGATTGATAGCATTTTTAATATCAGAAGCAAAGCCTTTTATTCCTTTTTTTCCTATTGTATTTGTTGCATAATAAAAATGGACAAAGTTGCAAAAGTAAATTCCCCATAATTGCAAAAGGCCATTGAAGACACCACACCAAAATAATATCCTTGTATATGAGCAGAAAACGTGTACAAGGAGGATTGGAGGATGCTATCAATGACCCAAATTAAGAATATCATAAAAATGTACTTTGAGGAAGGAAAAAATATTAGCCAGATAGCAAAAGAAACAGGTCATGACCGTAAAACAGTAAGAAACTATCTGTACAAAGAGGATTGGAACAAAGAGTTACCAAAACTGAAGAAACAACCATCTTTTTCTAAGCTTGAACCGTTTAAGGCTGATATCGATTCATGGCTTAATTAAGATAAAAAGTCCAGACGGAAGCAAAGACACACAGCAAAACAAGTATATGACCGGTTAGTGGAGAGATACAAAGATGATTTTAATTGTTCATATAGAACTGTGGCAGCATATGTGGCAATGAAGAAAAAAGAGCTCTTTAGCGAAAAGAATGGCTTTTTACCATTAGAGCATGTACCCGGCGAAGCACAAGTAGACTTTGGAGACGCTGACTTTTATGAAAACGGCAAATTATATAACGGTAAATACCTTAATCTGTCTTTTCCTTACAGTAATAAAGGATACACTCAGCTATTTAAAGGAGAGAACCAGGAATGTTTATTCGAAGGTTTAAAGACAATATTTGAACACATAGGAGGTGTATCCCCAAAGATATGGTTTGATAATGCAAGTACCATAGTTACCAAGGTAATTAAAGGCGGGGGTAGTAACCTGACAGACGACTTCATAAGATTTATGGAGCATTATGGATTTGAAGCGGTATTTTGCAATGTAAACGCCGGACACGAAAAAGGCTATATAAAAAGGCTATATATTAATTAAACTGACTGCTAATAATGTAATAATACTTGATGAAAGCTATCGGGAGATAGTACGTCACGCCAGGCTGTACGGTAACTATAAACAGCAAAGTATAAAGTGGTTGCCCCTATCTTAATCAACTGGCTCGGCACCCGGGAGCATTGAAATATATAGGGATATATCAGATGCTTCCACAGCCATTAAGAGAATATATGGAAAGCGTAAGTAAGCAAGAGAAGGGAAAAGTATTGAAAGCCATTGCTGATTTAACACAGAAAAGCAGTTTTGAAAGTGCAGTTGAAACCGTAAGTACCGCATTGGCATATGGGGCTACAGATTTGGACAGCCTGATAAATTTACACAGTTGGCTGCATGAAAAAGTATTGCAGCTTGAACCGGTACAGTTACAGGATTATATACCGAAATTAGAAAGATATGAGCCAAATCTTTTGGCCTATGATAGAAGTCTCAGAAAGGCAGGTGAAGAAAGATGCTGACATCTGAAATTGCGGCCTGTTGCAAGAAACTTCGGTTAAGCCGAAATATTGTGGAAATGTCGGGTAAGATACAAGCTGACAATCACCAGGAATATTTGCTTAAGCTTCTTAAGTCTGAGATTATACACCGTGAGAAAACAAGGAATGCTAAGTTACTGAGGAAAGCGGGTTTTTATACTATCAAGACATTTGAGAGTTTCAGGTTTGATGAGGTAACCCTTCCTGGTGATATTACTCCGGAATATCTAAAAGAATGTGAATTTGTGAAAAACAAGACGAATATAGTCATGTATGGGAATGTAGGGACCGGTAAGACTCATCTTTCCATAGCATTAGGCGTAGAAGCCTGCAAGAGGGGTTATGAGGTAAGATTTTTCAGGACATCGGCACTTGTAAACAAACTTGCAGAAGAGAAAAGAGTGGGAACGTTATCAAGTTTTCTGAAAAAACTGAACAAAGCTGAGCTGTTGATTTGTGATGAATGGAGATATGTTCCATTGGACAGGATAGGGGCACAGCTTCTGTTTGAGGTAATATCCGAACGATATGAGAATAAAGCGGTGATTATCAACACCAACATAGAATTTTCAAGATGGGTGAATATATTCTATGATGAACAGATGACAGGAGCAATTGTTGATCGAATACTTCACCATTGCCACTTACTGTTGTTTTTCGGACAAAGCAACAGAATGCGGGAATCGAGGTTGAATACATGAAATTAGATGTGTGAAATAACAAGGTTTACATAAAAATTCCCCACCGGTGCCTTGGGGAAAAATTTTGCAAAAGTGAGAAATTTTATCTTGCCAAAAACACTTTGATTAATAGTGCCATCAACTACTATATCACCTGCCGTCATTTTTATAGGCTTTGCAACAGTGCTTATTTCAACTCTATCCTCAAATCCTGTTACAATATTAGTAATTGTTTCATCAAGGTAATAAGGCCTTGTTATCACCAAAGTATGCGTACCTGATGGAACTCCATTTATTTCAAAATACCCATTTTCATCTGTTATGTCATAAAGATTAGTACCTCTTATAGCAACATTAAATCCCGATTTGAAAAATGCAGCTTTATTTTGTCCATATGTAAAATCTGAATCCAAATATCCGCAAATTGTATACGTTTGTTCTTCAATTGATACAGTTTCAATGCTTAAATCAAATTGAGCTAAAGCATCAAAAGAATTCGGCCGATATACTTCCGTATCTACGCTAATATATCTATCTTCTTCATTTTCTTTTTTGTACTTCGTTCTTTTCCTGGTTTTCTTTGTGATTTTCGCAATCTTCTTCCATAATACTATCAATCACTTCATCAACTATTAGTTCTTCGCTCCCATCATCCAGTGCATAAACAACACCTATAGAACTTAAAAACGTATTGATTAACAGTACAAAAATCATTGCTACAGATGTAATCTTTTCCTTAGTAAACAAATTAATTCCTCCCTTTGATGAATATGATATAGATAGCAATTTGAACAATCATTACCGCAAATATTATAAATTACCAAATATATTACGTCAACATTTTTATACAAATTCCAACAAAAAATCTTTTTGCTGTAGTTTAAAATAAGAAAAACAATAGCTTTATTGTATGATAAAAAAAGTCTGATTTCTTATTTAAACTCCCAATGAAATACGACCCTTGATACGTATTATTAATATAAAAGGTTTGAATCTAAAATTATAAAAATAATTGTAATAATTGTAAACAAAAATTGGGAGGGATGATTGTGTCCAGATGTTGGGTAAAATGTATTTCTTCAATGTTGGCAATTTCTTTAATATTATTTGCTTCTTTAACGTTAACGGCTTCATTAATAGTAGCCTCGTTCTTACCTGCAACCACCACTTATGCCCAGACCGTGTCACCTTTGGATAGACCTATAGGATGGGCGTCGGAAGCCGGAGGAACCACAGGTGGCGGAAATGCTGCACCGGTGATTGTAACAAGTGCAAGTGAACTTCAAAATCTTGTCAAAGATAACACTCCAAGAGTTATTTACGTACAGGGAAACATCGGCGGCAACTATACCGTAGGATCCAACAAAACCATCATCGGCTTACCCGGCGCAACGACAGGCAGTTGGACGTTTAAAGGCTCATCCAACGTTATATTGAGAAACCTTAAAATAAGAGGAAACGGTGCAGACGGCGATGCCGTGACCGTTACGGACTATTCCCATCATATTTGGTTTGACCACCTTGATTTGGCCGACTCAACCGACGAAAATCTCAGCATAAAACGCGGAAGCGATTACATAACCATTTCCTGGTGCAAATACTGGTTTTCAAGGGACGGAGGCCACACATTCGGAGGCCTGATCGGACATAGTGATAATAACGCAGCGCAGGACGAGGGAAGGCTTAGGGTAACCTATCATCACAACTGGTATTCAAAGGGAGTAACAGAGCGTATGCCCCGTGTCCGTTTTGGAAAAGTTCATATTTTCAACAACCTGTTCGACGCTCCCGGCAACAATTATGTCATTCGCTGTGGTTACAAAGCAAACATCCGCTCTGAAGGCAATGTCTTCGTTAACATGAAAAATTGCTTTGACTTTAGCACTTCTTCTCCGGACTCCGTACTCCAGAGCATTAATGATTTGTTTATAGGAAATTGTAGCGGAACAACCGGAAGAGGTATTGCTTTCGTTCCTCCCTATCAATACACCGTCGAACCGACCGCGGGACTTAAAGAAAAGATTGAAGCAGGGGCGGGAGCAACGTTAAATGTCCCGGGAACATTCTCCCCCACACCGTCACCTTCAAATACCCCTACTGCAACACCAACACCTGCAAGTATAGTGTACGGAGATTTGAATAATGACGGCAGGACAAATTCAACTGACTATTCATTAATGAAAAGATACCTTCTTGGTTCCATAAGCTTTACAAATGAACAGCTTAAAGCAGCGGATGTAAATCTCGACGGTAAAGTAAACTCCTCTGATTATACTGTATTAAGAAGATTCTTACTGGGTTCGATCGACTTGTTGCCATATAACGGAACCGCGACTTACCAGGCTGAAGATGCAGTTTTCAGCGGCGCTATATTTGAAACAAAAAATGCAGGCTACACAGGAACAGGCTATGTAAATTATGACAATGTACCCGGCGGATATATCGAATGGACACTGAACATAGCTAATGCAGGAACATATACCCTGACACTTACATATGCAAACGGAACTTCGTCAAACAGGACGGTTGACATAAGCGTAAACGGTAATATCGTTGCCTCCGGTGTTGTATTTGGAGGAACAGGGTCATGGACACAGTGGCAGACCAAGAGTATAACTGCCTCATTAAATTCCGGAGTTAACAAAATCAGAGTTACCGGCACATCATCAGACGGAGGTCCCAACATCGATAAACTCGAAATAAGGAGAAATTAATGAAAGTTAGTCCAAACAAACCAGAAATGCATATGAAAATTATTAATTCCAATTAGTGCAGGATAAGGGATTCCAATATGGCATCCCTTTATCTTGTATCGTAATAATATTTAAAATTTTACGCTTCCACATCTATTTTACATAAAATTACTATATAAAAATCTCTTCCCCTTTTTATAAATCCCCGCTCAAATGTTGCATAAACCTCGAATCTTAAAATAAAAGACATAAAAAATAAAAATGGAGATGAGAACATGATAAAAAACAAAAAAATATTACTTTTACTATGCATTAATCTTTGCCTGTTCTTTTTACTAATCAATAGAATTCAGCTTGTGTCTTCCGCAGCGGTCAATGCGGATATAATAGTTGCCAAAGACGGTACAGGCAATTTCACAACCATACAGGCCGCAATTGATTCAGTACCGTCAAACAGTTCAAAAAGAACCGTTATATTTGTCAAAAACGGTACATACAAAGAAGTTGTTACAATCAGGAAAAACAACATACACCTCATCGGAGAAAGCAATACAAAAACAATCATTACATATGACAATTATGCGGGTAAACTAAAACCTGACGGCACCACATACGGTACATCCGGTTCCGCATCATTCTATCTCTATGGAACTGACACAATCCTTGAAAACATCACAATTGAAAATTCCTTTGATGAAAGTATCGACGTAAAAGACAAGCAAGCCGTAGCTGCTTATATCCGCGGCGACAGGCAAATAATCAAAAATTGTATTTTTATCGGAAATCAGGATACCTTGTATGCACACTCGGGCAGACAGTATTATGTGAACTGCAAAATCATAGGTGACGCGGATTTTATATTTGGCGGCGCCACAGCTGTATTTGAAAACTGCGAAATTGTTTCAACACCCAAAGGGGGATATGTCACTGCTGCAAGCACTGATCTCGAAAATTACGGATTTCTGTTCTTAAACTGCAGATTGACAAGCGATGCTCCCAAAAATTCAACATATCTTGGAAGACCCTGGCGTCCCAATGCATATGTAGTTTACAAAACATGTTATTTGGGAGCGCATATAAAGGAGTCCGGCTGGACCAGCATGAGTGGTAATTTGCCTGAAAATGCGCGCTTTTTTGAGTACAAAAACACAGGCCCGGGAGCGGTGGTCAACTCATCGAGAAGACAGTTGTCAGACGCCGAAGCCGCAAAATTTACTCCGCAAAACCTATTAAAAGGTACTGACAATTGGAATCCGATTGCGCTCGTGTCTCAAACGCCAACTTTAACACCGACTCAAAAACCCACCTCAACACCGGCTCCAACCCCAATGGACGGCCAATTGATAAAATCATTAACGGTAAAGGATTCGGCAAATTCGTCCAATTGGTCCATACAGTCGAATTTACGGGTTGGTGATACAGTTTTTGGTGACAGAACATACAAGTTTGTCACAATTCCAAATGAGTTCCTTGGCTCCGAATGGATCAGGACAGCCTGTGACTCGAAAAAATCCACAGAAGACCTGGCCTACTTTACCGCCAAAGCTGACATAACCGTATATGTGGGTCTGGACTCAAGGGTTGCAACCATACCGTCATGGCTTAACGATTGGACCAAAACCTCACTGACAATAACCGACGACGGTTCACCACAGGTTACCTACAACCTTTACAAAAAGAATTTCAGTGCAAACTCCGTTGTAACCCTTGGTCCTAATGGGGCTTCAAGCGGGGCTGTGAATTATATTGTCATAGTTAAACAAAACAATCAAAATATAGTATATGGTGATTTGAACGGAGACGGACTGGTAAACTCAAGCGACTATTCATTATTAAAAAGATACATACTTAAACAAATAGATTTGACGGAGGAAAAACTTAAGGCGGCAGACCTGAATAGAAACGGCTCCGTTGACTCAGTGGATTATTCCATATTAAAGAGATTTTTGTTGAAAACAATTACACAATTGCCTGTATAAAATAAAAAATCTGCAGGAGTTTTTTTCCTGCAGATTCTAAATTTTTCTTAGCTTATTTGCCGATAAACATTTGTACAAACATCTTACCGTATTGAGGACTTTCGACAACACCGATTCCGGTATAATTGAAATTGGCGTTTAATATATTCTTCCTGTGTCCTTCCGAGTTCATCCAGGACTGAACGGCTCCTTCTACCGTACGATTTCCTGCAATATTTTCCCCTGCTGTCCTAAAGCTTATGTTAAACTGTCTCATCATGTCAAAAGGCGAACCATATGTCGGGGACTGGTGGGAGAAATAGTTCTTTTCAACCATATCCTTCGCTTTGAGCCTTGCCACTTTCTGCAGCTCTGCATCAATTTTGAGTGGCTCAAGGCCCGCTTTCGTTCTTTCCTTGTTAATAAGTTCCAGCGTCAGCTGCTCATCTGCATTCAGACCTGTAACCGGTGTCGAAGTTACTTGGGCAGCCGGACTTGTCTTAACTGCGGCAGTCGGTGCAGGTGAAGCTTTTGCCGGTGTTGGTGCCGGTGCTTTTGGCGCGGAAGTCTTCGCTGGTTTTTTGGTTGTTTGAGTTGTGGTAGTACCCTGCTGCTTGATATACTTTGAAGATACCGCTCCCACACATCCGGTAGCAGGTTCATAAATTGCGTACCAATCCCCCAGTTTCCCAAATACATTAACAGTCTGTCCTTTCTTAAGTACACATACAACAGGAAATTTGGTAGACGGACCCTGTCTTACATTTAAACTGTCAGCAGTCACCACTCCGGTTACAAAATTTACCCTTTGGAAAGAAGTGGCCGCCGAAGCATTCTGGAAGCTAAGCCCCAAAAGACCCGTGCTCCCTGCCAGAACAAGGGCAAGAACAATTAGTAAGACCATCTTCCTTTTCATGAAAAAATCCCTCCAAGTCATCAAATTAAACATACAATTAAAATGAAATTATAGTTGTTTTTATACAGTGTTGATTATAGTATTGACAAATTTAAATGAATTATTTACATAAGCAAGCTATAAAATAAAAAACTTTATATAAAAAAAAGAGTACCACATGTCAAACATGCGATACTCCTTGCTTAAGCCCTGCAAATTAAACTTTCGGTCCCAAAATTTCTCTATTATTTTTTAAGGCCTTCGGCCACTTCCTCTTTAGCTTTTGCAATTGCTTCCTCATAAGGAATTGCAGCAAAATCCTTTTCACGCCTCAGCTTATATTCAACAATGCCTTCTCCTGCTCTTTTTCCTACAGTTATCCTTATCGGAATACCAATAAGGTCGGCATCCTTGAACTTGACTCCCGGCCGTTCGTCCCTGTCATCCAGCAGTACCTCAATGCCCATTTCTCCCAGCTGGGTATATATCTTTTCGGCCAGCTCCATCTGAACACTGTCGGTGGTATTTACCGGTATTACAATTACATGATATGGTGCAATGGATATAGGCCAGATTATTCCGTTTTCGTCGTTGTTCTGTTCAATTACGGCGGCCATGCTCCTGTTTATTCCTATACCGTAGCATCCCATAATCATAGGTCTTTCTTTGCCGGTTTCATCAAGATATATGCAGTCTAAAGCTTCCGAATACTTGGTTCCAAGCTTGAATATGTGCCCAACTTCAATTCCGAATTCAACCTTTACAGGAGCTCCGCATTTGGGGCATGCATCCCCTTCTTTGATAGTCCTTATGTCTTTCACGTATTTGGGTTTAAAATCCCTGTTTATATTGACATTCTTGTAGTGGAAACCCGTCTCATTTGCTCCCACCACAAAGTTCTTCATTTCTGCAACTTCAAGGTCAACCACAATATCAATATCAAGGCCTATGGGACCTGCAAAGCCTACAGCCGCACCTGTCACCTTCTCCACCGTTTCAGCATCCGCCATTTCAAGCTCTATGCAGCCCAGGAGATTCTGAAGCTTTGTCTCATTCAGCTCTCTGTCTCCTCTTACCATGGCCGCAACGACTTTATCATCCGCTTTATATATAAGGGTCTTTGCAAATTCCTTTGCAGAGCAGCCGAAGAACTGCATAAGCTCCTCAATGGTCCGCACGTCCGGAGTTGCAACTTTTTCCAGTCCAAGTTCCCCACAGCATTCTTTGTCATCGCAGCATTTTTCAGGTACACACTCGGCTTTTTCATCATTTGCCGCATAACCGCAGGCTTCACAATATGCAATGCGTGATTCACCTACTGCCGATTTCACCATAAACTCCTGTGAGCCTGAACCTCCCATTGCTCCGGTATCCGCATCCACAATGATGTAGTCCAGTCCCAAACGGTCAAATATCCTGCAGTATGCATCGTACATCTTCTTGTAGGATATATCAAGGCCCGCCTCGTCCCTGTCAAAACTGTATGCGTCCTTCATCACGAACTCTCTCGATCTCATAACACCAAATCTTGGCCTTCTCTCATCCCTGTACTTTGTCTGAATCTGGTAGAGAATAAGGGGAAGAGACCTGTACGACCTTGTAACACTTTTTACCGTTTCGGTAAATATTTCTTCATGGGTTGGTCCAAGACAAAAATCCCTTCCGTTTCTGTCTTTGAGCCTGAACATTTCCGCCCCGAATACTTCCCATCGTCCCGATGCCTGGTACGATTCGGCGGGAAGAAGCGCCGACATTATCAATTCCTGGGCGCCAGCCCTGTCCATCTCTTCCCTTACAATCTGCTCAATCTTTCTAAAAACCCTGTAACCCAAAGGTAAGAAGGAATAAATTCCCGATGCCAGCTTTCTCATAAGTCCGGCTCTCAGCATAAGCTGATGACTTGCTATTTCAGCTTCCGCCGGAACTTCCCTCAGTGTTTGAAAAAACATATTGGAAACTCTCATATACTAAAAAACCTCCTTTACAAAACTTTATGAAACTTTATATAAAATCCCATAAAACCTGAAATATTAAACCATCATAAATTCGGTTTACATTAAAAAATCCGTCCACTGCTATGGGACGGAGTGTTGTTTTCCGCGGTACCACCCAAATTGGTAAGAACCCTGCTCTACATACCTATAACGGAGTATAACCGGCAGTCTTTCAAACTGCATCTCCGGGGTGGGAAGAAAGTTTAGTGCCTGGAAGCTCTCGCAGCCATGGATAAATAAGAAGCCTCTTTTCAAGCCGTTTATTTACCCATGAAGCTCCCTCTCTGAAAGCCTGCCCTTTCGCAGCCCCTTCACAGACCATTTAACCCTGTATTTAATTAACCGTTACCTTACGGGATGTTTATACACATTCAAATTACTATATTTTATATATTAATATACCTGCCATACTATGTCAATATACATAAAAATCACAAAAAACTTTGGGCTGTCTTGCCTGTTATCAATTAGTAGGATATAATCGTGAAAGAATACTGAAATCCAATCAGTAAACAAAATAACAGTAATCATAAATTAAAATTACGTCAATTAAGAATAAAATAATTATAATATAAAAAACATAAAAACAAAGGAATGATTACGGATGAAAGTTGGAATAGGACAGGACAGCCACAGGTTTGATTTTGATAACAAGGATAAAAAGCTCGTGCTTGGAGGAGTGGTATTGGAAGGCTACCCGCCGCTCAAAGGAAACAGCGATGCAGATGTTATACTCCACTCTCTTACAAATGCAATTTCCGGAGTCACCTGCGTAAACATCCTTGGCAAAATCAGCGATGAGCTTTGCCTTGAAAAAGGCATAACCGACAGTAAAGTTTATCTGAAAGAAGCACTTAAATATTTAAACGGGCAAAAAATAATTCATGTGTCAATATCCATAGAATGCCTTACTCCAAAAATCACTCCCCATATTCCTGCAATCAGAAGCAGTCTCGCGAAGCTTTTGGACATACCGGAAAACTCCATAGGCATAACCGCCACCACCGGCGAAGGCCTTACTCAATTCGGTCAGGGCCAGGGTATCCAGGTATTTAGCTGTATTACGGTGGAGTAAAATCTTTATCCTTTAAGGGTATGGTGATATTTACGGAGGTTCCCTTCCCTTCCTTGCTGTCAATGGTCATGGTTCCTCCGAATTTTCCTTTTATGGTGGAATAGGCCATATACACGCCTATACCCGTACCTTTTGAACCCTTGGTCGTCACCATTTCTTTAAACAGTTTGCTTTTTACGCTTTCGGGGATTCCGCATCCATAATCTCTTACGGTTATCTCCAAATTATGTCCTTTTTTGCTGAATATTAAATCAATTTTTCCTCCTTTGCCGTTATAGGCTTCAATGGCATTGGTAATTATATTATTCATTACCTGAGTCATATTGTTTATTTCTCCTCTTATCGAGGTGTCTCCGCTTACTTTAAGTTCCACGTTCATTTCACAATTCCAGAATTTAATCTCATGGCTCATGAGCAGTTTTACATTTTTAATCAATTCATCAACAGTAAAAATTCCGTCTGTCGAATCGTTGAAATTGACAGCCTGCCCCTTTACGGCAGATATTTCATCGGAAATATACGAACAATGCGGTTTTATCTTGTCCAGGCACTCTCTCATCCTGGAAGCAATCTCATGCCTTGTCTCATCCGACACATTTTCGTTTTCTATGGATTTTTCATATTCATCCACAAGACTGTTTAATTCATCAAGTCCATCCGATATTGACATAATTGGAGCTTTAAAACTCTGTGCTATTCCGCCCATAAGCTGTCCCAAAGATGCAAGCCTCTCCCTTTCCATAATAATGGAGTGCTTTCTTTCATATCTCTTTTCCAGATGAGCATTGTAAAGCCTTGTAATCAGCAGAGAAATCACAAATCCTGCGATAACGCATATCAACCCAATCTCATACAAAATATCTTGGGTACTTTCAATACCCGACGTTATGATATCAACCGGTGTCATCCCGAATACCGTCCATCCCAGTTCAATACCGTTTATGCTGTCAATCGTCTGGAAGGCCAGCAAGTAATCCCTTCCATCTATTTTTTTTATAAATGTTCCGTTTTTTTTCTTTAATATTTCTTCAATATACAACTCATATTTTACATAATCCACTTTCCCATTTTGAAGCCTGTTAAATGGATTCATTACATAATTGCCGTCTTTTCCGACAATATACAGCTGCCCTTCATCGGGAAGCTTTATTTCCGATATAAGACTGTATATGTAGGATTCTTTTACATTAAGGATAAGCATGCCAATTTCTTCATTGTTTTCTCCTTTAATGCTTTTTATGTTGGATATGACCAGCTGGTTCCCTGTATGTGTTCCCGTGGATGCAACCTCAGTCTGATACGTGTCAAGCCACAATGAGTCTCTTCCGCTTTGCTTGAATCTTTTTACTACATAGTATGAAAGCGCATTGTCCGTAACCAAAGGTCTTGTTTCTCCCGAGGTAATGTATTCTCCGGTATTTGTAACCACTGCTATGTCCGCTATGTCCGTTCTCGTGTTGGTATAACCGTTTAGTATACTCTCTATGCTTCTTCTGTTTGCTGCCTTTTTATGTTCATCATCCAATGTAACATGCATTTTTACAAGCCTGTCAAAGTTTTCATTGGTAAGAATTTCGTTTGAAATATCGTCAAATCCGGTCATTACTGTCTCAATATTTTTGGTTATTTGTTTTACAAGCTCCAGGTTGTCCGCACCGGCATGCCTTATCATGGCATCCGATATCATGTCAAAGGACAGATATCCCAACAACATGGTGGAAATTAATACAATCAAACCAAAAACGATATTGAGCCTTATTTGCTTGTTTATTGTTTTTATATTAAATCTTTTAAAAACACTTTTTATTTTTTCCGGCGCTTTCATCTCTTTTGACATTTTACACTCCCACCCGTCTCTTAAGTTTTGGCAGCAAAAGGAATCAAAATGCATATTTCCGTCCCTTTTCCTTCCTCACTCTTGACTTTCATTGTTCCGCCAAATTTGCCCTTAATCGTGGAGTGAGACATATAAAGGCCAAGTCCTGTTCCGTTTTTTCCCTTGGTCGTTATCATTTCTTTCAGAAGTTTCCTCTTTACATTTTCCGGTATGCCGCATCCATAGTCTTTTACAACTATTTCCAATTCCTGGCCATTTTTGCTTACTGACAGGTCTATTTTTCCTTCCTTTCCGTTGTAAGACTCGATAGAATTGGATATAAGGTTGTTCAATACCTGTACAAGGTTGTTTATTTCTCCTTTTATAGTTGTATCCTCATCCACTTTTATATCCAATCTCAGCTCGCAGGAAAATTTTTTAAGCTCGTGGCTCATTAAAATTTCAACTCTTTTTAAAAGTTCTCCCACCGTAAAGCTTGAATTCTCTGATCCATTCATATTGTCGGCCTGCCCTTTTACCGTGGATATAATCTCCGACATATACCCGCAGTAAGGCTTTATTTTGCTTATCCAATCTCTCATTTCAGCAGCAATTTCATGATGATCCTCACCGGTTACCTGCGGATCTCCGATGGAAATGTCGTACTCATCCACAAGATCTTTTAATGCCTCCAGTCCTCCGGCTATTGACATAATTGGAGTTTTGAAATTGTGTGCAATTCCCCCTATCAGTTGTCCCAAGGAAGCAAGTCTCTCCCTTTCCAATGCAACGGAATGCCTTTCCCAATAGCTTTTATTGAGATATCGGTTGTAAAAAGCGGTTGCCATCCCTACAAGAATCAATCCCAGGACAACACACCCAAAACCTATGAAAAACAGGCGCATTCCCGCTTCGGTAACACTGGTTCTGATCACCGAAACCGGAGTAATCTCGACTATCATCCATCCCAGCCCGGTACCTTTTATCTCCTGAATGGTATTGTAAGTCACAAGATACTCCTCACCATTTATTTCCTTTATGTCCACATTCTCGCCCTTGCGCAGCATGTCCTCCACAAACTCAAGATCCGCCTTTTTACCGTTCTTGCTTCTGTCATAGGGGTTTAAAACGTAATTCCCGTCACTGCCGATTATATAGATTCTTCCGTCGTCAATGGGCTTAATATCCGATATAAGTCTGAAAAGATAGTCTTCCGTAATGTTTATAATCAAGATTCCCTGGCTTTTCAGACTGCTTAAAGAATATATCCCCTTTATTATTGAAAAGACCTGTACATTTTCGGAGGGTGAAGTGTCCAATGTATACGTGTTGAGCCATAATGACTGCCTGTGGCTTTCTTTAAACGCTTTTACCGCATAAATGTCATCTATATTTTTATCAATGCCCGGTTTTGTCTCATCTGGTGTTATGTAAGTTCCCCCGTTTGATACCACTGCAATATTGGTTATGTCTTTTCTTTTTTTTGCGTAATTATTCAGGATTTCCTTGATTTTTCTTTCATTTTGAGCCTTAAGATTAACATCCTCTATACTGTCGTGCACACTTATATACTCTGCCAGTGTGTTATCCCTTGACACAGTCATCGCCAGTTCATCAAAACCTGTCAGAATAGCTTCAATGTTTTTGGATGTTTGCTTGATAAGCTCGCTGGAACTGACCTTTGCATGATTTAATATAAAGTTCGAAATCATACCAAACGAGGCTGCACCTACCACAAATATGGAAAACATAACTATTAGCGCAAATTCAAGGTTTAATTTCCATGATGTGCTGATTTTTTCCTCTTCAAGTCCCTTTATCACTTCAGGCATTCCCTTTTTGCGTCCAAAAAGCATAGAATAATCCCCCTATGCAGAATTATAAACTCCGGAGCGCAGAAATATCAGACGTTGCCTCATTTAATGAAAATTGACTTGCAAGTAAACAATCACATGATATTAATCGGATTATCAGTGGCTTTCAATGACTGTCATTTTATGCGGCTGTGGAAAACCCAAGTAAAGGACATCTGTTACTCCGTTATAATTCTACATTAAAAGGGATTTTTCCTTTTTTATTGCTCTTATTTTGCCTGAAAATTTTATATGCATGGAGTAAGCTTCTTTAGCTTCTAAACAGCACTTTTTCTTTTTTAAACAGTGTGGCCGCAAGCCACAGGGTAATGCCGACATACACCAACGACGACCCCAGAGCCATAAGTAAATAAAAATAGTTGATACTGCCGCCCAGCACTATCTTGAAAGCTGCCAGCGTATTCATAACGGGTACAAGAAACATATATGCCGGAATGTCATTGGGCTGCATAAGCATTGTGGAAAAAGCGGGAATCATAACTATTATCAACAGAAAAGACATGTATGTCTGGGCCTCTTTAAAGGATTTTGCATAGGTGCTGAGGGCTATCTCTAGGCCTGAAAAAGTCATTCCAAAGGTTATTGAAATTATGACGGCCAAAAAAACTGCCAACGGCGGTATGCTAAAACCTGTAATATCCGTACCGACTCCCATAACCATGGTGGACGGGTCTATCATAAATCCCGCAGCTGCTCCTATCATTGTTGCAACAACCGACACAAAAGAAAACAAAGTCACTGCCAGATATTTGCCGAAAAGAAGGGAAAATCTGCTGGGTTTGGTGGTAAGCAAAGGTTCAAAAGTATTTCTTTCTTTTTCCCCTGCCACAAGGTCCGTAGCCGCAGCAACACCCCCGGATGCTATCAAAATCACAAGCATCATGGGAAGTGACATGGCAAGGATACTTGCACTGGTTTTTTCCTCATCGGCAATATTGGTTTCTTCAATCACAACGGGTGTCAATACTTCCGGGCTTATTCCCAAAGAATTAAGTCTTTCTTTCACGATTCTCTCATTAAAACTTTCAATTGCATCCCATAATATGCCAAGACTTCCTCCCGATTTGGTCTGGGACTTGTCATATATAAGCTTTATCACAAAAGGTTTGCCCTCTTTCAATTTGGACGCATAATCCTTCTCAAAATCCAATACCAACCTCACTTTTGATTCATTAATAGCTTTTATGGGGTCATCCACTTCAATCAGTTTTATGTTGGGATAGTCCCTGATTATTTGATTTTCCACTATATTACTAATCTCATCGGTATCGGATTCTTTGGTCAATGCTATGGTAACGTTTTCACTTATATCCCTGTTGAGCTTTTCTATACTTCCTCCGACAAGCATGCTTAAAACGGGAATTAACAGCATTGGAACAAATATACTGGTAAGAAGGGTCTTTTTGTCCCTTACAATATCCTTTACCTCTTTTTTAAATACAATCCATACGTGCCTGCCAGCTTTCACTTCTGTCACCCACCAATTCGATAAATATATTCTCAAGGTCATTTTTGCCGTGCCTGGACTTAATCTCATCAAGAGTGCCCACTTCAACCAGCCTTCCCTTGTGAATTATGGCAACACGATCGCAGAGTTTTTCAACCTCGCTCATGCTGTGGCTGGAAAAAATCACGGTTTTGCCTTGTTTTTTGCAAGTTACAATAAATTCATGCACGTCTCTTGTTGCGCTGACATCAAGTCCGGACGTGGGCTCATCCAAAAGCATTATTTTCGGGTCATGCACTATGGCCCTCGCAAACGCCACCTTCTGTTTCATTCCCTTTGAGAGCTTTCCGGCTCTTCTCTTCAAATACTCTTCCATGTTGAAAACTTTTGCAAGTTCTTTAATCCTTTCTTTTATTTGAGTTTTGCTCATGTCATTGAGTTCTCCGAAATATGCAATGTTCTCTTCGCATGTCAGCCTGTCATAAAGTCCGGTTTCTCCGCCGAAAAGTATTCCTATGCTGCTTCTTACTTTTTCGGGTTCTTTTACAATGTCCCAGCCCGCCATTGTTGCAGTGCCGGAAGTGGGCTTAAGCATAGTCGCAAGCATTCTCAGGGTCGTAGTTTTCCCCGCTCCGTTTTCCCCCAGCAGCCCGAATACTTCGCCTTCTTTTACTTCAAAGCTGATACCGCTTACTGCGGCAATATCGCCAAACTTCTTGGACAGAGATTGCACATTTATCATGCCGACAACCCTTGCCTTTCTTTGATGTTTTGATAAAGTTGGTATTTTTTATTGTTTATCCCGTCTTGTTGCCAACGCTTCGGCAAATATCAAATCTTCCCTCGTGGTAATTTTTATGTTGTTGTAGCTTCCCATAACCACCCGGACAGGCATTCCCATTCTTTCCACCAAAACGGTGTCGTCTGTGCCGTAAAACCCGTCCTCGGCAGCTTTTTTATGAGCTTTCATTATGATATCCTTTAAAAACGCTTGGGGTGTCTGAACGGCCCAAAGAGTGCTTCTTTCCAGCGTTTTCTTTACAAACCCGTCTTCATCCGCCGACTTTATGGTGTCCTTGACAGGCACCGCCGCCGTGGATGCTCCATATTCCTGTGCCGCTTCAATGCACTCTTCTATGATTTCCTCTGTTATAAAGGGCCTTGCACCGTCATGGATAACAACAATTTCAGCCTCATTATTTACCTGGCAGAGGCCGTTGTACACGGAATCCTGCCTTTGCGCCCCTCCTGCCACCAAAAACTTTACCTTCTTTAGGTCATATGCCTCTACAACATTTTCTTTACAATAAAACATGTCATTGTTGTTAACCACCAAAACCACTTCGTCAATCAAAGAGCAGTCTTCAAACACTTTGAGAGTCCTTGCAAGCAATGGTATCCCGTCTATATCTATATACTGCTTGTTTATATCCATATTCATACGCGTCCCTTTTCCGGCCGCCACAACCACCGCACTTGTCCAAACCTTTTTACTTTTTTTCATTGTCAAACTCTCCTGCCAAATGTTTCTTAGTGTTTTTAAATTATATCATATTATTTTTTCGATTATAATAACTATGAAAAAAATCACTGCAAAAATGCATTAAATGATTACATGTTAATATGGCAAGTTTTATTATGCAGAAAGGTTATTTTTCCATAAAAAATAAAGCTGTGCCATGCAGCTTTATCAAGAGTTAGAAGAATCTCTTTTTTTATTCTTTAATCAAGATATGTACTTGTCTATCATGCCTTCAATCTCCATTGGATTCATATTTTTAGCCAGTACCAATTCACTAATGAGAATCTGCTTTGCACTGTTCAGCATTTTCTTCTCACCGGTGGAAAGTCCTTTCAGCTTATCCCTCAGCATCAGGCAGCGAACAACATCGGCAACTTCAAAGATATTACCGCTTTTAATCTTACTCATGTTTTCCCTGTATCGCTTGTTCCAGTTTGTATTTGAAGGAAGAGCCTTATTTTTAAGTATTAAAAAAACTTTGTCCGCATCCTCTTCACTTATAACTTCCCTTATACCAATTCCGTCGACGTTTTTAATCGGTATCAATACTTTCATTTCTCCGATGGGAATTTTTACGACGTAGTAGCTCTGTTTCTTTCCTAAAATTTCTCTCTCTTCAATAGATTCTATCACTCCCGCTCCATGCATCGGGTACACAATTTTATCCCCTATATTGTACATATACACTCCTCCATTAAAAGAAAAAAACAAAATAGTATCGGAATTTCCAATATATCTGCTTGTCTCTTTATTTTGCATATCTATTTACTTTGTCTTCTTTTGTGATGTTTTAATATAAACTAAGAGTGATGAAACTGTTCACGACGGCATATCCGTCTATATTTAGTATACTACAACGCCATTTTGTTGTCAAAATATTTTATTGTAGCATGGTATGGTATTTGTGTCAACAACATTTTTTTGCCACAAAGTAAATGGTAAGTTGTAAAATTAATTGCCCAAACATGATAAAAAAGAAGTGACTCAAATCAGAACCTCTGATAATGTTTTAAGTGACAAAACCAAAACATATTGGAGGGTCCGAAATGAGTCAC
>Ga0116169_1001403_pt1 | contig 20150 bp, 18 predicted proteins | sample AD_UKC130_MetaG_FD_89796 | JGI IMG/M metagenome (GOLD analysis project Ga0116169, IMG submission 89796) | Active sludge microbial communities of municipal wastewater-treating anaerobic digesters from Canada - AD_UKC130_MetaG | ecosystem: Engineered > Bioreactor > Anaerobic > Digestate | place...
ACACTGGATCTTTCTCCCTTTTCGCTTAATTATAGATATGTGGCGAATAGTAAAGTGGACGTTGGAAGATATGGTATCCGGGAAGGAAAAAAATCGATGTTGGATATAGGTTCAACAATTACTTCCATCATGACATACGATATTAACCGTTATATTTCATGGAACTCCCGCTTTAAATATTTCACCAGTTACGATATGGTGGAAGCCGAATTTGAAAACACATTGAATATGATGCTGACTCAGTATTTTTCGACGCGGTTATATTTTAACATTCGGTTTGACGACGCTGTTCCTGCTGATCCTACTTTTAAATATTTTCAAATTAACGAAGTCGTTAGTTTTGGGTTGAATTACAAATGGTAATTCAATTATTTAAACATGGAATGATTTGCAATGTAAAATCCATTAAGAAAATCGCGGATTTTCATTCGTTTTTTTCCAGCCGCTTGAATATCGGAAATTTCAAGAAAACCGTCTTTTGCTGCTACAGCAAGATAAGTTTTATTATCGGTAACAATTGTTCCGGGTAGTAGATCATGTGTTCTATTTTTTATTGAACTTTCAAATATTTTCAGATTCAAGGTATTTTTCGCATCTATTTCAAGCTCTGTCCATGCGGCGGGAGAGGGCGACAAACCTCGAATAAAGTTATAGATGTTCTCTGCTGGTTGATTCCAGTTGATTTTACAGGTTTCTCTGAATATCTTTGGAGCGGGTTTTAGTTTGGTTTGATGAGTAATATATTCATTCTGTGGAATAGCTTCAATCGTGTCGTTCAAAATAGCATCGACCGTCTTTAGCACCAGAGCTGCTCCTTTCTTCATTAGTTTATCGTGAAGGGTTTGTGCATTATCATTTTTTTCAATCGGAACTTTTTCTTGAAAAATGATTTTCCCTGTGTCTATTTCATTTGAAAGAAAAAAAGTAGTTACACCGGTTTCTTTTTCTCCGTTGATGATTGCCCAATTGATAGGTGCAGCCCCCCGATATTGTGGGAGCAACGATGCATGAAGATTAAAGGTGCCTTTTGGGGGCATACTCCAAACTATTTCAGGGAGCATACGAAAAGCCACCACAATTTGTAGATCGGCTTTCAGTTTTCGGAGCTCATTCAAAAAAACTTCGTTTTTCAATTTTTCGGGTTGTAGTAAAAGCAGGTCGTGTTCCAAAGCATATTTCTTTACCGGCGATTGTTGGATTTTATACCCTCTTCCGGCAGGTTTGTCGGGTGAGGTGATTACTCCTACCACATTATAGCTATTTTCTACTAATGTTTTCAGTGATTCCACCGCAAATTCGGGTGTTCCCATAAATACAATACGTAAATCTTCTTTTTTCATAATCTTCTGATTTTACTCATCCATTTCAGAATAGTGTTCCAATAATATTTCCCTATAAGCGTTAAATACGGTCGATTGAGAAATAATTCCCTTGTAAATTCCATTATCGTCCACTACAGGGAGATTCCATGCTTTGGTATCTTCAAAGATATCCATCACTTTTTCCATCGGCATGTTGATATTGATTTTGGCAGGAGGCCCTATCATGATCCTTTCAACCTTGAAGCGGTCATAGAGTTCAGGTCGGAAAATGATGTTTCGAATATCGTTCAGATAGACCAATCCGAGCAACACCCCTTTATCGTCTACCACCGGGAAAATATTGCGTGTTGAGTTGGAGATGATTTTTACCATGTCTCCCAGTGTCATATCGGGTTTCACAACAGGAATATCGGTTTCCAAAATATCTTCTACCTTCAGGAAGGTGAGTACGGCTTTGTCTTTGTGGTGAGTTATTAGCTCTCCTTTTTTAGCTAATCGGATAGCATAAATATTGTGCTTTTCAAAAGCAATAATGGTTCCGTAGGAACAACTTGAAACAATCATTAAGGGGAGAAAAAGGTCGTATCCACCGGTAAGTTCGGCTATAAGGAAGGTACCTGTGAGTGGTGCGTGCATTACGCCTGCCATTACGCCTGCCATGCCCATCAATGCAAAGTTTTCCTGGGGTAGGTAGGTGCTGTATCCAAGCTGATTCAGTGTGTATGAGAAGACGAATCCAAGAATACATCCCAAAAAAAGCGTGGGAGCAAATACACCGCCTACTCCTCCACCACCGTTGGTGGCACTTGTGGCAAATATTTTGAAGATAATGATGAGGGAAAGAAATATAATAATTCCCCACCGATTATATAAGGAATAAAAGAAACTACCATTCATCAATTCTTTGTATTTGTCGCCGCCTGCCAATAAAATGTCGATAGAATTATACCCTTCGCCATAAAGAGGCGGAAAGAAAAAAATTAGGATACTCAGAATGGTACTTCCCATGAGAAATCTTTTGAACGGGCTGATTTTATGATAGATATTTTCATTCCATATCATTACGCGTGTTACATAGAGGGATAAGAATCCGCAGAGGATTCCCAGTACAATGACGTAAGGAATTCTGTTAAGTGTAAACTGTTCTACTTGTGAAAATGCAAACATCGCATCCATTCCTGTAAGGAAATAAGCAATGGTTGTAGCTGTTACTGAGGTAACCAACAATGGCAAAATGGACGACATGGTGAGGTCGAGCAAGAGCACTTCTATAACAAACAAAATACCGGCGATAGGTGCTTTGAAAATCCCTGCAATAGCGCCTGCAGCTCCGCATCCCACTAAAAGCATAAGATTTCGTTGATCTAGTTTAAAAAAACGTCCTAAATTTGAACCAATAGCCGAACCTGTAAGTACGATAGGTGCTTCTGCACCTACCGATCCGCCAAAACCGATGGTGATAGAACTCGCAATGATGGAGGTGTACATGTTGTGAGGTTTTATGCGGCTTTTGCGTTGCGAAATGGCATACAACACTTTCGTAACACCGTGGCTGATATCGTCTTTGACAATGTGTTTTACAAACAGTCCGCATAGGAGTAAACCGATAGGAGGATACAGCAAATAAAAATAGTTGGCTCCGGTTGGAGTAAAATTTTCTGTGAGAAATGTTTGAATGAAATGAATAGAGGTTTTAACCATATAAGAGGCCAATGCTGTAGCAATGCCTACCAAAAAACAGACAAAAAGTAATAATGTGCGTTCTTTGATATGTCGATTCAGCCACCACAAAAAATGATGATATAAATCATTTAATTTTGACCTCATTTTTTATAAATTCTTTTGAAATAACACAAATATATGGGATAATTTTCAATTTGATCGCCGCTAAACAAAAAAATTCGCTCTTCACCGGTCGTTCATTTTTTTTGCTCAAGAATTCATTCTTTTGTAAAAGGAAAGACAATCACAATTGCGATTATTGGCGTATGATTTGAATTGTTCCGTTTTTTCCAAGTTTTATGATGCTTGAAGAAGCGGCTTTGATATTCTCATTTTGCCGAAAAGTTACAATATAGTCTACTCTTTTTTTAATCTCTTCATCAATATCTTTAAAAGAAGCAGGCGAAGGCTTTCCACTGATGTTTGCCGATGTGGAAACGATAGGCTTTCCAAATTGTTTGCACAATTCTTTCGAAAAGACTTCAGCCGTGATGCGAATGCCGATGCTTCCATCTTTAGCAATTAAATTGGGGGCGAGATTTTTTGCCCCATCATAAATGATGGTTAAAGGTTTTTCTGAAAGTTCAATTAAATCCCATGCAATTTCGGGAACTTCATCCACGTAAACCCCCAGTTTATCGGGAGTATCCAGCAAAACCAACATGGATTTGCTATCATTGCGTTGCTTAATGCGGTATACTTTTCTAACAGCTTCTTCGTTGGTTGCATCGCATCCGATTCCCCAAATGGTATCGGTAGGATAAAGAATGACGCCACCTTTACGCATAATTTCACATGCCTTTTTTATATCGTCTTGCATAGGGGTTTATTGATTTTTTTTCGCATTGAATTTTTGCATCACAATCACGTCAACATAAGTAAGTTGAAGTGAAACCCATTCTTTCAATGTTGCGGTATGCTGAAATCCAACCTTCTTGAAAAGTCGGATGCTTGCAATGTTCTGATCCGGAATAAAAGCATATAATTGATGCAGTTTAAGAAAATTAAAAGCATATTCTTCCAGCAGTTCAAGTGATGTGGATCCATATCCTTGATTTCTATACTTTTTGTCGAGCAGAATACCTACACCTGCTCTGCTATGAAAGGGATCAAAATCGTATAGATCAACAGTTCCAATTCGTTGGTTGTTTTCCCGAAGAACTATCATTAGTCTAAGTTGCTTGGCTTGATAGATATCTTGTTGCGCTTGAACAAGATATTGTCGAAGCGCAAAGCGGGAAAAAGGAGAGAGTGATGAGCCGTATTTCCATAAATCCGTATCATTTTCCCATTCATACAGAATATCGAGATCTTCGGGCTCAAGAGCACGCAGTAAGATCTCATTGTTTTGAAGTAATTTGCTCATTAGTTCCTACTAACTTTATTCTGTTATTGCGTTTTCTTTGTCTTTTATTTCAATTAAATTTTTCAATTCCGGGAACGATGGTTTACAGAGCAACAAGATAATAAAAAGAATAATAATCAGCCAAATGTAATTTTTGCTGTCTGAAATAGCAGACGCCAAAATGTTCCAAAGAATAACAAAACTCATGAAGTATAGTCTTTGGAAAAAAGCTTTTTTGTATATTTTTATTCCTTTCTCTACATTATCAGTGCGAGGTTTTTTATTTATTTTATTCGAAAAAGATTTCAAAGCTATTGGTATACCGATGATAGTAAGAAGAATAGAGCATTGGTCAATGATAACAGGCAGTGAAGAGGGAGTTTCTACAATGCGAATAATATGGAATAAAGTCAATAAGAAAAGGATCCCCAACACAATAAAATTGATGAAATAGTGCCGACGTAAAAGCCGGATTGTTTTTTCTTCAATGGGTTGAGTCATTATTATTTCGAAGTTAATTTATAGGTTTCGTCAAAAGGTGTACGGTTTAAAATGGAACGTCCGAGAGTTACTTCATCGGCATATTCGATTTCATCACCGATAGAGACACCGCGAGCAATAATGCTCACCTTTACATTATAAGGTTGTAGTTTACGATAAATATAAAAGTTGGTTGTGTCGCCTTCCATCGTCGCACTTAGTGCAAGAATTACCTCCTTAATGTCGTTGGTTTTTACTCTTTCTACTAAACTATTGATTTCTAAATCGGAAGGGCCAATGCCGTCGATTGGAGAAATAATCCCGCCTAGTACATGATACAGCCCTTTGAATTGCATCGTCCCTTCAATTGCCATTACTTCTTTTACGTTTTCGACAACACATATGAGCGAAGAGTCTCTGGATTTATCTGAACAAATAGAACAAACTTCGCTGTCGGAAATGTTGTGGCAGAGCAAACAATATTTTATTTCTTGCTTAAGCGTAGCTATTGCCGAGATGAATTTTTCAACATTGGCAGAATCTTGTCGTAAAAGATGCAATACCAATCGTAGGGCGGTTTTTTTACCGATGCCCGGCAATTTTGCAAATTCATTTACCGCATTTTCGAGTAATATGGAGGGGTATTGCGAACTCATACCTATTGTATTTTTGTTGAACAAAGATACTATGATTCGTTTTATTGAACAAATATCTTTGGAATGGGATAAATCTCTTGAGATATGATAACTATATCTCTCCTTCTCTAAATTTTTGTCACATTCATTACGCTTCTTATTAAATAAATTTGTAGCTTTGTCAGTGGAAAATTTCCGATCAGTTTTTACTCCGCAATCTTATCAAAACATTTACAATTAAAGAGTTATTTTTTTTATGAAAAAGTACAATTTTAACGCAGGCCCTTCTATATTACCGCAGGTGGTAGTGGAAAAAACAGCAGAGGCTGTTAGAGATTTCAATAACAGTGGTCTTTCTATTATGGAGATCAGTCATCGTTCCAAAGATTTTCAGACAGTAATGGATGAGGCTGTAGCTCTTTTTAAAGAACTGCTGCAGATTCCTGATGGTTATTCGGTTTTATTTCTTGGAGGAGGCGCAAGTCTTCAGTTTTGTATGGTTCCTTACAACCTTTTAGAAAAAAAAGCTGCTTACCTGAATACAGGATCGTGGGCGAGTAAAGCGTTAAAAGAAGCAAAACTTTTTGGAGAAGTAGTTGAGGTTGCTTCATCAAAAGATGCGCTCTATAGTTATATACCTAAAGACTATACGATACCCACTGATGCAGATTATTTTCATATCACAACCAACAATACGATTTATGGTACGGAAATAAGAAAAGATATCGATAGCCCCATTCCTTTGGTGGCCGATATGTCTTCCGATATTTTTTCACGTCCTTTGGATGTTTCTAAATATGCTGTTATCTATGGCGGTGCCCAGAAAAACGTGGGACCTGCAGGTGTTGCTTTTGTCATTGTAAAAGAGGATGTGTTGGGGAAAGTATCCCGCCCCATTCCTACTATGCTCGATTATCGGACACATGTAGAACATGGTTCTCTGTTCAATACTCCGCCGGTATTGCCTATTTATGCTTGTTTGGAAACTTTACGGTGGCTCAAAGCTATTGGGGGTGTAGAGGAAATGGAAAAGATCAACATCGAAAAAGCGACGATGCTGTATGAAGAAATCGATCGCAATCCTTTGTTCAAGGGAACGGCAGTACCGGAGGATCGTTCCATTATGAATGTATGTTTTGTGATGAGTGACGAATATAAGGACTTGGAACAGGATTTTTTGAAATTTGCTACTGAAAGAGGAATGGTAGGGATTAAGGGGCATCGCTCCGTCGGTGGCTTTAGGGCATCTATTTATAATGCGATGCCAAAAGAAGGTGTACAGGCTTTGATTAATTGCATGCGTGAATTTGAGAAATTAAATTTAAGGTAGTAAAAATGAAAGTACTTTTAGCAACAAAAAAACCGTTTGTATCTACAGCGGTAAATGAAATACAAAATATTATAGAAACTGCAGGACATCAGTTCGATAAAATTGAAAAATATACAGAAAAATCACAGTTGATCGATGCGATAAAAGATGCCGATGCTGTTATTATTCGAAGCGATATTATTGATAAAGAAGTGATAGATGCTGCTCCCCAACTTAAGTTGATTGTACGTGCGGGGGCCGGTTACGATAATGTGGATTTGAGTGTTGCTACAGAACGCAATATTTGCGTGATGAACACACCAGGACAAAATGCAAATGCCGTTGCCGAACTTGTTTTTGGAATGCTTATTTATGTTTTGAGAAATTGTTTCGACGGATCTACTGGCACGGAACTTCAAGGTAAGCGGTTGGGCCTCTATGCTTTTGGTAATGTAGCCAAAATGGTAGCCAAAATTGCGCGTGGATTCGATATGCCTGTTTATGCTTATTCGCCCATCATGACTGAGGACGATCTTCGCAAAGAGGGCGAATACGGTGTTATACCTGCAAATAGTGCAGAAGAACTTTTTGAAAACAGCGATATTGTTTCATTGCATATGCCATTACTTGAGGATACCCGTCAATGTGTGAACTATCATTTATTATCGCTTATGCCGGATGATGGCATTTTGGTTAATTCTGCACGGAAGGAAGTGATAAATGAAGATGATTTGATGCGAATCATGGAAGAACGTCCGAATTTTAGGTATATTACCGATATCAAACCGGATAAACACGATGAATTTGCCGCCAAATTTTCGAAACGTTATTTTGCAACTCCCAAAAAAACAGGAGCCCAAACATTGGAAGCGAATATTAACGCAGGTTTGGCTGCAGCAAAACAAATTGTAGCATTTTTTGAAAATGGAGATGAAACATTTAGGGTGAATCCAAAGTAGAGAAAAACGTATTTGTTATTCCCGCAAAATCGGATAAATTTGTATTTAAACTATAAAAAATTATTCATAGTATGGAAAGTATAAAAGGAACCCAAACAGAAAAAAATCTTCTAATGACTTTTGCAGGTGAATCACAGGCAAGGATGCGCTATACTTATTTTTCGAGAGTAGCCGATAGAGAAGGGTACAAACAAATTGCTGCTATTTTTATGGAAACGGCAGAACAAGAGAAGGAACATGCCAAAAGAATGTTCAATTATCTTGAGGGTGGTTTACTGGAAATAACAGGGACTTACCCTGCCGGTGTGATTGGGAACACTGCCGAAAACCTGGAAGCCGCGGCTGCAGGTGAACACGAAGAGTGGGCTGTGCTTTATCCACATTGTGCCGATGTGGCAGAAGAAGAAGGATTTAAAGAAATTGCCGTTATGTATCGTATGATTGCCAAAGCTGAAAGTGCTCACGAAGATCGATATCGGAAATTGCTTGAACGTGTAAAAACCGGTACCGTATTCTCCCGTAAAGAAGAAATTGAATGGCAATGTCGTAACTGTGGCTACGTGTTTATAGGTAAAACTGCTCCCAAAACCTGTCCGTCGTGTCTGCATTCACAGGCCTATTTTGAACCCATGTATAAGAATTATTAGTATTTTCACATCAAAACTCACCAAAAACGCATCACTAATAGTCTAGGAGATGCGTTTTTTTTCGAATAGCTAATCCTGCTAATTTGCAAAAAATAAAAAGCCAGATGGAATACAACGAACTTTTTGCTCGAACGGAATTATTAGTAGGGAAAGAAGTCATGAACGCAATTGCTTCTAAGCGAGTAATTCTTTTTGGCGTTGGAGGAGTGGGAAGTTGGTGTGCCGAAGGATTAATTCGAAGCGGCGTTATGCACCTAACTATTGTCGACCCGGATAGGGTAGCCCTTTCGAATATCAATCGGCAATTGCCCGCAACTACTCAAACCATTGGGCAACTCAAAGTGGAAGTGATGAAAAATCGACTGCTCGAAATTAATCCTTTTGCCGAAATAAATGCCGTTCCTCAGATGTACAACGAAGAAACGTCTGCCTCTTTTCATTTGGAAACCTATGATTATATTATCGACGCCATCGATACGCTTCATCAAAAAGCGCACTTACTTGTAAAGGCATCCAACACACCCGCGACAGTTTTTTCGTCAATGGGAGCAGCATTAAAAATTGATCCGTTAAAAATTCGTGTAGCCGAATTTAGGAAAGTGAAAGGCTGCAAACTAGCATCGGCCCTTCGGCGGTATCTGCGTGAAAAGGAGCAACCGGTAAAGCCCGTTTTATGTGTTTACAGCGAGGAGTATTATCCTAACAAAGGAACAGAAAATGGGAGGAATAAAAACGATTTTTTTTATCGTGAAAAAACCAATGGAACAGCAGTGCATGTAACAGCAGTTTTTGGTTTCACACTAACCGGTTTGGTCATTCAAGATATTATTTCCCAATGCAATAAAACAACATTCAATATGTGATAATGAAAAAATATTCATGTAAATTATATTTAGTCATCATATTGGTTATTGTAGTTTCTTGCTCCGATTCCCATAAACAAAAAAATGGGGGTGTAGTACCTCCGGAATCAATTGTTTCAACAAGGCGGGTAACCGAAGATACCCTTATCGATAGTCGTTATACCTTTGAAGAGGCTATTGCCGGGAGCAAAGCGCCGCAACATATCGTCGACCAGCTTAAACTTATTGAGGTAACTTATCTTTCAGTAGACGGAAAGATTCACAAAGGTCAGATTCTTACCAATCGAGAAATCGCCGAAGATCTTATCTGTTTATTTGATTTTATGTTTGATCAGCAATTTGTGGTAGAAAAAGCTGTTCCTATAGTAAAATACAATTGGAACGATAGCTTATCGATGACCGATAATAATACATACAGTTTTTGCTATCGCAACGTCTCTTATTCGAAGCACTCTATCGGTATGGCAATAGATATCAATCCACGCTTCAATCCGTTGCGATGGAAATATTGCGGCCTGCCCAATGAGCCGATAAACGGTATTCGGGATACAACAGTTAACGGAACGTTATACCCGGGTCATCCGGTAGTTAAGGCGTTTGCAAATCGAGGATTTCGCTGGGGGCATACGTTCAGTAAATATTATGACGATCATCATTTCGAAAAAAGCAAATAACAACCTGATTATCGTGCCCACATTTCTCTGTCAAGATTGCGATAATTGATGGCTTCTGCCAGATGGGATGTTTTGATATTTTCGCTTTGTTCCAGATCGGCAATGGTGCGCGAAACTTTGAGAATACGATCGTATGCACGAGCAGACAACCCCAGTTTCTCCATTGCGGCTTTCAGCAGTCTACGTCCTGCTTCGTCAATCGATGCAAATTGATGCAATTGCTTTGAGGTCATTTGAGCATTGCAATAAATACCTTTGGTATTTTTAAATCTTTCCTCTTGAATTTTTCGTGTTCTAATCACACGTTTGCGAATATCAGAACTTTGTTCGGAAGATGTTTTGTCGGATATTTTTTCGAAGGGGACAGGTACGATTTCAATTTGAATATCGATACGATCAAGCAAGGGCCCTGATATTTTATTTAAATATTTCTGTACAGCTCCCGGCGGACAAATACATTCTTTGTCGGGATGATTGTAATACCCGCATGGACAAGGATTCATGGCGGCTACTAACATAAAACCGGCAGGGTATTCAATCGAAAATTTTGCCCTTGAGATGGTGATCATACGGTCTTCCAAAGGTTGTCGCAACACTTCCAGTACACTTCGGTTAAATTCGGGCAATTCATCGAGAAACAGTACTCCGTTGTGAGCCAGACTAATTTCTCCGGGTTGAGGAAATGCACCTCCTCCCACCATTGCTACATCGCTAATAGTATGATGTGGCGAACGAAATGGTCGACGCGACATGAGCGAGGTATTTCTCCCCATTTTACCTGCTACACTGTGAATTTTGGTCGTTTCCAATGCTTCTTGGATAGAAAAGGGCGGAAGTATCGAAGGCAAACGCTTTGCCATCATCGATTTCCCGGAACCCGGAGGGCCTACCATAATAATATTGTGTCCGCCTGCTGCTGCTACTTCTAAGGCGCGTTTTACGTTTTCTTGTCCTTTCACATCAGAAAAATCGAATTCAAACTTCGATTGATTGTCCATAAATTCACGATAAATATCCACCTGTGTGCGTTGAAGTTTACGTTCGTCATTAAAAAACTCGACAACTTCACATATATTCTTCACACCGTAAACTTCAAAATTGTCTACTACGGCAGCTTCTTTTGCATTTTCAGAAGGAAGAATAAATCCTTTAAAGCCGCTTTCTTTCGCCATGACGGCGATAGGCAAAACGCCTTTTATTGGCAAGATGGTGCCGTCGAGAGACAGCTCGCCCATAATGAGGTAATCGTTAAACTTGTCGGATTGAATTGCTCCCGAAGCGCCCAATACTCCTATAGCTAGGGGAAGATCGTAAGCCGATCCTTCTTTTCGAATATCGGCCGGCGACATGTTTACTATAACTTGTTTTCGTGGGAACTTATATCCGTTTACCTCCAAAGCCGATACAATGCGTTCGTGGCTTTCTTTTACGGAGGCATCAGGAAGTCCTACCAGCATAAATTTAATGCCTCTGCCAACGTTTACTTCAATGGTAATGAGTGTAGCATAAATACCTTGGACAGCTGCACCAAAAACTTTAACTAACATGAAACAGATTCTTTATTTTTCTTATTCAACTCCACTTGGAAGTCCCTTTTATTGCTTGCTGCACTTCCTGCGCAGGGATGTTTCTTCTTTTAATTTTTCCATCAGGAGTAACAAGAATATTGTAAGGAACATAGCGGATATTGTAAGTCTCTACAATATCTGACGCCCAACTTTCCTTCTCTGTTATAGTAATCCAGGGAATAGAATCGTTGGAAATGGATGTAATAGGATATTTGTCGGAATCAATATAAATCGATATAAACTGAACCGAATCTTTATTCAGCTTTTCGTATTCGTTTTTCAGGGCGCAGACCTCTTCTCTCGACTCCACTCCTGTAGCAGAAAGAAAAGATAAAACCAAATATTTTCCGGTAAAATCGGTGGAACAAATGGTGTCGTTTGTTGTGTCTACCAATTGAAAATAAGGAAGATGTGATCCCTCTGCCGATAATTTTAGTTTATTACAATGGGTTTTTAAATCCTCGGTTAAAGGGAAAATCAAAGCCTCTCCTTTTAAATATCCCAATACCCGTTCTAATGTTGTCGGATTTTCGGTATCTCTGAATAAGTTATTAATAAGAATAACACTGGCAATTTTAGAAGGATTTTTTTGGATAAATTCTTCGGCTTTTTGAGTAAGCTCATGATTGAGAGAGTTTAGCCGCACAATTTTTTCATTCTCAGAGAGAATTCCATGATTGGTATTTTCCAATCGATCAATTTTCATACTATTTAGCAGTTCGGCTCGCTGTTTCAATAAAGCTTCATTTTCTTTCTTGAACAATGTCAGATCGTCATTAATATCGTTGCCGTTCACCTGAATAAGATCGGGCAAAGTTGCATCGCCTTTGAGCATTATTTTCTGACCTTTGTCAGCAAAAACAACAGCCGATGAGGTGTAATCATTAAAATAAAACGTAAAGATTGTCAATGTATCGATAAAAGTACGGTAACTGAATTGTCCTTTCTTGCTTATCCTTAAAGTATCGACGGTTAAAATATCAGTCGAAAAATGTGTTACCACAACATAAGGAGAATCAAGATTGGAAAGTTCTCCTTTTATAGTGACATTATTCTCATCTTTGCATGAGTTTAAAGATGATATAATTAGACAAAAGAGAATTATAATTCGGAACCTGCGCATATGCCTACTCGTGACAAACGTGTTTAAATTAATAAAAATCAATCGTTTATCTTCTTTTTAAAAAATTATTTTTCTATTTGTGCATTTAGTTAGGCAAAGATAAATTGATTTTTCAAATATTCAAATATTTTTTACATTTATTTAGCTGGTTTTTTAAGTTTAATTACCTAAAAAGCAACGTCGTTGTTATACATAAAATTTATTTCATTAGTTTTGCATTGAATTGAAAAGATCGATGGTAATATGCAATTTTCTGTCATTATTCCTGTTTTCAATCGTCCGGCTGAATTGGATGAACTACTGGATAGCCTTACGCGACAAACCGACCGGCAATTTGAAGTGATTATTGTGGAAGATGGTTCCGAACAAAAAAGTGACGCGATAGTGGAAAAATACAAAGACCGTTTACCGATTATTTATGTTGAAAAGCCGAACTCGGGACCGGGATTGTCGCGAAACGCCGGTGCTCGTAAAGCGCGATACGATTATTTGATTTTTTTCGATTCAGACTGCATAATTCCTGATGATTATATTCAAATCGTAAACGATTTTCTCACAAAGCAATATTATGACGCGTATGGTGGCCCGGATAGAGCACTTCCCACTTTCACGACAGTACAAAAGGCCATAAATTATGCAATGACCTCGTTTTTTACAACCGGGGGCATCCGTGGCAGTGAAAAATCGATGGAAAAATTTCATCCTCGCAGTTTCAACCTTGGGGTTTCAAAAGAGGCATTCAATGCTGTTGGAGGATTTCGCGATATGCGTTTTGGTGAAGATATCGACTTCAGCCTTCGTCTGATTGAAAATGGGTTCTCTACCACCTTGATTCCCGAGGCTTATGTGTATCACAAACGCAGAACGAATTTCAGAAAATTTTTCAAGCAGGTGTACAACTCGGGAATTGCCCGTATCAATTTATATTTGCTTCATCCTCAATCGTTGAAACCGGTACATCTGTTGCCCGCGGTTTTTGTAGTAGGCATAATCGTGTTATTGGCGCTTTCCGTTTTTTATCCCATTTTTCTGGCAATTCCTCTTGCTTACTGTTTGTTGATTTTTATGGATTCGACCATCAAAAACCGTTCGGCAAAAGTAGGACTTTACAGCGTTGTTGCTTCGTGGATTCAGATCGTTGGCTACGGAACCGGCTTTTTGTCGGCCTTTTGGAACCGACTCATTCTGAAAAGGGAGGCAGCAAACGCTTTTGAGAAAAATTTTTACGACTAAAGTTTATTCCAATTTGAAGATGCGGGTCATTAATTGCCACTTCTCGTTTGATTTCTTTCCTTCACCTGCATCCTGAAACCGATCCATGTAAGCCTCCCATTCGGCTTGACGCGGTAGCGTTGCCAATCGGTTCATATTACGCTCCCAATCGAAATCGTCTACGGTATCGACAATCATAAAGAGTTGATTCTCGTGGATATATATCTGCATATCCAAAATTCCCACTTCCTTTATTCCGGCCTGTACTTCAGGCCACACATGAGCATGTTCACGCACATAAGCCTCAATGAGTTGAGGATCGTTCTTTAGCGATAATGTTTGACAATAACGTTTCATTGTATGATTATTTTTTAACTTCGGGTAATTTGCAGTCCTGTCTGTGAAACACCCATTTCCACAAATCGGGCTTTGTCGTTGGGCGGATTTTCACGAAGTATGCGTTTTATGTTGACAGCCGCTTCGGGATCTTTGGCAATCATGTAAAGATATCCTCCGCCACCGGCTCCCGGAAGTTCCAGTCCCAACGTATAATCTTTTACCAATGCAATTATCTTTTCAATGGCAGGAGGATTTGTGCCCTTGTCGAGCCGTTGCTTTTGTTTCCATGTTTTGGCAACACACCAACCTAAGTTTTCAAATTGCCCAAGCTGAATGGTTTCGGCAGTATCCAATGCATGGAGCTTCATGTCGGCCAAAAGGGCAAGCGTTCCCGATTTATTGAGCAGCATGCCGGCAACAATATCCTCCAGAATATGTTTGGCCGTACGGGTTATGCCCGTATAATAAAGTAAATGGCAATCGCGATATTGAGGCAATGTAAACAAATCGTCGGGGAGCCAACTCGCAACAGGTTCCTGATCGAATCCTTCGTATGTGCGTAGTAATTTTACTCCATGCAACACACCGCCGTACTGGTCTTGCCATCCGCCTCCTGTGGTAAGCAGCTGCTCGAGCAAAAGAGTTTGCTTGCCTATGTCGGTTTTTGACCACTGCAGACCAAAAAAATCGGACAGTGCGCCCAAAACAGTTGCAGCCAGGATGCTGCTTGTACCCAGACCCGATCCGGCAGGAATGGCCGAGAGCAGGGTAAGTTCAATGCCGCAGCCTAACTGCCGCAGCTGTTCATGAAGTGAAGAATAGGCCTTTTCTGAAAATTGAGGAGAAAACCCGCATAAGGCAAGTGCTGCCTTTGGAATGGAAAAGGGAGAGCCTACTGCGTAGAACTGCTCCAGCGAAGAATAATCGGCAACCACTTCAGTAGCCCCCAGGTCAATGGAACGCAGGGTGATGGCAAGTTTCTCCGAAGGTTTTACATATACCTGAATAGGAGGTTGTCCATTGAGTTCAACAGCGATATTCACTACGTTGCCTCCCTCCATCAAGCAATACGGAGGTGTGTCTGTCCACCCTCCTGCCAGATCGATTCGGACAGGACTTCTTGCCCAAACGATTTGATCGGGATGTACATTGAGGTGAGGATTCATTGTTTTAAAAGCCGATGCTTCAATAAATCCTTTACGCAGTAAGGAAAAAGCTTTTTCGCGTTCTTCTTGAAACGAAAGCCCCGAGAGCTCCAGTACCCGACTGCGGAACATCCTGTTGTGCATTTGCATCAGCAGATCGCTATCTGAAGGAAGAGGAGGGGGAAGAGGTAAACGATTTTTCGCAAAAGCATGTGCTTGTTCTTCGAGATCGGTTTGATAAAAGACGCTCTTGGCGTAATTTTTCGACAAAGCCACGCGATTTTCGTTCAATAATGTTTCGCGTGAATCCATGATTTTTTGGATATCGGCTTGCGATGAAATTTCATCGGCAGATAGACGCTTGTTTTTTAGCCATATCTCTCTAGCAGTATCATCCTCGTTTTCAAGTATCATCCATTTTAATACCGAAATCATTTCTTCTTGACCGGCGCACACGGGGAAAAGACGGGCAAACTGAATATCGTCTGTTCGGAACAAAAGTTCATCCGAGACGGGTATTCCTCTTTTTGTAAACCATTCTTTTGCCGGTTTCCCCATCCAACGCGTGTCGGAAGCGTGAATACTACCGCTGAATGTGTCTTCGAACCCATAAGGCCGGATCACGTATTTATTCTCGCCGATAGGTATCCCATCGATGCAAATGCCTTCGGGAACAGTGAGCGACCAATTGTTTGGCGGAATGCCTGTGAGAATATGTTTTTTGTTTATTTGCCAATGGTTGCCGATATAGCTGTTTTCGATCCATATATCGGAATTTTTAGCCGTCAAGGGATAATCGATCCGGCTGTTTTGTACAAAAATTGCCGGATGCGGTTTTATTTTTTTGTGAAGAATCAACTTCTGATTATAGGTTTGATTTTGAAGGGACAGGGTAGACGAAACCATTTCTTTGGATGTGCCGTAATGATAAAAGCGAGCATCGTGTAGCGGTAAAATGGACACTTTCAACGCATTGATCTCCGGATCGGGAATGCTGGGGTGGTTGCCCATTGCCGGACCAAACTGTGAATACAGATCGTAGAAATGAATCTCGTCACCTTTCTTTTCATAACCCGATTTTTTCATCAACAAGGTTACCGCTTTGTCGCTCAACAGCCATAAACCGATATCCAACATAAAATAGTGCGTCTGAGAAAGTTGTTGCAACGTTTCGGTATCGGGCTTCTGCAGCATGAAGTCAAGCGCAAAAGAAGATTTTCGGTCAAAAAAGAAAACGCCATGCCGACTTGCTATTTCTCCGTCTACCCAAATACCGCAGCAAACAATATCGGCCTGAGGAATCTTGGGTATTTTTCCGGCATTATGGATATATACGTCGCCACTGGCAATAAGAGTATGCAGGTTTTCCGGAATATTTTCCATTATTTTTTCGTACAACGGCAGTTGTAGCGATAACAACGTTTGGTTGATTTTTTGTCCCCTTGCCCAACGAAAAACCGGAATCGGGATAAATATCTTCCCCGTTGGTGCATAAGCCGGCAAGCGTCGGCTTTGTCCTCCCGCATGAATCAGTACACGTTTTTCCCTGCCAATCCATTCAAGAAAGTCGCATCGAGGGTCTTCATTCTCTTTGCTTTCTTTAAGCAGCCAGGCCGCACCTCCTCCTGCCCCCAGCTTTTTATTTGCCGGATCGGAAGTAAAGAAATAATCCGAAAAAGCAGGATCATTTTTTCTTCTCAGATAAGCCACCATATGCGGCGGTAATGAAATTAGTTTTTTCATGTTCTTGGCTTTTCCTTTTATGCTGTAAGATATTATTCTTTCTCATCTTTCTCATCTTTCCACGAAAACGAAGCACATGGCTCGAGGGTATAGGAATTTTTTATTTCGCGAACAAAAGAAGTAAGTAAAGAATGATGTTTCAAAAAAACGAATAATGTCTTTTGCCTCTAAAATGTGAAATCAGCATAAGATCAATTTTCTATAAAAACAAAGATAATAGTTTTGTCGAGACGATTTATCATTTTGGTGGTTGTTTCAAATTATCGTTGGTTGTTCGATTATGTTTTTTTGGCATTCGGATTTTCTCAATTTCAAGAGTAAACGAAATTTTTTACTCGCTTCCATACGTAGGTTTTAAGGTGAAACGATTTTTTTTGCTCTCTTCTCTGCTTTAGTTTGGTAGTGAAACCCATTTTTCACCCTTTTTCAGTACTATTTTTAGCGTTGGACGAAATTTTTTACTTCGTTTTTGGCTCTAATTTCAGGGTTGAATCAATTTTCTACACTTTTCTCGATACTAATTTTAGTGTGGTACGAATGTTTTGCCTGTTTTTCGATTGCATTTTTTTACTTAAACCGCGGATTTGCTCAAAAAACAATAACATGATTTAATGTATACGGCCGTAGTTATTAAATTATGTTATTGAAATTTGAGTACAACGGCGAAATAATACCAAAACCAATATCAATATTTAACCAAAACATCCGTAGCTGTTAAATCATGTTATTAAGATTGGGGTAAAATGAATATTTTACTCCTTTTTTGCTTTACTTTTGTTGCAACATAAAAAGGCGATAAGGTTGATCAAAAGGTAGAGCTAACACAAACTTGCGCAAAGCAAACTTATTATACAAATGAAGAGGGTTTATCCAAATAATTTATAGGGCCAAAAAAATTGGAAGCAATCAATTATAGAAATTTTTCTTTAATCGTTTTCTTTATTACGATAAAATAATTATTTTTGCAAGTTGTTTTGGGTAAAAAATCACAAGAGACATAATTTATATATTTTACAATTAATACGCTAAAAAAATGGCAAATTTAGATTTAAGCAAGTATGGTATCACGGATGTAAAAGAGATAATACGCAATCCGTCATACGATCAATTATTTGAAGAAGAAACCCAACCCGGGTTAGAAGGCTTGGAAAGAGCGCAAGTTACAGAACTTGGAGCGGTAAACGTGATGACCGGTATATACACGGGGCGTTCTCCCAAAGACAAGTTTTTCATCATGGATGATGTTTCTCGCGACACACTCTGGTGGACAAGCCCTGAATATCCCAATGATAACAAACCCTTGCCCGTATCTTCATGGGTGGAATTAAAAAAAATTGCAACCAAACAGCTTTCAGGTAAAAGATTGTTTGTAATGGATGCATTCTTGGGGGCAACGGAAGCCAATCGTATAAAAGTGCGTTTTATAATGGAAGTAGCATGGCAAGCTCATTTCGTAAAAAATATGTTTATTCGTCCAACAGAAGAGGAGCTAGCCAATTTTGGTGAGCCCGATTTTGTGGTATTGAATGCTTCCAAAACCGATGCAGGCGACCGTTGGAAAGAGTTGGGTTTGAATTCGAAAACTTTTGTTGTTTTCAATTTGGAAGAGAAAATGCAACTTATTGGCGGTACATGGTATGGTGGCGAGATGAAAAAGGGAATGTTCTCCTATATGAACTATTTACTCCCATTAAAAGGAGTGGCCTCTATGCACTGTTCGGCTAATACCGACATGAATGGAGAGAATACGGCTATTTTCTTTGGTTTGTCGGGAACGGGTAAAACCACCTTATCAACCGATCCCAAACGTTTGCTGATTGGTGACGACGAACATGGCTGGGATGATGATGGAATATTTAATTTTGAAGGAGGTTGCTATGCCAAAGTTTACAAATTGAGCAAAGAAAGCGAACCCGATATTTATAATGCCATCAAACGCGATGCACTGTTGGAGAATGTTACTGTTGACGAAAACGGGAAAATTGATTTTAACGACAAATCCGTCACAGAAAATACACGTGTTTCGTATCCTATTTATCATATCAAAAATATCGTTAAACCGGTTTCCAAAGGACCACATGCTAAACGAGTAATTTTCTTATCGGCAGATGCTTTCGGAGTGCTTCCTCCGGTATCTATTCTGACACCCGATCAGGCAAAATACTATTTCTTGTCGGGATTTACAGCTAAATTGGCAGGAACCGAACGAGGAATTGACGAACCTACACCTACTTTTTCTGCTTGTTTTGGTGCAGCATTTCTTACTTTGCATCCTGTAAAATATGCTCAAGAATTGAATAAGAGAATGGAACAGGCAGGCGCTACCGCTTATTTGGTAAACACCGGATGGAACGGTACAGGCGAACGTATCTCAATTAAAGATACGAGAGCAATTATTGATGCCATTCTTGATGGTTCAATTGATAAAGCTCCTACCAAAACCATCCCTTACTTCGATTTGGTTATTCCTACGGAATTGAAAGGTGTGAATACAAACGTGCTTGACCCACGCGATACCTATGCCGATCCTGCAGAATGGGATAGAAAAGCCCGAGACCTTGCCGGACGTTTCGTCAAAAACTTTACTAAATTTTCGGGAGAAGACGAAGGAAGAAGATTGGTTGATGCAGGGCCTCATCTCGATTAATAAACAGAATAAGATAAAAGAAGGTTTATTATAAAACGATTGAAAATCCCGCTGTTTAATGCGGGATTTTTATTTCTGTAAATCCGAAGATATTTTTATCTTTGTCGGCAATCATTTTTTGAACTTTATTCAATTAAACGATTGGCATATAATCCTGTCTAAGTTTAAAAAACCAATCAATTTAGTGGCAAATCATTAATTTAGTATTATTTTTGCAAATACACAGCAGGTCGGTTTGTCGCCCCGCATTTGCGCGGGGAGGAAAGTCCGGGCAACACAGAGCACCATACTTCCTAACAGGAAGCTGTTCGCAAGAGCAGAGCAACGTAACAGAAAATAACCGTCTGCCTTCGGGCAGATAAGGGTGAAAAGGTGAGGTAAGAGCTCACCGGATGTTGCAGCAATGCAACATGCCGT